>Ga0307296_10000500_pt1 | contig 18660 bp, 19 predicted proteins | sample ER_DNA_153_FD_194467 | JGI IMG/M metagenome (GOLD analysis project Ga0307296, IMG submission 194467) | Bulk soil microbial communities from the East River watershed near Crested Butte, Colorado, United States - ER_DNA_153 | ecosystem: Environmental > Terrestrial > Soil > Floodplain | place... | reverse complement strand
GCGGCGGTGGAGCTCACTCGGGCGGGCGATACACGTCGTGCGGACCGGAATGGCGGAGGCCAATCGGTCGAACGTACTCCTCCTTCGACGTGATTCCCTCGAGCTTATCCAGCTCGCGATTATCGCTTTCAATCGCCTCGCGCTCTTCCTTGTAACGGCGATACCAGTCGCGGGTGACTTCGCCCGCCAGCTCTCGATTGCCCAGGCCGAAGGCAAGCGACAGCGCCAGCGCTATCGCACCGAACAGGATTGCGAACGCAGTCGTAACGATCTCGGTCGCGACCCCGAGCTCCTGGAGCGCCATGAAGACCGCGAGCACGACGACGCCACCTTTTCCGACGCGCGCCAGCGTCGGTCCGCCGTGCAGTCCGCCCGCCGACGCCATGATCAACCCACCGACGAAGCTTCCCAGCACGATGCCGATGATCATGATCACGATCGCGGCGATCACGCTCGGGATGTAGCTCACCATCTCGGAGAAGACATTCGCCAGCGACTGGAGCTCGAGCGCGTTGGCGGCGACGAGCATCACCGCGAACATCACGAACCAGAAGACGAGACTCCCGGCGACGCGCGTCGGATTCACCCGCGATCCCGATCTCTCGACGGCCTGCATGACGCCGCCGCGCTCGAGAATCTGATTGAGGTGGATGCGTCGCATCAGCCGATCGGTTCCTTTCTCGAGCAGCCTCGCCAGCAGGTACCCGGCAAAGAGGATGACGAGGGCGCCGAAGAGCGCCGGAACGTAGCGATAGAGCTGCTCGAAGCTTGCCTGCAGCTTTTCGCCGAAGGTGAGTGTCGTCGTGGTGTCCACTAGAACCTCACATTGATTAGGGAATGATTCCCTGGGGTGCGGGCGGCCAACAACGGAATGCTCGCCGGATTGAAAGTTACTCGCAAGCGGGGTCGTCCGGCGTCCGGGTTCGGACGGAGGTACCGCTCGGTGATGATCAAACCGGCGAGCCCGCCGCCCACAGCCAAGCCCCCTATTACATGTGGATTCTCCCGGGACGATTTGCCGAGCGCGGCGATTCCCGCTCCCATGAGTGCGCCCGCGCCAGTGCCCAGGGCGATTCTATCCGCCTCACCGCGCTCGTGGTCGTAGCGACGCACCAGAAACCGGTCGCCGGCCATCATACCGAGCACTCCTCCAACCGTTGCCATTACCGCCCCGTGTGAATAGGTCGTGTTTTTGTTGAGCAGGGCAATGCCGGCGCCCGCTCCAAGCACCGTGGTAGTTGCCAGTGTCTGCACATCACCGGCAGTGACGTTGTACGCCGCGTTCCGTGGATAAAGAACTCCCAGCGGATAGCCGATGATCCCTGCTCCGAGGATCGTCGCAACCTCGGCGCGGTCCGAAAGACGCCGACCTCTGCATGTTTCCGTGAAGTTCACCGGATCGAACGTGCAGGTTTCTTCTCCCCGCAGTGCTTCCATCGTACCGAAGGCGATCAGCGCTCCGATGTCCGAGCCCCACGCTGCGCCTACCGCGTCTGCTTCCGTCATATTGCGTGCAATGCGCACACCGAGCGCGGCACCGGTCAATCCACCGATAAAGGCGCCCGCGAACTGTGATCTGTCGGTCATTCCCATCAGATAGGCGCTCGCCCAACCCGCGAGCGCGCCATTCAAGCCCATGTTGGTCGACAGATCCGCCTGCGGTCGCGCAATGAACATCCGCCGCGATATCTCCGATGCCGCGAAAAAGGATCCACCCGCGACGACGAGATATCCTGCCGACTGCGCTCCGGTGTCCTCACCGATCGCTCCCGCGAACGCCGGACCGTACACGAACAGCCCTAGGAGCGTCTGTCCTCTGATGAACGCGTTCCGCGCATCGGTCCGCGCCATGATCGTCTCGCGGGGCAATCTCGAAACGACAGCCCGGATCGCCTCGCGGTCGGTGCCGCTGAGGGAATACCGCTCCACGACACCTGTTCTGCGAGTCACGGCTAGCACATAAGTGGAATCGTTGGCCGTGAAGAGACGGGCGTCGGTGAATTCACCTGACACGGGCCACCAGGGTGGCCGCAGTCCTGCCCGATCGGCTATGAAAGGCGTCATTACCGTTACGAGCCCGGCATTGTCGAAGGGGACGGGCCGCTCAATCACCTGTGCGTGGACAAGCAGCGCCGGAAACATCAACAGGGCGCCTATCGTAGCGAGGCGTCGCATCAAATTCATTTGAGGGTTGGTTGGAGCAGCGATTGTAGCCGAGCTGCACGACTCGCGTCGAATCGTGCCTCGCAAGATATGGTCGGGCACCGGATTTTGCCCGTTAAGTTCGCGTTCCGCGCTGAATGTCGAAGATCGCACTGCGTCGACACTTACCGCAGATCAGCCAATCCCGTTGCCGCGCGTAACCGAGCCCGAACGAGCCACCACCGATCTCCCGATGTGACAGCGGGACATTGCAGCGTGGACAGAGCGGAGTGCGGCCCGATGTGAATTCATCGCGGATCTGCTGGAGCTCGCGTGCGCTGTACTGCGCCTGAGGGCTGTCTTCCGAAGGTGCAGGAGGGTCCCCGGGCCGGCCGGTTTCATCGCCGCTCAATATCATTCTGGAATTCGCACTACGACCTTCCCGAATTGCTGGCCACTGGCAAGTCGCTCGAATGCCTTTCGCCCCTGCGAGATATCGAACACCGAATCGACCAGCGGCGTCAACCTGCCAGCGCGGTATTCGTTGGCTACCGCGTCGAACTCGGCTTCGTTGCCCATCGTCGATCCCATGATGTTCCACTGATTCCAGAACAGGCGCCGAATATCCATCTGCACGTTTGGGCCCGATGTCGCGCCGCATGTAACGAGCCGCCCCCGCTTGCCGAGCGCGCCTAGCGACTGGCCCCATGATGCTTCGCCCACCGTGTCGAAGACGACATCGACCCCGCGCTTTCCCGTGCGCGCCCTGACCTCCTTTCCAACATCGGTGGTTGCGTAGTTGATGAGATTCTCCGCCCCGAGGCCGCGGGCGAGGGCCAGTTTTTCTTCGCTGTGCGATGTCACCCACGCGGTCGCGCCGATGTTGCGCACAATCTCGAGCGCGGCGAGCGCCACTCCGCCACCGATTCCCCAGATCAGCACGTTGTCGCTCTTCTTCACCTGGGCGCGCGTCACGGCCATTCGCCACGCCGTGAGCGTCGCCAGCGTGAAGGCCGCCGCCTGCTCCACTGGCTTGTCCCGCGGAATGCTCCGCGCGTTGCGCGCGGGAACCACGATGTACTCGGCCAGCGTTCCCGGATGGTGCTCTCCCAGAATGCCGAACTTCAGGCAGAGAGACTGTTCGCCGGACAGGCAGTATTCGCAGGTGTAATCGCTGATGCCCGGGTTGATGATCACGCAGTCTCCAACCTGAAGCTTGTTGTCGGAGATTCCGCTCAGGTCCCCGATCGCGTCGACAACTCCCGTCGCATCGCCACCCAGTATCCATGGTGGCGTGATCTTCACGCCGGGCATTCCGCCGACAACGAATAGATCCAGATGATTCAGAGCCGCGGCTTTGACGCGGACGCGGATCTCGCCGCGCTTGGGTTCGGGCTTCGGCAGATCGGTGCGGTACTCGAGTTGATCGAGTCCGCCGTGCGCCGAGATGGTGAGTCCTCGCACGCGATTATCTGAGCGTTATATTCAGTCGTGACATAGAGAGGCTGCGCGTTGCGCGCTGCAGCCGGAAGATACCGACTTTGAATTCCATCCGCTCCGGATTCTGAATGCTCTCCATAAAGGTCCCTCCGCTCGGAGAATCGATCGTCGAAGCCACCGTGTCGAGGTGGCTGAAGAAGGAAGGCGATGTCGTTGCGGCGGGCGACACGCTTGTCGATCTCGAGACCGACAAGATCACGGTTGAAGTGCCCGCCCTCAAACCGGGCGTGCTGACCAAACGAGCAAAAGCCGAGGGCGAAGTCGTGCACGTCGATGACGTGCTGGGCGAGCTCGATGAGACGGCTGTTCCAGCTACGGTGGGCGCATCTGCGGCTACAGCTTCCACGCCCGCGAGTGCACCAGCTTCCCCCCCGCCTGCGACCACTCAGCCTCCAACGTCGCGAGCTTCGTCGCCCCCTCCCTCAGCACCACCGAGTGAGACCACTAAGTCGTCGCCCGCTGCCCGTCGGATCGCCGAAGAGCGGGGGATCGACATCGCCGCTGTCGCCGGCACTGGACGAGGTGGAGTGGTGTCGAAGCCCGACGTACTCGCAGCCTCGACCCAGCGCCCCTCGGGAACGCAGCAGCCTCGCGGCAATGGCGTGACACCCGGCGAGCGAGAGACGCGCGAGAAGATGACGACGCGCAGAAAGCGCATCGCCGAGAATCTGCTGCAGTCGCAGCACCAGACGGCGCACCTGACGACGTTCAATGAAGTCGACATGTCAGCCATCAATGCGCTCCGTGAGAAGTACAAGGAGAAGGTCGAGAAGGAGCACGGCGTCAAGCTCACATTCATGCCCTTTTTCGTGCGCGCAGCGGTGGCGGCACTAAAGCAGTTCCCGATGGTGAACGCCCAGATCGATGGCGATTCGATCATCTACAAGCACTACGTCAACATGGGGATCGCTGTCGCATCCGATCAGGGACTGGTTGTTCCCAACATCAAGGACGCGGATCGCAAAGGGACCATTGACTTGAGCCGGGAGATCGCGGAAATCGCAAAGCGCGCCCGCGACGGCAAGCTGACGATGGACGATCTCACCGGCGGGACGTTCACGATCACCAACGGCGGCGTCTTTGGATCGCTCGTCTCGACGCCGATCATCAACTACCCCCAGGTCGGCATACTCGGACTGCACAAGACGCAGGACCGGCCGGTCGCCGTCAACGGAGAAGTCAAGATCCGACCGATGATGTACATCGCGCTCTCCTATGACCACCGCATCGTCGATGGCCAGCAGGCAGTGTTATTCCTCGTACGCGTGAAGGAGCTCATCGAAGATCCGGCCTCGATGCTTATCGAATAAATGGTCGACTGCGATGTAGCGATCATCGGGGGCGGACCCGGTGGATATGTAGCGGCAATCCGCGCCGGCCAGCTGGGCCTCAACACAGTTTGCATCGAGATGGACAAGACGCTCGGCGGCACGTGCGTCAACGTCGGGTGCATACCTTCGAAGGCGCTTCTCTCCTCGTCCGAGCATTACGAGTTCGCGCGGCTGCACGCGGCCGAGCACGGCGTGCAGGTCGGTGAGGTGAAGCTGGATCTCGGGACGATGATGAAGCGGAAGGACACAGTCGTCGGTCAGAACACCAAAGGTGTCGAGTACCTCTTTCGCAAGAACAAGGTGACGTGGGCACGTGGCCGCGGCACTCTAAAGAAAGGCAATGTCATCGATGTCGCGGGAGACGACGGCAAGTCGGAGTCGTACCGCGCGAAGAATGTCATCATCGCGACCGGCTCCGTTTCCGTCGAGCTGCCATTCCTCAAATTCGACGAGAAGCGTGTGCTCTCGAACATCGGGGCGTTGAAGATCCCTGAAGTTCCAAAGCATCTGCTCGTGATCGGCGGCGGCGTAATCGGCCTGGAGCTTGGCTCCGTCTGGCGACGGCTCGGCGCGAAGGTGACGGTCGTCGAGCTGATGCCGACGATTCTTCCCGGCAACGACGAAGAGATAATCAAGGAAGCCGACAAGATTCTCCGAAAGCAGGGGCTCGACATTCGAGTCGGCTCGAAAGTCACCGGCGCGAAGGTCGAAGCAAACCGCGTCGTCGTCGACATCGAGAAGGATGGAAAGTCGGAGAAGGTCGACGCGGATTACGTGCTGGTGTCGGTCGGGCGCAAGTCATCGCTCACCGGAATCGATGCTTCGGCGCTGGGACTTGGTGTGAGCAAGCGAGGCGAGATTCTGGTCGACGCACAGATGCGCACCAATCTCCCCAACGTCTACGCAATCGGTGATGTGGTCGGTGGCAAGCTCCTGGCGCATAAGGCTGAGGACGAGGGCGTGGTCGCCGTCGAGGTGATCGTGGGGCAGAAGGCGCACATCGATTACAAGTCGATGCCGTCGGTTGTCTACACCTGGCCGGAGATCGCGACGGTCGGCCTGGCCGAGCACGAGGTGAAGGCGAGCGGAAGGAAATACAAGACGGGAAAGTTTCCGTTCTCCGCGAATGCACGCGCGCGTACGGCTGGTGACACACCGGGCTTCGTGAAATTCATTGCTGACGCTGAGACCGACGAGCTACTCGGCGCGCACATGATCGGGCCAGGCGTGTCGGAGCTGATCCAGGAAGCGGTGCTGGCGTTCGAGTACCGCGGTTCGTCCGAAGACATCGGCATCACCGTGCACTCGCACCCGACGCTGAGTGAAGCAGTGAAGGAAGCCGCGCTCGGTGTGCTCGGCAGGTCGCTTCAGATATGAGCGCCGCGAAGGAACGCCGTATTTCGCTGCAGCTCCCCAGCAAGTAGCGTCAGAAGTCGATGAACCGGATAATCAGGCCCATGGTCGCGGCCGACCGCGGCGGCGTCTTCAGAATCCTCGAGAACGCGGGGAATTTCACGCCCGAGGAAGTCGCGACCGCGTTGGAGCTGATCGACGAGTGGCTGGAGCTGGGCGAGCACAGCGGATACCTCACCTACGTCCTCGAGTCACAAGGCGACGACTCGGCGGAAGTGCTCGGCTACGTGTGCTTCGGTCCGACGCCACTCACGGAGTCGACGTACGACTTGTACTGGATCGCGGTGGACAAGTCGAAGCACCGCGGCGGAGTTGGGAAGAAGTTGATGAAATTCGCCGAGGAGGAGATAGCGCGTCGCGGTGGACGCTTGCTTCTGATCGAGACGTCGTCGCAGGAGACTTACGGCGGGACGATTCAATTTTACGAACGCACCGGGTATGAGCTCGTTGGCAAGATCAAGGAGTACTACAAGCCAGGTGACGACAAGCTAATTTTTGTGAAACGGCTGGCAAGTCCGGAGGTGGTTCAAGTTGGGGAGGCCGTCGCCGCGAGCCAGGCAGTGTGATCGAATAACTCGCGCGCGTTTTTGATTGCGTTGTGACATTGAGACGAAGGAACGTGATATCGAATATGCGTTGCGGCACGCTGTCTAACGAACGTTTGCAGCTGACAAGCGCTTTTCGGATGCGGCTTCGCCGCAATGGTGGTAGTGTGCTTGCAGCTGAACTAAGGCGTTAGGCGTACATACACTCACCATTGGTGCGGCCCTAGGAGGTTGGTGCGAAGCTTGAGGTTCACAGATTACCTCGCCATCTATGCGGCCATCCTCTCTACGTCGGTGTTCCTATGGAACATCCTGCAGTCCCGGCCGCGGGTCGTCATCGATCTGCTCCCAGGACTTGATGACTTTGCGGCAAACCCCCGGAATTGGTGTGTATGTCATTATCAGGAACGTCTCGTCGCATGACGTGCATCTGGCTGCTATCAACGTTCTCTATCATTACACCGATGTCCGATTCCGCGATCGCAGCAATGGTTGTACTGTGCTTGCAGCTGAACTAAGGCGTTAGATAGCAGCCAACCTTCGATGTGCAACTCAAGTGCAGATTCGAAACCACCGGGCGACGCAGTCGTTGATGCTGTTCGACAGCTGATGACCCGCCATAATCGGCCAGTGCTTGTTGCGATCGATGGTGCGAGTGGGTCCGGGAAGTCAACCTTTGCGCTCTGGCTCGCGGACGAATTCGAGGCTGCGTTGGTTCAGAGCGATGACTTCTTCGCTGCGGGAATCTCAAATGCCGAGTGGGACGCCCGCACACCGGAAGAGCGAGCGGCTGACGCAATTGACTGGCAACGCGTGCGGGTCGAAGCCTCGAACCACTTCTCGCCGGCAAGCCGGCGAAATGGCACGCGTTCGACTTCGCAGCGGGCGTCCGCCCCGACGGTACATATGCGATGCGCTCCGATTCCGTCGAGCGTGAGCCAGCCCGTGTTATCGTACTCGAGGGTGCGTATTCCACCGGAGGCGCGCTGACCGACCTAATCGATTTGAGTGTGCTTGTTGACGCGCCCAGCGAGGTGCGCCACGATCGCGTGCAAGCACGCGAAGAACAGGAATTTCTCGTGGCATGGCATGCACGTTGGGATCCTGCCGAGGAAATGTACTTTACTCACATCAGACCGCGTTCGTCCTTCGATCTCGTCGTGACTAACACGTGATTCCGAGTCGCTAGCGCTTACGAGCCTTAGCTCTTGCATCGATCACCCTGCTACCTAACGAACGTTGCAGCTGACAAGCACTTTTGGTTTGCGCGCTGCGCGCGCATTGTTGGATGCGCTTGCAGCTGAACTTTGGCGTTAGGCAGAGCGCTAGCAAATGAGCCCAGCAGAAATAGTCCAACACTTCATCGACCAAATCAACGTTCACGACGTCGACGGCCTTTCGGTCCTACTCACACCTGACCATCGATTCATCGATTCATTGGGATCCGTCGTAGTAGGCCGGGAGACCATGCGAGAAGGATGGCGTCAGTATTTCCAGATGGTTCCGGACTATCACATTGAAATCACTCAGTCTTTCACGGACGGCGGCGAGGTCGCGCTTCTCGGTTCTGCCGGTGGAACGTACGCTCGCAATATGCAAATGAAGCCGGCGGATGCTTGGCAGACGCCAGCTGCGTGGCACGCGGTGGTGCGGGACGGCCTCATTGCGGAGTGGCAGGTCTACGCTGACAACGAGCCGATTCGACAGCGTATGCGCCAGCCTGCCTAACGAACGTTGCAGCTGACAAGCACTTTTCGGATGCGGCTTCGCCGCAATGGTGATAGTGTGCTTGCAGCTGAACTAAGGCGTTAGGTGGCGCGTGAGACACTGTAGCAACTACTTAGCATGCGCGATTGCTTCGATATCCATCGTCGGGTGCCACCACGAGGCCCCCGTGCCCGAGCCGATGCGCGTTGAGGACGTTCGCAGCACAGCGCGCTCAGCGCTAGTCGGACTCAATCTCGACACCCTTCGCGTCGACGTGACCGTCTTGAACACAGCCAAAACTCCACGAGCACTCGTCCTTAGCCCTTGCTTTGGGAATCCTCTGATAATCAGAGTTCAAAGAGATGGCAGAATCTGGGAATCAGCCGCCTGGGAACGCGAAAAGGTGCACACGCCAACGCCCCGCGATTCTGCGGGAAAGGTGATTCCAGAGGGTTTCATTTGCAGCGCGATGATGGTGCGGGAACTTCTGCCAGGTCGTCCAGTTCTAGCCTATTCCAGTTCAACACCGGTGCGAGAAGTTCTCGGTGATTCATTGCCACCCGGCCGCTACCAGATCAGGGCATTCTTCTCGCTAAACCGACGCAGCATCAAGGGTCTACCTGCAGGTGAGGTCGAGCTCCGGGTGCCGCCCACCTAACGAACGTTGCAGCTGACAAGCACTTTTCGGATGCGGCTTCGCCGCGATGGTGATAGTGTGCTTGCAGCTGAACTGAGGCGTTAGACAACAGCAGAGGCCGCATGACCGCTGCCCAGTACATGCGCGCGAATCAAACGCGCGGCTGCGGCGACCAAATCAGCGTTGTCCCGTGCCGGCCCACCGTCAGGCAGTAGCGTGATGTCTTCCAACCCAGTACGGATACCGTGCCCTCTATCGAGGCCGCGTCGATTGACTGCCCAACACGCTGGGCCATAACCGTGGTGAACCTGCTCCAGCGTGATGCCCGCGGACACGACAATGTCTTCCATCTGGGCAGCGTGGTGCACAGCAGCATCAGAATCGGCGTCAAGCGGCTCGATAAGGACGCGGCGACACCGGCCTGCCAATCCGGAAAGCACGAACGCTCGCGCATCTTCACTCCTCAGCAATCCCGCCTCGATACCGACGCCTCGGGATAGCAGTAACTCGCAGAGTTCTACAATTCCCGGTTCGCCCTGGTTCGCGGTAACAAGGTCAGGCATTTCTCCCCATGCCTCGACGATCCTGAAACGCTCGCCTGGATCCCCCACAATCGCCGCTGACGTCGTTAAGGAAATCGGAGTCTCAGGACAGCGCAGTCGGATTGCGCGCAGCACCTTAGCGCAAGCGGCGCCCTCGAGAGTCTCCAGACCAGCATCGTCGAACGCATGGACATGCACCGATTGAGCGCCCGCGTCGACGGCCGCGCGAGCCGCTTCCGCGATGGCAGCTGGAGTGCGCGGCGCTGCCGGGTGAATCGAATCGCCATTCAGCGCGGCCTGCAAGAAAATCGTCGTCTGCATTATCTAAAGTACAACGAGCCGCGTCCCCATTTCCGACGCCGGCAGCCAGACTCCGCGGAACCGCCCCTGTCCGATATCGCGACAATCTCGGATTCTATTAGACCTTGACCCGTGCCTTCCTTCTAATCTAGTGCGCTGCTGTTGTCTAACGAACGTTGCAGCTGACAAGCACTTTTCGGATGCGGCTTCGCCGCAATGGTGGTAGCGTGCTTGTAGCTGAACTCGGGCGTTAGGCAGCTGAGTACGGGCGTTCATACACGAAGAGGTCCTCATACTCCCGCTCGCGATCCTTATTGCTTCTTTGGTCGTACCGCGCGCCGATACCGTCGTCGTCATCGGGCTGGCAGAACGAGACCTTACTGGTGACGATCAGCCTGAGATCCTCAGATTGGTCGGTGTCGGGCGGTCTGTCGACAGCCTCGATGTTACGCTCTCGATTGAATCCGCTGGCCGAACAGTCTATCGAGCCCAGCTTGCTCCCATGACTCGGACGGTAGGCTTCGACCGGAGTCGTCGCAAGCTATCTCGTGCTCAGCACCGGGAACGCCTCAGAGTTTTCGGCAAGTGGTTCTTCGCCGGAGCGAAATTCAAGCGACCGCCGGAGTTTGTGAAGAGCTGGCGTGAACAAGCGCCACTTCGACTTGCCGAGATTCCCAACGTCATCGACCGTGACCGCAAGACCGCCTGCGTAGTTGATTCGCTCGTCGCGCTTGGCCACTCTCGTATCGAGTCCGAGCGAAGAGCGCAGTCGGTTGTACTTCGCTCCCCGTCACCTGCCGATTCGCTTCGGGCGGTTGCGACCTGGAACGAGATTCAGGAATCGGGCGTGACTCTTTTCGAATTCTCTGCGGGCGGTGACCACGTTACCACGATTGGCTGGAGCGCTCGGGATCGGCGCTTCTATCGGCTTTTGGAATGCTGCTAACCAGCGCGCTGCCTAACGAACATTGAAGCAAACAAGCACTTTTCGGATGCGGCTTCGCCGCAATGGTGGTAGCGTGCTTGCAGCTGAACTAAGGCGTTAGGCGGACTCAACAAATGATTATGACTCGTACATTGCTTCTGTTGTTGCTTAGCGTTCTTTCACCGACCTACTCCAGTCATCCGGCACCTACCCGATGGGCCTGGTTTAGAGCCTCTAGCGTAATCAACGACTGGTCGATCGATAAGGGCCAAGCGGACGTAACGATCGAAGGACAAGCCTTCAAAGCGACTCTATGGGACGCGACGGACCCGAAGTTTGCCAGACTCTCGCTCACCGGCTCTATAAGCCGAAATGTCGTTAGCGTCAAAGCAACGGTTAATAACAGCGATTACGAACCGTATCCCACGAGTGGCAGACTACGACGCCTCTGCTGGGAAGAAGGAGGGCGAGAAGCGATTCTTCTCTCGAGTGGCTTTGGCGTGATTGGGCTTGTCCGTGAAATTCCTGCTGCCAACTGTCGCGGCCTTCCGTAGCAACCTTGAGAATTAGGTATCCACGCACGCGCCGCCTAACGAACGTTGCAGCTGACAAGCACTTTTCGGATGCGGCTTCGCCGCAATGGTTGTAACGTGCTTGCAGCTGAACTAAGGCGTTAGCTGGACCAGTCCGGGTGTCGTTGGGAGGCATCACATGCGCAATCTTATGAATCGAGTCCGCAAAAGCCGTTCGCACCCAGGTGTCACACGCCACCGTCGCGTGATTCAGCTCATAATCGCGTGGACCACACTTTCTCCTCTTGTCGTTGCCGCACAAGGAACCGTTCAACCGGAACTCCGACTGGGAATCGGCACATTTCTCAGCCACGACCGAGGCTGGAATTACAGCGAGCCGATTGAGTTCTTCGCAGCAATCACCAGGAAGACCGGCTCGATAGATCTCGAGGCAGGCGCGGCATTTTCCAAGTCTTTCGCGCATTTCAGCCAACCCGCCGTGGACCCGCCTGCGCCGAGTGCGTATCGCGATGGCTTCCGCGCGAGATTGGGTCTCCGGGCACCCACCGCAACGCGCAGCGCTGTGAGCGCTCTGGTCGGCGCCGAGCTCGTTCACAATCGCACAGCAGGAGAGGTGCGAGCCACGACGGTTGCGGGGACGGCGGGCTTAGGACTGAATTTCGGTTCGGAGAAACGTGGAACGATCGACCTCAGATATACGAGGTTCGCGAAGCGTTTAGGATCTTCGCGGGGAATCTTACCTCTCACGCTCGCATGGCAACTCTAGATTCTTCTCGCGCCAGCTAACGAACGTCGCAGCAGACAAGCACTTTTCGGATACGGCTTCGCCGCAAGGGTTGTACTGTGCTTGCAGCTGAACTAAGGCGTTAGACAGACGATAACCCTGATGCTCCGACGACTTAGCGTTCTCGTATTACTGCTCGCCTCCTGTGCGCGCCAGGCTGATCAACCCCAAGTGCCAACACCAGAGGAAGTCGCGCATTCGCGCGGAGCCCGAGTGCCGGACCAAATTGACTCCCTCATCGCAACTGTGGTCGGCACGGATGCTGAATTCGGCGACGCTGGAACAGATTCGCCGAGCTTCTATTTCTCAGGTCAAGATGACACAGCATTCAAACGCCTCGCCGTGATTCCTGCGGCGGTGCCTCGGCTCGTTGAATGCCTGGGATGGGATAGACGGTCGCGCACCACGTGGGGTGGTGCTCCAGTTCTAGTCGGCGCGGTTTGCGGTCACGTCCTCCGTGTCACGCCTTACGCGCGGAAGCGCAATTATTCCCATCCTTGGGTTGAGTATCGCGATCCTACGATCGATAGATTGCGAGCCGTTCAGCTGCTCTGGCTTAACCAACTGCGCCGTGATCCGGGCTAGTTGCGCACGCTGACGGCAAAAGAGCCTTTTTCTGGCTCAAAGAAGGAAAGCCAGATCCGAAAGCCGTGCATGTTGGCTTTGTAGCGAAAGACCATGCTGAGGTAGATGCATTCTACAAAGCGGCTCTGGGCGCCGGAGCCAAGAGCAAGGAAGCACCTCGAGCTCGGCCCGAATACTATCCTGGCTATTATGCGGCGTGGGTGCTCGATCCTGACGGCCACGATATCGAGGTCGTTCATAAAAGCTAAATTGATTTTCATTGCGCTATTGCTGAATGGCCGTTCCCGCTCGCAGCGGTCCGTTACGCAGCCATAACGCGTTCCTACTTACGCGACTCTTCGTGACTCCTCCCCGACTCCTGGCGCGTCAACGCTACCCGGTGCTTCTTGGCCTGCTGATGGGTGCGGCGTTCGGGCTGTGGAATCTGATCGCTACAAAACTTGACCCGATGGCCGAGGACACTCCGGTCGCGCTGCTGTTGTTCTACGGCCCGATGTTCGTCATCTGGGGTCTCGCGGGATTTGCGGCCTCCCGTCGAAGCGGTCGGGTGTTGGACGGCGCGAAGGTCGGAGCCACGGTCGCATTCGTCACGTTCGTTGTCTACGTCCTCACGCAATTTGTTCGAGTCAACTTATTCCTCGATGCGCTAACGCAGCGATCGGATTGGCAGAATCTGATGGCGAGATTTCAGAACAGCGGATATCAAAGTCTAAGGTGGTACGTCAACTACGTTGGTCTCACGGGAGCCCCTTTCAAGATCTTGGTGGCGTCACTCATCGGCGCCGGCACCGGTTTGGTTGGCGGCGCCATCGGCATTCTCGGACGGCGCGAACCGGGACGTGTACTACGATAAAGATGGACTGTATGAGTGCTTAGCTCTCAGTTCAGCCAAGCACGTCATCACACGCTGCCTAACGAACGTTGCAGCTGACTAGCACTTTTCGGATGCGACTTCGACGCGATGTTGATAGTGTGCTTGCAGCTGAACTAACGCGTTAGACCGCAACACCGGTCCGCGGTAGCGGATCGTCTAGCCAGTTGGCCAGCTGACATTGCTCGACCTGGTCGATCACATCGGCGAGCCAGTCTCTGGCGGGGTAGTCCGAGACAAGCGCGACCGCGAAGCCTCGGCCGCAAGGCGATTGCGGTTGCTGCTGACGCGGGCTCCCGGACAGTATCGACATGCACGAGCTCGAAGGCGCAATAGGTCTACTCAATTCGAAAGGATGGAAACCGCTGCGCGGAAGACCGGGCGCCGGTTATTTCTCCTCCGCCATTTCCTGATCCTGCAACGCCATCCACGGCGTGAACAGCTTCGGGCCGCCCTTTCCGAGCAGCTCTTTCATCTTCGCGTTCGGCGTTCCCAGCACTTCGCCCGTCACGGAGGCGGTGGCCATGATCGGCTCCATCAAATGGCTGATGTTGGAAAAGTGCTCGATCGCGGCGTCGGCGTCGCGGTAGCGCTCGTACACCACCGCCTCGGTCTCATCCTCGTTGAAGAAGATTTCGTACTGGAGCGTGCCGCTGTCCCTGGTCCGCACGATCTCCATGGCCTCTTCCGTCAGGCGCTTCCATTCCTCGAGCTTGCCGGGATGAAATTTGACCCGTGCGATTCCTTTGATCTCGTCCATTGTTGCTTCCTCTCGAAGTTCGGCTCAATGAATTGGGAGCCGCGGGTTCCGGCCTTAACACTGCAGGGCGGCAATTCTGGTGCCCACTGCTACAGGTGATCCCTCGTCGCTCCACTCCTCGCGATGAAGCTAAGTTCTTGAACCCCGACAGTTTACGGCTTTCTCGAAGCCCGTGTCGATTTTGACCGCTCTCGTTCGACGTGTTCGTGAAGCCGCGAACGGCGTGTAACCACGCGAACCGAATTCAGGAGAGAACAATGCGTTTCATAGTCATGGGCATGGCGACGAAGGAATCGGAGGCGGCCCCACCGCCGAAGCCGGAAGCGTTTGCCGCGATGCAGAAGTACAACGAAGAACTGGTGAAGGCTGGCATCCTCCTCGCCGCCGAGGGTTTGGCCCCGACCTCGAAGGGTGCGCGCGTGAAGTTCAGCGGCGACAAGCGCACCGTCATCGATGGTCCGTTCACCGAGACGAAAGAGCTCGTTGCGGGCTTCTGGATTATTCAGGTGAAATCTCTGGAAGAAGCGATCGAGTGGGTGAAGCGCGCTCCGAACGTCTCTCCAAACGGCGAGGGGGAGGTCGAGATCCGCAAGCTGATGGACGTCGAGGATTTCGGTGAAGGGTTCACGCCGAACCCCGAAATCGCAAAAGTGAAGTTCAAGTAATGGTAGTCCGAAGCGCGCGCCGGAGAGAATCGGCTACGGGAAGACACCGACAACAGGAGACTCCTTGAGAAAGCTCAAAATCATCGAACACATCTCTATGGACGGCGTGATCCAGCACTCCGCCGATGACGACGATTTCCCCTACAGCGACTGGACCGCGCCCTATCGGACCGCCGCTGGCCGGGATGCAGTGCTCGCTGCGCAGGGCGAGCACTTCGATCTGCTGCTTGGCCGTCGCACCTACGATATCTGGTCGGGCTTCTGGCCAAAGGCGCCGAGCAGCCCAATGGCGGACGGCCTCAATGCGGCAACGAAATACGTCGCTACCCACCGTCCTGAAAGTCTTGAATGGGGCCCGTTCGAGGGCCTTGGATCGGACATCGTCGAAGGCATTCGCCGCATCAAGTCGCAGGACGGCCCGGACCTTATCCTCTGGGGTAGCTCCACGCTGACATCGATGCTGCTCGAATATGGGCTTGCGGATGAAGTCCTGCTGGCCGCTTATCCGGTCATGTTGGGCACCGGGAAGCGGTTCATTGCGGAGGGAACCAAGGCACGCTCATTCGAGCTCGTCAGCACGAAAGCATTTCCGTCCGGCATCATCTTCAGTACTTACAAGGTCGCCGGGCCTTTGAAGACCGGATAGTTCGACGAGTCGAAAAGAAGCCGTTTGGAGGCGCATGTGTCGATACCCAAGACCAAACCCACAGAAGTCAGCGTCGAGAGTCAGATTGCCTCCATCGCGAACGAGGAGCAACGGAATGACGCTCAGACTCTGGCTGTTCTCATGCGAAGAGTTACCAAGCAAGAACCAAGGATGTGGGGGCCAAGCATCGTCGGATTCGGGAGCTATCATTACAAGTACGCCAGCGGTCACGAAGGCGATTCCGCGCTCACTGGGTTTGCCGTGCGGGGAAGTGATTTGGTTGTTTATATCGCGCCGGGCTTCGAAGGTCGTGACGTCTTGTTGGCTAAGCTGGGAAAGCACAAGACTGGGAAGGTATGTGTCTATATCAGGCGCCTAGCCAATGTCGATTTGAAGGTCCTAGAGACATTGGTAGCCCGATCGGTAGCAGACACGAAGCGTCGCTATCCGCAACCCAAATGAACTGGGTCTCCTTGGTGTGATGCGGTTATGGTGCGGGTGTGGTACTTGAATCCTACGAACTGTGCGCGCCGTTATGATGCATGCCGTCCACTGAACACGTAGTTAGCCACAACCAGCGATCTGCCGACATGCTCCGCCAGCTTTTCTATGCGTTTCTTCCGTATCGCAGTTTTGCCTTTCCGATTCTTGTCCTGAGTTCGATCGTCGTTCCCTGTTGGTTGGCCTTTCGGGTGTACCGCCATCGGACTGGTGGGCACCCCCTGTCGTTCCACCGCGAAATCCTGCTCCTGATCTTCGTCGTCTATCTCTCCGGTGTTGCCGCTGCTACGCTCACCCCGAACCGAAGTTCTCGCTTGCGTGCCGAGGGTACGGGGGGAATTGAACTCCGTCCCAGTCTGGCATCGCTGACCTGTTTTTCCGCGTTCCTGCCCAGGGGGTCGACCGCCCAAGCGTTCTGCGTGCACAACGCGCGGGGTAATGTTATGCTCTTTTTCCCGCTCGGCATCTTCCTCCCTCTGGTCTGGAGGCGTCTTCGCTTCTGGAGGGGGATACAGATCGCGATTGCTCTCTCATTCAGCATCGAACTCCTTCAGTACCTTTCGAGCGCATGGGGGAGTTATCGATCTGCAGATGTCAACGATCTTATCCTGAACGTTTTGGGGGCATGTCTTGGCTTGGCACTTGTGTCTCTGCTGCGGTTGCGCCAGGGTACCCGTCCCGCGGTTGCGCGCGCCTAGCCCTGCATGCAGGGGATGCCCTGGCCGGACATCGTTTCATTCGCCTGGTTTGCTGATGCCACGCACCCATGATGCTTTCGTTAGGTTCAACCCATTCCTGTCTGCCCGAGCTCCCCAGCATCGAGTTCCGCATCGATGGGGTGCTGCGCCGGCATGGTTCGGTCGAGCGGCCGGCTAACGAAATCGTTGCAGCTGACGAAACGGGCCGCCGTTCCTCACGAGCTTGGGTTCCGCGAGGCCCGTTTCGCAGCTGAACTCGGGCGTTAAACGCACATCGAAAGCAGTGGACGGCGAGGATCCGGGAAGTTCTGCGTCGTTTTCCGGGAGGTTGAGATCCGATGACTGCACCAACCACTCTTGCACAACTCGGCTATGTCGCCCCGTTCTTCATTGTTCGCGATGTCATGCCATCCATCGCGTTCTACAAAGATCGTCTAGGCTTCGAAGTGACGTTTCTTGGCCCCGACGATGGGCCGTACTTCGCCATGCTGAAACGGGACGGCGTACGCCTCATGCTCAAAGCCATCACGCCGGAGGTGCACCCGACGCCGAATCCCAGTCGGCATCACTGGGCCAGGTGGGACGCGTACGTCTTTACTCCTGATCCGGACGCGCTTGCGGAAGAGTTCACATCTCGTGGCGTTTCGTTCCGGGAGCCTCTTGGCATTAACTCGGACCAACTGCGCGGGTTCGAAGTCATGGATTCGGACGGATACGTTCTGTACTTCGGACGCCCAGTCTAGCGCTTACCTCTCGGCGCAAGCTGTCTAACGAACGTTGCAGCTGACAACCACTTTTCGGATGGGGCTACGCCGCAATGGTGATAGTATGCTTGCAGCTGAACTAAGGCGTTAGACTGCTCTCCGGCCAATGCGTCGCATTCTGATCGCCCTCGTGTGTGTGGTAGTCGCAGTAGTGCTGCCGCTCTATCATTTCAGGCCCCACCAGGGATCGCTCGTCGAGACAGTGCTCTTGGCGAGCGGGCCGTTCGACTTGCGCGTGCGCGCATACAGCGAAGTCGGAACGATTGTTCCGGGTGGCTACTTCCATTTCGAGAGCAAGTTGCCCCGCGAGACCAAATGGCGACCTGCGCTCACAGTCCGTCACGATAACATGCCGCAGGACCGCCCATACGCCGGAGCCATCGTTAACGGCCGAACAGGCTACGTCCTCAGCGGATGGACCTACGCGGTAACCACGGACTCTGGGAAAAACATGGAGTAGATGGGATGCGTCGCAGGACCTGCCTGGGTGGCGCTGCTGTAATTACTCGTTGATTGATAGTGTTCGTCTCGAATCGAGCGGGCGTGGGACGATGTACCTGGGGTTGATCGAATCCACGCCGCACACAGTGCCTCGGCTTCACACAGTCGATTTCGGTCGCCATTGGCAGCGCGAACCAACCGGCGCCTCGGATCCGTTGCGTTAGCAGTCTAACGAGCGCTGGAGCTGGCGAGCGTTCGCTATTGAATCGTGGGCGCTGCGCGCCCACTCTTATTTGGCAACGCTCGCAGCTTAGCTTGGGCGTTAGATCGCAACACACTTGGCGGTAACCCATGCCTTCGATCGGAGATC
>Ga0307296_10000499_pt1 | contig 18668 bp, 16 predicted proteins | sample ER_DNA_153_FD_194467 | JGI IMG/M metagenome (GOLD analysis project Ga0307296, IMG submission 194467) | Bulk soil microbial communities from the East River watershed near Crested Butte, Colorado, United States - ER_DNA_153 | ecosystem: Environmental > Terrestrial > Soil > Floodplain | place... | reverse complement strand
CGGGTCGCCGCGCCCGGTGAGAACTCGACGACCGGGCTCGGCGGCACCTACGTCTCGTTTCTCGGTACATCCTCGGCCGCTCCGGTCGTCAGCGGAATCTCCGCACTCGCGTTCTCGCTCGTGCCGTCAGCGACGCCCGCGCAGGTCGAGCAGGCGATCGAGGCGAGCGCCGTCCCGATTCCCGGCGTCGCGAGCGGGCGGGTCGACGCCTACGCCACCCTGCATACCCTTGCTCCCGGACTGGCTCCCACGCAGACGCCGGCCCCGAGCCAGGTTCAGCCGCAGGGAGGCGCGAATGGAACTGGGACTTCTGTCGGGGCGCGAAGGACGAAGGTCGTCACCGGCACGCTCCGGAGCGGAAAAAACGCGAGCGTCGTGCTCGTGACCGGTGCGGGCCTGCTGAGAGCGACGGCGAAGGCGCGCACCGGCCGCCCTACGATCCGGCTCAGACTGGTGGCGGCGGGACGCGTCGCGGCCTCCGCCCGCGGCGCCGGCCGCGCGAGCCTGCGCGCCCAGGTCCGCGCGCGTACGTACCGACTCGTCGTCAGCACGAGCAGCCGCAGGCGTGTGGCCTTTGCGCTGACGATCAGTTATCCGGCGGGCGCCTAACGACCGCAAGTTTTTCGCGGCTGCTGCTCCTTATCTCCCGACGCTGCAACGCTAAGGAGACGACGACATGGGCAGGGCCCGCTCGGTTCCCTCCAAGAACATCCCCCTCGCCGTGTTGGCCCTGTCCGTCTCCTCCCTCGCGGCACTCGCGCTCGGCGGCCCGGCAGCAGCATCCCAGCTCGTCGACCGGAACGCGCGCAACGTCCACCTCCAGGTGAACGCCAAAGGGCAGGCGCTGATCACCTACCGCGCGAGCGGCCGGCTCCGGCGCGTGCTCGGCTGGGGCGCGATCAACGCGCGGCCGTCCTCAAGCGGGGGGAAGCAGGTCGCGTTCCGGCTCGACTACTCAGGCGGCTGGGGCACGTACCACCGGCGCCTCTGGCAGGCATTCCCAGACACATGCCGCCGCTACGACGGACCGGTGCTCACGAACGTCGTCGCCAGCTGCACGGCGGGCGACGGAAGCTACTGGGCCCTGCAAAGCTGGCGAGTCGCGCTGCCGGATCTCGGGTTCCTTCCCTGGCTGCCGGCTCAGAAGACGCCCTGGCTGACCCTCTCGCACTGGAGCGGCCCAATCGCGGAGCTGGAGGTGCACACGGACTGGATCTACGGGGGCCGCTTCCAGCACGTGTTCGGGCGGCTCACCTATCTGGGCCGTCCGGTGTACGGCTACGGCACGACGCGACTGGGAGCTCCGACGGATCGCTTCGGGCGCCTGCTCTACCTCGACACTTTGAACGCGCCGGCCTACGGGCGCGGCTGGCGGCGCGAGAACTCGTTCGTCACCCACAAGGGCACCGGTGTCTTCTGCTACGGCTTCTATCGCCATGACCCGACGAGCGGCGGCTATGTCGCGCCCCCGAACTGGCCGCGCCACCACCGCCGCGGTCCCGGGGTCGGAAAGCGCTACCGGCTGACCGTGCCAGGCCCGGGTGTCACGCCCGACATCAGCTGGGAGGGCCCGGGGCTGCACCCCTACAACCCGAAGAACCCGGATGACGTGGCCTACGAGCAGGCGGGGAACGCAATCCTCGATTCGTACCGCGACCGGCTCTGCCGGCAGCACTGATTCGATCTAGCCGAACGTGAAGGCGTAGGCCTCGACACCGGCGTCGAGGAACGTGATCTCGAACGTGCGGTCGGTGATTGGGCCGGGCTGCCGAATCAACTGATGGAGCCGCTGGTCGGTGACCGTGCCGTTGCCTTGGTCGTCGACGTCGCCGCCGTGTGCCGCTCCCGGTGCTTGCGCGTCGACGAGCACCCGAAAGCGTGCGGAGGTTCCCTTCGCTGCAGGTCCCATGACGAGATTGAGATCACGTGCGTGGAAGCGGTAGACGATCGAGCCGTCGGCTTCGTTCAGGCGCGTCGCCTCTCTCCCCACCGCCCAGTCACCTGACAGGGCCCAGTGATTGAGTCTCAACTCGTCGGGAGCGTTGTAGGCCTGGGGCTCGTTCGGCACTGCGCCACCGGGAGACGCGAAGTTCTCGGTGCGTTCGTAGCCGACGTAGTTTTCCGGCGACTTCAGGCTGCCCCAATCGGCGGCGGCTTCGATCCCACTGGGATTGACCGAGACGAGGTCATGACCGACGCCGCTCTGGCCGGCCTCGGTGAGCAGGCGTTGAATGACCATTTCCGACTCCTCGTATGCGCCCTCGCCGAAGTGATGGTGACGGATATGACCCTCGGCATCGACGAAGTAGAGGGCCGGCCAATAGGCGTTGTCGAACGCTTGCCAGATCGCGTAGTCGCTGTCGATGGCGATCGGGTACTCGAGGCGCATCTCCTGGACGGCCCGGCGGACGTTGTCGACGTCTTGCTCGAAGGAGAACTCCGGCGTGTGGGCGCCGATCGTCACCAAGCTCTGCTCCTTGTATCTCTCTGCCCAGGCCCGGACGTAGGGAAGCTGGCGCAGCCAGTTGATACAGGTATAGGTGCAGAAGTTGATCACGACGACGTTGCCGCGTAGCTCGGCGGGTGTCAGCGGTGACGAATTGAGCCATCCGGTTGCTCCGCCGAGCGGGGGCAGCTCGCCCTCGACTGGGAGCGCAGCTGCCCCGGTGGCGAAGAAGCCGGTGAGCCGGTTCACTTGGCGTCACCGTCGACCTGGCGGAGAACGCCGAAGGAGCTGCTGGCCGCGGTTCCCGGCGGCTGCTGCGTCTGGGTCTGGGTAGGAGACACCCGGCTAGTCCCGATTGAAGAGCGAGAGCAGGAGCAGGAAGACGTTGAGGACGTCGAGGAAGATCGAGGCGGCGATCAGCGGCGCGGCACGAATGTCCTGCGTCCGCCTCAGGCGCTGGAAGTCGAACGCCGTGAACCCGGCGAAGATCACGAGACCGGCGATCGAGTAGATCAGCGCGCCATTAGGGATTCGCACGAAGATGGTCACGATCCCGAAGACGATCAGGACGAGGAGGGCCCAGAAGCACACTCGGGCGACACCCGAGAGGTCGCGGCGCGTGGCGTACCCAGCGGCGCCGAAGCCCGCGATGAAGAGCGCGGTCGCCCCTCCCGCCTGCCAGACCGACTGCGGGTTTGTGGAGGCGTAGTAGGCGATCGTCGGCGCGGTACCCAGCCCGATTAGGACGCCGAAGCCGAAGAGCAAGCCAATCGCTAGCTGCTCGGAGCGCCTGGCGGCGAAGTTGAGGCCGATCAGGAGCCCGAAGCTCGCGATGAACGCCGCGAAGCCCCACCCGTAGGACAGGTCCCGGCCGAGGTAGGCACCGAGCGCGAACAGCCCCGCGGTGACCGCCACGAGGCCCATCGTCTGGCCGAAGAGCGCGCGCGCCTGGTCGCGCGCGACCGCCGGTTGAAGAGCTGTGTCGACGGAGCTCACTTGACCCTCCCTTTTTGCTCGGGTTTGCCGGCTACCGCAGCGATCCGAAGGCTGTTCGGACCTCCTTGGAGAAGAGCTCCGGCTCTTCCCAGGCGGCGAAGTGGCCGCCCTTGTCCGCCTCGTTGAAGTAGGTGACGTTCGGATAACCCTGCTCGACCCAGCTGCGCGGCGCCCGGAAGATCTCGCCGGGGAACTGGGTGAAGCCGACCGGGAGCGAGACCGGCGGAGGAGCCTGGCCGGACGCAAGAGCCGCAGCTTGCGCTTGCCCGTTCTCCCAGTAGGACCGAGCCGCGGAGGTCCCGGTTCTCGTCAGCCAGTACAGCGTGATGTTGTCGAGGATGTGGTCCCGCGTGAGATTGCCCGAGGGCTGCCCGTCGACAAAGGCGCTGGAGATCTTGTAGTAGGCGTCCGTGTCGTGGTCGAGCATCCAGGCTGCCAGAGCGACGGGTGAATCCAGCAGGGCGTAGCCGATCGTCTGCGGCCGCGTGGCCTGCTCCAGGAAGTAGCCGAAGCCGCTTGCCCTGAATGTGGCGAGCGCGGCGAGCGCCGCTTTCTCCTCCTCGGTGTCCGACGGGTGCTCGCCGCCGGCCAGTCCCGTCACGAGCAGGTTGGTGTGGATGCCGAGCAGCCCCTCGGGTGCCTGGCGGCCCATCGCGTCGGTGACGGAGGCGCCCACGTCGCCGCCCTGCGCGACGTAGCGGGTGTAGCCGAGGCGGCGCATCAGCTCCGCCCACGCCTGCGCGATGCGGCCGACGTTCCAGCCGAGCTCTGTCGGCTCGCCGGAGAAGCCGTAGCCGGGGAGGGACGGCAGCACAAGGTCGAACGCGTCCTCGGCGTCCCCGCCGTGCGCGGTCGGATCGGTAAGCGGGCCGATGGACTCGAGCAGCTCGATGATAGAGCCGGGCCAGCCGTGCGTCATGATCAGCGGCAGAGCGTTCTCGTGAGCCGACTTGACGTGGATGAAGTGGATGTCGACGCCGTCGATCTCGGTCGTGAACTGCGGCAGCGCGTTGAGCTTCGCCTCAGCCTTGCGCCAGTTGTATTCGGTTTCCCAATAACGCGCGAGCTCCTGCAGCGTCTTCAGCTGGACGCCCTGCGACCGATCGTCGACGAGCTCCTTGCTGGGCCAGCGCGTCGCCCCGATGCGCAGGCGGAAGTCCTCTAGCTCATCATCTGAAACCTCGAAGCGGAAGGGCCTTATCTCGGTTGTGGTCTCGACGGTGCTGCCCATGACGACCTCCCTTCGCGCAGCGGCCTGAACGCCGCTCGCAATTCGCTGGTGACGATGTCCGGCTCCTGCCAGGCCGCGAAGTGGTTGCCTTCGTCGACGCTGAACGGACGGATCTCGGTTGCGCTTTCGATCGTTGCCATCTCGCCCTCCGTTTCTGGACGCCGCATGCACCGGTCGCGATCACCGAGACCGTCGCGTCAGGAGAACGCGGCGACGACCCAACGACGACCTTCTCAAAAGCCGCAACTACCGGTCAAGGGCCGAAACAAGGTCGCAACAAATGGACCCGTCTACCGTCGACAGAGCAGCGCGGAAGTCAACCTCAGGTCTGGTGTGCGAGCGGCAGCGAGAAGCCGAAGCGCGCCTCGTCGCTTGGTCCGTTGGCGACCCAAGCCCGGCCGCGCTGTAGCTCGGCGAGGCGGCGCACCTTGTAGAGCTCGAGCCCGGTCGTCAGGCCGGTGCGAGGCCGGAGCGGCGAGAAACGGTCGAAGGCGACCGCTTGCTCGTCGGCCTCGACGGCGCCGCCGTGGTCGCCGACCTCGAACTCGACGAAGCCGCCGTTGAGGCGGATACGCAGCGTCGCGCCGGCGTTGGCTGCACGGAGGCGTGCATTCTCGAGCAGGGCCGAAATCATCGAGCCCGCGTACTCCGGGTCGGCGAGGAGTTCCGTGTCGCGGCTCCCATCGTCTCCCTCGAGCGAGACGATCGTCCCGCGAGCTCGCGCTAGGGCTACGGCATCGTCGGCGAGCGTCCCTGCCTGCATCGGCGCCGGCGCCAAGTAGAGGACGTCCGCGTCGATCGCGTAGACGGTGAGCAGGTCGTCGACAATTCGGGTTAGGTCGGCCGCGGCCTCCTTGATCCGTTGCGGCGCCTCCGAGAGCGTCACGGCGTCCTGCCGGAGCTGGAGTAGGTCGGCGTAGCCGGCGATCAGCGCGAGCGGGCTGCGAAGGCCGTTCGAGAGTCTCGACAGCGCCTCGGCTGCCGGAGCACCGGGGTCGCTCACGGGAGCAGGAGCCCGAGCCCGCGCGCGGCCGCAAAGGCATCGCCCCGCCGGCTGACGCCGAGCTTCACGCAGCTGCGCGCGAGCAGCGTCTTCACCGTCTGGTGGCCGATCTCGAGCTCGTGCGCGATTTCGCGATTCGTCGCGCCACGCCCGACCAGGCGTAGGACATCCTGCTCGCGCCGGGTGAGCGCGCTCTTGCCCGCTGGCCGCCTGGGATGATCGGGGTCGAACGACGGCTCGCCTCGCAATACGGCTCGCAGTGCCGCCACAAGCCTCGCGACGCTGCCGGTTGCCAGGACGGTTCCCTGCGCGCCGGCCTCGCGCGCGTTCTCGTTGAAGCCGCGCTCGGGGGTGGAGGAGATCAAGACGACGGGCACAGAGACGCCTCGAGCGCGGAGCTCGCCCAGGAGCTCCAGGCCGGTCGTCTCGAGCAGGAGCACGCCGGGCTCGAGCTCGGTGGCGAGCCGAGCCGTCTCTTCGGCGCCCGCGGCTTCGCCCGCGACTCGAAGCTCGGTTTGGGCCAGCGCAAGCCTCACCCAGGCGCGCAGCGTCGATTGGTCTCCGGCGAGCAGCACGCAACTCTGAGCGGGCGGCGAGGGGGGCGATTGATCGCTCAGTCAGTCGATCCTACTTCCCTCCTGGCGGGCCGCCAAATTGCGGCCGACACCGCTAAGCGGCTGCCGCGGTCCAGCGCAGCGTGAACCGACCGGCCCGGTCGGCGCGGAGCTGGAAGAGCCGCGAGTCGGAGCCAGCGATTCGCCCTGCGGGGAGGTCGGCAAGGCCCGCCAGCCGGCCTTCATAGACGATTCGTCCCGTGCGCGCGTCGCGGAGACGGACCTGCGCCCGGGCGTCGCCCGAGCCGCTCACGAAGAGCAGCGCGGCCCGTGTTCCGGGGTTTGACACCTCGATCCCGCGCGCACTCCAGGACGAGGTCAGCGCCGGCCTCCCATGGTCCATACGGGGCATTTGTGGGGCGGCCAGACCGACTGCCGCAGCGGGCGCGCCGCCGGCGGCGAGCGCGGCGACGGTGAGCGTTAGCGCGGGAATCGACATGTCTCTCTGTCTGTACGGGCCCGGACAAGGTCAAATCCTGCTTAAACTCATAAGCCGTGGTGGTGACCGCTGAGCGCGTGAAGCCGAGGCTTCGCGGCGTCTTCCACGAGGTTGGCTTCTACGCCGCTCTCGGGCTGGGAACAGCCCTCGTCGTCACCGCGGACGGAGAGCGGGCGCGCACCGCTGCGGCCGTCTTCGCGGGCTCGGTCGCGTTCTGCTTCGGCGCGAGCGCGCTCTACCACCGTCCGACTTGGAGGCCGCCGGTCCGGGCATGGCTCGCGCGTCTCGACCACGCCGGCGTCTTCCTGCTGATCGCGGGCACGTACACGCCGTTCGGGTTGCTCGTGATGTCCGAGGACTGGGCGGTGCCCGTGATGACGATCGTCTGGACGGGAGCTGTCGGCGCGACACTGTTGAAGCTCTTCTGGTTTCGGGCGCCGAAATGGCTCTCGGCCGCGATCGGCGTCGCGCTCGGCTGGGTGAGTGCGGCTGCGTTCTCCCAACTCCTCAAGGTGCCGGCACCAGGGCTCGCCCTGGTCGTTGCGGGAGGATTCCTGTACACGGTCGGCGCAGCCGTGTACGCCTACCGGCGGCCCGATCCCTACCCGCAGGTGTTCGGGTACCACGAGCTCTTCCACGTGCTGACCCTTGGAGCGGTGGGCTGCCAGTACGCGGCAATCGCCTTCTTCGTCCTGCCGAGGGCGTAGCGCCTCTGCGAAAAAAACGGCCCCGAAAATGCCTAGTCCCTACGAACCCGAGGGCCCGCAGGGACTTGGCAACCCGACTCTCGCAGGTCGGCACCTGAGAGTCAAGACCCAAGTGCCGACCGCCCGCCCAGGAGCGAAGTATCGAAGAAACCGATCACACGCCGCTCGTATTCCTTCGGCCGCGCGGCTAGACCGTGCGTGTGCGAGGTGTCGATCTTCCAGAGCTGCTTCGGCTCGCCTGCGGCCCGGTAGTAGTCGGGATTGTTGTCTTCGCCGCCGGCTCCGTTCATGGCATAGATGAAAAGCACCGGCGTCGGCGCGATCCTGGGCGCCAGGCGCTTCAGGCTCGGCGGGGGCAGCTGGTTCGAGAAGAGCGCCGTTCCCGTGGTCATGACCGCGGAGAAGACGATCTGGGGCGATTTCGCGAACCCCATGTGGACGACGTCCTCGCGGACCGAACGCGATCCAGCTCCGTCCGAGACGACCGCCTTGAGTTCCTTCGTTTCCGCAGCCGTCTGCAAAAGGGCCTCGCCTCCAACCGACAGGCCAAGGCCGCCGATGCGCGGGCCGTCGACATCGGTTCGCCCTCGCAGGTAGCGCAGCGCTCCCTTGAGGTCGCGGTCGAATCCCCAACCGAGAGCATTCGGGTCACCCTCGCTCTCGCCTTCGCCGCGGCGGTCAAAGACGAGCACGCCGTACCCGTGGCGCACGAGCATCCGCGTGTGCTCCTGGGTGCCTTTCTTCCCGGGGTAGACGATCACGGTCGCCCCGTTCTTCGAGGGCACGAACCAGCCTTTGAGCGTCAACCCTTCGCTGGCCTCGAAGGCAACTGTCTCGTACGGCGCTCCGAGATCGCCGCTCGCTGTGGTGCTCCGGGCGACGTGCGTGAACGCGTAGGAGAGCGAGAGCGGGAAGATCACGAAGAACAACCCCAGCCCGGCGCCGACAGCGATCAGGAGCCGGCGCCCATAGCGGAAGAAGAGTCTGTCGTCGCGCCGCCTCGTTCGCCAGAGGGTTGCCGCACCGACGCCAACCAGCACCAATCCCCCTGCGACTGCGGCGATCCCGGTGTAGTCGTCGGCAGACAGGCCTCCCCTGGACCCGTACCACACCGGCTCGGTCGCCCCGATGACCATTCCGACCACGCCGAACGCGAGCGCGAGCGTCGCGCGGCCACCAGCCCGCAAGCGCGGATAAGCAACGGCAGAGCCCACGAGCGCCGCGGCCGGCACTAGTCCACTGGTGAGGTGGTCGGCGGGCGAGATGCCGGCCTGCGGCTGGAGAAAGTTGTCGTCGACGACATGGACGGAGATGACGATGAGGCTCGCCACGGCGAGCTTCGTCTCGACGCGGGCCGCCCGAACGAATTGAAGCGAGCGGTGGCGCTCAGAGAGACTCGCGGCGGCCGAGGTACTCACGCCCTGACCCTCACCGGGCCTGCGCGCCTGACGGCGCGGCCCATCTCGGCGCTCTCGCTGCGCTGGTCCATCTCGAGACAAGCTCGCAGCCGCACTCGGCGCCCGAAAGAGGGCCAGCGCGTGTTTCGGGGGCGGGTTTTCTGGCGTCTTCGGCCAGCGGGATGCCTCAGAACCGTGGGGCGCCGGTTTTTGGGTGGCTGCGCCATTCGCCTTGCGAGCGGGACGGCGCTATCGTGGCTGGAGGCGCCTCCTTTCATCCGTGTCCGCGGCACGAGTGGTCGCGGCTGACGGGTTCCGTCTCGGACCGAGGGTCAGGAAGGAGAGAGCGCGATAGCGACGGCGGCACTACAGCCAGATCTGGCACCGGCCGCGACACTGAGAATGCGCTCCGGCGTCGTCTGGACGGCCCTGCTCGGCGCGGTCGCCGCTGCGGCGACGATCGGTTTCGCCGTGACAAGCGAGGGGCCGGACGGTCTGCATACGTTTCTGCTCGAGTGGGTCAGCGTCCCGTTCCTGGCGGCGGGCCTGATCGCGTGGGCGCGCAGGCCCGACAGCCGTCTCGGCGTCCTGATGGTCGCCGGTGGATTCGCGAGCGCCCTGTCCGGCTGGCAGCTCGCGGAAGACGCCGGTCCTTTTACGGTCGGGGCCGTCTTCGACATCCTGCCGGCGGCGCTCTTCCTACACCTCTGCCTCGCGTTTCCCGACGGACGCCTCAGGTCGCGTTTCGAAAGGGCGCTCGTCTCGTCCGCCTACGCGGCCGCGATCGGGCTACAGCTCGTCAAGATGTCACTCGGCGGTATCGGCCCGAGCAACCTGCTCGAGCTCTGGGCTCACCCGCACGCCGCGAGCACGGTGCAGCACGTCCAGCTTCTCTTCCTCGGCGCGGCTTGCCTGACCGGGGTCGGCGTGCTGGCGGCCCGGCGGCGGCGCTTCGGCCGCCCGCGGCGCCGGTCGCTCGCGCTCCTGATCGACTCGTTCGCTCTCGGGCTCGTCATGGTCGCCGTTCTCTTCGCGGTCGGCACCTTCGACGGGCCCGGCTTCAGGGAGATTCAGCGCATCACGCTGTTCGTGATCGGTTTCTCGGCGATCGCCTTCTTGATTGGACTGCTCGACGCCCGCCTCGCGCGCTCGCGTGTCGGGGATCTGATCCTCGAGCTCCACTCCGATCCGGCGCACGCCGATCTCAAGGACGCGCTGGCGCTGACCCTGCGAGACCCCTCACTCGACTTCGCCTACTGGCTGCCCGACTACGGCACCTATGTCGATCTGGAAGGACGCTCGGTCGTCCTGCCCAACGACGAGGCGCGAACGGCGACGGTGATCGACCGGAAGGGGGCCCACGTCGCGGCGCTGATCCACGACCGCACGCTCGACGACGAGCCGCAGCTGCTCGAGGCGGTCGGTGCGGCGGCAGGCATCGCGCTCGAAAACGGCCGGCTACAAGCCGAGCTGAAGGCGCGGCTCGAGGAGTTGCGAGGGTCGCGGGTCAGGGTGATCGAAGCAGGTCAAAGGGAGCGCCAGCGGCTCGAACGGGATCTCCACGACGGCGCCCAGCAGCGTCTGATCGCGCTCTCGCTTCAGCTCAGCCTGCTGGAGAAACGGCTCGTGGACCGCCCCGATGCGACCGAGCCGCTCGACAATGCCCGGCGCGAGATCGCCCTCTCGCTGGAGGAGCTCCGCGACGTGGCTCGCGGCATCCATCCGGCCGTCCTCACGGGGCATGGGCTCGAAGTCGCGCTCGAATCGATCGCCGCGCGCGCACCGCTTCACGTTCGCCTGAACGTCGACGTCAATGGACGCCTTCCGGAACACGTCGAAGTGGCGGCCTACTACGTGGTGGCGGAGAGCTTGACGAACGTTGCCAAGCACTCAGGGTCCGAGGACTCAATCGTCACTGTGAGGCGGGACGGGGGCACCGTGATCGTCGAGGTGGTCGACAGCGGCCGTGGGGGCGCAGACACGGAGCGGGGCTCTGGCATCCGCGGTCTGGCCGATCGCGTCGAGGCGCTCGGCGGCCGGCTGAGAGTCTGGTCGCCGCTCGAGGGTGGGACGCGCGTAGAAGCGGAGATCCCGTGCGTGTAGCGATCGCCGAAGACAGCGTGCTGCTTCGAGAAGGGCTGGCGCGCCTGCTTGACGACGCGGGCTGCGACGTCGTCGCGCAATGCGGCGATGCCGACGACCTGCTGCTGAAGGTGCGCAGCTATCCGCCCGACGTGGCCATCATCGACATCCGCCTGCCACCGACCCACAACGACGAGGGTCTGCGTGCGGCGCTCGAGATCCGCTCGCGGCACCCGGACGTTGCGGTTCTCGTCCTCTCGCAATACGTCGAGCTCGGCCTGGCGGTGAGGCTGCTGGCGGACTCCGCGGAGGGCGTCGGTTATCTGCTGAAGGACCGGATCAGCGACGTCGACGAGTTCGTCGCCGCGCTCCGTCGCGTCGCCGGCGGCGGCTCGGTGCTCGACCCGATCATCGTCTCGACGCTTGTCTCGCGCCGCCGGCCGGACGATCCGCTCGCCTCGCTCACCCCCCGCGAGCGCGAGGTGCTCGAGCTGATGGCCTCCGGCAGCTCGAACCAGGGGATCGCGGCCGCACTTGTGATCACCGTCCGGGCGGTCGAGAAGTACGTCTCCAGCATCTTCGGCAAGCTCGGCCTGCCGTCGACGGGCAGCGAGTCGCGCCGCGTCCTCGCGGTGCTGACGTTTCTCCGCAGCTGAAGACGCCAGAAAACCCGCCGTCGAGCTACGGGTGCCCCGGCTGTCGCCTTCCCTCCGCGGCTGCGACGTTGGTTGTTCCCAGTCGTGAGAGGAGCAACGGATGAAAACGCGCGTTATTCAGGATCAGCCGGAGCGACCCGGCAGCAAAGGCAAGGCGCCGGTCGACCTCGCATCGGCGCAGATGCAGCGGGCGATGAACGTCGCCGGCCGCATGGGCGCCTGGAGCGCCGCGCACTGGAAAACGGCCGTCTTCGGGTGGCTTGCCTGCGTCGTGGTCTTTTTCTACGTCGGAAACGTGCTGATCGGCTTGAAGCAGATCGAGCTGAACGATGCCGGCGTCGGCCAGTCCCACACGGCCGACCAGATCCTGAAGAAGGCGTTTCCCGAGCGGGCGCCGCAAGCCGAGTTCGTGCTCGTCGAGAGCACGACCCGAACGGTCGCAGATCCCGCGTTTCGTGCGACCGTCGACGACGTGATCGCTTCGGTCAAGTCGGATCCGACGATCAAGAAGCTGCACTCTCCGTTCGCTCCCGGCAAAGAAAACCAGATCAGCGACGACCGCCGTGCGGCGATGGTCACGTGGGAGATGCGGGGCGACGCCGACGAGGCGGAAAAGAACGTTGACGCGCTCTCGGCGAAGTCGGAAGCCGTTGCCAAACGCCATCCAAGCTTCTTCGTCGGCCATGCCGGAGTCAGCTCCAACAAGGCGCTCGACAAGATGTTCGGCGACCAACTAAAGCTCGCCGGAGAACGCTCGATCCCGATCACGATCGCCGTCCTCCTACTCGTTCTCGGCAGTATCGTCGCAGTCGGGATCCCCATTCTGCTCGCTCTCACCGGCGTCCTCGGGACAATCGGCCTCGTCGCGGTCACGAGCCACTTCGTTCCGGCCGACGGGAATGTGAACGCGGTGATCTTGCTGATCGGCCTCGCCGTCGGCGTCGACTACTCGCTCTTCTACATCAAGCGCTGGCGCGAGGAACGGGCCCAGGGCAGGGAGCCTTCGGCGGCGCTCGCAGCTGCCGCGGCCACTTCAGGCCGGTCAGTCCTGATCTCGGGCTTCACCGTGCTGATCGCGATGGCCGGGCTGTTCTTCGCGGCCGACAAGACCTACCTCTCGTTCGGAATCGCGACGATAATCGTCGTCGGCATCGCCATGCTGGGCTCACTGACGGTTTTGCCCGCGTTGCTCTCGAAGCTCGGTACGCGCGTCGACAAGGGACGCATCCCGTTTGTGCACCGGCTCCGGAACGACGGCGGCGGAAGCCGCTTTTGGAAGGCGATCCTGACGCCTGCCCTGAAGCATCCGGTGGTTTCGGTGGCGGTCGCCGGTGGCTTGCTGATCGCTCTGGCACTGCCGGCTTTCCACCTGCACACGGCACAGAGCGGACTCGAGGCGCTGCCCAAGAACGCCCCGACGGTCGACACGATCCAGCGGACCCAGAAGGCCTTCTCCAACGGCAACGTCGCGCCGGCGATCGTCGCCGTCAAGGCGAACACCGACTCGCCGTCAACGAAGCAGGGGATCGCGGCGCTCGAGAAGCAAGCGCTCGCCAGCGGCCAGGCGAAGAAGCCGATCGAGGTCGAGATCAGCGCCTCCCACAATGTCGCCCGAGTGACGATCCCTCTCGTCGGCAACGGCGTCGACGCGGAGTCCAACGACGCGCTCAAGCTCCTGCGCAACGAGATCCTGCCGGCGACGATCGGCAAGGTGCCGAACGCGACCTTCGCGGTCACGGGCAACACGGCCCAGTCCTTCGACCAGAACTCGCTCCTGAAGAGCAAGGCGCCGATCGTGTTCGGGTTCGTCTTGATCTTCGCGTTCCTCCTGCTCCTCGTCGCCTTCCGCTCGATCGTGATCGCGCTGAAGGCGATCATCCTCAACCTGCTCTCGGTGGGCGCGGCGTACGGCGCCTTGGTTCTCGTGTTCCAGTACGGCTGGGGCGAGAGTCTGTTCGACTTCACCTCGAACGGCGGCATCGCCTACTGGCTGCCGATCTTCCTGTTCGTAATCCTGTTCGGGCTCTCGATGGACTACCACGTCTTCATCCTGAGCCGCGTGCGCGAGGCGTACGACCGCGGCCTTTCGACGAAGGACGCCGTCGAGCACGGAATCACTTCGACCGCCGGCGTCGTTACGAGCGCAGCCCTCGTCATGGTCGGCGTCTTCTTCGTCTTCGCCCTGATGCCGATCCTCGACATGAAGGAGATGGGCATCGGTCTTGCTGTCGCCGTCCTGATCGATGCCACGATCATCCGTGCGGTCCTGCTGCCGGCCTCGATGACGCTGCTCGGCGACGCCAACTGGTACCTGCCGAAGTGGCTCGAATGGCTGCCGCGGCTCGAGCCTCCGGTCGCCCCTCGCAAGCCCGCCGAGCGCGTCGAGGCTCCGCCCGTGCCGGTCGCGTAGGCGTCGTGGTGGGCGCGGCCGACAGCGGCCGCGCCCACTGAGATTGATCGGAAATGATGTCGCCGTGCCGGGCCGGACTCGAAGAGTCACGTTGGAGCAGGCGCGTCGGATCGCCGTCCGGGCTCAGGTCCTGGACGGCTCCGCCCGCGGGGTGCTCGAGACCGTACGGCGGCTCGGCTTCCTTCAGCTCGATCCGATCGCCACGGTGGCGCCTGCTCAGCAGCTCGTCCTCTGGAGCCGGCTCGGTCGCTACGACCCCGGCGAGCTCGACCGGCTGCTCTGGGTCGAGCGGAAGCTGTTCGAGTGGAACGCCTTCATCTGGCCGATCGAGTCGCTGCCGCTGATCCGCGCGCGGACGCGGCGACACCGCCGCGCCAACGCAACGGCCCGGGATCGCTGGAGACGTGAGTTCTTGAAGCAAAACGCGGGCTTCCGCCGCTACGTGCTCCGTGAGCTCGAAGAGCGCGGACCGCTGCTCTCGCGCGAGCTGGAGGACCGCTCGACCCCGCGGCGCGGAAAGCACCGCTGGCACGGCAGCCGCCAGGTCGCGCAGATGCTCGAGCTCCTTCATCGCCGTGGCGAGCTGGCAGTGGTCGGGCGCCGAAGCGGCCAGCGGGTCTGGGACCTCGCTGCCCGCTGGTATCCCGAGACCGAGGTGACGCCTTTGCGCGAGGCCGAGCGGATTCTTGCCGAGCAGCGGTACCGGGCCCTCGGCGTCCGCCTGGAGAATGGGGAGTGGCACGCGCACCCGGACGCGAGCGACGCGCCGGTGCCCGACCGGGCGACGCTGCTGTCGCCGTTCGACCGCCTCGTGCACAACCGCGATCGCGCCGAGGCGCTCTTCGACTTCCACTACCGGCTGGAGATGTACGTCCCGGCGGCGAAGCGCGAGTACGGTTACTACGTCCTGCCGCTTCTGACCGGCGATCGGCTCGTCGGCCGCGCCGAGCCGCGGTTTGATCGCAAGACGGGAAAGCTCGAGCTGCTCGGCGCCTGGGGAGACACTTCCCGGCTGGACGAGGTGCTCGCTGAGCTCGAACTTTTCCTCGGGGCTCAGCGGGCCGAGCGTGCCGAACGCGATGTCAAGCTGCGGCGCGCCCGGTAAAGGAGCGTTTCGACCGCCCCGAACGTCTCGCTCGCGGCCGCAAGTTTCTGGTCTCTTGGCTCCCTTCTCCTTAGACAGATCCACCTAGGCGGGCGGGGCCTCCCTCCCAGGACGCTCTAGTACCGGCCCTGTCCGCCTTCCCCCCTCGGGGCGTGCGTTCTTAGGTGTCGGCCTTCGTCGCGCCCCTTCCCTTACGGCGACGGCGCCTCTTCGCAGCCGGCTGCCTGGCCATCGGCTCGCGTCCGGGCGGCTGAGTCGGCGCCGGCTCGTCGGGGACGGTTGGCAGGATCGGTCGGGTAACCGGCTTTTGCCTTGAGACCTCAATGCGATCGCCGTAGTGCCCGATCTCGAGCGGCCCGCCCTCGGTCAGCGTGTACGTCGCCTCGGCCCTCCTCGCCTCGACCTTCAGCAGCCGGCCGCGGAAGCGGAGGCCGAAGGCGAGCCGCTCGAGCCGGGCGGGAAGCTTCGGGGCGAAGCTGAGGAAACCGTCGTGGTCGCGCATGCCGCCGAAGCCCGCGACGGCGGCGAGCCAGGAGCCGGCAAGCGAGGCGATGTGGACGCCGTCGCGCGTGTTGTGCTCGAGGTCGTGCAGGTCCATGAGCGCGGCCTCGCCGAAGTAGTCGTAGGCGAGCTCGAGGTGCCCGACCTCGGCGGCAACGATCGCCTGCGTGCAGGCTGAGAGCGATGAGTCCCGCACGGTCAGCGGTTCGTAATAGGCGAAGTCCCTCGCCTTCTCCTCGTCGGTGAAGGCGTCGCCGCGCCAGTGCAGCGCGAGCACGAGGTCGGCCTGCTTGACGACCTGCTTGCGGTAGAGATCGAAGTAGGGAAAGTTCAGGAGCAGCGGGTACTGGTCGGGCTTCGTGTTGGCGAAGTCCCAGACCTGGTGCTCGGTGAAGCCCTCGGATTGCGGGTGGACGCCGAGGGCTTCGTCCCAGGGAACGACCATGTCGCGGGCCGCGTCCCGCCAGGCCGCAGCCTCCTCGAGTTCGGCGTCGAACTCGGCCGCTTCGTCGGGGTGGCGAGTGACCGCTTCGGCGGCGGCAAGCAGGTTTCGTTGCGCGAGCAGGTTGGTGAAGACGTTGTTGTCGGCGAGCGCGCTGTACTCGTCCGGCCCCGTGACGCCGTCGATGCGGAAGCGGCCCACCGCGTCGTGGTGGCCGAGGGAATGCCAGAGCCGCGCCGTCTCGACGAGCATCTCCAGCCCGGCCTCGAGCTCGAACACCTCGTCGTCCACGGCATCCTGATAGCGAACTACCGCATCGGCGACGTTGGCGCTGATATGAAAAGCCGCCGTCCCGGCCGGCCAGTAGCCGGAACACTCCTGGCCGCGGATCGTCCGCCAGGGAAACGCTGCGCCCTTCAAGCCGAGCTGGCGTGCCCGTTCTCGGGCCAGGTCGAGCGTGGAATGGCGCCAGAGCAGCGCGTCGCGGGTCGCGTCCGGGGCCGTATACGTGAGCACCGGGAGGACGAAGCGCTCCGTGTCCCAGAAGGTGTGCCCGTCGTAGCCGGGCCCGGTCAACCCTTTCGCCGGAATCGCCCGCTGCTCGGCGCGCGAGCCGGCCTGCAGCGTGTGAAAGAGGGAAAAGCGGACGGCCTGCTGGAGCTCCGTGTCCCCTTCGAGCTCGACGTCGGCAGTGGCCCAGAAATCGTCGAGGTACGCCCGCTGACCTTCGAGGAGGCTGTCCCAGCCCGCGTACTTGGCCTTTGTAACCGCCGCGATCACCTGGTCGCGGACCGCCGCCAGCGAACGCTGGCTCGACCAGCCGTAGGACAGGAACTTGACCATCGTCAGCCGCTCGCCGACGGCGAGGTCGGTGGCGATCGTCACCCGGCCGATGTCCGGCTCGCACTCGGCCGCCGAGAACGTCCCATCGGGACCCTCGAAGGTGTGATCCATCGCGGCGGCCATCAGTAGCTTGCTCCGCTTCGTGGAGTGGACGAGCACGACCCTCGTGTCGCGGTCCGAGAAGTCCTCCGAGGTGAGAGGCGACTCGAGCATCGCCGCCGTCCGTGGATCGTTCGAGGTCGGCGGCGCCGTCTCGTTGGCGATCAGCTCCGACTGGATTGCGACGCGCAGAGCCGAATCGACTGGCTGCACCTCGTAGAGGATCGCCGCCGCGGAGCGGTGGGTAAACGAGACGAGCCGCGTCGAATCGACACGGACGACCTTTCCCGCCGGGGACTCCCACTCGACGTGCCGTCGCAGAACGCCGTCGCGGAGGTCGAGCTCGCGCTCGTGAACGAGGAGGCGCCCGTAGCGGACGTCGAACGGCTCGTCGTCGACGAGCAGGCGGATGATCTTGCCGTTCGTCACGTTCAAGACCGTCTGGCCGGACTCGGGGAAGCCGTAGCCGGCCTCGGCGTAGGGGAGAGGCCGCACCTCGTAGAACGAGTTCAGGTAGGTCCCCGGGATTCCGTAGGGCTCACCCTCGTCGAGGTTGGCGCGCAGGCCGATGTGCCCGTTCGAGAGCGCGAACACGGACTCCGTCTGCGCGAGTACGTTCAGATCGAGCTGCGTCTCGCGGACGTTCCAGGGCTCGGCGGCGAAGGCGGGGTGGGTGATCACACGTGCTCCAGGAGCTCGGCCAGGTCGGAGACGACGACGTCGGCGCCGTGCTCGAGCAGGGCTTCCCGCTGTCCGGTGCGGTCGACTCCAACGACGAAGCCGAAATGCCCGGCGCGCCCCGCCTCGACTCCCGCCAGCGCGTCCTCGAAGACGGCCGCTTCGGCCGGCTTGACGCCGACCTCCTTCGCCGCGGCGAGGAACGTGTCGGGCGCTGGCTTTCCCAGCAGGTGCCTCTGCTCGACGACGATCCCGTCGATGCGGACCTCGAACAGGTCCTCGATCCCGGCGGCCTCGAGGACGTCCTTGCAGTTCGCGCTGGCGGACACGACGGCAGTGTGGAGCCCCGCCTTGCGGACCGCATGGACGTACCGCACCGACCCCTCGTAGGCCTCGACGCCGTCGCGCTTCAGGAGCGCCATCACGAGCTCGTTCTTGCGGTTTCCGAGACCGTGAACCGTTTCCGCCGAGGGCGGGTCGTCCGGATCGCCCTCGGGCAGCTCGATTCCGCGCGCGGCCAGGAATGAGCGGACGCCGTCGTAACGCGGCTTGCCGTCGACGTACCGGTCGTAGTCGGCGACCGGGTCGAAGGGGACGAAGGTCTCGCCGGTTCGCTCGGCGCGCTTCTGCAGGTATGCGTCGAACATCTCCTTCCAGGCGGCGGCATGCACCTTGGCGGTCTGGGTGAGAACGCCGTCGAGATCGAAGAGGCAAGCGCGGATCCCGCTCGGCAACCCAAGCCGCTGCGCGTCGCCGGGCACGAACAGACCGTACAAAAAACGAAACGGTGGCCCTTAGGTCGCCGCCAAGGCGTCGCTTGCGATGCCGCCTGAGAGGCCGCCCGATTCACTCGGGCGGCCGTTAATACGAAAGGGCGGCCCGTAGGCCGCCCTTTCGTTCGCCGAGTCGATCTCGCTTTCGTCCACCGTTCTCGTTGACCTTCGGCTTCCGCCTACGGCCCTCGGGCTCGGCTTCGTCCTACTTGCGCTCCGTGCTCGGCGCGCGAGGGAATCTAGGTG
>Ga0307296_10000491_pt1 | contig 18770 bp, 20 predicted proteins | sample ER_DNA_153_FD_194467 | JGI IMG/M metagenome (GOLD analysis project Ga0307296, IMG submission 194467) | Bulk soil microbial communities from the East River watershed near Crested Butte, Colorado, United States - ER_DNA_153 | ecosystem: Environmental > Terrestrial > Soil > Floodplain | place... | reverse complement strand
TCACGTCCGATCCTGCGCGCGAGCGAGCCCGTCCTCGAGCTCCGCGAGCGTCGCGCGCCCCTCGACCCTGGCGACCATCAGGTGCGCTCGATCCAGGAAGATCGTCGTTGGGAGGTCTTGAACGCCGAGCCGCGCAGCCTGGCGGCCATCGGGGTCCGAGATGACTCGATGCGTCCAGCCGTAGCGGGCATAGAAGGCCTTGGCGGCCCGTGGCGTGTCCTGGAGGTCGAGCCCGAGGACGATCACGCGGCGACGATGCTTTTCGACGAACCGGCGTACGAGTGGCGCCTCGCTCGCACAGGCGTTGCACCAGGACGCCCAGACGTGAATGATCACCGGCTTCCTTTTCACGCGCGCGAGGGCGACCGTGGAGCCGGTGATCGGGTCGGTGCCGGCCAGCGGGGGTGCCGGCGGATCGACCCGGACAGTCCCGCCCTCGGGAGCGGTGGGCCCCGCCTCGTCGCCACCCGCGAGGACGACACCCCCGAGGAAGATTCCGCCCGCGCCGACGAGAAGAGCGATGAGAGCCACGAGGAGGCGCCGGCGTGTACGCACGGCGCCACGCTATCGGTGCCTGCGGCGGGCTTGACTTCATCCCGAGTTGGCGTGAGGCTAATCGAGCGGCGGCCTCAGGACTGCGGCAGGTCGCCCGCGTGAAGCCCCACGACCTGGAGGTAAACGTGACGACTGCCGCAGACACCTCTTCCACCGATGCCTAGCCTGCCGTTCAGGCTCCGGCGAAACCCAGCTGCACGTGGGGAGTACCCGCTCGGGCGACGCGAACCGACCGACTTCGAGCACGTGGAGAAGTACCCGTACAGCGCCGTCGCTCCGCGTGCGGTGGCGCATGTCGAGCGCGTACTCCGTCTCCCGTGGTGGCACTGGGGGCACGACCAGGGGAAGGAGGGCTCCTGCGTCGGGCACGGGATCTCCATGGAGCGGGCGATCACGAACATCGCCCAGGCCAAGGCGCTCGGGCTCCTCAATCCGGGCCGGCGGTACAACCCACTCGACGTCTGGAATGAAGCAAAGAAGATCGACGAGTGGCCGGACACCAATCCCGGGGACGACCATGGGACGAGTGTCCGCGCGGGCTATGACGTCTGCCGGGACGAGGGACTTGTGCGAGTCATCTCGATGCGCATGGGCCCCGACGGAGTCCCGATTCCCTATCGGCCGAAGCCACGCTCGAAAGATGAGGGCGTCCAACGAAACCGATGGGCCGGGTCGACCGACGAGGTCCGAACCGCCATAGCGAGTGGTCTGCCGGTCGCGATCGGAGTCAACTGGTACTCGAACTTCGACCGCCCGGTCGCAAAGCCTTCGCCCGACGGCGGGTTCGACCACTGGATCGGCGAGGGGGATCTCGGACGAGTTCGCGGCGGTCACTCCGTCTGCATTTACGGAGCAAGCGATGCGCGCCAGGCATTCAAGCTGAAGAACAGCTGGGGCAGGGACTATCCGCTCGTGTGGATTCTCTACACCTCGATGGAGCGCCTGATGGACGAGCACGGCGAGGTGGCGATCGTCACCGACCGGTAGCGCTCATTCCGTGGCCCGCGCGGGAAGCGTGCGGCCGCTGTGGCGGTTATCGGGCCGCCGCTCCTTGCTCCTCCGGGAGCGCCTCGCCACCGGTTTCCTCGGCGGACGAAGCGCCTTCACCGTGGGCGGGGGCGGCCGCCGGGTGGAGGAGGACCGCGGCGAGCACGGCACCAACAAGCGCAAAGGCGGCCCCGCCGAGGAACGCCGCGTGGAAGCCGCTGTTCAGGGCCGTAGCAGTGGCGTCGCCCGAGGCGAGCCCGCTGTCGGTCCGGGAAGCGGCCAGGCTGGCGAGGACGGCCAGCCCGAGGGCGCCGCCCATCATGAACGCCGTGTTGACAATGCCCGAGGCAAGGCCTGCCTCGGTCGGTGCGACGTCGCCCATCGCGGCCATGAGGATCGGGTTAAAGGTGATCCCGCCGGCGAAGCCGAGCAGGATCATGCCGGGGAGGATGTCCACGGCGAAATTGCCGTCCACGGGAGCGCGCCCAAACAGGAGCAGGCCGATGACGAAGAGCATGAGCCCGGCGATCATCGGCACCTTGACGCCGTAGCGCACGATGAGCTTGTCGGAGACGAAGAGCGAGGAGGCACCCCAGACCAGGGTCGACGGCAGGAAGGCCAGCCCAACCTCGAGGGGGCTATATCCGAGTACCTGCTGGAGGTAGAGCGCAGAGAAGAAGAACCACCCGAACATGGCGGCCGCCATGAGGACGCCGATTGCGTTCGCCGTCGAGAGATTCCGAAAGCGGAAGAGGCTCAGGGGCATGAGGGGAGAGCTCACCCGTGCCTCGATGGTGAGGAAGATGGCCAGGAGCACCGCTGCCCCGACCAGGAGGCCTACGGTCTCACCCGACGTCCAGCCCGTCTCGTTCCCGTTCACGATCGCGTAGGTGGCGAGCATGAGAGCTGCCGTCACGGTGACGGCTCCGGCGATGTCGAGGCGACCTTCCCCAGCCGGCTTGCCGTCGGTCGGCAACAGCACCACGCAGAGCGCGAAGACGGCAATCCCGACCGGGATGTTGACGAGGAAGATCCAGTGCCAGCTCAGCACGTCCGTGAGGACGCCTCCGAGGAGCACACCGGCGGTGCCGCCGCCGGACAGGACGAAGCCGACGACGCCCATCGCTTTCGCACGTTCAGCGGGCTCGGTGAACATGATCATGATCAACGAGAGGACGACGACCGAAACGATCGCACCGCCCAGGCCCTGTACCGCACGAGCCCCGATCAGGAATTCCTGCGACCCGGCGAGGCCGCAGGCCAGCGATGCGCTTGTGAAGAGGACGATCCCGATCAGGAACAGTCGCCGCTGACCGTAGAGGTCACCGAGCCGGCCTCCGAGCAGGAGAAAGCCGCCGAACGTGAGCAAGTAGGCGTTCACGACCCAGGCGAGCGAGGCCTGCGAGAACCCAAGATCGGCCCGGATCGAGGGCAGGGCGACGTTCACGATCGTCGAGTCGAGGACGATCATGATGTCCCCGAGGCAGAGGATGTAGAGCGCGAGCCAGCGCTTTTGGGCGTTTGTTTCCATCAGTGGTTTCCGGCGCGCATGTATCGCGATTTGGCGGCGATACGACGCTTGGCCTCGACCATATCAACGGGTGGCGGACGGCCACCGGTTGGTGCGTCCAAGCCGCGTCGCGCCTGCGGCGGTCAGGCTGAGGCCGCCTTTCCTGCGACAATCGAGCGGGGTCATGAGGGGAAAAGCCTTGGAGCGAGCATTGCGCCGCCTGCTGCCGTGGGGTCGCGAAATTGCACCTACTCTCGCTTGTGTCCTCGTGCTCTGCGTGACCGCAGCCGCGCCCGCTTCCGCCTCGGTGCTCTTCAGCAGTGACTTCGAGACTGCAGACACCTTGCAGTGGAGCTTCGAGCAGCAAGGAGGAGACCCGAACGACGACATCACCGTCCAGTCCGAGGTCAGGATTCAAGGGGCATACGCCGGCAAGTTCACAGTGGAGCCAGGCGACCACTTCCCTACCGTCCAGACCACGGGCGAGCGCGCCGAGGTCCTCAACTACGCGATGCTGTTCCAGGAGGGCGACGTGCGCTGGTTCGGATGGTCCGTTTACTTTGCCTCCGGTTTCCCGACTTCGGACGACTCGGGCACCTGGAACGTCTTCACCCAGTGGCACCACAACGGCTCGAACTGCTCGGTACCGCTCGACTTCGCGATCCGCGACGACGGATCCGACACCCGGCGCAGGATGGTTCTGACTTCGCGAACCGGAACCGTCTCGACGACTACTTGCAGCTTGACGGGGGAGGAGTTCGACCTGGGCCTCCTGCGGACGGGCGAGTGGATCCGGTTCGAGGCGCAGGTCGGGTTCTCGGCCGATCCGACAGTCGGCTTCGTCGAGGTGTACGTGAACGATGAGCTCGCACTCCCGCGCACGCAAATGGCCACGCTCTACATGTGCTGTCCTAGCTACCTGAAGCAGGGGTATTACCGGAAGGCCAACGCGGAGAATACGGCGACTCTGTACATCGACGGAACGACCGTTGGAACCAGGCGAGCCGACGTCGAGCAGCCCGAAGCCCTCTCGGTCGAGAAGACCGAGCCCGGAGCCGTCAGCTCCAGCCCAGCAGGGATCGCGTGTGAGAGCATCTGCGGGGGCTGGTTCCCCTACGGGACGCAGGTCACGCTGACGGCGGCTCCCGATGCACACGCAATTTTCACGAGCTGGTTGGGCGCCTGCACGAGCGAGCGCACCGACACCTGCACGTTGACCATGTGAGCGGGCACACCGCCCATCGGGGCGGTTCGTGGTGAAGCCGAACGCAGCACCGGCCTGGCCGTGATCAGCCGCTCGGGTCGGGTCATGCTCGAAGGGAGAGGGTCCCTGGTGGACAGCGACCTCGAGAGCGAGGAGAATTGCCGACGCGGTCGGGAACGGTGGCAAGGTTTGGTTGCGACAGGAGGAGGAAGATGGCTCTGCAAATTGGCGATACGGCACCGGATTTCGAGGCGGAGACCACGGAAGGCCCGATCAGCTTCCACGACTGGATCGGGGACTCGTGGGCGGTGCTGTTCTCGCATCCCCGGGACTTCACCCCAGTGTGTACGACCGAGCTCGGCTACATGGCCAAGATCAAGCCCGAGTTCGACCGTAGGAACGTGAAGATCATCGGGCTCTCGATTGATCCGGTCGACAACCATGAGGAGTGGGCTTCCGACATCGAGGAGACCCAAGGGCACGCCCCGAACTACCCGCTGATCGGCGACTCCAACTTCAACGTGGCGAAGCTGTACGGGATGCTTACCGCCGACGTGTCTGGCGACCCGACGGAGCGGACGCCGGCGGATAACCAGACGGTGCGAAACGTCTTCGTGATCGGCCCGGACAAGAAGGTCAAGCTCATCCTCGTCTATCCGATGACGACGGGCCGCAATTTCGACGAGGTCTTGCGTGTGATCGACTCGCTGCAGCTGACGGCCAAGCACAAGGTTGCGACCCCCGTCAACTGGCAGCAGGGTGAGGACGTGATCATCGCCGGCTCGGTCTCCGACGAGGAGGCCAAGGAGACGTATCCGGACGGCTGGAAGGCGCCGCGGCCCTACATCCGGATCGTGCCGCAGCCGCGCTGAGCCGTGCGATCTTGACTACCCCCGGCACACGGCACGGTCCGGGCGCCGAAGGGTAGTCTGTCGCCGCTTCTCTGCTTCGAGGCCACGTTAATCTCCCCCGCATGGAGTTGCCTCGGGAGGTCGCTGTTATCGGCGCGGGCACGATGGGCGCAGGAATCGCGCGCGTCTTCGCCGAGGCCGGCTGCTCGGTGCGGCTCTGCGCGCGCAGGGCGGCCAGCCTCGAGGCCGCCCGGTCGCGACTCGGTCGCCACTCGGTCGAGCTCACAACGTCGGCCGAGGACGCGCTCACGGGCGTAATCCTTGTGGTCGAGACGATCGAGGAGGCGGTCGAGCCGAAACGCGCGGTCCTCGCGCTCGCCGAGGACGTGGCAGCCCCGGAGGCGATCCTGACGACGAACACCTCGTCGCTTCCGCTCGACTCGCTTGCCGAAGGACTGGAGCACCCCGAACGCTTTGCCGGCCTGCACTGGATCAGCCCGCCTGAGCTCGTCGACGTCGTCGAGGTCGTAGGCGGCACACGGACCGCGTCCGAGACCATCGACACGCTCTGCGCCTGGGCGGATGCCCTCGGTAAGGCGCCGGTCGTCGTCCAGCGCGATGTGCGGGGCTTCGTCATCAATCGCCTGCAGTACGCGCTCCTCCGCGAGGCCTACGCACTCGTCGACGCGGGCGTCTGCTCCCCTGCCGACGTCGACCGCGCGGTCACCCACGGGCTAGGGGCGCGTTGGGCAGCGATCGGCCCGTTCGAGAGCATGGATCTTGCCGGCCTGGACGTCCACGCGGCTGTGGCGGCCAACCTCTATCCCGAGCTCGCAAGCGGACGCGAGCCATCGGCGACGCTCGGTCAGGCCCTCGCCACGGGGGCGCTCGGCGTCAAGAATGGCCGGGGTCTCCGCGGCGACTACGAGGCCGGTGCCGTGGCGGAGCTCGTCGAGCGGCGCGACCGCGTGCTCGCGGGGATCGCTGCCCTCCGCGAAGGAAAGGAGACAGCGGGCTAGCTACGTTCCGCGGTCGAGCCCGTAGCGCTCGGCCTCGGCGAGTGCCTCCGGATAGCCGGCGTCGGCGTAGCGGGCGACGCCGAGTGCTGGGTCGGATCGGAAGACGCGGCCGAGCTTCCGTTCCGCGGTGTCGCTTCCGTCGGCGACAACGACCAGGCCGGAGTGGATCGACTTCCCCACCCCGACCCCGCCGCCGTTTCCCACGGCCACCCAGCTTGCTCCTTGGACGGCGGAGAGAAGCGCTGAGAGGATGGGCCAGTCGGCGATCGCGTCGCTTCCGTCGCGCATTCCTTCGGTCTCCCGCGTCGGGGAGGCGACCGAGGCGGGGTCCATGTGATCGCGCCCGAGAGCGAGCGGCCCGACGTCGCCCGAGCGAACAAGCTCGTTCAGCCGCAGCGCAACGGCGTCCCGCTCGCCAAGGCCGAGCCAGCAGATCCGGGCCGGCAGCCCCTGCAGCGGCACCCGCGCCCGCGCGAGCTCGATCCAGGCGCGAAGCGAGTCCGTGCCGACAACCTCCATGACGGCGTCCTCGCTCTTGTGCAGGTCCTCCCGATCGCCCGTGAGCGCGATCCAGCGAAACGGGCCAATGCCACGGGAAAGGATCGGGCGGACGTACGCCTCGACGAAACCGGGGATCCGAAGGGCCTCCGCTACACCCACTGCAGCCGCTTGCGCGCGCAGGCCGTTCCCGTACTCGAAGACGATCGCGCCCCGGTCCCGGAAGCCGACCAGCGCCTCAGCGTGCGCGCGAAGAGAGCCGAAGACGGCGTTCTGGAAGAGGGGGTCGTCGGGGTCTGCGTCCGCGGCCGCCGCGGGCGCGTAGCCGGCGGGCACGTAGTCGCCGAGGGGGTCGTGGGCCGGCGTCTGGTCGGTGACGACGTCGAACTCGACTCCGTCGGCGAGGAGGCGGGGCACGACCTCGCTCGCGTTGCCCACGAGCCCGACTGCCTCGGGCCCGTCAGGGTCGAGGTGCGCTGCGAGCGCCTCGTCGTAGCTCGCCGCCACGGCACCGATCCAGCCCTCCCGGAGTCGTCGCTCCGCCCGTCGGGGATCAACCTCGACGATCAGAGCGCGGCCGCCGTTCCAGGCGACGCCAAAGCCCTGCGCTCCTCCCATTCCGCCGAGACCTGCCGTAAGCACTCGCCGGCCGGCGAGCGTGCCGCCGAAATGCTCGCGTGCGACCGCGCGGAAGGTCTCGTAGGTGAAGCCGAGGATCCCCTGCGTGCCGATATAGAACCAACCGGCCGCGGTCATCTGCCCGTACATGGTCAGGCCGGCGTCCTCGAGCCGGCGGAAGCTCTCGGCGTCCGACCACGCGGGCACGATCATCGCCGTCGAGATGAGAACGCGCGGGGCGTCGAGGTGAGTGGGCAGGACGGCAACGGGTTTGCCCGACTGGACGATCAGCGTTTCGTCGCCGCCGAGCCGCTGGAGCGCGGCCACGATTGCGGCGAGGGCCTCAGGATCGCGCGCTGCCTTGCCGCGACCGCCGTAGACGACGAGCGCCTCGGGGTTCTCGGCTACCTCGGGATCGAGATTGTTGAGGAGGCAGCGGAGCGCGCCTTCCTGCTCCCAGCCGCGACACGTGAGCTCGAGTCCGCGCGGCGCTCCTACCATCGCGGCATCCTAGGAAGCCGTTGCCTCAGCCCTGCGTTTGAGCGCCTCGTTCATCGCGGTAAAGCCGCGTCGCGTCTTCTCGAGGCTCTTTCCAAACAGCGGGACGAGCACGCCCGTGAAGCGCTCTGCCTGTACGAACCGGACGCGTGAGTCGTCGATGCGCTCGATGCTAAAGCTGTGTTCTCCGTCGAAGATCCGGGGTGCAAGGACTCGCCCTAGCCAGCGGAGCTCTTGCCTCGGCGTTACTTCGAGAACGGTGGGCTTGAAGCTCATCGCCTTCCCGCCAGGCGGCTCAATCCTGACCTCCAGCTTGGAGCCGGGTGCAGCGTGTCCCTCGATCGTCTGGATGAACGGGTTCCACTCGGGGTACGCGGCGAAATCGGTGAGGACCTCCCACACCCGCTCTGGTGTGGCTTCGATCTCGATATGCGTGCGCAGCTCTCTCATCCGTCGTTCACAGTACGTCCGTTAGGGCGAAAAGCGGCGACCGCGTTTGCCAGGCGAAAGTCAGGCGGCGTTTCGATGCGACCCATCACCCAGTCGCCGATGAGATCGCGTTCGAGGCCAAAGCGGACGCCCGTCGTCAGGTTCGAGGCGTTGAGGATGAAGCGGCAACTCGAGGACAGGTCCTTGAGATGCAGGCCGTGAAAGAACCACTCGTCGAACTTGTCCGCCAGGAGATTCGTGCCGTCTTCGGGCCGATGATCCGCCAGATGTCGCGGACAAGAGTCGACTCGAGCGATGTACGGCTGATCTTGCCTACGAGCGGCGCAACGACGTGCTCGTCTACGGCCGCCGGAGTGAAACCAGCCTGCTCGACTTTCTCGTACGCATGCGCGAAGAGGCCGTGAGCGACCGAGCCGCCCGAGACGGACGAGACCCAGCGAACCTGAGCGAGCAGGCCGGCGTCGGCCATGAAGCGCAGAACCCCGAGGGCGCTGAGCGTCGCTCGGAAGCCGCCGCCCGAAAACGCGAGTGCGAAGGGGGGCTGCTTCGGCGGCGCGGGCGGGAAGGCGGATCGGCGCTCGACCTTGCATTCCTCGATGAGGTCGTTCGTCGCGGTGCCGATCGCCGGCGAGCTGAGCGGAGACTCCTGGGTCATGACGGCTTTCGTACCCTCAAGAGTGAGTCTACGCCAGCCCAAGCTCGAGACGACCGGCGTGGCAGAGACGACATAGAGGGGGCCTCCGGGCGGGACTGCGTGCAGACGATTTGATGGGCGGACGCGCAGGGAATCTTGGCCTTTCAGGTGGGTGCGCGGCAGTGCAGACCAAGCGAGGGCGGTCGAGGCAACGGGGCAACCCTGGGCGTCGCGTCGATCGGCTAGCGAGCCATCACCCTCGACGTTCGTCGCAGCGTCCTCCCTCAATCGAGGGAGCGAACGAAGCCGGGCCGATGACGATAGTCACGACATAGAGACAGACGTGGGCGCCGCAGTCACCGTCTGTCTCGCTTCATCCCCTGCGGGCGGCCCTTGGGCCGCCCGTCTCCTTTTCCCGGCCGCTTCACCGAAATGCCCGATGCTGCGGTTCATACCGATGCGATCGCTGGGCGCAGGGAGCCAAGTCGAACGGCGATGATTGCATCCGCTGCCTCGGCGCTCGCCGGGTGGCCGGTTACCGCGCCGATGAACTCGTCACGTTCCAGCGTGAAGAGCTCTCCGTCGCTTGTGGCGACCACGGTCGCCGTGCGCGGAACGTCACGGAGGAGCGCGATCTCGCCAAAGCCCGCCCCGGCTCCGAGGCGTGTAGCCGGCCGGCCCTCGACCAGAACCTCGACCTCGCCCCGGCCGACCATGTAGAAGAGCTGCCCGGAGTCGCCCTGGTGGAAGACCTCCGTACCTGCGGCTACCGGGAGCGGGGACATGGTCGAGGCGAGCCGCTCGAGGACGGCGGCAGGGAGCGGAGCGAAGATCGGCTGCGAGCGGAGCAGCTCGAGTCCCGCGGGCGCCATCTCGGCGTCGAGTGCTCGGAGGGGCCGCCACAAGAGCACGGTCAGGATGGGGAGAAACATCCCGACCGCGACGAGGGCGCCGCGGGCGCCGAGCCCGGAGACAAGGACGGGCGCCACGACCGCACCGACCGCGATCGCGCCGAGCACGATGCTCTCGAGGACGCCGAAGACGCGGGCGAGAACCACCTCCGGGACGGCCCGCTGCAGGAGCGTGAGCCCAGCCACGTCCGCGACGGTGTTCCCGAGCCCGACGACTGCGAGGAGGACGAGTGCGGTAGCGGGCGTCGGCCAGGCGCCGATCAGCGCGATCGGCAGGCCCCACAGGATGAGCCCGACTCCGAAGCTCGACGCGATCCGGCGCCTTCCGACGAGCACGAGCGCCGCGACCGCGCCCAGTAACCCCCCGACCCCGTCCGCCGAGGTCAGGAGGCCAACCCCCGATCCTCCGAGGTCGAGCAGCTCGAGGGCCGTGACGACGATGAGGACGTTGAGCGCCCCGGCGACGAGCGTCTGGGCCGCAAAGAGGCCGACGATGAGCCGCAAGCGGGAATCGGTACCGATGGCGCGGAATCCGGCGAAGGCCTCCCGGAGGATTCCGCCCGCGTCATCGGCGGGCTCCGCCTCGGCCTCTCCGTGCTCGGCTCTGATCCGACCGACCAGGAATGCCGACAGGAGGAACGTGCAGGCCTGGGCGGCGAAGACGACGCCCGTACTCGTGGCCGCAAGGAGTAGCCCACCGAGCGCAGGGCCGGCGAAGAAGGCGACGCTCTCGATCGTGGTCGAGGCGACGTTCGCGGAGGTGAGCTCCTCCGGCGTCCGAGCAAGGGCCGGCAGAAGGGCGACCTGCGCCGGTCGGAATGCAGTCGAGACGAGGGCGACGAGACCCGCGAGGGCGAAGACGACACCGGCGGGCGCCTGGGCCAGGACGGCGACCGCCGCGCCGGCCACGGCGACTGCGCGGACGAGATCCGCGGCGACCATGACGCGCTCCCGCCTGAAGCGGTCGCTCAGGAGCGCCGCGAAGGGCGCCGCAACCGCGGACGGGAGCATGCGGATGAGGCCGACGAGCCCGACCGCCGCCGGCCCGCCCGCGTCGTAGGCGAAAACGGAAAGCGCCACGATCGATGCCCATTCGCCCGTGACGGAAGCTGCCCAGGCGAGCTCCAACCGGCGGATGTTCGGGTTACGAAAAGTCTGGGCGAATGCCCGGAAAGGCTCGAGGAATCGAGCTTGCAGGCCCTGGCGCATTCGCAAAGGTTGGCAGCCTCAGTTGCATTTTCAAAGCCGGGTGGGAAGATGCAGGCTGGGTACTACGTCTAGAGAGCGACAAGCGCGCTGCCGCGCGGCGACCGAAAGGAGAGCGTATGTCGGAGCAAGAGCGTGAACGGACCGTCTCCAAAGAGGGCACCGACTCTGACGATGTCGAAGGCCACATCAGGCGACGTGAAGAGGCCGAGCCCAGCGAGGGCGAGGCCGGTATGCGTCGCGAAGGTGACGATCCCGACGTCGAGGGCCACATCAAGCGTTAAGCCCTCCGAACTGGGGGCGGGGTTAAACCCGCCCCCAGTTTCAATTCTTCCGGAGCACCTCGTCGAGCGCCTCGAGCAGTCGCAGCCCGGCGCCGCGCGCTTCACCCTCGAGCCCGTCCAGGGCCTCGGCGACTCGGGCGACGGCCATGAGTTCGCCACCGCTCCCGGCGAGCACCGCTCTTGCACGGCGGGCGGCGAGAAGAAGATCGAGCGCAATCGCAGCCTGGCCGGCGAAGAGCCCGAGCAGATCCATCTCCTCGAGCGGTGAACGGGCTCGATCGGGCCGGTCGAGCACCTCGAGCACCCCGAGCGCTCGCTCCTCGTGCAAGAGCGGCACCGCCATCAGTGCTCGCGGCACATAGCCCGTCGCCTCGGCGAGGTCGCGTGCGAACCGCGGATCCTTCGAGACGTCCTCGAGCACGAGCGGCTGACGCGTGGCGAGCACCCAGCCAGCGATCCCGGTGCCCGACGGGAAGCGCGACCCCACGAGCTCGGCCGAGCCGAGCCCGGAGGCCGCCTCGAAGACGAGCTCGTCTGTGTCCTCGTCCAGCAGGAAGATAGAGGAGGCTCGCGCGCCGAAGATCGCCCGCGCCACGTCGACGATCGAGCTGAGCAACGCGAGATGCGCCTCCTCGGAGGCGAGCACGCCCACGGCAGTGGCTGCCCTGAGCTGATCGGGGTCGGTCACGGCGCGCCTCCAACGTTCGTTGCAACCAGGTAGAGCACGCTCTTCAGCTGGAAGGGTGTCAGTTCCGGATGCTTGCTGAGGATAAGCGCGCAGATCGCCGAGATGTGGGGGGTCGCGAAGCTGTTCCCGCTGACCCGGATCTGGCCGCCGCCTAGCCAGGCGACATCGACATTCACCCCACGGGCGAAGAATTCGACCGGAGGCGTCGGGTTGTAGAAGAAATCGAGTCCCTCCGGACTTTCGTGGCTTCCGACAGAGATCACAGACGCGAATCGCCACGGGTAGCTCTCGACGGGCAGGTTGTGCGCGGAGGCGACGAGCATCGTCTTGCCGAAGTACGCCCGGTCGGCGATCTCGTGCAGCGTCTCGGCGAACTGGCGCTTCGTCGTCGAGAGGCTCATGTTGACCACGTCGAATCCTTGCTCGACCGCCCACTTGAGACCCCCGAGTAGTGCGGGCCCACTGCCCGTGAAGCCTGCCCCCAGGACACGGACGCTGAAGAGGCTGCACTCCGGGGCGAGCGCGCGGACGATCCCTGCACAGGCGGTCCCGTGTCCGCAGAGGTCTCCCTCCTCGTCCTTCTCGACGACGAGCTCTCCGTCCTCGGCGACGGTGACCGCGACTGCCCCGTCGACGTCTCCTACGAGGGGATGATTCGGCTCGACACCGCTGTCGATGATGCACACGGTCGCACCTTTGCCGGTCGAGCCTCCGAGCGCCCACTCACGGTTGACACGATCGGGCCACTCCAGGGGTATCGCGATTCGATCGACTGCGTCCCGAGGCAGGCTCCACGCCGGAAGCTCCTCTTCGCCGTTGTGCGACGCCGCTTCCACCTAGGCGCCCCGGCCGAGCGCGCGCCTGGCGCACGCCGCGCTCCGCTCGACCAGGAGACGCGCAAGGGCAACACGCTCGTCAGCGCGCGCCGCGGCAAGGTTGATGACGACGAGATTGGCGGCTGCCTGCGCGCCCGCTGCGGCGAGGACTGCTGCGGCAGCCGCGTCGGCGCGAACCTCTTCGCTTCCGAACTCCGCGATCGTGGAGGCGAGCTCGGCGACGTCGTACCCTGTCTCGGCGATCGCGAGAGGAACTTCGGCGGCACGGCTTAGCGCCTGGCGTATGGCCTCATCCCGCTCGGCAGGGTCAAGCTCGTCGCGACTCCGCAGCGTCGCGAGCGCCTCGGCGTACACCTTCGCGTCCGCCTCTACGAGCGGCACCACCCTGGCGCGGAGGGCGTCCGCCTGTGCGATCGCCCCGGGTGCGCCCTCCCAGGTGTCGCGCGACGCCCGAGCCGCCATGCCCGCGAGCCCCGCGGAGATCGCTAGGACGACAGCTGCGGTGGATCCTCCTCCCGCGGCCGTCCGTCCGTCTGCAAGTCGCTCGGCGAACTCCCGAACACTCAGGTCGAGCAGCTCCGCGGGAGCTGTAGGGGTTTTCATCGCGACATCCTCGCATCGAATGACACGCGACGGAAGAACGCAGCAAGCTCGGCCGTCCAGTAGGTAAGAGTCGAGAGGAGGAGATGTGCTGAGTTCCGCCGTTCACCAAGAGCTCGCCCGGCAGCGCCAGGCCGATATCGCTCGCCAGGCCGAGCGTCATCACGTTGCCACCGCGAAGAAGGAAGGCTCGAGAGGCGTCACGTTTGCGTGGGTCTCTTCGGTCCTGCACCGGATCACGGTCCCCGGCCAACCGTCGAGGAAGCCGCAGCCCGCTCTCTAGGGAGGGCTTCAACGGTCGCCCGTCCGTCCTCCGAGCGGCCGGTCGACCGGTTGCGTCACGTAGCGCCGGATCGACCCTTCCGGCTGCCTCTTCTTATTGCGAGCCCTTGTCGTACTCGTCATGGCGGCGGAACCACTGCCCGGTCTCGTTGCGTCCCTTCGGTGCCCGGTCGAGCCACTGGTACATGCCCCAGAGGGCATCCATGCCACGGGCATAGGCGGAGTAGGTGTGGTAGACGGCACCGTCCTCGCGGGCGAACGCGCTCATGCCGGGCGCCTCGCGCGTGTATGTAGCGGTGTCCGTTCCGACCGCGGCCGCAATCTCGGCGAGGGGGCCGTCGCCGGCTTCCAGCATCGGCTTCACGTCCATTGACCGGTAGTTGTATTCGACGCTGCCTGCGCGCTGCTGCTCCTCGGTGAACGAGACGTGAAAGTCGAAGTTGAAGTCGCTCCCGAGCGAGGACGCCCACGGGAAGCTCCACCCCATCCGGCGCTTGTAGGCCTGGATGTCGGCGATGGGAGCACGCGACACGGCCGTCATCGCGACGTCGTGATTATCGAGATGGACGACGAAGCCGCTGTAGCAATCCGCTATCGCTGAGCAGGCGGGGCAGCCCGCCGTGTACTCAGGCCCGAACATGAAGTGGTAGACAAGGAGTTGGGAGCGCCCTCTGAACAGGTCCGCAAGCGAAACGCTGCCCTCGTCGGTATCGAAGCGGTAGTCCTTGTCGAGCCGGACCCAGGGGAGCTGCTGGCGCTGCCGGGCCAGCTCGTCGCTGCGACGGGTCAGCTCCTTCTCGACGTCGAGTAGCTCGAGCCGGGCCGCAAGCCACTCCTCACGGGTTCCTGTCGTGTGCTCCGTCATCCGTTGTCTCCTTTTCTCGCTACTTCGGGGGCGTTCCTTGCCAACCGGTCGCGCCAGCCTGACCCTGTTGAGCTCCTCAACGAATGGCTCCGCTGGCTGCGCCGAGGTTTCACATCGGTGGGACGAGTCCGGGAATCGAGGACGGCGCGATGACGATCAGTATTCCAATGCCGACGATCGCCAGCCCTAACGGGACGTCGATGGAGGCTCTCGGCGGCAGCAGCTTCTGGGCGAGGATGAGGCCAGCGATGATGGACATCCAGGCGATGCTCATGATGCCGAGCGCGACCAGCACCACCATCAGCCCGATGCTCGAGCCAACGCAGTAGAGCCCGAAGTGGAATCCAGAGCGGACGCTCGTGAAGCAGCGTTGGCGGCAGTCGCGCTTGAGCGGCGTGAGCTCGTAGACGCCGGCCGCTATCGTCAGCGCGCCGGCGGCGGAAGATCCGTGCGGCTGGTACAGCGCGTACACGGCGACGCCGACCAAGGTCCAGACGGCGAGGTACGACCCGGCGAACAGCGGCGCGGCGAGCGCACGACCGTTGACGCGAATAAATCTCGAGACCGCCGGAACCGCGCCCGGAAGCATCATCGCCGCCATCATCGGCACCCAGACGGCGATGAAGAATGCGAACGAGCCGACATCGGTCGCCGCTCCCATGTCCATACCGCTCATCTTCTGAACCGCGACGATCCAGCACGCGGCGGCCACACCGAGCGTCGAGGTGAGTACGGCTGCGGTCGTCGGCGCCTTAGTACTCGTCATGGCGGCGCAGCGGGAAGTCGGCGTTCCGTCCGGCAGGGATTTGGTCGAGCAGCTGGTCGTAGTAGGGAGCGAGCAGGAAGCGGTCGGGCGCGGTGCGCGAGTACGTGTGGTAGACGATGTCGTCCTCGAGTGCAAAGACGTTCCAGCCCGGGGATTCGGCCATCCCCGAGGCCAGATCGGTTCCGATGTTCTCGGCCCAGTCTTTGAGCCAGTCCTCTGCCTCCGCGACCATCTTCGCGAGCTCACCGGTCGCCATCTGTTCCTCGGTGAACGCGAACTCGAAGTCGAAGTTGAAGTCGCTCCCGAACGACGACACGTACGGGAACTGCCAACCCATCCGCCGCTTGTAGGCCTGCAGCTTCTCGATCGGAGCGCGCCAGATGCACATCAACGTGACGTCGCGGTTGTTCAGGTGGACGAGAGCCGCGTCCAAGTGGTCGGCCAGACCCGTGCAGCCCGGGCAGGCCGCCTCATACGTCGGACCAAACATGAGATGGTAGATGAGGAGTTGCGACCGCCCGTCGAACAACTCGGCGTCGAGGTTGCCCAGCTCCTGCTCGCGCTCGTGCAATGCGTTGCGGGCGGCTCGCCACTCCTCCTGCGTTCCTACCTTGTGCTTCGGCATTCGGGTTCCCTCCCGTGCGGTGTCTGATCCATAGACCGGCCATGGCCCAAAAACTCATCGCCGGAACGACGTCCCACGCCGCGTGCTCCACGGGAAAGGCTTACGCTGCTCCGAGTTCCTCACAGGCCGATATGAACAGCCGGCAGGGTTTGGGGCTAACGTCCGCGAGCGCTCCAGCAGGCGACGGCAAGAGCTGGGCTTTCGAGGGAGGGCAGGCGAGCGAAGCCCTGGAAAATCGCCGCCTCAGAGGCAACCCGTCACTGTCCGCCTGACGCCGTCGCCGGACGGCCGCCGATGCGCGCGAGCACGCGGCCGCTGAGCTCGACATCGTGCGGTAGCCCTCTCAGCTCGGCGGCCTGAACCTCGACGCCTTGCCGCCGAAGGACTCGCGCCAGCGAGTCCCAGTGGCTCGCGTCCATGTCGGCCCGCGTGCGGCCCTCGAACGGCTCGTCCGGTCCGACCACATTGCGGGCGGTCCGCTCCATCTCCTCCACCGTCTCATACGCCCAAATACTGGACGGTTCGACGAATCCGCGCGCCTGCTCCGAAGGCTCCTCGTCCAAGAGGACGCGGAGCTCCTCGCTCCAGCCCCGGTCCTCCAGCAGCACGACGCGACGCCCGTCCGCAAGCACGGCCTCATGCCGTGCCGACACCGACAACCTGCGAGCGTCAGGGCCGTCATCGTCTTGGTCGGCGATATCGACCAACGTAAGCAACCGCGCGACGGCAGCCATGCGCTCATTCTCGCAAGCTCTATACCTACTGCTCAGGTCGTTCGGGCCGCAACGGGGTTCCGGGCATCCGGGCCCGGAAGCGGGCGTCAGTCGATCGTCGTGATATAAGCGCCGACCAGCTCTGCCGTCTGCTGATCAACGCCGCCCTGCCGACGATCGGCGTGGTCCTGCTGAAAATGCGCAAAGGCAGCCGTGGAAGCGATCGGGTTCACCTCATCATCGCCGTGGTTGTGGAACGACACGTGCACAAAGGAATCATCCGCGAGCCGGAGCACGATGTAGCTCACGCTGTCAGGTTTGGTCGCGACCAGCTCGTCAAAGACCCCTTCGACTCGTCGCTGGTTCTCATCGGCCGCCTCAGCGGACCCCATCGCGTACCGCGTAACCAACCTCTTCTGCACGGAAAGACTCCTTTCACCGATGCTGGGCTCGTGCGGGGAGATCGAGACACAGGGACCCCGAATACAACCTAGCGGCCCGAATCGATTTCATGCTGCCGCAGTCAGTCGAGCTTGGCTGCTTGACCTGTTTTCCGCGACTTCTCCTGTGATCTGAGTCCGCCAGGAGCAAGAACGGCCTAGTTGCAGGTAGTTCTCTGGACGGTCTTCGCGCGCAAACAGGCCCGGGCAGCAAACGATAGATCTCAGGAGCTGAATTCGCGTCTAGACAGACAACAAAAATGTCTATTGCAGGCACTTCGAGAGACGGGAGCGACGAGACTCGAACCCGCGACCTCCGGCGTGACAGGCCGGTCTTGGGAGTTACGGGCTTGCCGGGAATAGGCGGGGATTACCAGCGAGAGCAGAGCTTTCCTGCGATGCCTTGGGGGGATTGCCGGGTGCGGGCGGAAGCGTCCGGCGGCCTCCTCCGGGATCTGCGCGGGATGGCTCGTTGTCTAAGTAGTAAAACAACGGTATCTGGCACGGGATGTCATCCTCCTCATCGCCGGCTGACGACTCCGATCTGACGACTCGAGACGACGCGGAGGACCAGTCGACCCCTCCTCACCACGCGGACCCGGTCGCAACCAGCCACACCCACGGCAACGGATTTCGCCTGTTTCAGCCGTTCCTGCGTTGCCCGATTCGCTCACGCCTCAGTTCCATCCAGCCCGTGCTGGCGCACTGACCTACTACGTGCGATTCGCGCACGCTGCGGTCAGACCGACCTCGTCGTTCTCGCCGACACCACCTCGGCGCTGATGTTGGAGCGGCACAGTCGATCGGCTAGTTCCGAAGCCTGTCGACGTAAATCGACGCGGCGGCGGAGGATCCGCCCTTGACAGACGGGACCGGGAAACGGGCTGGCGACCGGAGTCGTTACCGCACCCACAGCTGGTCGATCTGCGGCTGGCTGTTGGCGTCGAGCGTGAAGTGGCCGACTCGCCTTGAGGTCAGCTCGATGGACGCGGTGTTGACCAGGGGGACCCAGGCGGCCTGATCGACCGCCCGCCGGTCCGCGCTGGCCCAGATGCGCTGGGCCCTCGCCGGATCCGTCGTCCCCAACCGTTCAGCCCGTGCCACCAGACCGTCGAAGGTCGCATCGCAGAACCCGCCGTGGTTTGTGCTGCGTGCCGGGTCATGCGGGCGGTAGTTGGAGCAAGTGAGGAAGTAGTCGAGGAACTGGCTCGGGGACGGGTGGTCCGCGATCCACTCACCCGCGATGATGTCCCAGTCTCCTGCGCTCACCCGGTCCTCGAACCGGTCCTTGCTCGCCACTCGGATGCGCGGTCGATAGCCAAGCTTGCGAAGTGCCGCGGCCGCGACCCGCACAGCCGCTGTCGCGGTGATGTCGCTGCGGGCAGTCACGAGCTCGACCGCCGCGCCGGCGGTCCCTGATGCTCGGACCAGCGACCGTGCCCGGCCGACGTCGGGCGCGTGCCAGCGGCCGTTCTCGCGGCCACGCGTCCACGGGCAGTACGGCGAGTAGGCCGGCATGCTGGGGGGGAGCACCTGGCAGGTCGCCTTCGACAGCTCGAGCCCGCCGAGCCGCCGTGCGGCCGCCGTCCGGTCGATCGCGAGATTCAGCGCGCGCCGCGCGCTCACGTCGTCGAATGGCGGCCGGCGGAGGTTCAGGAACAGGAACCTCGTGTTGGACTGTGCGTGACGGCGCAGCTGAGAGGCGAATCGCGTCGCCAGCCAGGCGACGT
>Ga0307296_10000490_pt1 | contig 18776 bp, 20 predicted proteins | sample ER_DNA_153_FD_194467 | JGI IMG/M metagenome (GOLD analysis project Ga0307296, IMG submission 194467) | Bulk soil microbial communities from the East River watershed near Crested Butte, Colorado, United States - ER_DNA_153 | ecosystem: Environmental > Terrestrial > Soil > Floodplain | place... | reverse complement strand
ATAGCCGATCTACGAGTGCTTCAGCTAGCCGCCGAGCCCACCGAAGAGCGCAAACGGGTTTTGTGGAGCCACTTCCCAGACGACGTCGCCGCCCGGTTCCGCTTCGCCGTGCAGGCGACGCGCCAACTCCCGGGCCTGCTCCTCGGTGGCTGCGCCGACGATCAGATAGCGCCAGCGGCGCACGACGTCATAGCCCTCCTGCTCGAGCTCGTCCGCGAGTTTCTCGGCCTCCGCGTGCGAGTCGAGCTCCACCCGCACCTCCCAGGGCGCATAGCCGCGCCGGAGCTCTTCCTCCTCCCAGGTCTCCTGCGGCGGCTCGCCGGACCAGCGCTCATCGTCCGGCAGCCAGCGCTCGACCTGGATCTCGGCGGCGATGCCCTCGTCGGCGAGCTCGGCCTCGACGATCTGTCGCCCGCGCTCCACCTGGGCTTGTGAGTCGGCGTAGACGAAGACGACCTCGTCGTCGCGGGACACGCCGAGGCGGTGACCCTCGAGCTCCTTCGCGAGCCGTCTGGCTTCCTCGGAGCCGAGGTCGCGCCCGAGGCGGTCGAGCAGGGTCCGGGAGTGTTGCTCCTCGGGCAGCTCGATCCGGATGCGCCAGTTATCGCTCATGCTGCGGGCGCCCCTGCTCCGACCTCGGCGAGTGGGCGCCCGAACATCTTCTCCGAAATCCCGGTCTGGTCGAGGTACTTCGTGATCCCGCCGAGCCAGAAGGGCCAGCCGGCGCCGAGCAGGAGCGCGGTGTCCACGTCCTTGGCCTCCGCGACCACGCCTTCTTCGAGCAGGTGCCGGATCTCGTCGGCGATTGCCTCGAGCGCCGCTTCGAGTATCTCGTCCTGCGTTTTCGGCTCGGGCTCGCGCAGCGCGATCTCGTCCTTGCCGTCGGCGTAGTTGGCGAGTGTCTGCAAGATCGGGAAGCGATCGGGGTAGGCCTCGTGCAGCGTCTCGAGCACGTGGTTGGCGACGCGCGGCCCGACCATCTGGAGCAGTACCGACGGCGCCATCGGCAGGCCGAGGCGCAGGATCGCCTCGTCGGCCTCGTCCGCGGTGTTGCCGTGCTCGACCGCATCGAGGACGACCGCCATCAGACGGGTGAGGACTCGGTTGACGACGAACGCGGGGGCGTCACGCACGAGCACCGGGCGCTTGCGGAGCTGCTCGGCAACGGCCCACGCGGTGGCGAGCGTGACGTCGTCCGTGTTGGGTGTGCGAACCAGTTCGACGAGCGGAAGCACCGCCACGGGATTGAAGAAGTGGATGCCGACGTCCGCGTCCATCTCGGTCACGGAGAGGCTGGAGGTGTTCGTCGCGAGGACGCACTCCGGCTTGACGTGCTCGCGCAGCTCGGCAAAGACCTGCTTCTTCAGCTCGGGCTCCTCGAAGACCGCTTCGAGCACGAGATCGCAGTCTGCGAAGTGCTCATAACCGGTGGAGGTGGAGACGAGCGAGGCGAGGAAGCGCCCCTTGCCCTCGTCGTAGCGCCCCTTCGCCACCTGCTCCTGCAGCTCGGACTCGATGCTCTCGCGCGCGCTCGCGAGAGCCTCGTCGCTGATGTCGCGCATGGCGACCGGGACCTCCAGCCGGCGGAGGAAGAGCGCCGCGAGCTGCGCCGCCATCAGTCCCGCGCCGACGATTCCGACCTTCTTTACCGCGCGGGGCTCGGCGTCGGGCCGGCCGGGCGGCCGCTTGGCGCGACGGTCGACGAGGTCGAAGGCGTAGAGCGAGGCCTTTGCCTGGCGGCCGGGGAGTAGCTCCCCGACGGCCTCCTCCTCGGCTCGGTAGCCCTCCTCGAGCGACCAACCCGAGCACGCGCCCTCGATCAGCTCGAGCGCCTTGTACGGCGCGGGCGCGGCTCCGTGCAGCTGGTCATCCAGCCTTCCGCGCGCCTTCCGTATCACTTCCGCCGCAGAGTGACTGTCACTGTGACAGTCACCGTTCGTTGGGCGCTCGAGGGCGAAGGCGATCGACTCATCCAGGAACTCCGCTGGCTCGAACAGGCGGTCGGCGAAGCCGAGCTCGTGCGCCTCAGGGCCGGTCAGGACCCGGTTCTGGCGCATCGGGTTGGCGACGACGAACTTCACGGCCGTCTCGACGCCGACCAGGCGCGGGACGAGCTGCGTGCCGCCCCAGGCAGGAACGATCCCGAGGAAGCATTCGGGGCAGGCGAAATGCCGGACCGCCGTTGAGATCGTGCGCGCGTCGCAGTGCAGCGCGATTTCCACGCCTCCGCCGAGGCAGGCGCCGTTGACCGCCGCCACGGTCGGGAACGGCAGCTCCCGAATCCGGTCGAAGAGCTCATGCCCGGTGCGGCTGCCGGCGATCGCCAGCTCGCGCGTGGCGTCGGGGAACTCCGTGATGTCCGCGCCGGCGGCGAAGACGAACGGCTTCCCGGTCAGCACGAGCGCCGCCCAGTCGCCCTCCTCGAGCCGCGGCAACAGCCGCTCCAGCGACTCCATTGCCGTCCGGCCGAAGAAGGTCGGCTTGGTGTGATCCTCGCCGTTGTCGATCGTCACGAGGGCAACCGCGGCGTCCGCCGTGTCTACACGTGCCAGCTTGAACTCAGTGTCCGACAGCGACGTTCTCCCACAGGAGCGCCGCACCCATGCCCAGGCCGACGCAGAGCGCGGCGAGCCCGTAGCGAGCCTGCGGCCGCTCGCCGAAGCCGTAGGCCAGCTGAGCCAGCAGCCGCACGCCGGTCGCGGCGAGGGGGTGCCCGCAGGCGATCGCGCCGCCGTACGGGTTGAGCCGCTTGTCCTCGGGGGCGACGCCGAATGCGTCGCACCAGCTGAGCACCTGGACCGCGAACGGCTCGTTCAGCTCGAAGAGGTCGATGTCGTCGAGCGACAGGCCGGCGATGTCCAGCGCCTTCCGCGTCGCCGGAACCGGGCCGAGGCCCATCAGCTCCGGTTCGACCCCGGCGAACCCGTAGGAGACGAGCCGCATCCGGGGCGCCAGGCCGTGCTCGCTCGCAGCCTGCTCGGAGGCCAGCAGGCAGATCGTGGCGCCGTCGGTCAGCCCGGCGGAGTTCCCGGCCGTCACCCGACCGCCGGGTCGGAACGGCGTCGGCAGCTCGGCCAGGCCCTCCAGGCTCGTGTCCGGCCGCAGAAACTCGTCACGGGCGGCGACACGCCAGCCGTCGTCGCTGAAGACCGCCATCGGCACGACGGTCTCGCGCATCACGCCGTTCTCCCATGCGGCCGCGGCCTTCTGCTGCGAGCGCAGCGCGTAGGCGTCCGCGCCATCCTTCGTCAACTGGGGTAGGCGGTCGTGCAGATTCTCCGCGGTCGCGCCCATGGTCACGGCCGAGGGGTCGACCAGCCGCTCGGACACGAAGCGCGGATTGAAGTCCACGTCGTCGCCCATCGGGTGGTGACCCATGTGCTCGATTCCGCCCGCGAGCACGACCTCGGCTGCGCCCATCGCGATCTCGCCCGCGCCTGCTGTGACGGCGGTTAGCGCTCCGGCGCACATGCGATCGACCGCGAAGCCGGGCACGCTCTGCGGCAGTCCGGCGAGCAGCGCCACGTCGCGCCCGAGCGTCAAGCCCTGGTCGCCCACCTGGGCGGTGGCCGCCATGACCACGTCGTCGATCCGTTCGGCCGGCAGCTCGGGGTTGCGCCGGAGCAGCTCGCGCACGACCTTGACGCCCATGTCGTCGGCCCGCGTGCGCCAGAACATCCCCTTCGGCCCGGCCCGTCCGAAGGCCGTTCGGACGCCGTCGACGTAGTAGACCTCGCGCAATTCCCGCACGCTGAAGACCCTAGACAATCGTCACAGCCTCGCCACGATCCCGGCACCCATCCGTGTGTCGGCGCTCGATACGATCGCTGCGGGGAGGAGGTTGGCTGTGCCTGAACCAGAGGTCGTCGAAAACGAGAACTGGGCGGCGCACCTCGAGCGTGAGGAGCGCCGCTACCGCGACGGGGAGGCCCGGCTCGGCGACGCAGATGCGGACGCGCGCCAGCGCCAGCTCACCCGCCTCGGCAATGCCGCGGGAGGCGCCGGGCTCGCCCTGCTGATGCAGGGCCGCACACAGGAGGCTGCGGGCTGGTTCGTCCGCGCCGCCGCGCGCTACCGCGAGAGCTTCGCCGACGCGCCGCCTGACAGCTGGGGCAGGCCTATCGGCGCGATGAAATCGCTCGTCCTGGCCGGTGACTGGCCGGGCGCGGAGGGAGCAGCCGAGTGGGCGCTGCAGCTGGGCGCGGCCGAGTCCGAGTCCCCGATCGGCCGCTACGCCGCCGCCCTGGCTCTGCTCGTGCTCGGCAGAGACGCCGAGGCTCGCCCGCACGCGGACGCGATCCGCACGCGCGACGACTTGCCGAGCGCGGTCGGTGACGCTCTCGGATACCTGGCCGCCGCCGACGTGCTCGGCTACACGGAGGCCGTCGAGGCGGTGCTCGAGTCGTTCGAGACCCGCGACGAATACCTCGAGGACATGCCCGTGGCAGACACCGTGCTCGTGCTGCAGGCACTGGCGGCCCGCCGGGACCTGGCCGCGACCCTTACGTCGCCTCTTCTTCCTTAGAGGGGGGCTAGTCGCCGCTAGTGGGCGGGTGGAAGACCGTCGTGATGGTCAGCGGCTCGACGTCCGGCTCCTCGAGCTCGCGCGCGCGATCCGCCAGCTCGGTGATCAGCTCGAGCGCCCGCTCGGGCTGCAGTCGCGCCGTGATCTGAGCGGAGCGGAACGTGCCGGCCGCGCCATGCTCGGCCCAGCCGCGCTGAACCTCCTCGAGCATCGCCGCACGCAGGTCGCTGGTGAACCCCGAGGAGAGCAGCTCCGGCGCGACTCGCACCGTTCGCGCCACGGCGCGATAGGGCTTCTCGCGGCCCTGACCGCCCTCCGCCAGCTCGATCAGCCCGGCCTTCAGCAGCATGCGCACGTGGAAGTGCAGGTGCCCGGGATCGACCCCGAGCTTGTTCGCGAGCTCGCGGTTCGTCAGGTGCTCCTCGTCGCCCGTGCCCAGGGTCTCGAGAACGCGGAGCCGGAGCGGGTGCCCGAGCGCTTTCAGCTGGTCGGGTCGCTCGAGTGTGAGCACGTCGAGGAGGGTTCTGGAGGCGGCGGCCGCAGGCATCGCTCCATCTTTGCGATGTGGCCTTGCGTTGTCTAGTGCTGCAACCGGGAAGCAGCCGCGCGATCGGCCACAACCCGCGTGGTTCCGCCGATCGAGCGGATCAGGCTGGCGGGGGCCGCCGGGTCCGGCGGATGGGCAAAGGCGCGTTCCGCAGCCTCCGCTTTCTCGGCGCCGGTGACGACGAAAAGCACCTCCGGCGCCGACGACAGCACCGGTACGGTCATCGTCACGCGATCCACGAATGGCTCGAGCCCGGCCTCGGCCGGAACTGCTCGCCGCTCGCGATCTTCGAGTGTCGGCGCGTTGGGAAACAGCGACGCGGCGTGACCATCCGGGCCCAGGCCGAGCAGGACGAGCCCGAGCCGAACGTCCAGCAGTAACGCGTCGTACTCCTCCGCCGCCGCCTCCGCGCCGAGCTCACCGCGGATCCGGCGCACCTCTGTCGGCTGGACCTCGAGCCGGTCGAGGAGGTTCTCGCGCGCGAGCTTGTAGTTCGAGCGGTCGTCTTCGGGAGGCACGCAGCGCTCGTCGCCCCACCAGAGCGACGCCTTGCTCCAGTCAGGCTCGCGCTCGGCTGCGAGTTGGTAGGCCCGCCCCGGCGATCTGCCGCCGGTCAAGGCAATTGCGCGCCCCGCTCGCGCTGCCTCGTTGAGCTCGTCCGCGACGATCGACGCCACCTGCTCCGGGTCGTCGGCCACGACGAGCGCGACGCCGTAAAGGGTCACGGCTCGCCGGCTGCGAGCTCCCGCGAGCGTTCCATCGCCGCCTCGATCGCATTCAGGAACGCCGCGCGCACCCCGGCGAGCTCGAGCTCGCGGATCGCGCGGATCGTAGTGCCGCCGGGCGAGGTCACCTGCTCACGGAGCTCGACGGGGTGAATGCCCTCGTCGCGCAGCAGCCGCGCGGTGCCGAACATGGTCTGGACGACGAGCTGGGTCGAGATCTCACGCGAGAGGCCGAGCAGGATTCCGGCCTCGATCATCGCCTCGGCCAGCAGCGCGAAGTACGCGGGGCCGGAGCCTGAAACGGCCGTGACGGCATCCATGTAGCGCTCCGGCACCTCCACGACCGCGCCGACGTGGCTGAGCGCCTCCTCGGCGAGCCGCAGGTGCTCCTCTCCCGCGTGCGCGCCCGCGCAGATGCCCGCGATCCCCTCGTGCACTGTGGCCGGGCGGTTCGGCATGGCGCGCACGACCGGCACGCCGGGAGTCACCTTGCTCTCGATCGTCGCGGTGGGGATAGCCGCCGCGACCGAGAGCACGGTCTGCTCCGGAGTGAGCACGCCGCCGATCTCGCCGAGCAAGGTGTCGAAGTCCTGCGGCTTGACGGCGATCACGATCAGCTCCGCTCCTGCGACTGCCTCTGTGTTCGACAGCGTCGCGCGCACGCCGTGGCGCTCCGCCAGCTCTGCGGCACGGTCCTCGTCGCGAACCGTGACCACGAGCTCACCGGGCTCCCGCCAACCGCCGCTCAGGAGCCCGCGCAGGAGGGACTCGCCGATCGTGCCGGCGCCGAGGATCGCAACGCGCCGCGGCTCCACAGCCATCGTGCGGGAGTCTAGGCGGCGGCGGTCTGCGGTGGCACGAGCCCGAGGCGGTAGGCCGCCAGCAGGTAGATGCTCGCGAGGCCGGCCCACTCCTCGTAGGGCTCGAGCAGCTCAGCGGTCTCCCAGCCCTCGACCCAGCGGCCCCGCATGGCGGACAGGAGCTTCACGAGACCGAGGTCGGCAACGAGCCCCCGGTCGTAGCGGCCGAGGCCTTCGAGGAAGACGACGCCGACCGACCACGGTCCGAGACCGCGCTCGCGTGTGAGGCGATCTGCCGCCGCGTTGCTGGGCACGTCGCGTAGCCGCTCGAGCTCGACCGAGCGGCAGAGCCGGACGAGTGTGGCGCCGCGGCGCATCCCGAGGCCGAGCCGGCGCAGCTCCGCCGGCGCGAGACGGCCGAGGCTCGCGCAGTCCGGGGGAGCATGCAGCGCGGTGCCCTGTAGCTGCGGCGTCGCCGCGCGGATCACGTTTCGCTCGATTGTCCGCGCGCGCCGGGCCTGGATCAGCTGGCCGCATACCGCACGCAGGAGCGCGTGGGCCACCGTCGGCGTGCGCACCGGACGCAGGCCGCGCACGCGGCGAATCGCCTCGCCGATCAGCGGATCGCGCGCGAAGCGCTTCAGGAACTCGGAGTGATCGTCGTCGAGGGCGAGCACGAAGCGCAGCTCCGCGATCCCCTCCTCGCTCGGCGCGCGCAGCTGAACGGTTCCGTTCGACAGCTGCCACGCACGCCCCGCGCCGCCGCAGCCGAGAGCGGCGACCACGACGCCGTCGGTCACGCTGCGGGTGGCATCGCCCGCCAGCCGGGCCGAAAGCCGGAGCGAGAACGGGCCGCGCGGGCGGACTGCCGCCGAGATCACTCTGCTTGGTGGGCCTGCGCGTCCGCGACCTGCTCGGCTGCAAGGTCGGTCGCGCGCTCGAGCACCTCGAGCGCTTCCTCCTCGCGGCCGGCGCGGCGCAGGAACTTGCCCCAGGAGCGGTACACGTCCACGTACTCACGCCGGTGACCGTGCGCCTCGAGGAGCATCGTCGCCTCCCGGAAGGCGCTGTCGGCACCGTCGGTGTTACCGTCGAGCGCTCGAGCTTCCGCCAGTGCCCACTGGCCGAGACCCATCTCACGCGGATACTCGTCGCCGGCCAGGGCCGCCACCGCCGCTTCGGCCTTCGCAAGTGCCAGAGCGACGTTGCCGAGCCGGGCCGCCGCTTTCGACTGGTCGGCGTAGAGGCCGGACAGATCCTCGGGCTCCGCGTTGGGGCCTAGAAGCTTCTCGGCCAGCTTGTGGTGCCTCGTCGCCTCCTCGGGACGATCCTGGGTGAGCAGGATGGCGGCGGAAAGGATGTGCGCCCGCGCCAGGTGGAGCGTGTCGTCGGTGACATCCAGCAGGGCGATCGCGCGCCGAATGTAGTCGAGCGCCGCGGCGGGCCGGCCACCGATGTCGTTGAGGCGGGCAACCCCCCAGTAGAGACGTACGCGCGAGTACGCGTCCGTCATCTCCTCGGCCTTCCCTAGAGCTTCCTCGAGGACCTCCTCCGCCCGGCGCAGGTCGCCGAGATCGGTCAGCGCGTAGCTCAGGTAGGTGGTGAACCTCACCTGGGCGGCGAAATCGTCAGGCGCTTCGTGCGAGACCTCGGCGAGGCAGCTCTCGAACAGCTCCACCGCTCGCTTTGGCCGGCCGCTGGCCGCGTACGCTTTCCCGAGGGTGGCGTAAACGTCGGGCCGCGCGCTCGCGGAGACCGGCGACAGCTCCAGGCCGGACTCCAGCAGCTCGATGGCCTCACTGTTGCGCCCGCCGTGAGCGGCGGCCAGGCCGAGTGCGATGTTCGCTCGCGATGCGGCCACTGTGTCCCCGGCTTCCAGAGCGTCCGCGCGCAGGCGCTTCAACTTCGCCTCGGCCTCGTCCGTGATCTCGGCCAGACGGAGCTCCAGTTCGGCGTCTGCGATCTGCAGTTCCCGCTCGTCGGTGTCGCGGATCTCGGACCCGGTCTCTAGATAATCGGCCGAGATCCCCAGCTTCCGGGCGAGCATGCGGAGCGCCTTTACAGACGGCCGCCGCGCGCCGGCCTCGATCCTGGAGATGTAGGCGTACGAGACACCGGGCCCTGCAAGCTCGCGCTGAGACAGCCCACGTTCGTGCCGCAGGCGACGCAACCGCTGGCCGATCGATTCGGCTGGCCCCTCGAATTGTTGCGGTGACACCGAATCCAATACTGACCTTCAGCCCGGACCCCGTCAACGGGCAAGCGAAGTTGACAACAATTGGCGACAGCGCTTGTGTGTCTTCCGCGCACCCCCTCGCGCGGAAGGGAGGTCTCCGATGTCTGCTCGCACACAGGCGCTGCTACTCGTGCTCTTCGCGCTCGCCGCCGCGCGTTCAACGGTTCAACTCCCTGGGGGCCCATAGCGGTCGCAGAGGAGGCAGGGGCGCGCTCTTCGGCCGCCCCTGCCCCATACCTGTTGGCAACAAGCCTCCCTCGGGCTCGCCGCTCGCTATCGTCGCGCGGTGAGCATCGATCCCGGAGTCGACATCGGGCACGTCCACCTCAAGGTCGCTGACATCGACCGCTCGCTCGGCTTCTACCGCGACATCCTCGGCTTCGACGAGATGCAGCGCATGGGCGACGAGGCCGCGTTCCTCTCGGCAGGCGGCTATCACCACCATCTGGGCCTGAACACGTGGCAGTCTCGCGGCGGTTCGCCGCCTCCGCCCGGGACGACCGGGCTCTTCCACGTCGCGATCCGCTACCCCGACCGCCGGACGCTCGGCGACGCCCTGCGGCGGCTCGTGGAGGCGAAGTGGCCGGTTGACGGCGCCACCGACCACGGCGTCTCCGAGGCGATCTACCTGCGCGACCCCGACGGCAACGGCGTCGAGCTCTACCGCGACCGCCCCGAACAGGAGTGGCCGCGGCCCGCGAGCGGGGAGGGTGTGGCGATGCACAACGCCCCGCTCGACCTTCAGGCCTTGCTTCAAGAAGCTGAGTAGCTAGCATCGACAGCTATGGCCAAGGGGTACGCGGAAGGACCGGCGGCCGAGGAGGCCGAGCGTCGGCTCGCCGAGCTCGAACGCGGCGGCGACGAGCCTGAAAGAGAGCGTCGCCTCGCCGTCTACGGCTCCACCGAGGACGAGCCGGAGCGCCATTTTCTGGGCTGGCGGGACGAGGTCGATCCCGACGAGCTCTTCGCCTCCGGGAAGGCCTGGGGCATCAAGCTCGTCCGCGCTACGGTGTAGCCGATGAGCAAGCAGGTCGAGCAGCTGGAGCAGGTGATCATTCGGTTCGCGGGCGACTCCGGCGACGGGATGCAACTCACCGGAGGGCGCTTCACCAGCGAGACCGCACTGCTCGGCAACGACATCTCGACGCTCCCGGACTTCCCCGCGGAGATCCGCGCGCCGGCCGGCTCGCTGCCCGGCGTCTCCGGCTTCCAGCTCCACTTCGCCGACCACGACATCCTCACGCCGGGTGACGCGCCCGACGTGCTGGTGGCGATGAACCCGGCGGCGCTGAAGACGAACCTGCGCGACCTGCCCAAGGGCGGCACCCTGATCGTCAACCGGGACGCCTTCACCGAGCGCAACCTCGAGAAAGCCGGTTACGCCGAGAGCCCGCTCGACGACGGCTCCCTCGCCGAGTTCCACGTGCACGAAGTGCCGTTGACGACGCTCACGCTCGAGGCTCTCAAAGAAGTCGACCTGACCAAGCGCGAGGCGGAGCGCTCGAAGAACATGTTCGCCCTCGGCCTGATGTCCTGGCTCTACCACCGGCCGACCGACGGGACGCTCGCCTTCCTCGAGCGCAAGTTCGCCTCGCAGCCGACGATCGCGGAGGCAAACGTCAAGGCCTTCAAGGCCGGGTGGGCCTACGGCGAGACCTCGGAGGATTTCGTCGTCTCCTACGAGGTCGCGCCCGCCGAGATGGCGCCGGGCACCTACCGCAACATCACGGGCAACCAGGCGCTGGGGATGGGCTTGATCGCGGCGAGCGTCAAGAGCGGCCTGCCGCTCTTTCTCGGCGCCTACCCGATCACCCCCGCCTCGGAGATCCTCGAGCACCTCTCGCGCCACAAGCGCTTCGGCGTGCGCACATTCCAGGCCGAGGACGAGATCGCTGCAGTGGGAGCTGCACTGGGCGCGAGCTTCGGCGGCGCGCTCGGAGTCTGCACGTCGAGCGGGCCCGGAGTCGTCCTGAAGAGCGAAACCGTCGGGCTCGCGGTCGCGCTCGAGCTGCCGCTGCTGATCCTCGACATCCAGCGCGCGGGCCCGTCGACCGGGATGCCGACGAAACCCGAGCAGGCCGACCTGTTGATGGTGCTCTACGGCCGCAACGCCGAGTCGCCGGTGCCCGTAGTGGCCGCGTCGACGCCCGGCGGCTGCTTCGCCGCTGCGCTGGAGGCGGCGCGGCTCGCGCTCAAATACCGCACGCCGGTGTACCTGCTCTCCGACGCGTACCTGGCGAACGGCTCCGAGCCGTGGCTCCTGCCAGACGTGGTCTCGCTGCCGGAGATCCCGGTCGAGTTCGCGACCGAGCCGAACCGGGGCGGCGAGTTCTGGCCCTACGTGCGCGACCCGGAGACTCTGGCGCGCGCGTGGGCCATTCCGGGCACGCCCGGGCTCGAGCACCGCCTTGGCGGGCTCGAGAAGCAGGACGAGACGGGGAACGTGTCCTACGACCCGGACAACCACGACCTGATGGTGCGACTGCGTGCCCGGAAGATCGCGGGCATCGCCGCCGACATCCCCGAGCTCGAGCTCGACGACCCCGACGGAGCGAGCCTGCTCGTGCTCGGCTGGGGCGGCACCTACGGCTCGATCACCTCCGCTGTGCGACGGCTGCGCAAGCAGGGGAAGCACGTCGCGCAGGCCCACCTGACCCACCTGAACCCCTTCCCGCGCAACACCGGCGAGGTGCTGGCGAGCTACGACCGCGTGCTCGTGCCGGAGATGAACCTCGGCCAGCTGCTCAAGCTCGTGCGCGCGGAGTTCCTGGTGGACGCGGTCGGCTACAACCAGGTGCGCGGGCAACCCTTCCGCTCGGACGAGCTCGCTGCCGCGATGGAGGCGATGGTGTGACCGAGAACGGCAACGGCCACCCGCTGAGCGCGAAGGACTTCAAGACCGACCAGGAAGTGCGCTGGTGCCCGGGCTGCGGCGACTACGCGATCCTCGCCGCGGTGCAGAGCTTCCTGCCGGAGCTCGACGTGCCCCGGGAGCGCACGGTCTTCATCTCAGGGATCGGTTGCGCGGCGCGGTTTCCGTACTACGTCCAGACCTATGGGATCCACTCGATCCACGGGCGCGCGCCCGCGATCGCGACCGGGCTGGCGCTGGCACGGCCGGATCTTTCCGTCTGGGTCGTGACCGGCGACGGCGACGCGCTCTCGATCGGCGGCAACCACCTGATCCACGCGCTGCGCCGCAACGTGAACGTGAAGATCCTGATGTTCAACAACCAGATCTACGGGCTCACGAAGGGCCAGTACTCGCCGACCTCGCCGCTCGGGACGGTCAACAAGACGACGCCGATGGGCTCGCTGGACTGGCCGTTCAACCCGGTGGCGCTGGCGCTCGGCGCCGAGGCGAGCTTCGTCGGGCGCTCGATCGACACCGACCGCACCCACCTGACCGAGACCCTGCGCCGCGCGGCAAAGCACCCGGGCGCCGCTTTCGTCGAGATCTACCAGAACTGCAACGTCTACAACGACGGCGCGTTCGACGCGGTGCGCGAGCAGAAGGAGAACCGGATCCGGCTCGAGCACGGCAAACCGATCCGTTTTGGCGCCGATGACGAGCGCGGCGTCCTGCTACGGCCCGACGGCTCGGCGGAGCTCGTCGAGATAGCCGAGGCCGGGGAGGAAGCGCTGCTCGTGCACGACGAGCACCTGGAGTCGCCAAGCCTGGCCTCCGCGCTGGCCCGTCTCTCGCACACGCCGCACGGCCCGACCCCGATCGGCGTCTTCCGCGACGTCGAGCGGCCGGTCTACGACCGCCTGATGACCGAGCAGCTGGAAACCGCGCGCGCCGAGGAGGGCGAGGGCGACCTGGCCGAGCTCCTGCACGCCGGCGACACCTGGACGATCGACTAGGCGGGCAGTGCGGCCCGAGGACACATACTAGGTTTCGTCAAGCCCTCCTATTACAGCGAGTCCCAGTACCTCTGCTCGTCGGCTGCCGCGTAGAGATAGAGCGCGAGCCCGGCGAAGGCTGCGAAGCCGCCGACGATCGCCCAGTTCCAGATGCCGAGGCTCCGGTCGAGGACGATCGAGATCGTCAGAAGCGGGAAGAAGATCCAGAGGACAGAGAGGCCGAAGCCGGAGAAGAGGCACGCGGCGAGGAGCTTCACTCCGTGGCGGTTGACCGGGATCAGCAGGTCGCGCTGGCTCACCTGCTTCGGGCGGAGCGCGCTCCAGCGGGTCGTCGGCCGGTCCTCTGCCTCGGTCAGGTCGCGCTTGTATCTGCGCCACGAGTCGACCATAGGCTGAGCTTACCGAGCCACTCGTCCGGGTAAAGACGAGCGATGCCCAACCCGCTCGACGACCTGATTCGCGGCTTCAACGTCCTGCGCGCACAGCTCGCGCAACGGGTGGGCGGCGACGTCGACTGGCTCGAGCGCCTCGATCCTCGCCAGGCGGAGACCGAGCCGCGAAGCCTCGAGGAGCTCCAGGCCGAGCTCGACTCGCTCGTCGGGCTCGAGTCGATCAAGGGCCAGGTGCGCGCCCTCGTCGCGTTCCTCCAGATCCAGGCCCAGCGGCTGGCGCACGGGCTGCCGGAGGTCGCAACCTCGCAGCACCTCGTCTTCCTGGGCAACCCCGGCACGGGCAAGACGACGATCGCGCGGCTCCTTGCCGAGATGTACCGGGCGATGGGCCTGTTGAAGAAAGGCCACCTGGTCGAGGTCGACCGGGCAGGGCTGGTCGGAGAGTACGTCGGCATGACCGCGCTCAAGACCGACCGGGCGATTCGCCGGGCCCTGGACGGGGTGCTCTTCATCGACGAGGCCTATGCACTCGCACGACCCGGGGCGGGACAGCGCGGAGTCGACTTCGGCCAGGAGGCGATCGAGACGTTGCTCAAGCGGATGGAGGACCACCGCCACCGCCTCGTGGTGATCGTGGCCGGATACCCACGATTGATGCACGAGTTCCTCGACTCGAATCCGGGTCTCCGCTCACGCTTTGCCCGTGAGCTGGTCTTTCCGGACTACTCGAATGAGGAGCTGGTCTCGATCACAGGCACCTTCGCGCGGCAGAACGAGTACAAGCTCACCGCAGGTGCCGACGAGGAGCTGCTCCGGATCTTCGGCCGGGCTCAGCGCGGTGAGGGCTTCGGCAACGCCCGCTACGCGCGCACGATCTTCGAGCAGGCTCTGAACGCCCAGGCGCTCCGCCTGGCAGGCAACCCAAACTTGGATGCCGACGATTTGGCCGGCTTGACGGCAGCCGACTTCGACTCCGCCGCACACGCCCTCGGCGAGGCGCCGAACGATCGGCGTCGTCGCTGGCGGCGAGCGTCGTGACCGCGACGGAAGGCCGGCTGCCGTTTCGCGGGTACGACACGTGGTACCGCGTCGTGGGCGAAGCCGAGCATCGAGGTCGCGTGCCGCTCCTCGCCCTCCACGGCGGCCCGGGGGGCTCGCACGATCCGCTCGAAGGGCTCGGGGCGCTCGCCGAGCAAGGTCGGCGCGTCGTCTTCTACGACCAGCTCGGCGGGGGCGACTCGGACAAGCCGGATGACCCGTCCCTCTGGACGGTCGAGACCTTCCTCGAGCAGCTGCGCTCGGTGCGCGAGGGCCTCGGGCTCGAGCGGCTGCACCTCTTCGGCTCCTCCTGGGGCGGGATGCTGGCGCTCGAGTACGCGCTCACCCAGCCGGAAGGGCTCGTAAGCCTCGTGCTCAACTCGACGCCGACGCGCGCGCCAGGCTGGGCCAAGGAGACGCGGAGGCTGCACGACGAGCTGCCGCCCGGCCTCGACGAGAAGGCGGCGCAGCAGGAGTTCTGGCGCAGGCACATCTGCCGCATCGAGCCCGAGCCCGAAGCGCTCGGCCGCACGCGCGCGAAGTTCGGGACGCAGGTCTACGAGACCATGTGGGGCCCGAACGAGTTCACCGTCACCGGCACGCTCAGAGACTGGGACGTGATCGACCGGCTCGGCGAGATCAAGGTGCCGACGCTGATCACCTCGGGTCGCTACGACGAATGCACCCCGGCCCTGGTGGAGCCGCTGCACGAGGGCATCGCCGGCTCCGAATGGGTGCTCTTCGAGGAGAGCTCACACACCTCGCTGCTGGAGGAGCCGGAGCGCTACCTCGAGGTGATCGGCGGCTTCCTCGAGCACGTGGAGAATCACGCGAGCGCCTGAATCGCCGCTGCTGCGCCCGCCACGACCAGTACCGCGCCGATCGCCCGCACGAGCGCCTGCTCCGAGAGGCGGCCGGTGAGACGGGCTCCGATAAGCGCGCCCGGGACCGAAGCGGCGCCGCCGACGAGGATCAGCCGCCAGTCGGGAGCCGCCGAGGGCAGGTGGCCCACGAGTCCGGCGATGCCGACGCAGACGCCGACAGCGAGGTTTGTTCCCACCGCGCGGGCCGGAGGCTCGCCGACGAGCCGCAGGAGCGCAGGCATCCGCAGCGAGCCGAGGATGAGGCCGACGAAGCCGCCGAGCAATCCGATCACGGCGCCGGAAAGAATCGCGGCGCCAACGTGCGGGCCCTGTCGGATCCGGCCAGGTGCCGGCCGGCGGAAGAGGAGGTCGAGCCCGCTGTAGAGCAGCACCGCGGCGATTGCCAGCAGGAGCGCCGTCTCGGAGACCCGTCCGGAGAGATAGCCGCCGACGAGCGCGCCCACGATCGAGGGCGGGGCCATCCAGGCGAAGAGCCGCCAGTTGATCCGCCCGGCGCGCACGTGGGTCGTGGCCGCCGTCGCCGCCGCGATTCCCGAGACCGCGATGTTCGCTCCACCCGCCGCGGCCGGTGACGAGGCCGCCGCAACGAAGAGCGGCAGGCGCAGGTTTCCGAGCACCAGGCCCACAACACCGCCCGCGACGGCCACGACGAACGACCAGACGGCGACCGCGATCAGCTCGAGCTCGCTCATCGGCGCGACCCTACAAAGGGCGAGGCCCGCCGGCGTGGCGGGCCTCGGGAGAGCTGCTACTGAGCGAAGGGAGAGCTAGTCGGACCCGACCGAGACGGTCTTGAGGATCTCGCAGTTGAGCGTCACGTCGGCCTCGCCGGCGCGGAGCCACGCGACGTCGCGATCCCCCGCACCGCAGTCCAGCGTGTCCACCTGGCCGTCGGGCGCGAGCGCGTGCAGCACGTCGTTGCCGTCGCCGCCGTTCTCGTGGTCTATCCCACGGCCGCCCCAGAGGAAGTCGCGCCCGGAGCCACCGTTGACGGTGTCGTCGCCGGGGCCGCCGTGGAGGCGGTTGCGGCCGGTGTCGCCGGCGTTGAGGGTGTCGTTGCCCTCGCCACCCCAGATCACAGCGCCGTCGTCGCCGGCGCTGAGCGTGTCGTTTCCGGGCCCCCCGAAGAGCCGGTCGAACTGCGCTCCGCCGTCGACGGTGTCGTTGTCCTTGCCGGAGTAGACGATGTCGTGCCCCTCGCCCGTCGAGACCTGGTCGTTGCCGGCGAAGGAAAGAACGAAGTCGGGCCTGGCTGTGCCCGCGATCACGTCGTCACCGCGCGTTCCGCGGATGACGTTGAACCAGCGCGCGCCCGCGACGCCGGTCACGGCGAGGCCGAGGCCGAGCGCGAGCGCGAGGAGAATGAGCTTGCGTGCCATTGGACGTACCTCCGTAGAGAGCCTGCTTGAACGCAGTAAAGGCGCCGCCGGTTAGGGCGCCGTAGGTGAATTGGAAGGATTCTTTGAGGACGAAGTTCGGGTTTTGCGGCCGGCGAGGTTCGGGTTGCCTCGAAGAGGCAATAGAGCGGCGATGAGATTTCGACCGCCATTCCGGCGCCGGCCGGCTCCCTCACGCCGCGTCGCCGAAGCCGAGACGGTCGTCCAAGGGCCTCCCGGCGAGGTTGTCGAGGAAGAGGTTCTCGAGCCGCCACCTCCTCCTCCACGCGGGCCTTTGGTCTGGCCCTGGCTGCTCGTGCTGCTGCTGCTCGTCATCGGCGGCCTGGTCGCGCTCTGGCTGCTGACGCGCGACGACGACAAGAAGAGCAGCAATGCGGTCGTCGTTCCCAACGTGATCGGGCAGCCGCAGTCGGAGGCGGTCGCCCGCGTCAACGGCACGGGCCTGGTCGCCCGTTTGGTGACGAAGCCGAGCGATGTTCCGGCCGGCAAAGTTTTCGCCGAGGAGCCGGGCGCCGGGACTCGCGTCGCCCGCAAGTCGATCGTGAAGCTCTCGGTCTCCGCGGCCAACGTCATTGCGGTGCCGAATGTAGTCGGGCAGCTTGCGACGGCAGCGACGGCCGAACTGCGCGCGCAAGGTCTGGCGGTAGGGACCTCCAGCGTGGCCTCGAGCAAGCCGCGCGGAACCGTACTGAGCCAGAGCCCGGCCCCAGGCGCGAAGGTAGCGAAGGGCTCGACCGTCGTGATCCGAGTCTCGCGCGGGATGGTGAGCGTCCCAGACGTGGTCGGCCAGACGCGGGGCACCGCGGTATCCGCGATCCGCGCGGCCGGGCTCGTCCCGCAGGCCTTCACCGTTCCCTCGGCTCAGCCCAAGGGGACGGTTGTATCCCAGAGCCCGAAGGCCGACCAGCGCGTTCCCGGCGGCTCCAAGGTGCGGCTGAACATCTCGAGCGGGCAGACATCCGGCGGGGTGCCACCGCCTCCGCCTCCGCCTCCGCCGCCACCTCCTCCGCCGGGAACGAAGCCGGCGACCGTGACCGTGCCCGACGTCACGGGCCGGGCGCAGGAGGCCGCGCAGCGGCAGTTCAACTCGGCGGGCCTCAAGGCGGGCGTGGTCTACGTGCCGTCAGACCAGCCCGAGGGGACGGTCGTCTCGCAGTCGCCCGAGGCAGGCACGACCCAGAAGCGAGGCACGCGGATCCAGCTCAACGTCTCGCTCGGCCCGAGCCCCGGCGAGCAGCGGGCCGTGCCCGACGTGCTGGGAGAAGACCCCGCCGCCGCGAAGGCGAAGCTCGAGAGCGCCGGGTTCAAGGTGCAGACGCTGCCGCAAGGCGTCACCGATGCGAACCAGATCGGGACCGTCGTGGACGAGCAGCCGGCGGGCGCCAGGCGCGCGCCGGTCGGCTCGACGGTGACGATCTACGTCGGGCGCCGCGCTTAGTCGGTCTGCTCGCCCTCGACCACGTCTACGGAGACGATCAGGTCGGGACGGATGAAGCGGCCCGCGTAGAAGGGCCACTGACCCTCGGTCGCGGTCGAGAACTGCTCGATCACTTCCTGGGCGCCTTCCATCGCGGTGCCGAAGTCGCGGAACTCGCCGACCTCGACCCCGTCGCTGTCCTTCAGACGGACGACGACGCGGAACTGGCCGCTGCGCTTGGGCGTGAAGAGTTGGTCTAGCTCCGGAGTGGCGACCGGCTCGGGAGCCGACAGAGCGGCCTCGAACGGATCGTCAGGGAGTCGAAGCTCGGGCTCCGGGGCAACCGTCGGCTCCGGGGCGACCATCGGCTCCGGGGCAACGATCGGTTCAGGTGCGACCTCGGGCTCGACCTCGGCCTGAACTTCGGCCTCGACCGGCTGCGGGGCGAAGAACGCGACAGGTGCGATCTCGACCGCAGGCTCGAGCGGGGCCATCGTCGCCAGCTCGGCCGCCGGCTCCTCGACCGGCGGGGCCGGCGCGACGAGCGGGATCGGCTGGATCTCGGTGAGCCGCACAGGCTCGGCAGGCGTCTCCTCGACCGGTGCAATCTCCGGCAGCGTCTCGGCGGCCGGCTCAGGGGGAGCAAAGTAGTCGATCACGGGCTCCTCGACGGGTGCCATCGCCGGAAGCTCGGGCTCGGGCTCGGGCTCGGCAGCCGGGGTCTCAGGCTGGAGCTGCACTGGCTCGGGCGCTGCGAGGGGCTGGACCTGCTCGGGCTGCGCCGGGACCGGCGCCTGCTCGGGCTGAACGGGCTCGGGCTGGTGGGGCACCTCGGCCTGGGGTGCTGGAGCAGGCTCAGGAGCCGGTGCCACTCTTTCCGGAGGCCGAATGGCCGGGGGAGGAGTGGGAAGATCGGAGAGGTTCGCGCTCGAAAGCATTGGCGCCGCC
>Ga0307296_10000489_pt1 | contig 18781 bp, 18 predicted proteins | sample ER_DNA_153_FD_194467 | JGI IMG/M metagenome (GOLD analysis project Ga0307296, IMG submission 194467) | Bulk soil microbial communities from the East River watershed near Crested Butte, Colorado, United States - ER_DNA_153 | ecosystem: Environmental > Terrestrial > Soil > Floodplain | place... | reverse complement strand
CCCGCAACACCCCCTTCCACGGCCGCGAGCTGCGGGGCAGGGTCGTCCACACGCTGCTGCGCGGGGACTTCACCGTTCGCGCCGGGCAGGCGACCAGGTGACCTGGCTGCTGGGCGTGGTGACGGTGCTGGCGGTGGCCGCGATCGCGGCCCTGCTGGTCCTGTCGGCGGTCCGGCGGACCGTGGCCCGCCAGGAGGCCGGCCTGCCGCCCCTGCCCGGCTGCCCGCCCGCGGGGCCGCCGCTGCTGGCCGAGCAGGCCCGCTACCTGGGCACCACCTACGCCCCCTCGACCGTCCGCCGCTTCAACGGCTACGGCCTGCTCGGCCGGCGGCTGGTCGGCCTCACCCTGACCGACGGCGGGCTGCGGGTCGACCGCGACGGCGACCCCTGGTGCATCCCCGCCGCCGACCTGCGCGGGGTCGAGGTCACCAGCCACCACGCCGGCAAGGAGGTCTACGCCGACAAGGTGCTGGTGGTGGACTGGCGGCTCGGCCCGGCCACCCTGCGCTCCGGGTTCGCCCTCGACGAGGCCACCGCCCCCGGGTGGGCGGCGCGGCTGCGGCCGCCGGTGCCCCGGTGACCGGAGGGGTTCGGGGAACCCCAAGGGGGTGCCCCGGTGGATAAGGCGCACGAGGCGCTGCTGGTGCTGGAGGACGGCACCGCCTTCGCCGGCGAGGCGTTCACCGCGAGTGCGGCCACCGTCGCCGGGGAGGTGGTGTTCAACACCGCCATGGGCGGCTACCAGGAGGTCCTGACCGACCCCTCCTACGCCGGGCAGCTGGTCTGCATGGCCGCCCCCGAGGTCGGCAACTACGGCATCGCCGGCGACGACGCCGAGTCCGAACGGGTCCAGGTGGCCGCGTTCCTGGTCCGCCAGGCGGCCCGGCGGCCGTCGAGCTGGCGGGCCGAGCGCAGCCTGGCCGAAGAGCTCGAGGCGGCCGGCGTGCCCGGGGTCGAGGGCCTGGACACCCGCCGGCTGGTCCGCCACCTGCGCCAGCGCGGGGCCATGCGGGGCGCCCTGTCCACCGAGGTCCTCGACCCATCGGCCCTGCGCGAGCTGGCCCTGGCCGCCCCCGACCCCAACGGCCTGGCCATGGTCGACCGGGTGACCAGGGCCGAGCCGGTCGAGCTGCCCCCGGACGGTGAGGAGCGCATGCGGGTCGTGCTCTACGACTTCGGGGCCAAGGCCAACATCGCCCGGCGGCTGCGCCGGCTCGGGGCCAGGGTGCTGGTGGTGCCGGCCGCCACCCCGGCCGCCGACACCCTGGCCTGGCGGCCCGACGGGGTGATGCTGTCCAACGGCCCCGGCGACCCGGCCACCGTCGGCCACGGCGTCCAGGCCACCCGGGACCTGCTCGGCTGGGTGCCGCTGTTCGGCATCTGCCTCGGCCACCAGCTGCTCGGCCAGGCCGTGGGCGGCCGCACGGTCCGGCTCAAGTTCGGCCACCGGGGCGTCAACCAGCCGGTGGTCGAGCTGGCCACCGGCCGGGTCGCGGTCACCAGCCACAACCACGGCTTCGCGGTCGACGGCGACAGCCTGCCCGCCGAGGTGCGGGTCACCCACACCAACGCCAACGACGGCGTCGTCGAGGGCCTGGAGTGCCTGAGCGTGCCCGCGTTCTCGGTCCAGTACCACCCCGAGGCCGCCCCCGGCCCCCATGACGCCCACCCCCTGTTCGAGCGGTTCGCCGACCTCACGCAAGGAGCACGCCATGGCTGAGCAGCGGACCTTCCGGGCCCTGGGCGGCGTCGACCAGGGCGCCCTCCCGCCGGCCGGGGAGGTGGCCGACGCCCTACGGGCCGAGTTCGAGCGGGTCTTCACCCTCAAGGCCAGCCTGCGCGGCGAGGCCGAGGCCGGCGTCTCGCCCACCGGCCGGCGCACCACCGCCCAGGACGAGGCCAAGCTCCGCACCCTGGTGGCCAGCGTCGAGGGGGCCAGCCGCTTCGCCATCCGCCTGCGGCTGCTCAGCCCGGCCCAGGTCAGGGCCCTGTGGGCCGAGGCCATGGGCAGGGGCCTGTACGACGGCTGGGACGGCGGCCAGAGCGCCTACGACCAGGCCGCGGAGGCCGAGGCGGGGGACGCGCCCCCCAGCACCAGCGGCAGCCCGCCCGAGGTCCTGCGGGGGGACGCCTAGTGCCGCTGCGCCAGGGGCTGGGCTCGGTCCTGGTCGTCGGGTCGGGGCCGATCGTCATCGGGCAGGCGGCCGAGTTCGACTACTCCGGCACCCAGGCCTGCCGGGCCCTGCGCTCGCTCGGGCTGCGGGTGGTGCTGGTCAACTCCAACCCGGCCACGATCATGACCGACCCGGAGGTGGCCGACGCCACCTACCTGGAGCCGCTCACCCCCGGCCCGGTGGCGGCGGTGCTCGAGGCCGAGCGGCCCGACGCCCTGCTGCCCACCCTGGGCGGGCAGACGGCCCTCAACCTGGCCGTGGCCCTGCACGAGAACGGCACCCTGGAGCGGCTCGGGGTCGAGCTGATCGGGGCCACCGTGGACGCCGTCCGCCGGGCCGAGTCCCGGGTCGAGTTCACCCGGACCTGCCGGGCCGCCGGCCTGGACCTGCCCCGCGGGGTCGAGGTCGGCTCGGTGGCCGACGGGCTGGCCGCGGTCGGCGACCTCGGCCTGCCGGTGGTCATCCGGCCCTCGTTCACCCTCGGCGGCTGGGGCGGAGGGATCGCCCGGACGGTCGAGGAGCTGGGCCGGCTCCTGGGCGAGGGCCTGACCGCCAGCCCGGTCGGGCGGGTGCTGATCGAGGAGTCGGTGCTCGGCTGGAAGGAGTTCGAGCTCGAGGTGATGCGCGACCGGGCCGACAACGCCGTGGTCGTCTGCTCGATCGAGAACGTCGACCCGATGGGCGTCCATACCGGCGACTCGGTCACCGTGGCTCCCCAGATGACCCTGTCCGACCGCGAGTACCAGGCGATGCGCGACGACGCCCTCACCGTGCTGCGGGCCGTCGGGGTCGAGACCGGCGGGGCCAACGTCCAGTTCGCCGTCGACCCCCGCACCGGCCGGCGGGTCGTGATCGAGATGAACCCGCGGGTGTCGCGCTCCTCGGCCCTGGCCTCCAAGGCCACCGGGTTCCCGATCGCCAAGGTGGCCGCCCAGCTGGCCGTCGGGTTCACCCTGGACGAGATCCGCAACGAGGTCACCGGCAAGACCGCGGCCGCGTTCGAGCCCACCCTGGACTACGTGGTCGTCAAGGCCCCCCGGTTCAACTTCGAGAAGTTCCCGGGCGCCGACCCCGAGCTGACCACCCGGATGAAGTCGGTGGGGGAGGTCATGGCCATCGGCCGCACCTTCCCCGAGGCCCTCCAGAAGGCCGGCCGCTCGCTGGAGAACGGCCGCTTCGGCCTGGGCAACCCTTCCGGCGACCCGGCCCCGGGCAGCCCCGAGGCGGCCCCAGGGGCCCTGCTGGCCGGCTGCGCCAGGCCGACCGCCGACCGGCTGGAGGCGGTCGAGCGGGCCCTGCGGCTGGGGGCAACGGTCGACCAGGTGGCCGCCGCCTCCGACATCGACCCCTGGTTCGTGGACGGGATCGCCCGCATCGTCGAGGTCGGGGCCGAGGTCGCCGCCGCCGGGCCGATCGACGACCTGGGCCGAGGGCTGCTGTGGCGGGCCAAGCGCCACGGCTTCTCCGACGCCCAGCTGGCCGCGGCCGTCGGCGCCACCGAGGGCGAGGTCCGGACCCGGCGCCGGGCCCTGGGGGTCGAGCCGGTCTACCGCTCGGTCGACACCTGCGCCGGCGAGTTCGAGGCCTCCACCCCCTACCACTACTCGACCTACGAGGAGGAGACCGAGGTCCCGGCCACCGGCCGGCGCCGGGTGGTGGTGCTGGGGTCGGGGCCCAACCGGATCGGCCAGGGGGTCGAGTTCGACACCGCCTGCGTCCACGCCGTGCAGGCCCTTCGCGAGGCCGGCTACGAAACGGTGATGGTCAACTGCAACCCCGAGACCGTCTCCACCGACTACGACATCGCCGACCGCCTGTACGTCGAGCCGCTCACCGGCGAGGACGTGCTCGAGGTGTGCCGGGCCGAGGCCGCCGGGGGCGACCTCGTCGGGGTGATCGTGACCATGGGCGGCCAGACCCCGCTGCAGCTCGCCTCCGGGCTGGCCGCGGCCGGGGTGCCCCTGCTCGGCACCCCGCCCGAGGCCATCGACCTGGCCGAGGACCGGGGCCGGTTCGGCACCGTGCTGGAGCGCTGCGGCCTCGACGCCCCGCCCTGGGGCCAGGCGGGCAGCGTCGCGGAGGCCCTGGCCGTGGCCGACCGGGTCGGCTACCCGGTGCTGGTCCGGCCCTCCTACGTGCTCGGCGGCCGCTCCATGGAGGTCTGCTACGACGGCGGCGGCCTGGCCCGCTCCGGCGCCCTCGCCGGGATCGGCGGCAACGGGAACCGTCCCGTGCTGGTGGACCGGTTCCTGGAGGACGCGGTCGAGGTCGACGTCGACGCCCTCTGCGACGCCGCCGGGCAGGTGCTGGTCTGCGGGGTGATGGAGCACATCGAGGAGGCCGGCATCCACTCCGGCGACTCGGCCTGCGTGCTCCCGCCCATCACCCTGGGGCCCGACCAGGTGGCCGCCGTCGAGGAGGCCACCACCCGGCTGGGTCGCGCCCTGGGCGTGGTCGGGGTCCTGAACGTCCAGTTCGCCTTCAAGGGCGAGCGGCTGTACGTGCTGGAGGCCAACCCGCGGGCCAGCCGCTCGGTGCCGTTCGTGGAGAAGGTCACCGGCCTGCCCGTGGCCAAGGCGGCGGCGCTGCTCATGACCGGGTCGACCCTGGCCGGCCTGGCCCTCCGGGCGGCCGAACCGGCCCACGTCGGGGTCAAGGAGGCGGTGCTGCCGTTCGCCCGCTTCCCGGGGGCCGACTCGCTGCTGGGGCCGGAGATGCGCTCCACCGGCGAGGTCCTGGGGCTGGACACCCGCTTCGGGGCCGCGTTCGCCAAGAGCCAGGAGGCCGCCTACGGGGCCCTGCCGGCCAAGGGGGTGGCCTTCCTGTCGGTCCGCAACGCCGACAAGCGGGCCATCGTGCTGCCGGCCAAGCGCCTCGCCGACCTGGGTTTCACCCTGGTCGCGACCACCGGCACGGCCGGGGTCCTGCACCGCAACGGGGTGGCGGCGACGATCGTGCGCAAGGGCCACGAGGGGCCCGACAACGTGGTCGACAAGATCCGGGCCGGGGAGATCGACCTGGTCGTCAACACCCCGGCGGGGCCCGGGGCCAGGGAGGACGGCTACGACATCCGCATCGCCGCCGTGGCCGCCGACATCCCCTGCATCACCACCCTCTCCGGCCTCACCGCCGTGGTCCAGGGCATCGAGGCCCGCCTGGCCGGCGACCTGGCCGTCCGCCCCCTCCAGGCCTGGCACAACGGCCCAGCCGGCGATGGGTTGGCGGCCCGGCGGCCGCCGGGGCTCGGGCGATGAGCCCGGTGCGGGAGCTCTGTGAAGTGCTGGAGCGGCGGCGGGTCGGCGCCTACCAGGCCCTCACCCTGGTCGCGCCGCGGATCGCCGAGCACGCCCGGCCCGGGCAGTTCGTCCACGTGCTGGCCGGCCAGGACCGCTCGTTCCCGCTGCGGCGGCCGTTCTCCATCCACCGGGTCGAGCGGCCGAGGGCTGGACTGGGCGCCGTCGAGATCGTGTTCGACGTCGTCGGGGCCGGGACTCTGGCCCTGTCCAGGCTCCGGCCCCACGACGTGGTCGACGTGCTCGGGCCGCTGGGCCGGCCGTTCACGCCGCCCGAGGCGCCGACCGGCTGCCTGCTGGTCGGCGGCGGCTACGGCACCGCCCCGCTGTTCTTCCTGGCCACCGAGCTGCGGACGCGGCGCTGCCGGGTCGACTTCGTGGTCGGGGCGGCCAGCGCCGGCCGCCTGCTCGACGCCATGGAGGCCAAGCGCCTCGGCCACAGCCTGACCGTGACCACCGACGACGGCTCGGCCGGGCGGCGCGGGCTGGTCACCGACCTGCTGCCCGACCTGCTCGCCCGCACCGGGGCCGGGCAGCTGTACGCCTGCGGGCCCATGCCCATGCTGGCCGCGGTCAGCCGGGTCGCGGCCGCCGCCGGCGTGCCCTGCCAGGTCGCGGTCGAGGAGCAGATGGCCTGCGGCACCGGCATCTGCTTCTCCTGCGTGCTGCCCCTGGGACCGGAGGAGCCGACCCGGATGGCCAGGTCGTGCCTGGAGGGGCCGGTGTTCGACGGCACGACGATCGCCTGGGCCGAGCTGGAGCCGTCCCGGTGACCGTGGACCTGTCGGTCGACCTGTGCGGGGTCCGGCTCAGGACCCCGGTGCTGGCCGCCTCCGGCTGCTTCGGCTTCGGCCGCGAGATGGCCGGCTGGGTCGACCTGGCCGCCCTCGGCGGGGTGGTCACCAAGTCGGTCAGCCTGGAGCCCCGCCGGGGCCGCCCGACCCCGCGGATGGCCGAGACCCCCTCAGGGATGCTCAACGCCATCGGCCTCCAGAACCCGGGGGTGGAGGCGTTCTGCGCCGGTGACCTCGAGTTCCTGGCCGACGCCGGCGCGACCGTGGTGGCCAGCCTGGTCGGCCGCAGCCCGGAGGAGTTCGGCCGCCTCGCCGCCCGCCTGGACGGCGAGCCCGGGCTGGCCCTGGTCGAGGTCAACCTGTCGTGCCCCAACGTCGAGCACCGCGGCGAGGTCTTCGCTACCGACCCGGCGGCCGCGGCCGAGGTGGTGGCGGCGGTCAGGCAGGCCACCGGCACGCCGATGCTGGCCAAGCTCACCGCCGACGTCACCGACCTGGTCGCCGTGGCCCGGGCGGTGACCGACGCCGGCGCCGACGGGCTGACCCTCATCAACACCCTGCTCGGCATGGCCGTCGACACCCGGACGCGCCGGCCCCGGCTGGCCGCGGTCACCGGCGGCCTGTCCGGCCCGGCGATCCGGCCGGTGGCCGTCCGCTGCGTCTGGCAGGTTGCTCAGGCCCTGCCCGGGGTGCCGATCGTCGGCACCGGCGGCGTGGTCAGCGCCGAGGACGCGGCCGAGTTCCTGCTCGTCGGGGCGACCGCGGTCGCCGTCGGCACCGGGAGCTTCATCAACCCTCGAGCGGTGGTCGAGGTCGCCGACGGCCTCGAGCGCTACCTGGCCGCCCACGGCGTCGGGTCGCCGGCCGAGCTCCCGGCGCTGTTCAAGGCGGAGCGGTGAGGAGGGCCACCCCGATCCACCGGGGGGCTAGGCTTGAGCCCCCCGGACCCACCCCGATCCACCGGGGGGCTAGGCTTGAGCCCCCCGGACCCCCGCCGGTCACAGGTCCCGGGTAGGCTCCGCGGATGGAATCGCCGCTGGTCCTGGCCCTGGACACCGACGACCTGGAGCAGGCCGTGGCCTGGTCGCGGGCGGCCGGGGAGGCGGCCGGGATGGTCAAGATCGGCCTGGAGCTGTTCGGGGCCGCCGGGCCGGCCGCGGTCGGCGTCCTGGTCGGCGACGGCCGCCGGGTGATGCTCGACCTCAAGCTGCACGACATCCCGGCCACCGTGGCCGGCGGGATGCGGGCCGCTGCCGGGGCCGGGGCCGAGCTGGTCACCGTCCACGCCCTCGGCGGGCCGGCCATGCTGGAGGCCGCCGTCGCGGCCGCCGGCGACCGCTGCCGGGTGGCCGCGGTGACGATCCTGACCAGCGCCGGCCCGGCCGACCTGGCCGCCGCCGGCCTCCCCGCGGCCGCCGAGGCCGTCCCCCGGCTGGCCGACCTGGCCGTCCGCTCGGGCTGCCAGGCCATCGTCTGCTCCCCCCTGGAGGCCGCCGCCCTGCGGGCCCGGCTCGGCCCCTCGGTCGAGCTCGTCTGCCCGGGGGTCCGCCCGGCCCAGGCCGGGAGGTCCGGGAGGCTCACGGAGCGGAGCGGTGGCCCCCCGGCGTCAACTCCCCCGCACGATCAGGCCAGGGTGGCGACGCCGGCCCAGGCGATGGCCGCCGGGGCCACCCGGATCGTCGTCGGGCGGCCGATCACCAGGTCAGACGACGTGGGCGCGGCCGCCAGGGCGGTGCGCGACCAGGCGGTCGCGGCCCGCCCCGGAGGGGGCCGGGACGACCCCGCGAACCGCCCCGATCTCCTCGACGCTCATCGTCGACTTGACGGTTTGTAAACAGAGGAGGGTTCTGACCAGCGCCGATAGATTGTGGCCGTCGCCAAGGTATGCATAGAATCCGCCCAGTCTTCGATCCCGACCGAGGTCACGAGGAGGAACGAATGCCCCTGCCAACCCTGACGCCCGAGCAGCGCCAGCAGGCGTTGGAGAAGGCTGCCGAGGCGCGCCGCAAGCGGGCCGAGCTCAAGGCCCAGCTCAAGAGCGGCAACACGAGCCTGGCCACCGTCCTTGCCAAGGACTCCGACGAGACGGTGGGCAAGATGAAGGTCTCCAGCGTGCTGGAGAGCATGCCCGGCGTCGGCAAGGTCCGTGCCCGCAAGATCATGGAGAAGCTCGACATCTCCGCCTCCCGTCGGGTCCGCGGCCTCGGCTCCAAGCAGAAGGACGCCCTGCTCGCCGAGTTCGGCGGCAAGAAGTAGCAAGCACCGCCCGTTGATCGATGGTGGCGGGGATCGGCGGTCGGGCCGGCGGGGGAGGCTGATCGTGCTCGCCGGCCCGTCGGGGGTTGGCAAAGGGGCCATCGTGGCCAGGCTGCTGGCCGCCCTGCCCGACCTCGAGCTGTCCATCTCGGCCACCACCCGCCAGCCCCGGCCGCGCGAGGACGAGGGTCGCCACTACCACTTCGTCGGCCGCGGCAAGTTCGACGAGATGGCCGAGGCCGGCGGGTTCCTCGAGTGGGCCGACATCTTCGGCGAGCGCTACGGCACGCCCAGGGAGCCGATCGACCGCGCCCTGGCCGAGGGCCGCGACGTGCTCGTCGAGATCGACGTCCAGGGCGCCCGCCAGGTCAAGGCGGCCGAGCCCGAGGCCTACATGGTGTTCATCACCCCGCCGAGCCTCCAGGAGCTGGAGCGGCGGCTGCGCACCAGGGGCAGCGAGACCGACCACCAGATCCGCGGGCGCCTGGCCAAGGCCTCCGAGGAGCTGGCCGCCGAGCCCGAGTTCGACGTGACCGTGGTCAACGACGACCTCGAGACGGCCGCCCGCGAGGTGGTCGAGATCGTCGACCGGCTGAGGCGGCGTACCATCAACGGCGGTCACTCGCGTGTCAAGGAGCGGAAGCACTGATGATCGAACCCAAGATCGACGACCTGCTGGCTCGGGTCGACTCCAAGTACACCCTGGTCATCCTGGCCGCCCGGCGGGCCAGGCAGATCAACGGCTACTACAGCCAGCTCGGCGAGGGCATCGGCGAGTTCGTGCCGCCGATGGTCGACGCCGGCCCCAACCGCAAGGCCCTCTCGGTCGCCCTCCAGGAGCTGGTCGAGGACAAGCTGAACTGGGAGCGCCCGGCCGAGGTCGCCGAGTCCATCAAGTAGCAGCAATGGCCCAGCCGGCAGGGGGTCCCGGAGGCGCAAGCCGATCCCCGCGGGCGGAATCACCCCTGGCCGGGGCCCGGGTGCTGCTCGGGGTGAGCGGTGGGATCGCCGCCTACAAGGCGGCGGAGCTGGCCCGGGAGCTGCAGCGGGCCGGGGCCGAGGTGCAGCCGCTGCTCACCGCGGCCGCCGAGCAGATGGTGAGCAGGGCCACCTTCGCCGCCCTGACCGGCCGGCGGGTGCCGGCCTCGGTCTGGGACGACCCGGCCGCGGTCGAGCACGTCGCCCTGGCCCGCTGGGGCCAGGTCCTGGTGGTCGCCCCGGCGACCGCCCACACCCTGGCCCGCCTGGCCGCCGGCCTGGCCGACGACCTGCTCACCAACGTCGCCCTGGCCTTCGACGGGCCGGTGGTGGTCGCCCCGGCCATGCACACCGAGATGTGGGAGCACCCGGCCACCCGGGCCAACCTGGCCACCCTGACCGGGCGCGGGGTCCGGGTCGTGCCCCCGGCCTCGGGCCCGCTGACCTCCGGCGACGTCGGCCCCGGCCGCCTGGCCGAGCTGGACGACCTGGTCGCCGGGGTCGCCGCCGCCCTCGCCCCGGCAAGAACCCTGGCCGGGACGCGGCTGCTGGTCAGCCTGGGCGGCACCAGGGAGCCGCTGGACCCGGTCCGCTACCTGGGCAACCGCTCCTCGGGGCGGATGGGGGCGGCGATCGTGGCCGAGGCCGTGGCTCGCGGGGCCGAGGTCACCGCCGTGGCCGCCGCCACCACCGTCGACCCGCCGGCCGGGGCGCGGCTGGTCCGGGTCGACACCGCCCAGCAGCTGTACGACGCCGTCCTGGCCGCCGCCGACGACCAGGACGTGCTGGTGATGGCGGCCGCGGTGGCCGACTTCCGGCCCAAGCGGGTCGCCGAGGGCAAGCTCAAGAAGGACCAGGGCGTCCCCGAGGTCGTGCTCGAGCCGACCCCCGACACCCTGGCCGAGCTGGGCCGCCGCCGCCGCCCCGACCAGGTCCTGGTCGGCTTCGCCGCCGAGACCAGCGACCATCTGGCCGGCGCCCGCCGCAAGCTGGAGGCCAAGCGCCTCGACCTGGTCGTCCTGAACCACGTCGAGGGCGCCCACTCGGCCTTCGGGGCCGACGACGCCGACGCCTACCTGGTCGACGCCGACACCGTCGAGGAGCTCCCCCGCACCTCCAAGGCGGCGATCGCCGCCCGCCTCCTGGACCGGGTCGAGGCCCTCCGCGGCGGCCGGCGCTGAGCCTCCGGCCGAGCCCGGCGCGGGAAGAGGGGTTTGCCACGGCGTCGGCGCCCGGCTACCCTTCGGCGATGGCTTGCCGCCGATGCGCGGCGCGAACTCCCCTGGAGGAACACACGTGGCGAACCGGTACCTGTTCACGTCCGAGTCGGTGACCGAGGGTCACCCGGACAAGATCGCGGACCAGATCTCGGACGCCATCCTGGACGAGATCCTGCGCGACGACCCGGCCGGCCGTGTGGCCTGCGAGACCCTGATCACCACCGGCCTGGTGGTGGTGGCCGGGGAGATCTCCACCAAGACCTATGTCGACATCCCGAGCGTGGTCCGCCGGACCATCCTCGGCATCGGCTATGACCGGGCCAAGTACGGCTTCGACGGGGCCACCTGCGGGGTCACGGTGGCCATCGACGAGCAGTCGCCCGACATCGCCCAGGGGGTCGACCACGCCTTCGAGGAGCGGGCCGGTGACACCGACCCGCTGGACACCCAGGGCGCCGGCGACCAGGGGATGATGGTCGGCTACGCCTGCAACGAGACCCCCGAGCTGATGCCGGTCCCGATCGCCCTGGCCCACCGGCTGTCGCGCCGCCTGGCCGAGGTCCGCCGCTCCGGGGTCGTGCCCTACCTGCGCCCCGACGGCAAGACCCAGGTCACCATCGAGTACCAGGGGCGCAAGCCGGTGCGGCTGGACACCATCGTGGTGTCCACCCAGCACGGGCCCGACGTCGACATCGAGACCCTGCTCGCCCCCGACGTCCGCGAGCACGTGATCGACCCGGTCCTGCCCGACGACCTGGCCTCCGAGGGCATGCGGGTGTTCGTCAACCCCACCGGCCGCTTCGAGCTCGGCGGCCCCAACGCCGACACCGGTCTGACCGGCCGCAAGATCATCGTCGACACCTACGGCGGCATGGCCCGCCACGGCGGCGGCGCCTTCTCCGGCAAGGACCCGACCAAGGTCGACCGGTCGGCGACGTACGCGGTCCGCTGGGTGGCCAAGAACGTGGTCGCGGCCGGCCTGGCCGAGCGCTGCGAGGTCCAGGTCGCCTACGCCATCGGCGTCGCCCACCCGGTCAGCGTGTTCGTGGAGACCTTCGGCACCGAGCAGGTCGACCCCGAGAAGCTGGGCAAGCTCCTGCCCGAGTTCTTCGACCTGCGCCCGGCGGCGATCCTGCGCGACCTCGACCTGCGCCGGCCCATCTACAAGAAGACCGCCGCCTACGGCCACTTCGGCCGCTCCGAGCCCGAGTTCACCTGGGAGTCGACCACCCGGGCCGAGGAGCTGGCCAGGGCGGCCCGCTCGCTGTAACCACCGCAACCGGGGGAGGGGACCCGGGCTGGACCTGGACGTGAGGATCGCAGGCGTCCAGGTGCTGGTCGACGTTCCCCTGTTCCACCTGGACCGCCCCTTCACCTACCGCGTCCCCGAGGCCCTGGCCGGCCAGGTCCACCTGGGCAGCCGGGTCAAGGTCCCCTTCGGCGGCCGCCGCCGCGTCGACGGCTGGGTGGTCGGCCGCGCCCCCGACCTGCCGTCGGACGCCCGCGACCTCCTGCGCGTGGTCTCCCCCATCCCCTCGTTCGGCCCCCCCGGGCTCGACCTGCTCCGCTGGGTCGCCGACCGCTACGCCGCCACCGTCACCGACACCCTGCGCCTGGCCATCCCCCCCCGGGTCGCCGCGGTCGAGCGGCCCACCGGGCAGGGCGAGCCGGAGACGGCAACGGAGCAGGCCGGGGGCGAGGCGGTGGGGGAGCGTAGCCCAACGGAAACGAGGGTGCGCGGGCTTGTCCACAGCCCCTCCTCAGCCTCCCCGCCTTCCCACCCTTCCTCGTCCTCCCAGACCCCCTCGCCCTCCTCGCCCTCGGACCCGCTGGCCGCCCTGGTCGCGGGCGGGTGGGCCGGGGCGGTGTACTGGCGGCCGTTGCCGGGGGAGGACCGGGGGGCGAGGGTGATCGCGCTGGTGGAGGCGGCGCTGGCGCGGGGGCGGGGGGCGATCGTGGTCACGCCGGAGGTGGCGGCCGGGTCGGCGGTCGGGGACGCGGTCCGAAAGGCGTTCCCGGACGCCGCCGACCTGGCCAGCGACCTGTCGGACCGGCGCCGGTACCGGGCCTGGGCCGAGCTGCGGCGGGGCCGGCGGCTGGTCGCGGTCGGTGGGCGCTCCAGCGTGCTCGCCCCGCTGGACGGGCTCGGCTGCGTGGTCGTGGACGACGAGGCCAACTTCGCCCACAAGGAGCAGCGCACCCCCCGCTTCCACGCCCGCGAGGTCGCCCTGCGTCGGGCCGCCGCCGCCCGGGCCCTGTGCGTGCTCACCGGCACCGTGCCCTCGGCCGAGGCCCTGGCCGCCATGCAGGCCGGCCAGTGCCGGCTGCTCACCCCCGACCGGGCGGCCGAGCGGGCCGCCCGCCCGCTGGTCGAGGTGGTCGACCCCGACGACGAGGGCCCGACCGCGGCCCGGCTCCACCCACGGGGGCTGGCCGCCATCCGGGCCGCCCTCGGCCGCCAGGAGCCCACCTACGTGCTGGTGCCGCGGCGCGGCGGGGCCGACCCGGCCGCCCCCGGGGCCCGCACCGCCGGGCAGGTCGCGGCCGAGCTGGTCCGCATCCTGCCCGGGGTGCCGGTGTGGCGGCTGGACCGGGAGGTGCTCGACCCGGGCATGGTCCCCCCCTGGGCCGGGCAGCGGCCCGGGGTGGTCGTGGGCACCGTGGCCGGGGTCAAGGACCACCCGCCGCTGACCGGCTGCCGCACCGTGGTCGTGGTCGGCGCCGACACCGCCCTCGGCCAGGCCGAGGTCCGGGCGGCCGAGGAGGCCTACCGGACCTGGAGCCGGGCCGCCGCCTGGTGCGGCCCCCGGGGCGGCGTCGGCCGGCTGGTCCTCCAGACCCGCCACGGCGGCCACCACGCCGTCCAGGCCCTGGTCCGCTGGGACCCGGAGTTCTTCTGGCGCCACGAGCTGCCGCGCCGCGTCGAGCTCGGCTTCCCCCCGGCCAGGCGCCTGGTCCTGGTCGAGGGGCCGGAGCCGGGCGAGGCCACCGCGGCCATGGCCGCCCTGTCCGCCGCCCTCGGGCCCAAGGTCGAGCTGCTCGGCCCGGCGGCCATGGGCAGAGGCTGGCGTATCATCGCCAAGGTCGAGGACGCCGAGTCGGCGGCCAGGTCCCTACGCCCCCTGCTCGCCGAGGCGTCCCGGGCCGGCAGCCCGCGCATGTCGGTGGACGTCGAGCCCCTCGAAGTCCTTGCCACCCCCCGGTAGCGCACGCGTCGAAGAGGAGAACCCGCCACGTGGCAGTGCTCGAGATCCGGCTGTTCGGCGACCCGGTCCTGACCCAGCGGTCGGACCCGGTGTCCCGGTTCGACGCCGAGCTGGCCCGCTTCGGCGACGACCTGCTGGAGACCCTCCGGGCCGCCCACGGCGTCGGCCTGGCCGCGCCCCAGGTCGGGGTGCTCAAGCGCATGTTCGCCTACGACATCCCGGCGAACGAGGAGACCGGCGAGCATCCGTTCGGGGTGCTGGTCAACCCGGTCATCACCCGCTGGGAGGGCGAGCAGGACGGCGAGGAGGGCTGCCTGTCGTTCCCCGGCCTCTACTACGCCTGCAAGCGGGCCATGGCCGTGACCGTGGCCGCCGTGGACGTAAGCGGCCAGGGAGTGGAGCTGGACGGCGAGGGGCTGCTGGCCCGCTGCATCCAGCACGAGATCGACCACCTGGACGGGGTGCTGTTCATCGAGCGGCTGTCGCGGGGCGACCGCAAGCGAGCCCTCAAGCAGTGGCGCGAGCGCGAGTTCGACCTCGAGTTCCAGGGCATCGAGCCCCACCTGCACCGGTCGGAGATCACCAAGCCCGACAAGACCCTGTAGGGGTTGGGTCGATGCGCGTGGTGTACCTCGGCACGCCGGTGGCCGCCGTGCCGCCGCTGCGGGCCCTGCTGGACTCCGCCCACGAGGTGGTGGCCGTGGTCACCCGGCCCGACCGGCCCCGCGACCGGCGGGGCGGGGCGCCGCTGCCCTCGCCGGTCAAGCAGGCCGCCCTGGCCGCCGGGGTGCCCGTCCTGGAGCCGCCGAGCGGCCGCGACCCCGAGCTGCCCGGGCGGCTGGCCGCCACCGGGGCCGACATCGGCGTCGCCTGCGCCTTCGGCTACCTGCTGCCCGACCAGGTCCTGGCCGCCCTCCCCAGGGGGATCATCAACCTCCACTTCTCGCTCCTGCCCGCCTACCGCGGGGCCGCGCCGGTGCAGCGGGCCCTGCTGGACGGGGTCGAGGTCACCGGGGTCACCACCTTCGTGATCGACGCCGGCATGGACACCGGGCCGCTGCTGCTGGCCGCCGAGGTCCCCGTCGACCCGGCAGAGGACGCCGGCGCCCTCACCGCCCGGCTGGCCCAGGTCGGGGCCCGGCTCACCGTCGAGACGCTCGACGCCCTGGAGTCCGGCCAGGTCCAGCCCCGGCCCCAGCCCGAGACCGGGGTCAGCCTGGCCCCCAAGGTCACCGGCGAGGAGGCCCGCCTCGACTTCTCCTGGCCCGCGGCCCGGCTGACCGACGCCGTCCGCGCCTTCACCCCGGCCCCCGGCGCCTGGACCACCCACCGTGGCCGCCGCCTCAAGGTCACCTGGGCCGCCCCGGCCGGGGGGTCCGGGGGGCTCAAGGAGCGAAGCGGTAGCCCCCCGGAGGGTGGGGGGTCCGGGGGGCTCAAGGAGCGAAGCGGTAGCCCCCCGGAGGGTGGGGAGCCGGAGCTCGACCCGGGGCGGCTGGCCGTCGGCCCCGGCGGGCGCCTGCTGGTCGGGACCGCCGACCACCCCCTGGAGCTGCTGGAGGTGCGGCCCGAGGGCCGCCGGGCCATGTCCGGGGCCGAGTTCGCCCGCGGCGCCCGCCTCGGCCCCGCCGAGTGGCTGGGCCGGTGACCGGCGGCCGCCCCCGCGGGGCCCGAGGGCCGCGAGGGCCCGGCCGCGCCCAGGCGGCCCACCGGCCGCATGGCCGGGCCCCGGCCCCCGACCTCCGCGACGTCGCCCTGACCGCGCTGGAGCGGGTCGACGGGGGCGCCTACGCCAACCTGGTCCTGCCGTCGCTGCTGCGCCGGACCGGCCTGACGCCCTCGGACCGGGCCGCCACCACCGACCTGGTCTACGGCAGCCTGCGGATGCGCGCGGCCCTGGACTTCGCCCTGGCCCCGCTGTCGCGCCAGCCCCTGGACCGGCTGGAGCCGCTGGTCCTGCGCGGCCTGCGCCTGGGCGCCTATGCCCTGCTGTTCGCCGGCACGGCCGCCCACGCCGCCGTCGCCGAGACCGTCGGGGCGGTGGCCAGGGCCGGCCACCGCGGCCAGGCCGGCTACGTCAACGCCGTGCTCCGGCGGCTGGCCGCCACCCCGCCCACCTGGCCGGACCCCGAGCGCGACCCGGTCGGCTGGGCCACCACCCGCGGCTCCCACCCGGCCTGGATGGTGGAGGAGGCCCTGGCCCGCCTGGGCCCGCGGGAGCTGCTGGCCCTGGTCGAGGCCGACAACACCCGCCCCGAGGTCAGCCTGCGGGCCACCCCCGGCCGGATCACCCGCGACGAGCTGCTGGCCGAGCTGACCGGGGCCGGCGTCCCGGCCCGGCCGAGCCCGCTCAGCCCCGACTGCGTGGCCCTCGAGCGCGGCGACCCGGGCCGCCTGGCCGCCGTCCGCGAGGGCCGGGCGGTGGTCCAGGACGCCGCCTCGGCCCTGGTCGCCCCGGCCGTCGGCGCCGCCCCCGGCGACCTGGTGGCCGACCTGGCCGCCGGGCCGGGCGGCAAGGCCGGCCACCTGGCCGCCCTCGGCGCCCGGGTCCTGGCCGTGGAGCTCCAGCCGGGCCGGGCCCGGCTGGTCGCCGACACGGCCCGCCGGCTCGGGGTGTCGGGCCGGCTCCACACCGTCGTCGGCGACGGCCGCCGGCCACCGCTGCGGCCCGCCGGCGCCGACGCCGCCCTGGTCGACGCGCCCTGCACCAACCTGGGCAGCCTGCGCCGCCGCCCCGAGGCCCGCTGGCGGCACGGCCCCGCCGACCTGGCCGGGCTGGTCGACCTCCAGCTGGAGCTGCTGGAGGCGGCCGCCACCGCGGTCCGGCCCGGCGGGACCGTGCTGTACTCGGTCTGCAGCTGGACCAGGGCCGAGACCGAGGGCGTGGTCGCGGGGCTGCTGGAGCGCCGCGACGACCTGCGCCTGGAAGAGGCCCGTCAGCTGTGGCCGCACCGCGACGGGGCCGACGGCATGTTTCTTGCCCGGTTGTTCAAGGTAAGGTGACATCTGCAATTGCAGGCTCACTTGCAACCGGCCGATACCACCAGCAACGACCATGGTCCACGACCGAGGAGCGACGTGATCCGACGCCTGGCACCGTCGGTGCTCAATGCCGACCTCGCCCAGCTCGCCGACCAGGTCCGGCTGGTCGAGGAGGCCGCCGACTGGATCCACCTGGACCTCATGGACGGGCACTTCGTCCCCAACCTCACCTTCGGCCCGCCGCTGGTCGCCTCCCTGCGGCCCCACACCGGCCACTACCTCGACTGCCACCTCATGGTGGCCGACGCCGAGGCGCTGCTGCCGGCGCTCGCCGAGGCCGGGGCGAACGGGGTCAGCATGCACGTGGAGGCGCTGGACGACCCGGCGCGGGCGGTCCGGGCCGCCGCCGACCTCGGCCTGGACGTCGGGCTGGCCCTCAAGCCGGGCACGCCGCTGGAGCAGGTCCTGCCCTACCTGGACAGCCTCGACCTGGTCCTGCCCATGACGGTCGAGCCGGGCTTCGGCGGCCAGGCGTTCGACGACCAGGTGCTGCCCAAGATCGCCGCCGCCCACCGGGCCATCGCCGAGGGCGGGCGCCCGGTCGCGCTCCAGGTCGACGGCGGCATCAACGCCGACACGCTGCCCCGGTGCCTGGCGGCGGGCGCCGACGTGTTCGTGGTCGGCACCGGGATCTTCCACGCCGACGACCCGGCCGCCGCCGCCAAGGCGTTCCGGGCGCTGATGGAGTAGGGGGGTAACGGGTGGACGAGATGGTCCTGATCGCCGACGACGACCGCGACATCGTGCGGTTCGTCGAGGTCAACCTCCGCCTGGAGGGCTTCGAGGTGATCACGGCCCACGACGGCCAGGACGCGCTCGGCAAGGCCCTCGACCTCCAGCCCAACCTCGTCCTGCTGGACGTGATGATGCCGCGGATGGACGGCTACGAGGTCTGCACCAAGCTGCGGGCCGACGGCCGCAGCGCCCACATCCCGGTGATCATGCTGACCGCCAAGTCGCTGTCGGCCGACAAGGTGCTGGGCCTGACCGCCGGGGCCGACGACTACATCATCAAGCCGTTCGACCCGATGGAGCTGGTCGCGCGGGTCAAGACCACCCTGCGGCGGGCCAGCGAGATGCGCTCGCTCTCCCCCCTGACCGGGCTGCCCGGCAACAACCGGATCGAGCAGGAGATCGCCCACCGCATGGAGCGGGGCAAGGCGGTCGCGGTCGCCTACGCCGACCTGGACAACTTCAAGTCCTACAACGACCGCTACGGGTTCCTCCGCGGCGACGAGGTGATCTCGCTGTTCGCCCAGGTGCTGCGGCGGGCCGCCCAGGACGCGGCCGGCCCCGACGGGTTCGTCGGCCACATCGGCGGCGACGACTTCGTGGCCCTGGTCCCCCCCGAGGCGGCCGAGATCTTCGCCAGCCGGGTCATCACCAGCTTCGACGACCGCATCCCGACCCTGTACGACCCCGAGGACGCCGGCGCCGGCTCGATCGAGCTGGAGGACCGCCAGGGCCAGCTGCGCCGCTTCCCGATCGTCTCGGTCTCGCTCGGCATCGCCTCCAGCGCCCAGCGCGTCTTCACCAACCACCGCGAGCTGGTCGCCACCGCCACCGAGCTCAAGCACGTGGCCAAGCGCCAGCAGGGCTCCAGCTACGCCCTGGACCGCCGCACCGACGGGTTCTAGGGGCCGGGGGGCTCATGAAGCGAAGCGGTAGCCCCCCGCAATCGAAGCCCACCCACGCCGGGTGTACGCTGCTGGTGACGTAGCAAGCGCGTCTCCAGGGCGGGGTGGAAGTCCCCACCGGCGGTGAGAGCCCGCGACCCCCGGCCGCATCCGGCTGGGGTGGACCCTGTGGAACCCAGGGGCC
>Ga0307296_10000488_pt1 | contig 18788 bp, 14 predicted proteins | sample ER_DNA_153_FD_194467 | JGI IMG/M metagenome (GOLD analysis project Ga0307296, IMG submission 194467) | Bulk soil microbial communities from the East River watershed near Crested Butte, Colorado, United States - ER_DNA_153 | ecosystem: Environmental > Terrestrial > Soil > Floodplain | place... | reverse complement strand
CAATCAGTTATTCCCGTCACCCTTCACTCGTGTGCACCACGACTTCCACGCGGCGATTGGGGCTTTGCTCTTCGATTGAGCCGCCTGGTGAAGCCCGGAATTTCGCTGCACCGTAGCCATGCGTTTCGATCTGCGCCGGATTAATGCGCATTACTTCGACAAGGTATCGTTTCACGCTGTCGGCACGGCGCTGGCTCAGGTCGAGATTGTATTCAAACGTGCCGAACGAATCGGTATAGCCTTCCACGGTAAACGTCGCTTTCGGATTGCGCTGGATAAGAGTGCCGAGCTTTTGCAGTTGACCAATCGCGCTGGATTGCAGCATGTCGCTGTCATATTCGAAAAGCTGGTCGTCAGGCAGGCGCAATTTTGTGCCTGATCCGAGCGGACCTTTTTGTGCCAGCAATTGATCCAAATCGCTAAAGCCGGGAGCGCGCCCTTTGTTTGGGCCGGCGCTATCGCCAGGCAATTTACTCGTGAACGTGTTTGGCCGCTTGATCGCCGTACTCGTGGCCAGCTCCGTTCCGCTCAGAGCAGGCTGTGGACGCCCTGATGTCGAGCTATTGTTGAGCAAAGATTGTTCATGCAGCGCGTTTGGATCGGTTGAGAGACTTTGCGCTGTCGAGCGCTCAATTTCATTGAGGACGGAATTGATCTCCGGTTGTTCCACTTTCGGTTGGTCGGGCAAAACGTCGCGCATATCGTCCGGAAGCGCCGCGGTCGCCTGAATATCCTGTAATAATTTGTCGAATGATTTCTTTTCGTCCGGCAACTGCACATCGGTGTTGTCAGGATTTGGTTTCGCCGCTGGATTTGTTTGATCGGCACTGCTCTTGTCGACGTTCGACTCCGTGATGCTCTTAACCTTGAACGTGGGCGTCTGCTCGCTGGGGACAAACGCGGCTTCCGCAGGCGCGAAACGCGTCCGGTAAAAATAAGCGCACAGCCCGAAGTGTATCGCCAGCGACACAACTAACCCGAACCAGATCCAACTCCGTTCCTTGCTACCCGTGAGCAGACCTTCAGTCCCTAACTGATCAAGGCCGTCAAATTCAGAGATTCTCATGCGGCTCGCAAGATATCACATTTGAACGCGCGAGCCACGGGACTGCTGCCCGCTTCGCCGTGTACGTTCGATGAATGCTCGAGCGGCATTTCGAATTTCATCGGCCACACGCGCCTCGGGCGACACAAACTTGGGCGTAAACCACGGAAAGAGTCCGATCAAATCGTGCGTGACCAGAATTTGTCCATCGCAATGCTCGCCTGAACCGATCCCGATCGTAGGAATACCGATCGCATTTGTGATCTGCTTCGCGACGTCGGCGAGCACAATCTCCAACACTACAGAAAATGCGCCGACTGCTTCCACCGCACGCGCATCGGAAAGAAGAGCTTCGGCTTCCGTTTGCGTGCGACCTTTGATTCTATAGCCACCTTCCTCACGCACACTTTGAGGCAGCATCCCGATGTGCGCCATAAACGGAATGCCTGCTTGCGTGATCGCTTCGATCTGTGAGAGATGGCTCACGCCTCCTTCGAGTTTCACCGCATGGGCGCCAGCATCAACAAGGTGCCGTGCCGTCGCTATTGCCTGCTCCGGCATCTCGTAAGTGTGAATCGGCATATCGGCGACGAGCAGCGCCTGTTTCACCCCGCGGGCAACCGCGCGCGTGTGATGCAACATCTCTTCCAACGTCACGTCGGTCGTATCGTGGTAACCAAGCACGACCATGCCTAACGAGTCGCCCACAAGGATGATGTCGATGCCGCTTTCATCGAGCAAACGCGCCGTCGGATAATCGTAGGCAGTCAGAGCGGTGATTTTCTCCCCGCGCTGTTTCATTTTGCGAAAATCTTTCATCGAGCCTGCTCTGCTTGGAAGATCAGCCGCCGGTTTGAGAACGCAAGCTGAGTCAAAAAGCGGCGGAGCACCGCCGCACTCCAAAACGCAAGCGCCTGATGTGCGTCTGAAATCACGGCCACGTTTTGGAGTGCGGCAGTGTTCTGCCGCTTTAGATGTCCTGAAGTTTACCAGGCTTCCGCGAACCGAACCACCTCGCCAGATTGCTTAAGGTATTTGAGGAATTCCCTCACAGTTTTTTTCTGGCCGGGCAAAACTAAGTTCGACCGGATATCGGCCAGCGGTTGAAGCACAAACTTTCTCAAGTGCATCCGCGGGTGCGGCAGCTCTAATCGTTCATGTCTAATATTGCGGCTGCCGCAGTAGAGCAGGTCAATGTCGATCGGTCTCGAAACATTCTTTGGATGATCGCGCTTGCGGCCTAGCGCTTCCTCGATCCGAATCAGGTGCTCAAGCAAAGGCGTGAGTTCGCCTTCGTAGTCAAATTCAACGACGGCGTTCAGAAATTTTTCCGCGCCAGGTTCGCAGTCGATCGGTTCGGTTTCGTAAATTGCCGAAGAAAGAATGGGCGGCTTCACATTTGAAAGAGCCACAATTGCCTTTCGTGCGGCACGCAAATTGCCGAGGCGATCGCCGAGATTCGACCCAAGGGCGACTGCGGTTCTCACAGGTGTAGCCGCGATCCTTGATCAGGGCCGCCGGGGTCAACGACCCCGGCTACAGATTTACAGCCCCAGCACATCCTGCATTGAATAGAGGCCCGCGGGTCGTCCCATAATCCACTTCGCCGCGCGCAAGGCTCCACGCGCAAAAATTTCGCGACTCGCTGCACGATGCGTGAGTACGAGGCGCTCTCCGGGCCCGCTGAAAATTACCGTATGCTCGCCAACGGCGTCACCTTCGCGAATGGATTGAATCGGTATTTCGTTATCGATTTTTTGCGTTGCCTTCAAAACCTCAGCAAGCGTTTTGGCTGTGCCGCTGGGCGCGTCTTTTTTCATCTTGTGATGCGCCTCGATAATCGCTGCACTAAAATCGCCGCCGAACTGTTCCGCGGCTTTGCGCGTCAGCCAGAAGAGCACATTGACTCCGACGCTAAAATTAGAGGCGAACACAATCGGCAAAGAGCCCGCTGCCCCTTCGACTGTTCGGCGTTGCTGTTGCGAATGCCCCGTCGTGCCAATGACAAGCGGCTTATTGTGGCGCAGCGCAGCACGGCAGATCTCAGCGGTGGCTCCCGCATGACTAAAATCGATTGCAACGTCGCAGTTTTGCATCGGCGGCTCGACTGCGTCGCCGAGGTCGCATTGCGCGACGATATTGATTTCTTGATCGCTCCTAACTAGATCGACAACCGTTTTCCCCATGCGTCCAGCCGCGCCGATGAGCAACATGCGCACGGGGGAGTTCATTTGTTTTGCTCGAATTGTTCCAGAGTTTTGCGTAAGCGCGCCTGGTTTGCTTCGATCATCTCGCACAGGGGCAAACGAACTTCACATGACATCACGCTCCGCCAGCCCAGAGCCGTTTTCACGGGCACCGGATTTGGCTCGATGAATAAATCTTTAAACAACGGCAACAATTTCCGATGCAACTTTTCCGCCGACTTCAAATCGCCTGAGTCGCAGGCCCGAACGAGCGCACACACTTGCGAGGGAAATAGATTTGACGCTACGCTTACCACCCCAGCGGCGCCAACCGCCATGAAGGGCAGCGTGAGCGAATCATCCCCGCTCAAAACAGTAAACGATTCGGGCAAACGTCGGCGCAGATCGCTCACTCGCTCCACGCTGCCGCTCGCTTCCTTGATCGAGACAATATTGCGGCATTCTTTTGCCAAACGCACCACAGTTTCAGGACTGATGTCCACGCCGCAGCGTCCAGGAATGTTGTAGAGCAGAATCGGCAGCGATGTGGCGTCGGCAATCGCCTTAAAGTGGCGAAAGAGCCCTTCCTGACTTGGCTTATTGTAATAGGGCGCAACGAGCAGCGCGCCATCGACACCGAGTTTCTCGGCCAACTTTGTGTCGGCCACCGCGTGTTCGGTAGCATTTGAGCCTGTTCCCGCGAGCACCAGGCAACGTTTGTTTGCTGTTGCAACTGCCAGTCTGATCAATTGTTTGCGCTCGTCGTGTGACAGTGTCGGCGATTCGCCCGTCGTTCCAATCGCGACAACGCCTGTGATTCCTGCGGCGATTTGTGCCTCGATCAGTTTTTCAAAAGCAGCAACATCAATGCCACCATTGCGAAAAGGCGTGACCAGTGCCGTGAACGTGCCGCGAAACATGGTGGTTAATTGTAGGGCGGCCTGCTCAATTGTCATGTCGAGCGACGTCGAGACATCTCTGATTGTTTCTGTCTTGAGATTAGAGATTCCTCGACTTCGCTCGGAATGGAAAAGCGGCCAACGATACGAAGGTCAAACCTCGATCGTTCCTTCGAAGACAAACTCCGCTGGGCCGGTGAGAGTGACATTACGAAATCCTCCATCGCTCTTTTCAAATCCGACTTGAAGTTCGTCTCCGCCTCGCGCGATCACGGTGATTGGTCCATTCACCTTTTCTACGGCGGCAAAGATGAGCGCGCCCGCGACCACGCCGGTGCCGCAAGCGAGCGTTTCGTCTTCAACGCCGCGCTCGTAGGTGCGGACGGCAATTTTTTTCGGTCCGCGTCTTTCGATGAAGTTTACGTTCGTGCCATTTGGCGAAAACATTTTGTGATAGCGAACGACTGAACCTTCTCGACGGACATCGACATCCTCGATTCGTGAAACCGGAATGACGACGTGCGGTACGCCGCTGTTGATGAAGTGAACGATCTTGTTTTCGTCCGCCGCGCAGACCTCGATGTTTAGTCGTAAATCGGTTGGCTCCGTCATCTGAAGCGTCACAGAATCGCCCGTTAGCTCCGCGGCAATCACGCCCGCTGGCGTTTCAAAAGACATTTTTGTCGGTGCTCCTGCGACCTGGTTTGCAAAGCGCGCGAAGCAGCGAGCACCGTTGCCGCACATCTCCGCCTCTCCTCCGTCGGCATTAAAGTAGCGCATGCGAAAATCCGCGTGGTTCGATGCTTCTTCGAGGAGCAAAACTCCGTCCGCCCCGATACCACGGTGGCGATCGCATAGACGCGCAATCTGGCTGCGATCCAGATGGATGTCCCCCGCCCTGTTATCGATCAGGATGAAATCGTTTCCCGCGCCATTCATTTTGGCGAAACGCACCATACTTTTTCGTCTAGCATAGTATGCGGCGAAAGCCAAGGAGCGGCGGTTTTCAACACGCCGCCGGCGATTGAGAATCGCCCTTCCTTGTTTACGCGTCATTGCCAGATGCGCTTTTGATGATTACTTATTCCGCCGTGAACGGACTGGCGGCCTGCGTTTTTCTTGCGATTCTTGCACTGACGCCGCATGGGTCGTTCGCCGCAGACTACAACGGCTTGATCCTCGAGCAGGTTAAACAGATGCCGCAAGGCGGCCGGTATTCTGTTTCGCATTTCGCAAAGATCCGCCTGCAATCTTCGGCGCATTTCGAATCCGGCAAATTTTTCATCGTGCCGGCGGGGCCGAGTTTCTGCTCGGGAGCAACCTATCTGGTGTTCATCAGAACAATCGAGGCTTTGCGCGCACGAGGCGAGCTTCATATGGACTATGCTACCTTGGAAAAGCTCATCATTCGTGATCAACGCGATGGCGAAGGAATCTGGGGCCGCTGGAATGCAAATGGCCCAGGCACTGCGCGTCTTTTTCACGAGCTTCGGCTGGGGCGAAACTTCGACAACTTCGATCAGGCCAGCCCGGGCGATTTCATGAAAATCTTCTGGTCACGCCAGGTGGGAAAAAATGAGCACGGACACTCCACAATTTTTCTCGGAATGGAGAATCGACCGGACGGCCAGTATGTCCGGTATTGGTCGAGTAACATTCCAAGCGGTTACGGTGAGAAATCTGTTCCGCGAAGCAAGATTGCGTACGCGATTTTCTCGCGTCTTCAGGCACCTGCGAATCTGGCGCGAATCAATAACGCGCCTTTGGTCGACACATATTTAGCATCTCTCCTTCGGACCCGTTCCAGTATTACCGAAGCCGGCACAAAGTGCGGGCTTTGATCAACGACTGGTCGTGGTAGCTCGCGTCGCCAAGTCATGAGTGGAGCCAGCTCTCAAAACTGGCTTGCATCGCCGCAAACGAATCTTTAAAACGACGAAATGCTTATCGAAACCTTAAAACGTCATTGGTGGGTTCCGGTCATAAGGGGCATCGCTGCAATCGTCTTCGGAGTAATCGCATTCGTCTATCCTGGCTTAACAGTCGCAGTGCTTGTGCTGTTATTTGGCGCCTGGGTGCTGGTCGACGGCATCTTTCGCGTTATAGGCGCCATTAGCCATCGCGCTTCCGATCCGGACTGGGGATTCCATCTAATCATCGGGATTCTGGGGATTATCATCGGGTTCCTCACGTTCCATGCGCCGAGGATAACGGCTCTGGCGTTGGTCATCTATATTGCGGCCTGGGCGCTGATGGTTGGCGCAACGGAGATTGCGCTGGCAGTCAGGCTGCGCCGGGAAATTAAGGGCGAATGGTTCCTCATCCTCATGGGCCTCGCTTCGATTGCCTTTGCATTCCTGCTTTTGTGGAATCCGGTCGCCGGTGCGGCAGCGGTGATCTGGATCATCGCATGGTACGCAGTGATACTGGGTGTTCTGGGGATCATTTTTGGGTTCCGGTTGCGCAGCCTACCGACATTGCCTGTGCGCTAGTCAGCAGAAAAATTCCGTCGTTTGCTTGCTCTTGGTTCGGCATTCAATGCCGGCTGCAGAGAGTACGAGTAGCTAAGCGAACGGTTTAGATACGCGGTTCTCAATCCGGCGCGTCACGAGGCTGCCTACTGGGCCCCCTCATTCGGGAAATCTCTGCCACGAAGTGTTTTTTTGCGCGACCAAACGCGCTAGCGACGGTTTTGTTGAAGAAAATGCGGCTTGGTGCGATGGATTGGGCGATTACTCTACGGCGCTGGATATGAACTGTCTCATGTCGCGCGTCGGATTTGTGACTGCGAAGAGAACCCCATTTTTCTAAGGCCCCTCTATGAAAAAAGCTCCCCTTGCTACAACTACGCGACCGCGAAATCGCCCGCAGTCGAACGGAAGTGAACTCGATACGAGGCAATTGCTTGCCGCGTTAATAGCGTTCAAACGCGGTGATTTTTCCGCACGACTTCCGCAGGATTGGACCGGCGTGCCGGGCAAGATCGCCGACACCTTCAACACAGTCATCGAAACGAACGAACGCATGAGCCGGGAATTAGAACGCATCGTGAATGCGGTCGGAAAAGAAGGCCGAATCACACAGCGGGCATCGCTGAACAACGTCTCCGAGTCCTGGGCCGATGCCATCCGATGCATCAATGTCTTGATCGAGGATCTGCTCCGTCCGACAAGCGAAATGGCGCGCGTGATCGGCGCTGTCGCGAAAGGCGATTTGTCCCAAACGATGGCCACTAAGATCGACGGACAGTCGCTTAAAGGAGAGTTTTTGCGCACGGCAAGAATTGTAAACACGATGGTCGATCAGCTCGGCGCATTTGCGTCGGAAGTCACGCGCGTGGCGCGCGAAGTTGGCACGGAAGGAAAGCTGGGCGGCCAGGCAAAAGTAAAAGGCGTTGCCGGTACCTGGAAAGATTTAACCGAAAACGTCAATTTAATGGCCGGCAATCTCACGGCTCAGGTCCGCAATATCGCGACGGTCACGACTGCAGTGGCGAACGGCAACTTGACCAAGAAAATCACAGTCGATGTGAAAGGTGAGTTTCTTGAGCTGAAAGACACGGTCAATGTCATGGTGGATCAGCTTCGGTCGTTTGCCTCGGAGGTAACGCGTGTGGCGCGCGAAGTAGGTTCTGAGGGAATTCTAGGCGGACAAGCTCGCGTGGAAGGGGTGTCCGGTACATGGAAGGATCTGACCGACTCGGTTAATTTCATGGCGCGCAATCTGACCGGACAGGTGCGCAACATTGCCGCCGTCACGACTGCTGTCGCGAGGGGAGATCTGTCGAAGAAGATCACAGTCGATGTGAAGGGTGAAATCCTCGAGCTGAAAAACACAATCAATACGATGGTTGATCAGCTCAGTTCGTTTGCATCGGAAGTGACACGGGTGGCGAGGGAAGTGGGCACCGAAGGAAAATTGGGTGGGCAGGCCGACGTCAAGGGCGTCGCAGGCACATGGAAAGATCTCACCGACAGCGTCAATTTCATGGCCGGCAACCTCACAGGCCAGGTGAGAAACATTGCTGAGGTAACAACCGCAGTCGCGAATGGCGATCTTTCAAAGAAAATCACAGTCGATGTAAAAGGCGAGATTTCAGAGCTGAAAAACACGATCAACACGATGGTCGACCAGCTCAGCTCGTTCGCGGCGGAGGTGACACGCGTGGCTCGTGAGGTCGGCACAGAAGGCAGGCTGGGCGGCCAGGCGGATGTGCGGGGTGTGGCCGGCACGTGGAAGGATCTTACTGATTCCGTGAACTCGATGGCGTCCAACCTGACGGGCCAAGTTCGCAACATTGCCGACGTCACTACCGCCGTGGCCAAGGGTGATTTGTCAAAAAAAATCACGGTGGACGTACGCGGCGAAATTCTCCAACTCAAGGACACGATCAACACCATGGTGGATCAACTCCGCTCGTTCGCTGCGGAAGTTACGCGCGTAGCCCGCGAAGTTGGCACAGAAGGAAAACTCGGCGGCCAGGCGCAGGTGCCCGGGGTCGGGGGCACTTGGAAAGATTTGACCGATTCGGTGAACTCCATGGCCTCCAACTTGACGGCACAAGTGCGCAATATTGCGGACGTGACTACCGCAGTGGCCAGCGGCGATTTGTCCAAAAAGATCACCGTGGACGTCCAAGGCGAAATCCTCGGGTTAAAGAACACCATCAACACAATGGTCGATCAGCTTTCATCGTTCGCAGCCGAAGTGACGCGAGTGGCGCGCGAGGTCGGCACTGACGGAAAACTCGGCGGCCAGGCCAATGTGCGTGGTGTTGCCGGCACGTGGAAAGACCTGACCGATTCTGTGAATTCGATGGCCTCCAACCTGACCGCGCAGGTCCGCAACATCGCTGCAGTAACCACGGCCGTCGCGATGGGCGACTTGTCCAAGAAAATCACCGTCGATGTGAAAGGCGAGATTCTGGAACTGAAGGACACGATTAATACGATGGTGGACCAACTTCGCTCGTTCGGATCGGAGGTTACTCGTGTCGCGCGCGAAGTCGGTTCCGAAGGCAAATTGGGTGGACAAGCTGATGTGCGCGGGCTGGCAGGCGTATGGAAGGACCTCGGCGACAACGTCAACTTCATGGCCTCCAACCTCACGACACAAGTGCGCAACATCGCAGCCGTGACCACTGCGGTTGCCACGGGCGATCTGAGCAGGAAAATCACCGTCGACGTTAAAGGGGAAATTCTCGAATTGAAAAACACGGTGAACACGATGGTGGATCAACTGTCATCATTCGCCGATGAAGTCACGCGCGTCGCCCGCGAGGTCGGTATGGAAGGAAAGCTCGGTGGTCAGGCTGAGGTGAAAGGAGTTTCGGGAACTTGGAAAGATCTTACCGACAACGTGAACTTCATGGCCTCCAACCTGACCGATCAGGTGCGTGGCATTGCCAAGGTAGTGACGGCAGTCGCAAAGGGCGATTTGAAACGCAAGCTTTTCCTGGAAGCCAAGGGCGAAATCGCCGAGCTCGCCGAGACGATCAACAATATGATCGATACCCTCGCCATCTTTGCTGATCAAGTTACCACTGTAGCTCGCGAAGTGGGCATCGAAGGAAAGCTCGGCGGTCAGGCGAACGTGCCTGGCGCCGCGGGTACATGGCGGGACTTGACCGACAACGTCAACCGACTGGCAGCAAATCTGACCACGCAGCTTCGCGCCATTGCTGATGTCGCGACCGCAGTCACCAAGGGCGACCTCACCCGTTCAATTCAGGTGGAAGCACAAGGCGAGGTCGCATTCGTCAAGGACAACATCAACGAAATGATCCGAAATCTGAGGGACACCACGTTGCGGAACAAGGAACAGGACTGGCTGAAAACGAACCTCGCAAAATTCACGCGCATGCTGCAGGGACAGCGCGATTTCCTGACGGTTGGCAAACTCATTCTATCGGAACTCGCTCCGCTGGTTTCAGCGCAACAGGGCGCCTTCTACATGATGGATAAGTCTAATGGTGAATCCGAGCTGAGGCTGCTGGCGAGCTACGCTTCACAGGAAGGCAATGGCGCAAAGAATCGCTTCAAAATGGGTGAGAGTCTCGTGGGACAAGCAGCGTTGGAAAAACGGCCCATTCTTTTGACTAATGTACCGAGCAACTACGCGAAAGTGAGTTCGGGCCTGCGAGAATTTCAGCCGACGAACATCGTGGTTCTGCCGATTCTCTTTGAAGGCCAGGTGAAAGCGGTCATGGAACTTTCGTCGGTTGAGCGATTCAGTCCCACTCATGAGGCGTTCCTGGATCAATTAACCGAGAGCATCGGCATCGTGCTCAATACCATCGAGGCCAGCACGCAAACAGAAAATCTCCTCAAACAGTCGCAGTCGCTCGCGGCGGAGTTGCAGAAGACAAACCTGGAGCTCGAGGAAAAGGCGCGCTCGAATCTCGCGAAGGACCAATTTCTGGCCATGCTCAGTCACGAATTGCGCACACCTCTAACGCCCGTGCTCGCCTCTGCTCTTGCAATGGAGAGCGAGCCGGAGTTGCCGAAAGATATTCAGGAATCGCTGCAAATGATTCGCCGCAATGTGGAACTGGAGGCGCGGCTGATCGATGACTTACTTGATCTGACGCGCATCGATCGCGGCAAAGTGCAGCTCAATTTTGAAGTCGTTGACGCCCACACATTGTTGCAAAACGCCCTTGAGATTTGTCAGGCAGAAATCGAGCGAAAGCATCTGAGGCGTTCGCTCAACCTCGGCGCCAAGAAGGTGCATATGCGCGCGGACCCAGCGCGATTGCAGCAGATCTTTTGGAACCTGATTAATAACGCGGTGAAATTCACGCCGAAGAACGGGCAAATCATCATTACCACCAGTAATGATTCCAGCGGACAACTCCGCGTCGAAATCGCTGATACCGGCTTGGGAATTGAAGCAGAAGCGCTACCGAAAATTTTCGATGCGTTCGAACAGGGCGGCCGGACGCAGTTGGGAGGCTTGGGCCTCGGACTCGCCATTAGCAAGGCGCTTGTGGAAGCTCATAAGGGAACGATCACCGCGCAAAGCGCGGGCCGAAATAAGGGCTCAACGTTCACGTTAGTTTTCCCCACCTGCGAAAAGGTGGAGGCGCAAATCGCCCCGGATGTTTCACCCACGCTGCCAGAACGCCAGCCCATGCGGATCCTGCTGGTTGAAGATCACGACGATACAAATCGCTCACTTACGAATTTGCTTCGGCGCCGCGGCTATCACGTGCAATCAGCGCTCGATTTTCAATCTGCCGTTAATTTAAGCGCAAACGAGCAATTTGATGTGCTCATCAGTGACCTGGCTTTGCCCGATGGAAGTGGAATCGACTTGATGCAGAAGCTCAAGTCCAAACAGCCGCTCCTGGGAATCGCTCTCACGGGTTTCGGGATGGAAGACGATATTCGCAAGAGCTACGATGCAGGATTCAAGCATCACCTTGTGAAGCCGATTGACCTAAACAAGCTCGATTCGCTCATTCAAGAAAGCGCAGCGACGCTGCCAGCTGTTTAACATCAATTCCTTCGCGCGCGGTTTGCTTCAGCGCGCATCGAAATCAATTCGGATTCATCGTTGTGCCGGAGGTGATATCACCCGCCGCGCGTGCGTCGCGGTGTACGGCGATCACCAGCGCGAGACATGCGAGGCTGGGCCCGCCAGGATTCGAACCTGGGACCAAGGGATTATGAGTCCCCTGCTCTAACCGCTGAGCTACAGGCCCGTATTAATAGTCGATTGAAGCATAGCACACCGCGGTGACGAACGGGAAAACTGGAAGCCCAGCCAAAATTTCGGATTGCAGATTGTGGGTTGCGGATTTGGGATGGAGCAGTGATCCGCGGAATCCTAAACGTCGTTCAAATCGTGTTTCTCAGTGGGCTGATCCTGCTAACACGATGCGCAAATTACGAGGACGTGTTTGTCGCCGGCAACATTTACTTTGTTGATGCGGATTGTTATGCGCGCATGACGCGCGTGCAGATGTGCCGCACAAAACCGGGGCTAATTGTGCGGCATCATGCATTTGAGAATTTTCCGCAGGGGACAACTCCACACACCACCGCGCCGCTCGACTATCTGATCCTGGGGCTGTCGCTCTTGTTAAAGCCATTCACGATGCAGCCGCTCGACATGGCGGGAGCATTTATCTCGCCATTACTAGCGCTATTTGGCGGCTGGTTTCTCTGGTGGTGGTCACGCAAAATGAAACTCCGGTATCGCGGGGTCATACTGATTCTGTACGCGATTAGTCCCATTCTCGTTCAGGGCACTGAGCTTGGCAGGCCCGATCACCAATCGTTATCGATGCTGCTCGTGATGATCGCGATTTGCGCGGAGTGGAGCTCGCGAACAAAAGCAGCCGAGACCGCTGCCTCTATAGATCATCACGACATATGGAGCGTCGTCAGTGGAATCGCGTGGGGATTAGCGATTTGGAATTCTGCTTACGAATCGCTCATCTTATTCCTGGTTGTGATAATCGTGAGCACTATCGACGACCGAAAGGCGCTCCTGGGGAAATCTCGACGAGCAGGCTGGGTTTGTTTTGTCCTGATCATCGCCTTTGCACTCCTGGTTGAGCGACGGATTCCAGCGTTACTGTTCTGGACTTCCGATGCGATTTTTAAAAATTGGGCGCGGACGATCGGCGAACTGGCGCATGTCTCGCCGGCAAATCCGATCTGGTTGCGCTGGTGCGGGTATTTTCTTCTTATAACGCCGTTTTTGATTTGGATGAGTATGAAAGAGCGAGGACTCGGCGCGCCCGGCGGTCGCGCCTTACCAGTTTATGTTCTTCTCATCGCAACATACTGCCTCACAATTTGGCAGGCACGCTGGGGATATTTTTTTGTGTTGATCTTCGCACTTGCGCTTCCGGCTTTGCTCGCGCCAGTCAAATCGCGCGCGGCAGTTTGGATCGCATTTGTCTTATCGATCTATCCGATTTTGCGCGATTGGGATGAAAGGCTTTGGCCGAATGAAGCGCAATTAGCCAGGCGCGTTGAACAGCGTCACGAATCGGTGCAAATACGCGATCTCGCGCTCAATTTGCAATCATCAGAGAGGCATCCGTTCCTTGCGCCGTGGTGGCTTTCGCCTTCGATCGCCTATTGGTCCGGGCAACCCGGAGTGGCAGGAAGTTCGCACGAAAGTTTGAGCGGCATCGCAGACAGCGCACGATTTTTTCTTTCTGAAGATTTGCTGAACGCGCGCGAAATTCTCAAGAAACGCGAAGCGGCGTGGGTTATTGCGTACGATTCAGAACGCCTCGCGCAAAATTCCGCAGCCATCTTGAACCGCGGATTGCCTCCTTACTCGCTGTCTCGCGTGTTGGACCGAACGCCCGGCCAAGCGCCGTCGTTTCTGATTTTTTTTGCGCAGAACGCGGCGTGTAAGCTTTACCGGATGGATATTGAACGATAGAGAGTCAAAAAGTTTGAGGTCACAAACGAGAATTCATTGACAGGCATCGGCGCGTGTCACAATCTATCGGATGCTTAAAAGATTCGTCCCGCAAAAGCCGATGCCGCCGGTCAGAGAAGAGCCGCGGTATTCGGATATAGATGATAACAATCATCCTGCGAGTCGCGAAGAAGCAGAAACACCAACAATAACCGATAATCCAAATCCAAAACCTATGGCAGATCATGGTGGCAAAGACATCCTTTCGAGCGATGTCGAAATAAAAGGCTCGATCAAGTTCCAAAAGGAACTTCTCATCGACGGGAAGGTCGAAGGGGAAATTAACTCTGACGGCGTTTTAACGATCGGTGAAAACGCTGACATCCGGGGCGAGGTAAAAACCAAATCGATCACGGTCTACGGCAAGGTGCACGGCAACATCACCGTCGCCGAGCGCTGCGAGCTAAAATCCAAATGCACGTTGCAGGGAGATTTGAAGGCAGCGCGTCTCATAATCGAGGAGGGGGCGACTTTCATTGGTAAGTCGGAAGTCACCAGCGGAGCGATTTCCGCAAAGCCGGTCCCAGGGCGTCCTGAAGTTGTGCGGCCCAGTGAGCCCATCAAAGCAGCCTTTGGAGCACGCGCGTAAAGAAAGAGTCTTGGCTTAGAGTCCAGTGGCCAGTCCGTCGCCTGCAAAAGTCAGTGCGGAATGCCCGCATTGTGGCTTCAAGCAGATGGAGTATGCGGCGGCCAAGAGCTCAATCTGCCGGCAGTGCGGGCGCTCCTTTTCTCCGTTCGCTCCCAAACCTGGGCTGAAGCTGCGGACAAGAGAAGAAGCGCCCCCGCCAGAGAGTTCCTCGATACTTGGCAGATTCGAGGATTTTTGGAAACGACAACGCAACTCGATTATCGAGTGTTTTGAATGTAAACGGAAACAGCAGGTGTGTGGCGCGGCTACTTCTACAATCTGCCCGGCGTGCAGCGCGCATATCGATCTGCGTGATTACAAAATTACGAGCGGTTTCAGTCGAAGCATTCGAACACGTGGCGACGTGCATTTGACCGGCAGGGGCGATCTGGGCAGCAGCAGCGTGATTTGCCGATCCGCCTTAATCGAAGGCAGGCTGCGTGGAAATCTGCGTTGCGACGACACTGCTACGATCAATTACTCAGGCAAAATTCCCGGCCGTATCAGCGCGCACCACATTGTCGTCGATCGTAAGGCCGACATTCATTGCTTCCGCAGAGTCCGTGCGGGCAGCATCGAAATTAGAGGCAGGATGTCGGGGGAGATCATTGCGCAAACGATCGTGACGGTTCAAAAGAAGGGTTCATTGGAAGGCGATGTTACGGCGAGAGCCATTACGGTCGAAAAGGGCGGGATGTTTTCCGGTCAACTCGTTATTGGGCAGGTGAGCATTACGCAGGGAGAATTGTTGCACGAGCAAGAACCGAGCGTTGTGAGTATTCCGGAGTCCCGTTTTCCGGACGCCGCACCGCGCCCTCTGCCGGCGACTTAAGACGATCCCCATGGCGAGACTGCATCCGCGCAGTCCCTACAAGAAGCTGGGCGGTTACGTGCATCTGCCGCGCTTGATCGATAAAGCCAGGCTGCACCGCAAAGGATTGCTTGACGGTTACAACTACAAAACCGTGGGATTCGATAAACATCTCCTCGCGTTTCTCAAACTCGATGGCGACGCGTTTGAAGAGATTGCCAACAGCCTGCACGAGGACGACGCAATTCTCGAGTGGGTGCAGAAAAACGGAGCCCGACATTCCCCCGAAGCAATTGAACAATGGAACCACGCAATGATTTCGCGCCATCCCGACACCGCCGCGAAAAACGCACGTTTTGTCCATTTTCTCAAAGAGGCCGGCGGCGAAGGGAAAAAAGATATTAGGACCTATTTTGATCTGATCGAGTTTGATGAAGGACGCCTCAAATGACAAATGACGAACGTCTAATGACGAAGAAATGAGAGAATCCGAATGGCGAAAAAGAGGTGCCCGGCGCTTCGATCATTTTGTCATTCGAGCCTCTTTCGACATTTGTCATTCGTGCTTCATTGGTACTCGCCTTTGATCTTTCCGAGAATCTGATCTGCGTTCTCCAGCGTTTCTTTGCTTCCGATATCAAGCCATTTCCCTTTGATCTGAAATGTCTTAACCGGCTTGCGCGTGTAGAGCCATTGCACAAAACGGCCTGGCTGATCGGGATTATTGCCGGGCGCAAGATACGTCGTTAACAGAGACAGAACCGCAGGCGAATAATAATAAAGAGCGATCGCAGCAAGGGTTCCCTGAGGGTTCTTCGGTTTTTCCTCAAACCGGCTGATGATTCCCTCAGCATCAACAGTGATGTTACCGTACTTCTTGATCGCTTCGATGTCGCCGACGTCGTAAACCGCCACTGTTGCGTCGGTTCCCGTTGCGCAGTCCACAAAATTCGCCAGCGATTCAGTAAACAGGTTGTCGCCGGCGATGATCAATAGGCTGCTTTGAGCCAAGTTCTCGCGTGTGACGACAAAATTGATATCTCCTATTGCACCCAACTTGTCTTCATCGCTTGTGGAGCCGTCGTTGATGACTTTGAATTTGAATTGAGGATGTCGTTCCTGATAACGCTCGCTCCACGCCTCGAAGTCAGCCGCAAATTTGTCGTTTGTGACCACGTAGATAGTGTCCAGATCACGAACACCAACAAGGTTATCAACGACCCATTCCATAATCGGTTTGCCACCAACCAGCAGCAGCGGCTTCGCTTTCTTGAGAGTCAGTGGGTAAAGACGCGTTGCGTATCCGGCAGCGAGGATCAGAGCGTTCACAAAATCAAAACGAATCCGGCTAAGACACAGGCCGGGTTTGTACTTACTGCGATTTAGCACCGCCTCCACTGAGAATGGCGCTCTTTAGATGCTGCTGAATTATCTGCATGCGATTGGCCTCCGTGATCTTGGCGCGAGTGGCGCCGTCCACCACATAGAGGGTATCAATGGCAGCGCCAGCCTGAGTGTTAATGCGAGAAAGCGGGATTAGAATGTTTTCGCGATCAAGACAACTCAATACGTCGTAAAGCAAACCGATCCGGTCCGGGGCCTGAATCTCAATAAGCGTGTAGGTCGGGTGCGTTTTGTTGTCGATGGCAATGCGCGTTGGGAATTCAATCGCTGGCGCAAGACGATGGCTTTGACGCTTCGCCTTTTCAATTAATGACAGGAAATCGAAGCTCTCGTCTTCGAGGGCTCGTCGCAACGTTTGTTCTACCAGCTCGAAGTCGCGCGGGTTAGTGACAGGGCGAGCCTTCGTATCGCACACACGAAAAACGCCGAGCACGACGTTGTCGTCGCGAGGAAAAACGTCCGCGCTCAAAATATTCAACGGCACAACCGACAACGATCCGGCGACTTTTGCCAGCAACCGTTCACGCTCCCACGTGCAGAAGGTGACGACGCTATGTCCCTGCTGTGGCACAACTTTCCATTTGATTGCTGGAGCCAGCGGGGACTCTCCCCGATTCAGCGCGGCGAATCCGTCCTGTGGCCGACTTGAGACATTGTCGAGAAAGCACCGGAACAGTTTCAAATGCTCGACAATCTCCGGGAGACCACTCGAACGGAAATAATTGTCTGGCATCAACTCGAAGTACGCTTCGATTTCCGCAGCGTAATCCGGCGAGAAATTCTCCGCGACCGAAGCTTGCAAGCTTTCCCGTTCGACTCTTGTTTGTTCGTAATAGGATTGCCGGTCGGCTAGATAACGCGAGGTCTGGTCAAACAATTGCCAAACGAGGGACTCTTTCCAATCCGACCACGCTTCCGGGCTTGTGCCCTGACCATCAGCCAACGTAAGCAGCATCAGCGCGTCCAGATTTTTCTGATGCTTCACAATGTGGCCGAATTCCAATACTGTTGTTGGATCATCCAGGTTTCTTTGCTGCGCAATCCTCGAGAGACTTAAATGATGATCAACCAGCAGGATGAGCGACTTGCGCTGCTCGGATGATAACTGCAAACGGGCAGCCACGCGCTGAGCGAAGAGCGCGCTCGCCTCAGAGTGCGGCCTGGCGCCCACGGCTTTGCCGCTATCGTGCAGAAGCAGCGCCAGATAGAGAACCAGCGGGTCGTCCAGTTCCTCAAGAATTCTTCTATATGAAACCAACTTTGGATCATTCATCTCTGCGAGTGCGTCGAGCTTATCGATGCATACCAATGTATGTTCGTCGGCTGTGTAACGGTGTAGAAATTCATGCTGCACCAAGCAGGTAAGCTGGCCAAATTCCGGGATGTAGCGGCCCAGAAAATCGACCCGATGCATCATGCGCAAGATGCGCCCCACTCTGCCTTTTTGCGACAGAATGGATTTGAAGACATCGCGCGGCGCGCGTGCATACTGATAAGTGCGGGTAACATACCGCAGGCTTCGGCTCAGCAAATCCGCTAATTCCGGGCTAAGATCCAACCCGCGCTCCTGCGCAAGCTGAAATGCCCGCATCATTTGCTCCGGCTCCGTCCGAAAGAGATCGCGCCTCGCTGCATGCAGTTGTCTATTCCGCGCAAAGAAACAGTCGCCGATGGGAGTTTTGTTCACTCGCATTAACGGCAGAAAACTGAAAAGAGAGCGCGTCTTGGTCGTGACATGCCCGCTCGCAAATTGCTCCGTAATGCGCTCCGTCACCCGGAAAATATTTCGCGTGTGCGCGTAGTAATCTCGCATAAGCGCCTCACTGCGGAGCTGTCCATTTCGCGCAGAATAATTGAGCCGCCTCGCGATCTGGTCCTGCAGGTTGATGTGGAGCGTGTCAGTGGCGCGCCCGGTCATGTAATGCAAATCCGTCCGCAACCGCAGCAGGAAATCGTAGGCTCTTTCGATCCGTCGCTGGTCGCTTTCGCTCAACCAATCTTTCCCGACGAGCTGGTTTGTGCTCAGCGCACCCTCTTTGAAATAAGTCATCCAAAGCAAATTTTGGTAATCGCGCAGTCCGCCACATCCGCTCTTCAGGTTAGGCTCCTGCAAATAGACGCTGTCCCCGAACTTGTTATGCCGGGCGACCTGATCTTGCATACGCATTTCGACATATTCTCGTTCGTGCCCTTCAACACACCTTGAACGAAATTGGTCGCGAAATTGCTGCGCCAGTTCGTCGTCGCCAGCGAGAAACCGCGACTCGAGCATGGCAGTTTTTGTGCGCATATCACGATTGGCCTCAGTAATAGCTTCCTTAACGGAACGCGTAGAGTGCCCAACCTTAAAGCCAATGTCCCACAGCAG
>Ga0307296_10000487_pt1 | contig 18807 bp, 21 predicted proteins | sample ER_DNA_153_FD_194467 | JGI IMG/M metagenome (GOLD analysis project Ga0307296, IMG submission 194467) | Bulk soil microbial communities from the East River watershed near Crested Butte, Colorado, United States - ER_DNA_153 | ecosystem: Environmental > Terrestrial > Soil > Floodplain | place... | reverse complement strand
GACCGGGGCCGTCACCGACGTGTCGATGTACTGGCCGACCTCCTTCGCCCGCGAGGCCACCGCCTTCTCGACCTTCCGTGCGCAGGCGTCACGCCGGGTCGGATCTTCCTCCGCCTCCATCGCCTCGAGCTCCGCCAGGGCCGTCCACTTGGAATCGATCGGCAGGCGCCGTCCGTCCGGCAGGCGCAGCCCGAACTCCACGACCTTGCCGTTCACGCGGAAGTCCGACGCGAGCATGGACGGGGGAAGCTGGCCGAGGTGCTCGCGGAGGACGTGCTCCCCAGCGCGGCCCTTCGTATTCCCCCCGGCGAGGACGGTCGCGAGTCGCCGAACGACCTCCCGGTTCTCCGTATCCGACGACCGACGCTCCTCGTCCCGCACCTGGAGCTGCTCCAGGACCTGCCGTGTCGCTTCGAGACCGTTCCGAAGGTGCTCGGCCGACGCGTCCCGCTGGCCGGAGGCGTCGGCCATCCGGCGGAGCTCGGCCGCCTGGACCTCCAGCCTGGCGGTCAGCTCTGCGTGGAGCTGGGCGTTCACGGCGTTCACCGCGTTGACGGCGTTGAGGGCGTCGAGCGCCTCGGTGTCCTCGACCTGAGGTGGCTGGCGACGGAGCATCGCCAGCACGCCCACGGCGACGCCGATGCATACCGCGAGGACGGCGATCAAGACGTCGTTCGTCATCCGGTCACCTTCTGGAGTCGTCCCGAGCGGGTCATGGCGCAACCGTACCCCCCGAGAGTGACAAGACCTGGGAGGCGAGCCCGGAGACGGGATACCATCCCCTCATGACGCCCCACCCGCTCGAGCTCTACCGGGTCTCGGGGACCCACCGCGAGGTCGGGATCCAGATGGGGGAACTGGGCGCCGAGTGGATCCGGCGAGGGATCGAGACCTTCGACGCGGAGCTTCCCGAAGGTCGGACCCGAGACGGGCAGCTGAAGCTGGCGGAGGCCTACCGGGACGTCACCGCGCCGTCCCTCCCCTGGCTGCTCGAGGAGCTCGACGGCTGCGCGGAAGGCGCGGGCGTCGACCCTTCGGAGTTCTTCGCGATGACCGTCGAGGAGCTCTGGTACTCGCCGTACCCCAAGCGGACGCAGGGCAAGTGCAGCGACGTCGTCGCCGGCCCCGCGGCCACCGCCGACGGCCACCTGTGGGTAGGCCACAACAACGACCTGAAGCCCGAGGTCGAACCGGAGATCGTCGCGATCGAGAAAGCCGTCGAGGACGACCCGGTGATCCTGCAGATCGGCGGGGTTCCCTGGATCAGCGTCGGCTGGAACCAGGCGGGACTTTCGTTGACGGGCAACGAGCTCAGCCCGAACGACGAGCGCGTGGGGATCTCTCGATCCCACCAGGTCTTCGAGATGCTCCGAGCCCACAACCTTCACGAGATGGTCGCGAACGCGATCCGATCGGACCGAGCCTCGTCCTACAACAACGTGCTCGCCGATCGGCACGGCGACGTCGCGAACGTCGAGGGCAGCGCCACCGACGTCGAGATCTCACACCTCGACGACAACGACCACCTGACGCACACCAACCACTACGTGAGTGAACGGATGCAGCCCTTCGAAGGAGACCCCGACTACGCGGTCCGGTCCGACGTCCGGTTCTGCCGCGCGCGCGACCTGCTGGCGGAACAGCCGGCGGGATCGGTCACGCCCGAGGTGCTCCGGAACATCCTCTCCGATCACGAGAACAAGCCGAACGAGGTCTGCCGTCACCCCGAGTGGGATCACCCGACGTCCAAGACCGTCTTCTGGTGCATGGCGGACGTGACCGCGGGCCGCGTGATGTTCGGCCGCGGGAACCCGTGCGACTCGATGGAGCAGGAGTACGTCTTCGCGGACTACGGAGCTGCCTGAAGCGCGGACCGGATCCGATCCGCCGTCGCCTCGTCATCACTCTCGGTCGCGAGATCGAGGACGCTTCGCCCCTCGTCATTCGTCGCGCCCGGGTCGGCGCCCGAGGCGAGGAGGAGCTCGACGCTGGTCAGGTCGCCGTTCATCGCGGCGGCGTGGAGCGGGGTCCATCCCGCCGATTGACGAACATCGGGGTTCGCGCCCGCCTCGAGGAGGATCCGGACGACCTCCGACTGCAGCCTGCTCACCGCGGAATGCATCGCCGTGCCGGTCATCCACCCGCGGCCGAACGCGTCGACCTCGGCGCCACGCTCGATGAGCAGCGCCGCCGCCTCGAACCGGCCGAAGAAGGCGGCGAAATGCAGCGCCGTGAAACCGTCGCCGGCGTACGAGGTCACGAGGGATGGTTCCTCCCCGAGGAGCTCCGTGAGCCGGTCGACGTCGCCGAACGCCGCGGCCTCGAAGACGTCCAGCTCGTCGACATGTCTCTTGACGGTTTCGGTGAGCGGCTTGTCGAAGCGGTAGAGCGCCCGCATCAGCGCGGACACGCCGCTCGCGTCCCGAGAGGACGCGAGCGGCGGGTCCGCGCCGAGCAACGTGTCGACTCGGGGGTCGTCACCCGCTTCGATCGCCTCGAAAAGCTGGTCCTGGGTGCTTGCCAAGGTGCGCCTCCCGTTATATTTAGGTAGCCTAACGAAATACCGATGACCACGTCAAGGCGGACTTCCCCGACGCGAGAGGTGGGCCGGGTCGCGGACCGGCTTCACTCGGCCGCGATCCATCTCTTGCGTCGCCTGCGCGTGGAGGATGAGGCGTTGGGCATCTCTGCCCCGCGCCTCTCCGTTCTGTCGGTCCTGGTGTTCGCCGGTCCGAAACGGATCGGCGAGCTCGCGCGCATCGAGCAGGTCGAGCCGCCGACCATGACGAGACTGGTGGACGCCTTGGTGCGAGACGGACTCGCGCTGCGTGAGCCCGATCCCGACGACGCGAGGGCGGTGCGGGTCCGGGCGACGCCGACCGGTGCCCGGACGCTTCGGCGCGGACGAGCCAGGCGGGTCGAGACCTTGCGGACCCGGCTCGCCTCCCTCTCCCCCACCGAGCTCGCCGCCCTGGGCGAGGGCGTCGAGGTCCTGGAGCGGATCCTCCAGGATCGCTAGACGGGGACGCCTTCATGCCACACGCTTCTCCGACCCAGCAGCGCCGGTGGGTTCTCGACCGGGTCGCCGTCGACGAGCAGAAGATCGGCCCGCTTGCCCGCCTCGATCGTGCCGACATCGGAGAGCCGAAGCAGTTCTGCGCCGTTCGCGGTCGCCGCGCGGAGGGCGTCGAGCGGGGCCATGCCCCACTCCACCATGAAGACGATCTCCTGCGGCGCGCTGCCGTGCGGATTGAACGGGGTTCCGGCGTCCGTCCCGCACACGGGACGGACTCCGGCCCGGATCGCGGTCCGATGCGACTTCTTCGAATCGGCTTCGATCTGACGCGCCTTCTCGACGGCGTACTCGGCCACGCGGTCCGCATGATCGAGGATCCCCCGGACCGCACAGATCGTCGGCGACCGGAACGTGCCGCGGGCCACCATCTCGCGCGCGGTGGCCGGCGTCAGCTGGTTGCAGTGCTCGATCGAGTCGACGCCCGCCAACACGGCTGCGCGGATGCCGTTGGCGCCGATCGCGTGGGCCGCGACGGGGAGGTCCCGCTCGTGCGCTTCACGGACACCGGCCTCGAGCTCCTCCGCGGTGAACGCGCTGAAGGTCGCCGGGATGCCGGGGGTGAGCACGCCGCCGGTCGCGATCAGCTTGATCGTGGTGGCGCCCGCGCGGATCTCCTCGCGGACGGCGGCGCGGACGGCGTCTGCGCCGTCGACCTCCCGCGAGAGCGCGATGTTGTGTCCGTGGCCGCCGGTGACCGTCAGCGCGCGACCGGCCGCGAGGATCCGTGGCCCCGGGATCCGACCGGCGGCCACGGCCCTCGCGACGTCGATGCTCGCGCCCCCCATCCCACCGAGGTCTCGGACCGTCGTCACACCCGCGTCCAGGTTCCGCTTCGCGTTGTTCATCGCCTTGATCGCGGCGAAACCGGCGCTCGTCAACTCCTTCGACTCCTTCTCGAAGTCGGCGCTGCCGTCGAACTGGAGGTGGACGTGGACATCGATCAGGCCCGGCAGCAGGGTCTTGGCCGCTCCGTCGACCTCGCGAGCGGCGGTCGCCCCCTTCGGAGCCCGCGCATGCGCGCCGACCCACTCGATCCCGTCCGTTCCGAAGAGGACACCCTGCCCCTTCCTGATCGACTTCCCGTCGAACAGTGTGACGTTCGCGACATAGGTCGGCTTCGGCATCACGGCATCATGTCATCGGCGATCTGCGCAGGCCCCCCGTAGTAGGCTGGCTCCTCCAACGGCCCCCAGGAGGATCCATGCTCGTCGGCGAGATCATGCACTCCGACGTGAAGACGGCGAGCGCGAGCGATTCGTTCGCAGACGTCGCCAAGATGATGCGCTCGAACGGCATCTCCTCGGTCGTCGTGCTGGAGGGCAAGAAGCTCCAGGGGATCGTCACCGAGCGCGACATCGTGAACCTCGTGGCCGAGGGCGGCGACCCGAACACCACGACCGTCGAGCGAGGCATGACCCGCCTCGACCTGATCACGGTCGATCCCAAGACCGAGGTCTCCCAAGCGGCGGAGCTGATGGTGTCGAACAACATCCGCCACCTTCCGATCGTCGACGGCGGCAACGTCGTGGGGATCGTGTCGATCCGGGACATGACCCGGTGGGCTGCCGATGAGCTCTCCGGCGGTCACGAGATGCCGGACATCGCCGGATCCCACGCGGCGCTCCAGGCCGCCAGCCAGCTCCAGCGCAAGCGCGGCGCCTGAACGCCGTCCCTCTTCGAGAACGCTCAGACGGCCTGATCGCCCGAGGCGCGTTCGAAGGGATCCCGAGGCCTCCCCAGCGAGCCGAGCTGCGCCAGATCACGAGGGAAGAGCAGCGCTACCGTCCAGTCCATCGCGATCTTCACGCGCCGCGTCCACGTGGGCATCGCGAGCAGGTGATACGAACGGTGGAGGAACCACCCGAGGAACCCTCTGAACTTCAGGCCCTTGACGATCGCGACACCCTTGTAGCGGCCGAGCGAGCACACCCCGCCGATGTTCGCGTACACGAACGGCTGGAACGGATCCCCGGCGAGGAACGCCTCGATGTTGGCCGCGACTCGCTTGCCCTGGCGGAGGCCGTGTTGCGCGGTCGGTGGAGAGAGCCCCCCTGTGGTCTCGTCGGGAACGGACGCTGCGTCGCCGGCACCCCAGACGTCCTCGATGCCTTCGACACGCAGGAAGCGGTCGACGAGGAGGCGACCCTGCTCGTCGACCGGCAACCCCGACTCGCGAGCGAGCGGAGAGGGCTTCACGCCGGCCGTCCACACGAGCGTCTCGGCGGGGAACGCATCCCCGTCCGATAACCGGATCACACCGCCTTCGGCCGAATCGAGCCGGGTCCCGAGCTTGACCTCGATCCCGCGCTGCTGAAGGAGGTCCTGGGCATAGGAAGCGAGGCCCTCCGGAAGCTCGGGAAGGATCCGGTCAGCGGCGTCGACGAGGAGCCAGTGCATCTCGGATGCATCGAGGTCCGGATAGTTCTCGATCGCATCGCGCGCGAGGTCCTCGAGCTCGCCGAGCGCCTCGACGCCGGCGTAACCACCTCCGACGAAGACGAACGTGAGCGCAGCTCGACGTCGCGCCGCGTCCTCTTCGGACGCCGCGACGTCGAGCTGCGCCAACACGTGGTTCCGGAGGTAGATCGCCTCCTGCACCGTCTTGAAGCCGATCCCGTGTTCGGCGAGCCCCGGAACGGGAAGCACGCGAGACCGGGAGCCGGGAGCGAGCACGATGATGTCGTACCCGATCGATCGCTCGTCCCCGCTCGCGGTGCGCAGGTGCGCTTCTCGCGCGCCGTGATCCACTCGGGTGACCTCGCCGATCACGATCCGGCAGTGCCTCAGCACCCTGCGGAGCGGCACCACCGCTGCTCTCGGGTCGATCGTCCCCGAGGCCACCTCGGGCAGGAACGGCTGATACTGGAAGAAGCTCTCCTGGTTGACGACCGTGACGCGATGCCCCGCAGCCACTGCGTCCTTCAATCCCATCGCGGCGTACAGGCCTGCGAAGCCGGCGCCCACCACGAGGATGTGCCTCTGCACGCCACCAAGGGTGGTGCTCATGCCGATGACAACCTCTCCAGTTCCGCGGGAAGCTCTCGGAGGCTCCTGACCGCGCCGTCGGTCTCGGCCAGCTGCTCGGGAGTGGGATCGTCCGGCGCCTCGCCGCGGAGCATCCAGATCGCCTTGAGCCCCACATGTTTCGCGGGGCGGATGTCGTAATCGAGGCGGTCGCCCACCATGACGCCGGCTTCCGGAGCCACATCGGCGGCCTTCACTGCGAGCTCGAAGAGCGCGGGATCCGGTTTGCCCACGCCGAGATCGTCGGAGACTCCCCACACCTCGAAGAACGGTTCGAGGCCGTCGCGCCGCATCGCCGTTCGAACCTCACCCGGCTGGTTGGCGATCACCCCGAGTCGGTACCGACCTTGCAGTTCTTCGAGGCACGGAACCGCGTCGTCGTAGAGGGCGGAGGGTGGATAGTGCCAGTAGCGGGCGGCGGAGGCCTCCAACTCGCGGAGGTCGCCTTCGGGGAGGAATCGCGCGATGAGCTTGCGCCGGAACGACCCTGACTGCGCCGTTCGGGCCTGTGTGTATTCCTCATCGAACTCGGCGTCCGTGAAGCGCGCGCCGGCATCGCGCAGAGCGCGATGCCAGGCGCGCGCGTAGACGGTGTCGTCGTAGAGCACGCCGCCGATGTCGAGGAAGACCATCTCGATCGTCATCGCGTCAGCCCGCGTCCCATCTCGATCCAGATACGGCTCGCCCCCCCGAACGACCACATGCTTCCAGGCCACACCGCGTGTGGCATCGGCCCCTCGTGAGAAGCGACGCTCAGCGGCCCGCGCGCCGCTTCAGCTCCGCGAACGTCTCGGCGTCCGTTCGCTCCTCGCCCATCCGGAAGCCGTAGCGCTCGCCGTGACAATCGGACGCAGCGGTCGCCACCAGCTCGAGCCGTTCCGCCATCGCCGCGTACTTCGCTCTCGTCTCTTCGTCGTGGTCGGGGTGGCGGACCTCGAGGCCCACCATCCCCCCCGCCGCCATCTCCTCGATCAGCTCGTCGGGGACGGTGTCGCTCCCTCGCCACATGCCGGGATGCGCGAGTACGCACACTCCCCCGGCCTCCCCGATCAGCCGGAGGGCTTCCATCGGCGGGAGCGCGTGCTTCGGGACGTAGGCGAGGCCGTCGTCGGAGATGTAGCGGTCGAACGCTTCCTTCTCATCCGTCACGATCCCTGCCTCCACCATCGCCTCGGCGATGTGCGGCCTCGCGATCGCCTCTCCACCGGCGAGCTCGAGAACCCGGTCGAGCGACACGTCGAGGCCGAGGTCGCGCAGCTTCTCCACGATCATCTCGCCACGCCGGAAGCGCGTGGCCGTGAGTCGAAGCAGCTCCGCTTCGATCGCGGCGTCATCGGGATCCACCCAGTATCCGAGGATGTGGAGACTCGCCCCGTCGTACTCCGCTGAGAACTCGATCCCGGGCACGAACTCAAGGCCGAGGTCGTCCGCCGCGGCCGCGGCCTCGTCGAGCCCGTCGAACGTGTCGTGATCCGTCAGAGCGACCCCCGCGAGCTCGCACTGCGTGGCGAGCACCATCACCTCGGCGGGTCGGAGCGTCCCGTCGGAGCGGTTCGAATGACTGTGCAAGTCGTATCCGGGCATGTGGGAAGGGTGTCAGACCGCCGCAGAAACCGTCCACGGCCGCTCGGTCAACGGGCGGGCGCGACGAGGTTCCGGCCGATCTCCGCGACCGACCGGCAACCGGTGAGCGCCATCGCGTTCTCGACCTCCGTGCGGAAGATGCCGAGCACGCCGGCCACACCGTCCTCGCCTTCGGCGGCCAAGCCCCATGCGGCGGGCCGGCCCACCAACACCGCCGCAGCTCCCAGGGCGATCGCTTTCAACACATCCGTCCCCCGGCGGACCCCGCCGTCCATGAGGACCGGCAGCCGGCCACCGATCGCTTCGACGACCTCGGGCAGCGCGTCCAGCGATGCCACACACGAATCGAGCTGCCGCCCGCCGTGGTTCGAGACCACGACCCCGTCGGCTCCGTGGTCCACCGCCAACAGCGCATCCTCGGCCGTGAGGATCCCCTTCACCATGACCGGGAGACCCGGCGCGTGCTCGCGGATGAACATGAGGTGGTCCCACGTCATGTTCGGCTCGTAGGTGTAGTCGTCATCACCGATGCCGAACGGCATCACGAATCCGCTCCGCGCGTCGCGATGCCGGAGTCCCACCACGGGGAAGTCCACGGTCCAGCAGATCGCCTCGTAACCGGCCGCGACGACGCGCCCGAGCATCTCCGCGTTCAGCCCCGGATCCGCGAACAGATACAGCTGCCACCACTTCGGCCCGTCGCTCGCCGCCGCGATCCCCTCGAGGTCGTCGACCGCCGTCGACGACACCACGGCGATCGTGCCGGCGCGGGCCGCCCCCCGGACGGTGCCTCGTTCGCCATCGGGATGGGCTCGCCCCTGATAGGCCCACGGCGCGACCAAGACCGGGAGCTCGATCCGAGTGCCGAGCAGCTCGGTCGAGGGATCGGGAAACCCGGACCCTCGAAGGAACCGGGGGCGGAGCACCCAGCGGTCGAACGACCGCAGGTTCTCCGCGAGCGTCCACTCGTCCCCGGCGCCCCCGGCGTAGTAGTCGTACACGTCGGGAGAGAGCTTCTCCCTCGCGACGGGCTCGTAGTCGTCGACTTGGAGATATCGCGGGTCGGCCATGATGCGGGGAAGGGTATCCGACGTGGCGGGGTCGGTCGGCTCGCGGCTATCGTGGGCACATGGCGCGGGTGACGGTCTTCGGGGCCGGCGCGATGGGAACGGCGTTCGCGATGCACGCGGCGCGCGCCGGCCTTCCCACTTCGCTCTGGGCGAACGAACACGACCTCGCCGCCTACGCGGCGATGCGGGAGGAGCGGAAACACCCTCTTCTCCCCGAGCACCTCCCCGACGGCGTCGAGCTCCGGGGGCCGAACGAGCTCGACGCAGCAGCCCACGACGTGGAGATCGCTGTGCTCGCCGCGAACTCGGCGGGGGCTCGCTCGCTCGCGTCGATGGTGCGCGAACACGTCGCGGGCGCTCGCGTGGCGGTCTCCGTGGCCAAGGGCCTCGAGCCGATGACGGGGAAACGGATGAGCGAGGTGTACGGAGAGGAGATCGCCGGCGCCGATGTCGTCGCCGTGGGCGGTCCGTGCCTCGCCCGCGAGCTTGCGGAGGGCCTCCCCACCGCGGCGGTTTGGGCCGCCGGACTCGTGTCGATCGCCGAGGAGGCGGGCAAGCCGTTCGACGACCGGCACTATCAGCTCTCGTACTCGGACGACGTGGTCGGCGTCGAGCTCTGTTCGATGATGAAGAACGTCGCCGCGATCGGTCTCGGTCTGCTGGACGGCCTCGGCAAGAGCACCGGCACCGGCTACCAGAACGCGAAAGCGGCACTGTTCACCAGGGCGGCCCAGGAGATCGTCACCCTCGTGACAGAGCTGGGCGGCAGGCCGGAGACGGCGATGGGACTCGCGGGGATCGGCGATCAGCTGGTCACGAGCCTCGGGGGCCGGAACCGCCTCTACGGGGAGCTCGTCGGGACCGGCGACCCTCCCGAAGACACGCTCCGTGAACTGGAGGCCGGCGGGCTCACGGTCGAAGGTGTCGAGTCGACCCGCGATGTGCGCCGACTCGCCGCCGAACACGGCGTCTCGCTGCCGTATCACGACGCCGTCCATCGGGTGCTCTTCGAAGGCGCCCGTCCCCTCGAGGTCCTGGAGGTGCTCAGATGACGAACCGGATCCGTCCCGATCGCAACCTCGCGATGGAGCTTGGGCGCGTGACCGAAGCCGCGGCGCTCGCCGCCGGACGCTGGATCGGCCGCGGCGACAAGATCGCGGCCGATCAAGCGGCCGTCGACGCGATGCGCTTCATGATCGACTCGGTCTCGATGGACGGGGTGGTCGTCATCGGCGAGGGGGAGAAGGACGAGGCGCCAATGCTTTACAACGGCGAGGCAGTCGGGAACGGGTCGGGGCCGGCCGTGGACGTCGCGGTCGATCCGATCGACGGCACACGTCTCACCAGCACGGGCCAGCCCAACGCCGTGGCGGTGATCGCGCTCGCGGAACGAGGGACGATGTTCTTCCCCGACGTCGCCGTCTACATGGAGAAAGTCGCGACGGGACCGGAGGCCGGCGACGTGATCGACGTGACGGCTCCGCCGGAGGAGAACGTGCGGCTGGTGGCGAAGGCGAAGGGGATGAAGGTCGAGGAGGTCTCGGTGATGATCCTCGATCGACCCCGCCATGAAGCGATCATCGACGCCGTTCGAAAGATCGGTGCCCGGGTCTTCCTGATCATCGACGGCGACGTCGAGGGGGCGATCTCCGCGGCGGCGCCCCGCTCCGGCGTGGACCTGCTGATGGGGATCGGCGGTACCCCCGAGGGCGTGATCGCCGCCGCCGCGTTGAAGTGTATGGGCGGGGCGATCCAGGGACGGCTTTCACCCAGGACCGATGAGGAACGCGATGAGCTTCGCGATGCCGGCCTCGATCCGGACCGCGTCTTGACGACGGATGACCTCGTGTCTGGCAAGGACGTGTTCTTCGCCGCGACGGGAATCACCGACGGCTCATTGCTCCAGGGCGTCCGCTACTGGCCGGACGGCGCCACGACGTATTCCCTCGTGATGCGGTCTCGTTCCGGCACGATGCGTTGGGTCGAAGCCCAACATCGTTTCGAGAAACTCGAGGAGATTTCGGGCGCCACGTACCGACGTTGACGTATCACGCATCGAACCCTGTAGGTTCCTCGGCTATGCTTCCGCTCTCCCGACCGAGAGGATCCGATCATGGCCGAAAGAACGATCGTGGTGTGCGACGTGTGCGGGAAACCCGCCACCGAAACGGTGACGATCAAGGTCGCCCGCGGCAACTTCGCGAAGGACCTCTGCGCGACCCACGTGACGGAGCTGGTTGCGGGCGCTCGACGGCCGCGACCGGGACGTCCCCGCAAGTTGGCCGGATCGGCAGAGGCGGCCGCGAAGCCGAAGCGCCGCGGCAGGCCACGCAAGACGGTCGGTCGCCCTCGGAAGGCCACCACCGGTCGGAAGGGAACGCGCGGCCGGAGGAAGGCTCAGTCTTCTCCGTCGTCCGCGCGCGCAGCCAAGAAGTAGACGCCCTTCGTCTGCTTCTCGACGAGACCCTCACTCGCCAGCGCCCGGAGCGTCATCTGCACCTGCCGGCGCACGTCGGGATGCTCGAAAGGATCGAGGTAGCCGCGCCGAAGGGCGAGGTCCTGGATCTTCGTCCAGTGCAGCGGGGCGGCTTCCTCCGTCAGCACGGCGAGGACGGCGGCCCGGGGCTCCATCACGTTCCTCGTGAGGGGGCGATCACCCGCTCGGCGAACAGTTCGACCTGCTCGGGCTCGTGGATCGCGAACGGCAGGACCCACGGTGCCACGATGATCTCCCGGACGCCGAGCGACTCGAACGCGGCGACGCGTTCGAGGACCTGCTCGGGCGTGCCCGACAGCGTGTCGGCTCGCCACGACTCGTAGTCGTCGGCCGCCATCGCATCCCCGGGGGCGGCGGCGCGGCCGCGTTCGAACGCGGCTCGCGCCGCCGCTTCGTCCTCACCCATCAGCGAATACAGGCCGACCGAGAGGCCGAACGTCGCCGGGTCGCGGTCCTCCGCGTCGCAGGCCGCCCGCACGTCCGAGACCTTCGGCGCGTATCCCTCGGGCGATATCCGCCACACCATGTTCCATCCTTCCGCCAGACGCGCCGCCAGGCCGAGGAGCCGCGGACCGCCCTTGCCTCCCAACCACAGCGGTGGCGGGCGATCGGGCGCGGGAGCGAGCACCGCCTCGCGGAGCGTGACGTTCGGGCCGTCGTGCATGACCGGCTCCCCGCCGAAGAGCTCCTTCACCACCTCCACGGTCTCTTCCAGCACCGTGAACCGATCACCCCGCGAGCGGAACCGGTATCCGAACGCCTCGAACTCCTCCTCCATCCATCCGGCGCCGAGCCCGAGATCGAGACGTCCGCCGGAGAGGCGATCGATCGACGTCGCCGCTCTCGCGAGGAGCGCGGGGTGACGGAACGCGGCGCACAGGACGAGCGTTCCGAGCCGGACCCGGTCGGTGACGGCCGCGATGCCGGCGAGGGTCGACAGCGGCTCCAGCGACGCGATCGGCGACGGATCGGCACCGTACCTCGCGAATGAGTAGAAGAAGTGATCCGAAACCCAGACAGAGTCGAACCCGAGCGCCTCCGCTCGGCGGGCCCAGCCGGCCGCATCTGCGAACGCGATCTGTCCGGTCGGGAACGAGAAGCCGTAGTGAGGCAGGCTCAGCCCGAAGCGCATCGAGCGAGGATAGTCAGGACGTCGGCTCGTAGACGCTCAAGGTGCCGCGCAGCAGCACCCTGCCGCGGGCGTCCCTGATGACGATGGCGCTGAATCCCCTCAGATGCTCGGTGAACGGTCGGTAGACGGCACCTTCCCCGCCCGAGTTCAGCGTCCGGATCTTTCCGACCACTAGCTGGCGAGAACCGTCGCCGACGAGACGCACCTCGAGCGGCAGCTGACCGGCTCGCACGTTGGTAAGGCCGCTCACCAGCACGAAGGCGAGATCGTCGCCGGACGGCGAGAGCAGCACGAACGCGTCTCCCCGTCCCTCTCGGAGCCGTGGCGAGAGCAACGTCGAGACCTCTGCGATCGCCTCTGGATCCACGCCCGGCAGCTTGGTGAGCAACTTCTCGAACCTGCGGAAAGCGTCCTGCTGCCTCTGGCGAGCGTTGGCCGCTTGTTCCTGTGCGCGCTCCGCGCGGCCGGCCATCACCGCACCCCAACCCAGGCCCGAGAGCGCGAGCATCGCGGCGAGTACTCCGGCCGCGGCGACGCGGCTCCGCCGCGGCGCCGCGGCGCGCCGCCGACCAGCCGCAGCCCGCACCACGGCGACCACGCGCTCCTCGAGCTCGGCCGGCGGCTCGACGGGCGCCACGGAATACGCGAGCGTCGCCGCGGCCCGCTGGAGCTCTCCGGCCTCCTTCCGGCACGCGGCGCACCACTCGAGATGGCGGTCGACCACGGAGGCGTCCGCCTCCGGCAACGCGCCGAGCGCGTACTCGGGAAGGCGCTCGCGAACGGTCAGGCAGTTCACGAGATCTCCTTGCCCTCGTTCGCCCGCCGGACCTTGATCATCGCCGTGCGAAGCCGGGTCTTCACCGTGCCCAGCGGGATCCCGTCTGCTTCGGAGATCTCCCTCGCCGTCAGGCCGCGGAAGTACGCCCGGGTCAGCAGGCGACGCTCGGCCTCCGTCAGCGATGCGAGCGCCCGCGTCGCCGCGTCTCGCTCCTCGACCACGTCCTCCTCACTCACCCCGGGCGCGTCCGGGACCTCGTCCATCAGCACGAGGGTCGGTCTGCGCGCGCCGGTCTCACGGCGGAGGCGGTCGACGGCGAGGTTGTGCGCGATCGTCATGAGCCAGGTCGAGAGGCGCCCGCGCGCCGGGTCGAACCGCGCGGCCTTGCGCCACGCGGTGAGGAAGACGTCCTGTGCGAGCTCCTCGGCGGCCTCCCTGGATCCGAGCAGCCGCATGCCGAGGGAGTAGACGGGGCGCCCGAACCTCGCGTACAGGGCGCGGATCGCATCGTCGTCACCGTTGAGGAGACCCTCCATCAGTTGTTGCTCTTCCCTGGGGAGGAGCGGACCTTCGTGCCGAGCGTCCACCGGGGTTTCCTCTCGGTATACGGAGCCTTCGAGTGCCGAAGCTTTGCGAACCCTTGCCCCGATATTCGCACGGTTGCGCCGAGACGGAAACGGCCGACCGGGTGAGGATGATCAGGGAACCGACCGGAGAACCAAGAGGAGTAGGCTGGCGCATCACAGGAAACGACATCCGCGCAGGAGCGCAGACCAGGTGATCGAGAGGTCGAGGTCCGCCCGAACGCTGGTCGGCGCCATGCTCGTGGTCGCCGGGCTCGCCTCGATGGCCTCCGCCCAGCCGGCTCAGACCTCGGTGGTGCACCTTTCTCTCGAAGGCGTCGTCGACCCCTTCGTCGCCGACTATCTGCGCAACGGCATCGAGAGCGCGGGCGACGCAGCCGCCGTGCTTCTCACGATCGATACCCCGGGCGGGCTTGAGTCCTCGATGCAGGAGATCATCAAGGCGATCGAGGCGTCCCGGACTCCGGTCATCTGCTACGTATCGCCCGAAGGCGCGAGGGCCGCCTCGGCGGGGGCGTTCATCCTGATGGCTTGCCCCGTGGCCGCGATGGCACCCGCAACCAACGTCGGCGCGTCCACCCCGGTCGGGATCGGCGGGGTGACGCTTTCCCGGAAGATCGAGGAAGACGCCGCGGCGACGATGAGGAAGCTCGCCGAACAACGAGGCCGCAACGCGGAGCTCGCCTCCCGCTTCGTGACCGAGTCGAAGAGCATCACGGCCCAGGAGGCCCTCGACGGCGACATCATCGATCTCATCGCGAACTCCGAACAGGAGTTGCTGACGCGCGCCGACGGGATGAGCGTGCAGGTCGCGGACGGCGCCACGGTGGCCGTCCAGACCGAGGGCGCATCGATCCGGGGCGTCGACATGACCCCCGGCGTCGCCTTCTTCCACAGCCTGTTCGATCCGAACCTCGCGTTCATCTTCTTCTGGCTCGGGCTCGCGCTGATCGTCATCGAGCTGATCGTGCCGGGACACATCTTCAGTGGCACGGTCGGGACGATCCTCCTGCTGACCTCGATCGTCTCGTTCGGGCTGCTGCCCGTGCGACTGCTCGGGATCGCGCTCCTCGTCGCCTCCGTGGTGTTCTTCGTCGTCGAGCTGAAGGTGCCCGGTCTCGGGATCTGGTCGGTGGCCGGCGTCGTCTCCCTCGTCTTGGGCGGACTCTTCCTCTTCGACCCCGCCGGCGGCGTCCGCGTCTCCCCCTTCGCGATCACGCCCGTCGCCGTGGTCATGACCCTGTTCTTCGGCTTCGTCGTCTCGAAAGCCTTCGCTCTTCGTCACATGCCTCCCCCGCTCGGGGCCCACGACGTGGTCGGGCGTGAAGGCATCGTGCTGAGGAGTGGGCTCGATCCGGAGGGCGTCGTGCGAGTGGCGGCCGAGGAGTGGAGAGCGGTCTCGCCCGGGGGCTCCATCTCAGCCGGGACGAAGGTTCGCGTGACGAGGCTCGACGGGCTCGTGCTCACCGTCGAGCCACTCGACCACGAGCACGCGCCCACCGGCGGCGCCGCGCCGGCCCAGGGAGGGAACACCTGATGGACTTCGCGAACCCGATCTTCATCCTCGTGGCCGTTGCGGTGGTGCTGGTCATCCTGTTCCTCGCCAACGCCATCCGCATCGTCCCGGAGTACCAGCGGCTGGTCTTGTTCCGGCTGGGTCGATGCATCGGAACCCGGGGCCCGGGACTCGTGGTCATCATCCCGATCGTCGATCGGGTCGTCCGCGTCGATCTCAGGGAGCAATACCTCGAGATCCCCCATCAGTCGGCCATCACGGAGGACAACGCCAGCATCTCGATCGACTTCATCGTGTTCAACAAGGTGATCGACGCCCAGATGTCGATCCTCACCGTGGGGAACTTCGCGGGCGCGGCGCAGAACATCGCCGCGACCACGCTCCGCTCGGTCGTCGGGGACATGTCCCTCGACGATGTCCTGGCGAAACGCGAGCAGATGAACGAGGTCCTTCGCGTGAAGCTGGACGAGGTGACCGAGCGCTGGGGCGTGAAGGTGACCAACGTCGAGATCCGCGAGATCATCCCTCCGCCGCAGGTCCTGGAAGCGATGACACGGCAGATGTCGGCGGAGCGAACGCGGCGAGCCGTCGTGACGGAGGCGGATGGCGCCAAGCAGGCCGCCATCACCGTGGCCGAGGGGAACAAGCAGTCGGCGATCTTGAACGCGGAAGGCGCCAGGCAATCGGCGATCTTGAACGCGGAGGGCGAACGCCAGGCCGCGATCCTGCGCGCCGAAGGCTTCGCGCTGGCCCTGCAGACGATCAACCAGCAGGCCATGACGGCGGATCAGAAGACGATGAGCCTCCAATACCTCGAGGCCCTGAAGCAGATCGGGGCTTCGCCGGCGTCGAAGATCGTCGTGCCGATGGAGCTTTCCGGCCTGGTCGCCGGCATGGTGACGCTCGCCGATCAGGCTGGGAACGGTGGAAAGCCCGCGCGGAGCCGAAGCGACGAGCAGGTCTGAGATCGCTCGTCCCACACGGCACTCGGGTGGGTTCGGGGGAACCCGGGCGTCCTCCACGGTGTAGGCAGCCGTGAAGGGAAGAGCTCCCGTGGAGGGCCGACCACTGGAGGACGCCGAGCTCGCGCGCCGAGCCCGTGACGGCGACGACGCTGCGTACGAAGACCTGGTGAAGCGGTACGGGCAGATCGCCTTCCGTGTCGCCTGGTTGGTGACGCACGATCGCGGCGAAGCGGAGGACTCGGCCCAGGAGGCATTCGTGAAGGCCTACTACGCGCTCCCCCGGTTCCGTCCGGACTCCCCCTTCCGGCCCTGGCTGCTCAAGATCGTCGCGAACGAGGCTCGCAACCGAGCTCGCTCCACCCGCCGTCGCCAGGGACTGGCCCTGCGCACGGCGGCCGCGGTCTCCGACGGGGACGCGGCCCCGTCCCCGGAGACCGCGGCCCTCGCTCGGGAGGATCAGGAGACGCTGATCGCGGCGCTCAACCGCCTGTCGCCTCCGGACCGCGAAGTGATCGGCTACCGGTTCCTCCTCGGGTTGTCGGAGGCCGAGACCGCCGACGTGCTCGACGTCCGCGTCGGCACGGCGAAGTCGCGGCTGTCTCGCGCGATGGGACGGCTTCGTACGGTGCTGGAGGGTCCGTCATGAGCGAGCGCATCCGTTCGATGTCCGACGATGAGCTCGGTGGCGCGCTCGCGACGCTCGACGTCGATTGGGCCGCCACCCCGGAGCTCGCGTCCGAGATCATGGCGCGTGTCTCCTCGGACAGACTCCCTCGCATGGTTCGACTCCCGCTTTCCCGTCCCAAGCGGATCCTGCTGATCGCAGCCGCCACCTTGCTGCTCCTGGCCGGCGCCGCGGTGGCCGCGAAGATCATCATCGATCTGGGCGCCATCGTCGTGGAGGTCGCACCGAACCATCCAGGGCTCCTGCCGACGCCTTCGATCGTGCCCACCGGGGAGCCGATCACCTTGCGAGAGGCGGGCATCCTGCTCGGTCAAGACGTCACACTCCCACCCCGGCTGGGCGAACCCGACCGGGTGTGGGCGGACACGGTCTTCACGGACTCGGGCGAGGTCCCGCGAGTCACGCTGGCGTGGCGAGCGCGACCCGACCTTCCGCAGATCGAGGGCACGCGGTACGGCGCCGTCCTGGTGGTGTTCGAAGGCGACGCCAATCAGGCATCGAAGGAGCTCTACGAGGACACCGGCGTATTGCGGTTCGAGACCATCGACGGGATCGAGTACTACTGGACCCGGGGGACGCACCTGTTGCAGCTGCTGACCAGTGAGGGCGTGGTCTACGTGCGCGTCGAGGGCAACGTGCTGCTGTGGCGCGAGGGCTCACACACGATGCGCCTGGAGACCGACCTGCCGAAGGCCGAGGTCCTGCGGATCGTCACCTCCTCGGGAACCCCGTAGCCCCATCCGGTGTAGGAGGGGCATCGGAGAGCGAGGAGGGATCGGTATGAGGCGACGGATGCTCCTCTGCATGTTGGTGGGCACGGCGATCGTCGTTCTGGGGATCCCCGGCGCGGCGCTGGCCGGCGGTGGCTGCCACAGCGGGGTCACGCAGAACGATGCGAAGGGTGAGAAGGCCACGACGGTCCGGATGATCGACGCGTGCTTCTCGGCCAGCGTGACGACGGTGGACCCAGGCACCGAGGTCACCTTCGTGAACGCCGACTTCGGGCTGATCCACAACGTCGGTGGGAACGGTTGGGGGAACTTCGAAGACATGGCGAAGGGAGACGCGTTCACGGCGACGTTCGACGGGGCGGGCATCTACCCCTTCGCGTGCCAGTACCACCCCGGCATGACCGGCGCGATCGTCGTCGGCGACGGAACCGGTACGGGCAGCGGTGCGAACATCACCGTCGAGCCGTTCAGCGCTCCCGCTCCGAAGACCGTGACGCGGGTGGTGACCAAGGACGCGGGAACTCCCGCAGGGTTGGCCGTCACGGCCGGTGTCGTCGGCATAGCGCTCGGCGCCGGGATCGCGTTCGGCATCCTCCGCTCCGGAGCCAAGCGCACGACAGCCTGAGGGATCAGACCGGCAGGGCGAGCCCCGCCTGCTGCATCGCGAGCTCGAAGTCGTGCCGACTCGACACGGCCTGGAAGGCTGCCTCCGTCGTGATCTTCCCCTCCTGGAGGAGGATCAGGAGCGACTGGTCGAAGGTCATCATGCCGTAGAACTGGCCGTCGGTGAGGACCTCCTTGATCTCACTCGTCCGGTCCGGGTCGACGATCCGCTCGGCGATCCGACCCGTGTTCACGAGGATCTCGAGGGCGGGGGTTCGCCCGCCGTCCACCGTGGTGACGAGGCGCTGGCAGATGATCCCGCGGAGCGTCCCCGCGAGCGCGAGTCGCACCTGCTTCTGCTGGTACGGCGGAAAGAAGTCGATCACGCGGTTGACGGTCTCCGTGGCGTCCACGGTATGGAGCGTCGACAAGACGAGGTGTCCCGTCTCGGCGGCCTGGATCGCGGCCCTGACGGTCTCGGTGTCGCGCATCTCGCCGATCAGGATCACGTCCGGGTCTTGCCGGAGGGCTGCCCGCAAGGCGGACAGGAAGTCCTGGGTGT
>Ga0307296_10000486_pt1 | contig 18832 bp, 19 predicted proteins | sample ER_DNA_153_FD_194467 | JGI IMG/M metagenome (GOLD analysis project Ga0307296, IMG submission 194467) | Bulk soil microbial communities from the East River watershed near Crested Butte, Colorado, United States - ER_DNA_153 | ecosystem: Environmental > Terrestrial > Soil > Floodplain | place... | reverse complement strand
CGCGCCACCCGCGCCCGGGTGGCCGAAGTATTTGGCGGGGCAGCGGTAAGCGAATTGTGGTGAGGGTCAGCCGAACCGCGCCCGGTCGTGAGGCGCAGCGAAGTCGAGCTGCGGTCCGACGGGAACGACACCGGTTGGATTCACCTGTCGCTGGCTGCCGTAGTAGTGCCGCTTGATCTGCTCGATGCTGACGGTCTCCGCAACGCCCGGGACCTGATAGAGATCGCGCACATAGTTCGACAGATTCGGGAATTCATAGATGTGCCGCCAGTTGCACTTGAAGTGCGAGTAATAGACGGCATCGAAGCGTATCAAAGTGCAAAACAGCCGCCAGTCGGCTTCCGTGATCGTGTTTCCAACAAGGTAGCGGTGTTGCGACAGGATCTGTTCGAGCTCATCGAGCGTATCGAAGACGTTGCGAAACGACTCTTCATAGGCTGCTTGCGAGGTGGCGAAGCCGGAACGATAGACGCCGTTATTGATATTCGGATAGATGATGGCGTTGAGGCGCTCGATTTCGGCGCGCAGATTTTCCGGATAGTAATCGGTACGGACATTGGTAAAGGCATTAAACGCCGAATTGAGCATCCGGATAATCTCAGGCGACTCGTTGTTGACGATCGTCTTGCGCTTTTTGTCCCAAAGGACCGGCACGCTGACACGGCCGGAGTAACGCGGATTGGCGAGCAGGTAGACCTCTGAAAGCTTGCTCTTGCCGTTCAGCTCGTCGCCGGTAGAGCCCTCCGATTTGGTGAAGGTCCAACCCTCGCGGCCGACGTTGGGAGACACAACCGACAGAGAAATCACGTTTTCGAGCGCTTTCAGCTTGCGGAAAATGACTGTGCGGTGTGCCCAGGGGCAGGCAAGCGAAACATAGAGATGATAGCGGCCGGATTCCGCGGGAAAGCCCCCGTCGCCCGAGGGTCCGGCGCTCCCGTCCGGCGTAATCCAATTGCGAAATTGTGCAGCGGGCCGAATGAAATGGCCGTCCTTGGTACGCGAAACATCATCCTGCCAAACGCCATCAACCAGAAGTCCCATGCGCTCGCTCCTTAACCTTCGTCGCTTTTCATTTAGTCTTTTGCGCCGTCGAATGCCACGGGCAATAGACCGAAATCGGTCCAGATGCTAAGCGGCAGCGCCTGATATGGAATATTGAACGCCATGAGTGAGCCGGCGCTGACAATTCGACCGGAGACGGCCGCCGATGCACCGGCCGTCGAGCGGCTGCACGAGCGCACGTTCGGACCGGGCCGCTTCGCGCGCACGGCATTTCGTATCCGTGAGGGAAGGGGGCACTTGCTTGGTTTGTCGTTCACGGCACGCATTGGCACGCTCCTGGTCGGCTCTGTGCGGCTGACGCCGATCTGCATTGGTGAAACGCCGGCATTGCTGCTCGGCCCGCTGACAGTCGAACCGCCGTTTCGCTCGCACGGCGTCGGCACGGCACTCGTGCAACGCGCGCTCAGCGAGGCGAAATCGAGCGCCCACAGACTGGTGGTGCTGGTCGGCGATGAACCGATCTACGCCAAGTCAGGGTTCAAACGCATCCCGAAGGGGCAAGTTAAAATGCCGGGGCCCGTGGATCCAGCGCGGCTCCTGATTGCCGAACTTGCGGCGGGTGCCTTCGATGGCGTTTCCGGTCTGATCCGCCCGGACTGGGAAAAATCCTGATCAGCGGCCTTCTCGCGCCCACGTCGCCGCAAGTGAGCCGATCAGCAGCAAGAGGCCGATCAGGCCGGCAAAGATCGGCAAAACACCGATGCCGCGCACGACGCTTGCATCACGCATCTTCAAACCAATCCAGTCGTCGCCCTTGAACGTCGTGCTGGTGCGCACCGGCACCACACGGGGCACATTGACACGATCACCATCGGCGATCCGCCGTACATCACCGCCTGTGGCATTGCTCAACGCATTCAGCACTTCGGTCGTGGAGGTGACCTCCGCGAATTCCCGGGGATTTGGCGGGCCGACATTCGTCAGCGCCGTGAGTTTGCCATCGGTCGCACGCCAGAGGCCGAGCTCATTGGCCGTCGTTGTGGCTCGCCACAGCCCAGGCTCGACCTTCTGGAGATCAATCGGCCGAGTCTCGCCCGTCGGCGATGTGAGCGTCACCTGGTTGACGCTGTCGGCCATCGTTTGGCGCTGTACGGTGATATCGCGGCCGTGAACGATCAGCCGCAAAGCCTCTTCCTCGAGATCTGGCTGCTTCATGAGCCAGTGGGACAATCGGCGCAAAAGGTCGAGGTGCGGGCCGCCGCCTTCGTAGCCGCGTGCCCACAGCCAGATGTGATCCGACAACAACAGCGCCACGCGACCTTCACCTTCGCGCGCGAGCACCAGGAGCGGCTTGCCATCCGGACCCTGCATCACGTTCGTGCCGGTGCTGCGCTTGATATCCACGAGCCGGAACCAATGGCTCCAGTGCGGCGGATCGGTTTCCGAGCCCTCGAGATTGCGCGTGACTGGATGGCGCTGGCCGGCCTCGGTGAGCCGCGCATGGAAACTGCGTTCGATGATCTCGCCGGTCGGCTCCGCGGGCAAAATTCCATCGAGCGGCGTTCGCCAGATGCTGGTGGGGCTCGCATAGTCGGGACCCGCGGCAATCAGCACCGCGCCGCCATCACGCACGTACTTTGCGATGTTGTCGAAATAGATCAGAGGCAAGACGCCTTGCCGCGCATATCGATCGAAAATGATGAGCTGGAATTCGGCGATCTTCTGCTGGAACAGCTCGCGAGTCGGGAAGGCGATCAGTGACAACTCGTTGATCGGGGTGCCGTCCTGCTTCTCCGGCGGCCGCAGGATCGTGAAATGCACGAGATCGACCGACGCGTCGGACTTGAGCAGGTTGCGCCACGTACGTTCACCGGCATGCGGCTCACCGGACACCAACAGTACGCGCAACTTGTCGCGCACGCCGTCGATCGAAACCACCGCGCGGTTATTCACCAGCGTGAGTTCACCCTCGAGTGGAGACGCTTCTATTTCAATGATATTCGGTCCGGCATGCGGAATTGGCACACTCAACTTGATGTCGGTGTGCGCGGTGACCACACGCTTTTCCAGGATTTCACCGTCTCGGCGAACTGTGACTTCGGCGGCGCCAACCTTGGCGCCCTGATCCTCGACGCGGAATCCGATGGTCTGCGACTGACCGACGATTCCGAAACGCGGCGTCAACGTCAGCACGATCCGGCGGTCGATCTCGTCGTGGCGGCCGGTGATCAATGCATGCAGCGGCGCGGACAATCCCAATGTCGAAGCATCCGCCGGGACATCGTGGACGCGGCCGTCTGTGATCAGGATGGCGCCGGCCACACGGTCGGGCGGCACATCGGCGAGGGTGGACGATAGCGCCGAGAAGAGCTTGGTGCCGTCAGTTTCGACATCGGCGGCGCCGGCTTCGGCCACACGCACTTCGAGACCGGGAATTCGCTTGAGCCGCTCCACCAGCGTGTCGCGTGTCTGCTCCGTCTGCCGGGTGCGATCGCCGAAATTCTGGCTCGGACTCTTGTCGACAATGACGGCGGCGACTGAGGGAATGGGATCGCGGTCCTCGCGAGTTAGCGAGGGGTTTGCGAGCGCGAGCACCATCAGACCCAGCGCTGCGGCTCGCAGCGGTGCTCCGCGACTGCGGACAATCAGCAGAATGGCAGAGATCAGCAGGGCAACTGCAAACGCCGCCCAGACCAGGTAGGCGGGCACCAAGGGGGCAAACGAGATACCGAGGTTCACCAGCCGCTCCCTATTGCCCAAGCCGTTCGAGCAGCGCGGGGATGTGAACCTGATCGGCCTTGTAGTTGCCGGTCAGCGCATACATCACGATGTTGACGCCGGCGCGGAAGGCGAACTCGCGCTGGCGCGGTTCGCCCGGAACCATCGGCAACATTGGCTGGCCATCGGGCCGCACGGCCCAGGCGCCCGCGAGATCGTTCGATGTGATCAGGATCGAGGAAACGCCGTCGCCGGCGCGCGCCGGCCGGTTCGGTTCCTCATCTTCATTCTCCGCCGGCAGTGCCTCAACCCAGAGCTGGCCGTTCGTAAAGCGGCCCGGGAAGTCACGCAGCAGGAAAAATGTCTTGGTCAGCACGTGATCGTGCGACACCGGTTCAAGCTCGGGGATGTCGAGCGAGGAAAGGATCGCGCGCAGCGCGACCATGCCGGGGCCGCGCATCTCGCCGCCGGGACCAGCCGGTGCATCGACCGCATCGCGCGTATCGAAAAGCACAGTGCCGCCCCGTTTCATGTAAGCGTCGATTTTTTCAAGCGCGGCCTGCGAAGGCTTCGTCGCGTTCGGAGAGATCGGCCAATAGATTATTGGGAAAAATGCGAGCTCGTCGCGCGCAAGATCGAGACCTACAGGATCGGAAGCCTCCAGCGCCGTGCGCTGCGCGAGAAACAACGTGAGGCCCTGCAGGCCGGCTTTGCTCACCTCGTCGACGGCCGCATCGCCGGTGATCACGTAGGCGAGGTGGGTCTGCAGCGTCGCCTTCATGGCGAAATCCTGCTGCTGCGCTGTGAGGGGCGGAGTCTGCTGCGGCGGTGTGCTCTGCGCGCGCACCCCGTCGTGGAGTGTCAAGGACCCGATCAGGCCTGCCGCCAGCATCGCCGCTGCGGCGCGCCGCCGTGGCCGCAAGGCACTCAAGCCTCCAGACAGCATGACCACGACCAATGCGTCGAGGACCAGCAGTGCAAGCGCGGTGAGGAAGATCGGCCCGCGCAGGTCGAGGGGCTCGCCGTGCCGATAGACGTCGAGGCGCGCATTCAGCGTCGAAATGTCCAGCGGAGCCGGGCGGTCCGCAGGCGCTAGTGTATTGACCGCGACAAGGCCTTCCGGTGGGCCGTAAAAGCCTGGTGGATGATCCAGGCTGCCGCGTCCGGTGTAGTTGCTCGGGATGGGACGCGCGGTCGGCGGCGGGGTAGTGAAGGCACCGAAACCGTCGAGCACGCGCGTCGGGGGAACAGCCTGGGCGGCCCGCCCGCCTGCGTTTTCGGCGACCGCACTGTTGCCGTCGGCGGTCACGGTTGCGCCCGCGAGCGCCACGAGACGCCGAAGCATTTCGACGAAAGAGCCCGACAGAGGCAGATCAGACCAGCGGCTGTCGGCCGTCACATGGAAAAGCACGATCAGTCCCTTGCCGCGGCGCTCGGCGGTCACCAGCGGCGTACCGTCCGCCAGCGTTGCCCAGGTCCGGTCGTTGAGTTGCGAGTCCGGTTCGGCCAGCACCTGGCGGGTGACGGTGACGTCGGTTGGAACCGTCATCCCATTGAATGGGCCCTCGCGCGAGAAGCCGGCGAGTTGTTGTGGTTTGTCCCAACTCAGGCTGCCGCCCAAGATCCGGCCGCCACGCCGCAATTTCACCGGCACCAAATTGTCATCGCCACGAGCGAGGTGCGGCCCAGCAAAGCGAACGAGAATCCCGCCATTGTCGATCCACTTGTGCAGGCGATCGAGCGCATCGTTGACATTGCCGACATCCGCGAGGACGAGCATCGGCAGATTCCGATCCAAAAATCGCGTCACGGCTTCCGTCGGTGCAACGCCTTCGGCCAGACTGACGTCCGCAAATGGATTGAGCGCGCGGGCAAGATAATAGGTCGCGCCGATCAGCGGCTGCGAGCGATCGGCAGTCGAACCGGACACAACACCAATCGTACGGCGGCGCCAACGCTTGTCGAGCAGCTGTACGACGCCTGCCGAACGCTCGCTGGTGATTTCCAGTCGTGCCACGTCGTTGCGGATTTCGACCGGCAAATCGATCACAGCGTCGGCCTCCCGCTCGCCGGATTTGAAACTGAAAGGTGCTTCGCCCAGCGGCAGACCTTTGAGGTCGATCGCACTCACCGTGCCGACATCGCCGGCGGCGGTTTGGGCGCGCAGCACTTTCACCGTCAGCGCGCCGGCCGCGTTGTCGGCAGCGGCGAGGGCGTGAGATGCGGGCAGGCCTCCTTCGACGACGGTCAGAGGACGGCTGCCTACGATTCGCTTCAGGCCCTCAATGAAATTGGCGCCTTTGCCAAGATCGACACCATCCGAAAGCCAGACAACTTCGACATTGGGGGAAGTTTCAAGGAAACGTTCGATTGCCGGCAACGCATCCGTTCGGTCGACGCCGTAAGGCTTGGGTTTGATCTGCTTGATCTGGACGCGCGCGGCGCCGGCAATTTGCAAGGAAACGTCGCGGTCGGTTTCGGACAAAGGCAGCACCGCAACGCCGCGATTGTCTGCCTCGGCGCGCGCGATCATCTCGTCAGCCGTCCGCAGCCGGGCGTCCCAGGTCGATGCCGCGGGCCAGCCGTCATCGACCAGGATCAACAACGGCGCCGTCCGATCCGTGGTCGCAAGCGGCGGATTCCACATGGGTCCAGCGGCGGCGATGATTACGAGGGCTGCAAGCGTCAGCCGGAGGAGCGTGAGCCACCATGGGGTGCGCGCCGGAGTTTCCTCCTTGGGGGCGATCTCAAACAGCAAGCGGGTCGGAGGAAAATCAATGCGTCTCGGGCGCGGTGGCACGAGCCGCAGCAACCACCAGAGGATCGGCAGGCTAAGGAGGCCGAGAAGCACCAGCGGTTGGGCGAAGCCAAGCGGCAAAGAGCCGATCATGCGGCACTCGCTGGGCTGGCCGGCGCATGCCGGCTGTTGAGGATGGCCGTCTGCGCGTTGTCACCCATACGCGAGTGCAGCACCAGCAGGAGTTCGCTTGCCGGCCTGTCGGTGCGGTGGATTGCGAAACTCCACCCGCGCAAATTGGTTTCGGCGCGAATGTCGGCGCGGTGGCGCGCAACAATGTTTTGATAGTCGTTACGCCAGGTCTCGGCGCGTCCGGCGGTTACACTGCCTGCGCCTTCCGGCTCGATGAATTCCACACGACCGGAATAGGGAAAACTCTCTTCGGCCGGATCGACGATCTGCACGACGTGACCATGGGCGCCGGTGGCCGAGAGCTGGGCGATCGTGGCGCGCACTTCGGCAATCGGCGACCACAGATCGGACAACATCACGATCTCGGACAGCGGCGAGGGCGCGAAGTTCGGCGGCAGACTGGCCCGCTCGGTCGGATCATGCAGGATAGATTCAGCCATTTTCTCGATGACGTGGCGATTCGCCGTCGGGCGCATGAGGCCGGGTACGCCCACGCGTTCTCCGCCTTGCACGAGCACTTCAGCCAGGGCAAATGCGAAGACCAATGCGCGCTCAAGCTTGCTGTCGGATGACAGGGCCGACGCGAACGTCATGGACGGTGACCGATCCGGCCAAATCCACACCGTGTGCGAGGCCTCCCACTCCCGCTCGCGTACGTAGAGATGGTCATCACGCGCCGAGCGCCGCCAGTCGACATGCTGCGCGGGTTCGCCGGAGACGAAGCGGCGATACTGCCAGAAATTTTCACCCGGACCGGCGCGGCGGCGCCCATGCAGACCATGAATGACAGTCGACGCAACGCGGCGCGCCTCAAGGATAAGTCGCGGCATTGCGTCCGCGAGCTTTCGGGCGCCGACCGTCGCCTGCCGTACCCTTGTGGTTTCGATGTCGTTCGGCGATACCTGCGCCATCGCGACTATCCGATGCGCGCTTTCAGGCGCCGGATGACGTTGGGGATGGTTTCGCCTTCGGCGCGTGCCGCGAATGTCAGGGCCATGCGATGCTTGAGTACGGGTTCGGCCAACTCAAGCACGTCGTCAACCGACGGCGCAAAGCGGCCGTCGAGAAGCGCGCGTGCGCGCACCGCCAGCATCAGCGCCTGGCTGGCGCGCGGGCCGGGGCCCCAGGAAATCAGTTTGCCGATTTCACCGGCTTCGGGGCCGGGGCGAGCCGAGCGCACAAGCGCCAGAATTGCCTCGACCACCGACTCGCCGACCGGCAGGCGGCGAACGAGGCGCTGCGCCGACAGCAGGTCCTCTGCCGTCATCGCCGGCTTGGCGCGTGACTCGTCCGCGCCGGTGGTATCGAACAGAATTTTGCGCTCGGCATCCTGATCGGGGTAATCGACGTCAACCTCCATCAGGAATCGATCGAGCTGCGCCTCGGGCAACGGATAAGTGCCCTCCTGCTCGAGCGGATTTTGCGTCGCGAGTACGTGGAAGGGCTTGGGCAGATCGTGGCGGGCCCCGGCGACGGTCACGTGTTGCTCCTGCATGGCCTGGAGCAACGCAGACTGCGTTCGCGGCGATGCGCGGTTGATCTCGTCGGCCATCAGCAGTTGCGCGAACACAGGGCCGGCTATGAAGCGGAAGCTGCGTTTGCCGCCCGGGCTTTCTTCCAGCACTTCGGTGCCGAGAATGTCGGATGGCATCAGGTCAGGTGTGAACTGAACCCGACGTGCATCAAGACCGAGGGCGGTGCCCATGGTGTCGACCAGCTTCGTCTTCGCGAGGCCGGGCACGCCGACCAGCAGCGCGTGACCACCCGAGAGCACGGTAACGAGCGCTTGCTCGACCACCAGGTCCTGACCGAAGATGACCGACCCAATCGCGGTCTTTGCGGCGCGCACATGCGCAGCCGTCGACTCGGCTGCCCGCACAATCATGTCTTCCAGCTTTTCCAGACTTTCGCCGCCGGCTTTCGCCATGTCATTTCCTTTCACTGCGCACCTGATACCTCACCCGCGAGCCACGCAACAAACGCACCACGGGCGAATTTGCTGCGCCATTTCGAGCGAATCTGCCTCAATCTGTTGCCAAGCTTACGCTATCTTCCACCGCCGAACCGGTTGAATTACGAAGATGCGAACAGGCCGGTAGTGGCCTGATTATCGAAGGAAAACAATGGCGAAGGCAGGGCAGGGCGGACTGGAAGGCATCGCGGCAGGGCTGACCCGCGAAAACAAGGGGCCGCCCCCGGTGGAACGATGGAATCCGCCCTTTTGCGGCGATATCGACATGCGGATCGCCGCCGATGGCACATGGTTCTACCAGAAGACGCCGATTGGGCGTTTGGCCTTGGTGAAGTTGTTTGCCTCGGTGCTCAAACGGGAAGGCGACAAGTATTTTCTGGTGACGCCGGTCGAAAAGGTGGGGATCGTCGTTGACGATGCGCCATTTCTCGCCGTGGAAATGAACGCGTCGGTCGGCGACGCCGGTAGCGCTCTTCAATTCCGCACTAACGTCGATGATTGGGTTGCGGCCGGACCGGACCATGCGCTGCGTTTTGACCCGCAGCCAAAAACCGGTGGGCTCAAGCCGTATTTACATGTGCGCCGCGACTTGTGGGCTAAAGTTACGCGCGCGCTGTTCTACGATCTCGTTGCGCTCGGTGAGGAACGCGACGTCGGCGGCAAAACGATGTTCGGCGTTTTTTCGCGAGGCGAGTTCTTCGCCATGGCGGAAGCAAGCGCGCTGCGGGAATTTGTCGTAGCGCATGATCGCGAAAAGTGAACACGATGATTAATTGCAAACGGATTTCATTCGAATGCAGGAACTAGTCACCGGTCTCGCGGCGTCGGAATTCTTTGCGCGCGTGCGTGAGCGTCTGACGCTCGATGTGCCGCCTGGCCTCACAGATGCGAGCGTGACACCAAAGCGGGGCGATCACGATGCCGACCCGGTGATGCGCAAGGTCGCCGAAGTGCGGCCGATCCGTCCCGCCGCTGTGTTGGTGCCGATTATCGACAATCCCGAGCCGACTGTGCTGCTGACGCAGCGCGCACAGCATCTGCCTGACCATCCGGGACAGGTGTCCTTCCCCGGCGGCAAGATCGACAAGGGTGACACGAACCCGTGTGCCTCTGCCTTGCGCGAAACGATGGAGGAAATCGGGCTCGATCGCCCGCACATCGAGCCGATGGGTTACCTCGACCTCTATATGACCACGCTCGGCTATCGCATCGTTCCGGTTATCGCGCGAGTTAAGCCCGGCTTTCACTTGAATCTCAATCCGGCCGAAGTTGACTCGACCTTCGAGGTGCCGCTCGCTTTTCTGATGGATCAGGCCAATGTGCAGCGCCATTTGCGCGAATGGCAGGGCATGACGCGGCATTACTACGCGATCACTTTTGGTGAGCGCTACATTTGGGGCGTGACGGCTGGTATCCTGCGCAATCTTTACGATCGGATCTATCGATGATTCGCCCGATCTTCACCGAGATCGCCCTTTTCGTGGCGCCGTTCGTGCTCTACGCCGTCTTTTTGTGGGCGACAAAGGCTGGGGTAATGGATGTGAGCTCCTGGCCGCTGGTGCGCGTGTTATCGCTCGCCATAGCAGCGATGGCGCTGGTACTCGGCAGCTTCATCTACTTCGCGCATTTTTCCGGCGCGCCGCCGGGCTCCACTTACGTGCCGGCGCACATGGATAACGGAAAATTCGTGCCGGGGACCACGAAATAATGTCGTCGCAGGAAGGTCGCACCGATCGCAAGCTGGGCGATGCACCCTGGCTCACAACTGGCCAGCTGCCGCGCCTTCTCGATGTGCTTGATTGCGACGGGGAGGAAGCGCGCGTTGTCGGGGGTGCCGTCCGCAACGCATTGCTGGGCATGCCGATCGCGGAAATCGACGTGGCCACGACCGCCGTGCCGGAAGAGGTCATCAAACGCGTGACGGCCGTCGGGTTCAAACACGTGCCGACCGGCATCGAGCACGGCACGGTCACCGTCATTGTCGACAAGCAGCCGTTCGAAGTCACTACGCTGCGCAAGGATGTCGAAACCTATGGCCGCCGCGCCAAGGTCGAGTTCGGCGGCGACTGGAAGGCTGACGCCGAGCGGCGCGATTTCACCATCAACGCGCTGTCGGCGGCGCGCGATGGTACGGTCTTTGACTATACCGGCGGCCTCGACGACCTCGCCCGCCGCCGCGTGCGTTTCATCGGCGATCCCGCCAAGCGCATCGCCGAAGATTATCTGCGCATCCTGCGCTTCTTCCGCTTCCACGCGGCCTATGGCACCAGCGATCACCCGGACCCCGCCGGCCTTATTGCCTGTATTCAAGGTCGCAACGGTCTCGATGAACTCTCGCGCGAGCGGGTACGGATGGAGATGATGAAGCTTGTCGTCGCCCCGCACGCGGTGCCCACGCTCATTTCAATGACCGACGCGGGATTGCTGCTGCGCGTGCTTGGCGGCGTGAGCTATCTGGGAAGTTTCGAGAATATGGCCAAGGTGGAGGCGGCAGTCGGAGTCGAGCCGAATGCGGTTCGCCGGCTCGGCGCGCTTGCGGTTGCCATCCCGGAAGATGCGGAGCGGTTGTGGCAGAGGCTGAGGCTTGCCAACAGCGAGCGCGAGCGGCTTGCGTCCATGGGAGAAAGTTGGGGACGCATTTCGCCGCTGTATGGTGAGAAGGCGGGGAAGGCACTGTTGTATCGTCTGCGACCGCAGCAATTCACCGATCGTGTGTTGCTCGGCTGGGCGCGCTCGCAGGCTACCGCTCACGATGCCGAGTGGCATGCGCTCGCAACGCTGTCGAAACGTTGGACCGCGCCGGTATTTCCGCTCAAGGCAGCTGACTTCATGAAGCGCGGAGTTGTGCAAGGTCCGATGCTTGGCGTGGCCATTGCCGCGGCGGAGCAGGCTTGGATCGCTGCAGGATTTCCAAGCGATCAAGCAGCCCTTACTGCCATCGCGGAGGAGATCGCACGGGCACCAGCCTCGCCGCTGCAATCATGAATCTCTTTGCCGGCTTCCACGACATCTCATTCTGGCAATTGATACCTGTGGCGGCGGTCGCGCTATTCGCGTCAATCGTCGGTGGCGTATCCGGCTATGGGACTGGCGCGCTGATGCCGTTGGTGCTCGTGCCGCTTGTTGGCGCCGAGCCGGTCGTGCCGATCATCGCCATTTCTGCGATGTTCACGAATTCGAGCCGCGTTTTCGCGTTCCTGAAATATGTAGATTGGCGGCGCACCGCGATCGTGCTGATCATGGCACTGCCGACCTGTGTGCTGGGAGCCTGGGGATACACGCGGTTGTCGAGCACGGGCGCTGCGCTTGTGATTGGTAGCATGCTTATCCTGAGCGTGCCGCTGCGTCGGCTCTTGAAATATCACGGCGTCAAAATCGGCGATGTCGGACTGGCGCTTGGCTCATTCGGCTATGGTGTCGTAGTCGGCGGGACTGCGGGCTCCGGCGTAATTCTATTGTCACTCTTGATGTCGGCCGGAGGTGAGGGCGCCGGGGTCATCGCCACCGACGCCGCCATTTCTATTGTCGTCGGCATCGTGAAAATCTCTGTATTTGGAATCGCCGGCGTGATCACCGCGCAAGTGATCGCTTTCGCATTGTTGACCGGCCTTGTAGCTTTGCCCGGCGCTTTTCTCGCCAAAACCTTCGTCGAACGCATGCCGATGCACGTTCACACGGCGATCCTCGACGCGGTCGTGCTGTTGGGCGGAATATTTCTGGTGTGGAGCGCGGTGCACTGATCGGCTGAGATCAGCTCAGCCGAAGGTACGTTCCACTCGCCGAATTTGCGGATCAGTTCAGGTACGCTCTTGCAACCGGTTTTCTCGCGGATCTGTTTGAGATGCGAATAAACGGTATTGAGGCTCACGCGCCGCTCGGTTGCATAAGCCCGGTGATAGTGTGGGCACAGCCGACGCATCAGCGCGATCTCTCGCTTGTCCACATGGCCTTGCTTGCGCGTCCTCTGCACGTGGACTGCAGCCAGTTTTTCCGGGGTGTGTTCGAAAATCGCGGCCGTAAAATAACGCAGCCCCATATGGGGCAAAAATTCTGCGTAGAACGGATCTCGTTCCATTCTGGGTTCATCCAAAATCTGATGGTCCCAGATGACAGCTCCGGCGCGCTAACGCAGGGCAAATGGAATGCGCGGGTTGAGCGCCGCGAACTGCTCGATGTAAGGAACGCGTGCGACATCTGGCAGACCGACCGAGCAGAACTCGACAGGTCGTTGTGTAGGTTTGTCGATGACTTCCAGGATTGCGCCCGACGCTCCGAGGAGCCGGCTTGTGGCTTCCAGAGCCTGCGGCACACGCGTGTTGTCGAGGCCGCTGGCATAAACGGCATCGATCGCCTGCAGGAATAGATCGCTACCCGGCATCGCCCCTCCGCAAGCGATGTGCCCGCGGATCGATCGGCTGCTTAATTCCATTGGAAACGCGCAGCCTTTTGCCACTCTGCGACTAAAGGTGCAAGGTGGTTGCCTAAGCCAAGAGTGTTGATGTTATTTCGAGTTTTCGAGGCTCACGGTAAGTTTATGGCCACTTCACCACGGGCGGCATGGAGGAGAGGATGGATTCGACGTTACCGCCGGTCTTGAGGCCGAATATAGTACCGCGGTCATAGAGCAGATTGAATTCGACGTAACGGCCGCGGCGGATCAGCTGTTCTTCACGGTCAGACTCGGTCCACGGTAAGGTGAAGTTCTTTCGCACCAGCCCCGGATAGACACGCAGGAATGCGCGACCGACGTCCTGTGTAAATGAAAATGTCTCATCCCAATCTGTTTCGAGATAATCATAAAATATGCCGCCGACACCGCGCAGTTCGTTTCGGTGTTTTAGGAAGAAATAGTCGTCGCACCACTTTCTGTATTTGTCATAGGGCGCGATCTCGGCATGCAAATCGCATGCTGTTTTCATCGCAGCATGAAAGGCAATGCTGTCGGGATCCGTCTGCAGCCGCCGTCTATCGAGCACCGGGGTGAGGTCGGCGCCGCCGCCGAACCAGGATTTGCTGGTAACGACAAAGCGTGTGTTCATATGGACCGCAGGCACGTTCGGATTGTGCAGGTGCGCGATCAGAGAGATACCCGATGCCCAGAAACGAGGATCCTCGTCGGCGCCGGGGATGTCGTGACGGAACTCCGGAGCGAATTCGCCGTGCACGGTTGAGCAATGCACACCAACTTTTTCGAATACCCGACCGTGCATCATGGCCATCGTCCCACCGCCACCGAGCGCGCCGGTATGGTCGGTGCGCTGCCATGGCGTACGCCTGAATCGACCTGGTGGCCGGTCCGCAAATGGAGCGCTTTCGGGCAGCGAATCCTCCACTGCCTCAAACGCGGCACAGATATCGTCGCGCAAGGCCTCGAACCATGTTCGTGCGCGTGTCTGGCGGGCTTCCAGTTGTCCTGCGTCCATTGATGGCTCCGGCCTGACTATATCTGCGGCGAAGCTACAGCGCCTATCACCGCGGTAAGCCGCCAGTCTGCCGCAGGGCTTCGCTCGCTACCATGGCGACCGCCATCGCAACATTGACCGAACGCATGCCCGGCCGCATCGGGACGCGCAGACGGGCGTCGGCTGCCTTGTGCACCGCTTCCGGAACGCCAGCGCTCTCGCGGCCGAACAGCAGCACCTGGTCGGTGTTGAATGCGTGATCGACGTATGATCGCTCTGCGGCTGTCGTCAGCAGCACAAGCGAAAGCCGCTCGCGGGCGCGCCAATCCTCGAAGGCCGAAAACGATGTGTGCCGGGTGAGGGTGACCTGGTCCAGGTAGTCCATGCCTGCCCGGCGGAACGCACGATCGGTCACGGGGAAGCCGGCCGGCTCTATGATGTGTGCTGCGATGCCCAGGCAGGCGCAAAGCCGCAGAATCGTGCCGGTATTCTGGGGAATGTCCGGCTCGTAAAGGGCGATTCGCATGGCAGGCCTAGGGGACTCCTCGGTCGCGATAAGCCGGTCTGGCGGAACGATTGTGCGACCCATCCTCGCACGCGTGGACATCCGATCGGGGCAGATCGGATGCGGCCCGCCGCCCGGATCGCACACATGATGTAACATTTAAAGCGCGGGCGGGCGCAAAACCGGTGTCTACCTTAGTCAACCGGGCGCTTGCGGGCTTGCGCTTGCACGGCAAGGGTGCCAATAGAACCCCACCGACGCGCTGTCCTTCCTTTTAAGGCTGCCGCAACCGGGCCGCCTCGCCGCCAAAGGACTTCGGTCCGGGCTCCAGCCGTGGGCGGATGAATAAGCCACCGGAGGAGAGGGCCTCAGACGTGACGACCGTGTCTTCGGCGGAGCACACACGCCGCGACTTTCTCTACATCGCCACTGGGGTCGTCGGGGCCGTCGGGGCCGCTGCTGCTCTGGTTCCCCTGATCGCGCAGATGAATCCGGATGCCTCGACCATCGCGGCAGGTGCCCCGATCGACGTCGATCTCGCGCCCATTGCCGACGGGCAGATCATCAAGGTGTTCTGGCGGTCAAAACCGATCTTCATCTCCCATCGCACCAAGAAAGAGATCGAAGAGGCGCAGAAGGTCAACGTCGCCGCCCTTCCGGATCCCGAACCCGATTCAGCTCGCGTCAAACCGGGGCACGATCAATGGCTCGTGGTGATCGGCATCTGCACACATCTCGGCTGCATTCCGCTTCCCCATCAGGGCGAGTATGACGGCTGGTTCTGTCCGTGCCACGGCTCGCAGTACGATACCTCGGGTCGTATCCGCAGAGGTCCGGCGCCGAAAAATCTCGCGCTGCCGCCATACAAGTTTGTTTCCGATACGAAAATCCAAATCGGCTGAGCGAAACGTCGCATTCAAGGTTCAATCATGAGCGGACACTCGACCTACCAACCGCAGAGCAAGGTTCTGCAATGGCTCGAGAAACGGTTGCCGATCGGTGGCCTGGTTCATTCTTCTTTCGTGGTCTATCCGGTGCCGCGCAATCTGAACTATCTGTGGACGTTCGGCGGCATCCTCGCGTTCATGCTCGGCGTGCAGATCGTCACCGGCATCGTGCTGGCGATGCATTATACCCCGCACGTCGATCTCGCGTTCCGATCTGTTGAGGGCATCATGCGCGACGTCAACTATGGTTGGCTGTTGCGCTACCTGCACGCCAACGGCGCGTCGATGTTCTTCTTGGCCGTCTACGTCCACATGTTCCGCGGCATCTATTATGGCTCATACAAAGAACCGCGTGAGGTGCTCTGGATTCTCGGCGTGATCATCTACCTGCTGATGATGGCGACAGGCTTCATGGGCTACGTGCTGGTCTGGGGCCAGATGAGCTTCTGGGCCGCGACCGTGATCACCAATCTGTTTTCGGCAATTCCCGGCGTTGGCGACACGATCGTTACGTGGCTATGGGGCGGCTACGCGGTCGGAAATCCGACGCTCAACCGGTTCTACTCGCTGCACTATCTGCTGCCCTTTGTGATTGCGGGCGTGGTCGTACTCCACATTTGGGCATTGCACGTCGTCGGGCAGAATAATCCCACCGGGATCGAACCCAAGTCAGAAAAAGACACCGTGGCGTTTACACCCTACGCAACGGTGAAGGACGGCTTCTTCCTTGCGGCGTTCGTCATCCTCTACGCGTGGTTCGTGTTCTACATCCCGAATTTCCTCGGCCACGCAGACAACTACATCCCGGCCAATCCTGCAGTGACACCGACACACATCGTGCCGGAATGGTACTACCTGCCGTTCTACGCGATCCTGCGCGCAATTCCGGACAAACTGATCGGTGTCATCGCGCTCGGCGCCTCCATTGTGATTCTGGCTTTCCTGCCCTGGCTCGACACATCGAGGGTGCGCTCGGCCCGCTATCGGCCGTTGTTCAGACAGTTCTTCTGGCTGTTCGTGATTGTGTGCGTCGGGCTCGGCTGGCTGGGCTCCAAGCCGCCTGAGGGAATCTACGTGATCCTGGCTCGCGTCTTCACCATTTATTACTTCGCGTTTTTCCTGGTCATCCTGCCGCTCCTCGGCATCTTCGAGAAGACCAAGCCGCTGCCGAATTCGATTTCGGAATCGGTTCTGGGCGCGAAAGCGTGAGCGGGAGAACGAACATGAAGATGCAGCGTACAATCATCGCTCTCGCGCTCGCTGGATGCGTCGGTTCGTCGATCGCACCGGCGGTCGCTCAGGAGCATGACACGCCGACGCCGCCGATGTTGAAGTGGTCTTTTTCTGGCCCGTTCGGCAGGTACGACCAGGGACAACTCCAGCGCGGCTTCAAGATTTACAAGGAAGTCTGCGCAGTCTGTCACTCGATTCAGATGCTGGCTTTCCGCAATCTGGCCGACCCAGGCGGCCCTGGCTTTTCAGAGGCGCAGGCGGCGGCGGTGGCCGCTGACTACAAGATCAAGGATCTCGACGATAAGGGCGAGCCGACTGAGCGCCCCGGACGTCTCGCCGATACCTTCCCGCCACCGTTCGCAAATGAACTCGCGGCCAAGGCGGCGAACGGCGGTGTTGCGCCGCCCGACATGTCGACCTTGGCGAAGGCCCGCACGTTTGAGCGCGGCTTCCCCTGGTTCGTGTTCGATACGATTACGCAATATCAGGAGCAGGGGCCGGACTACATCGCCGCGCTGCTGAACGGTTATGAGGAGCCCCCCAAAGGCTTCCAACTGCCGCAAGGCGGTCACTACAACAAATATTTCCCGGGCCACAATATTGCGATGTCGCCTCCGCTGCAGGCGGGCCAGGTGACCTTCGACGATGGTGCGCCGCAGACGCAGGAGCAATATTCCAAGGATATCTCCGCGTTTCTGATGTGGGCAGCCGAGCCGCACATGGTGGCGCGCAAGCGCATCGGCCTGCAGGTTATGATCTTCCTGATCGTGCTCGCCGGATTGATGTATTTCACCAAGAAAAAGGTGTGGCACGAGGTCGAGAAGCCGCGCGAAATCGCACGCGGACAGGACCCGAAGAAGACCGCGGCCTGACGACTTTTGAAATGTTGTTGCGCGAAGGGCCTCGTTTGGGGCCCTTCGTTTTTTTGTCGGCTCGTATAGGCTGAACGCACTCCTCTTCCACACTTGCGAGTGCGCATGGCCAAATCTGTTCTCGGTATCATCGGTGGGTCTGGCATTTATGATTTGCCGGGCCTTGGCAATGTACAAGAGCAACGAATTGCCAGTCCCTGGGGCGATCCATCCGGTCCTCTGCGCATCGGGGAGATCGCAGGGCTGCCGGTCGTGTTTCTCTCGCGCCACGATCAGGGCCACCGGCTATCGCCGTCAGATATCAACTATCGCGCCAATATTGACGTCTTGAAGCGTGCCGGTGTTACCGATCTGGTTTCCTTGTCAGCGTGTGGCTCGTTCAAGGAAGAGCTGCCACCCGGGTCCTTCATTCTGGTCGATCAGTTTGTCGATCGTACCTACAGGCGCGAGAGCTCTTTCTTCGGCAAGGGACTTGTGGCGCATGTTTCAATGGCTCACCCGGTGTCGCCGCTGTTGCGCGCGAATTTGCGTGATGCGGCAACGGCGGAGGGCATCACGCCGCACTGGGGCGGCACCTATGTGTGCATGGAAGGCCCACAATTCTCCACTTACGCCGAAAGCATGACCTACAAGCAGCTTGGCTATTCCGTCATCGGTATGACCAACATGCCGGAAGCCAAACTCGCTCGGGAGGCGGAGATTTGCTTCGCGACCGTCGCGATGGTCACCGACTTCGATTGTTGGCATCCGGATCATGACGCCGTGACGGTCCAGCAGATCATCAAGGTTCTGCTCGCCAATGCTGAACAAGCCAAGAAACTTGTTGCGCGGCTGGCGCGCGATTTTTCACGCGAGCACGAGCCTTGCCCGATCGGTTCCGATCGCGCGCTCGATACAGCGCTGATCACGGCACCAGAGGCGCGTGATCCGGAGCTGATCAAAAAGCTCGATGCCGTTGCGGGCAGGGTGCTCGGCCGTTAGCCTTGCCATCATGAACATGCGGGCTGGCGCTGTCACGCGTGAGGAGCCTCCGTTTCGTGCCGAGCACATCGGCAGTCTGTTGCGGCCGAGAACGCTGCTGCAAAAGCGTGAGCGCTTCGCACGTGGAGAGATTTCGCAGGCCGATTTGACCGACGCGGAAGACGCGGCGATCGTGGACGCGGCGGCCTTGCAGGAGCGGCTGGGCCTCCAGTTCGCGACTGACGGTGAATTCCGTCGTCGCTCGTATCACAGTTTTTTTACCGACAGCTTG
>Ga0307296_10000485_pt1 | contig 18848 bp, 15 predicted proteins | sample ER_DNA_153_FD_194467 | JGI IMG/M metagenome (GOLD analysis project Ga0307296, IMG submission 194467) | Bulk soil microbial communities from the East River watershed near Crested Butte, Colorado, United States - ER_DNA_153 | ecosystem: Environmental > Terrestrial > Soil > Floodplain | place... | reverse complement strand
GCTGACCGCCGAGGACTGGCGCAACCGCGAGAAGCGCACCGCCTACGAGCAGGCGATCGAGGACATGCTGGAGCGGACCGACCACCCGCTGGCCCGCTGGCACCTGGTCGAGGCCGACTCCAAGCGCTTCGCCAGGGTCAGGGTGGTGGAGACGGCCATCGTCGAGATCGAGCGGGGCATGCGCGACCGCGGCTTCGAGCCGCCCGAGCCCCGCCCCCGGCCCCCGGCCAAGACCAAGGTCAAGGCCAAGGACCGCGACAAGGCGAAGACCCGGCGCGGTTGACGCGGTCGCGCCCGCTCGGCGCGAACCCGCCGCAACGCTGCGGTGCGCTTGACACGGACGATAGCGTCCCAAGCGCCTTCCCCCCGGCGAACGCAAGGTGATCCACGGTGCTCCGTAACGCGCCCATCCGGACCAAGCTGGTCGTCTCCCTGCTGGGCCCGCTGCTGGTGCTGGCCGTCGTCGGCCTGGTCGGCATCCGCCAGAACCAGGCCGAGAGCGACCGGGCCGCCCGCAGCACCACCTACGCCCGCCTGGCCGCCGGCCTCGCCCCCCTCATCCACGAGCTCCAGGCCGAGCGCAGCCTGTCGACCAGCTACATCGACAGCGGCCGCAAGCAATGGGGCGCCCGCCTGGCCGAGCAGCGGCACCAGGTGGACGGCGTGGCCGCCGCCTACCGGGCCAGCGCCCAGCGGCTTGGCGCCGACGACCGGCTGCTGGCCGAGAAGATCGAGTACGGCCTGGCCGAGCTGGGCCGCCTCGGCCAGCAGCGCAAGGCGGTCGACAGCGCCCCGATCAAGCCCGAGGACCTGGAGGCCGAGCCGAGCATCGAGCTGCACGAGGAGGAGGGCGAGGAGGACCTCGAGAACGCCGTCGAGCACGGCCACGGCCCGATCGACACCCCCGGCAAGGCGCTGGAGCAGTACACCGACACCATCAGCGACCTGCTGGACATCAACACCGAGATCGCGCCCGGCTCCAACGACGAGGCGCTGCTGAAGGGCGTGGCCGCCTCGGTCGCGCTGGCCAGGGCCAAGGACTTCGCCGACAGCCAGCGCAGCCTCATGCAGCGGGTGTCCGCGGCCAAGCGCTTCCAGGGGGCCGAGCACACCCGGCTCAGCGCCCTGGTCGCGGCCGAGACCATCTACCGGGCCCAGTTCGAGGCCAGCGCCACCGAGGCCCAGCATGAGTTCTTCGAGGACATGGTCTCCGGCGACGACGTCGAGGCCGTCGAGCGCGACCTGGACGCCGCCCTGGGAAGCAGCGACAAGCTGCCCAAGCTCGGCGTCGACCCGCACGACTGGTTCGACGCCATGACCGTCAAGCTGGACCGCATGCGCACGGTCGAGGAGCGCCTGAGCAGCGACGTGATCGCCACCAGCTCCGCCCTCCAGCGCGGCGCCGACCGCCGAGCCTGGCTGTACAGCCTGCTGCTGGCCGCCGGCGTGGTCCTGGCCCTGGTCCTGGCCCTGGTCACCGCCCGCTCCCTGATCCGTCCCATGCGCCGCCTGGAGGCGGCGGCCGAGGAGACGGCCGAGCGCCGCCTGCCCGGGGTGGTGCAGCGGCTCCAGGAGGGCGAGCAGGTCGACCTGCAGGCGGAGTCGGCGCCGCCCATCGAGGTCCGCTCCAGGGACGAGATCGGCCACCTGGCCGAGGCGTTCAACGCCGTGCACGGGGTGGCGGTCCGGGTCGCCGGCCGCGAGGCGGCCCTGCGCCGCAGCGTCGGCGACATGTTCCTCAACCTGGCCCGGCGCAGCCAGAGCCTGATCGAGCGTCAGCTCGAGGTGATCGACGAGCTGGAGCTCAGCCGCTCCGAGGCCGAGGTGCGGGCCAGGCTGGGCGAGCTGGACCACCTGGCCACCCGGATGCGGCGCAACGCCGAGAACCTGATCATCCTGTCCGGGTCCGAGCCGGCCCGGCGCTGGCGCGGGCCGGTCGGGCTGGTCGAGGTGGTCCGGGCGGCGGTCGAGGAGGTCAAGGAGCACACCCGGGTGGAGCTGCTCCCCATCGACCAGGTGCAGCTGGCCGGTCACGCCGCCGCCGACGTCATGCACCTGCTGGCCGAGCTGATCGAGAACGCGGTCAGCTTCTCGGCCCCCGGCACCAAGGCCCTGGTGGCCGGCCAGCCACTGCCCGCCAGCTACCTGCTGGAGATCGAGGACCAGGGGCTCGGCATGACCGACGAGCAACTGGTCAAGGTCAACCACCGGCTGGCCAAGCCGCCCGACATCGACTTCGCCCTGGCCAAGATGCTGGGGTTCTTCGTGGTCACCCAGCTCGCCGCCAAGCACGGGATCAAGGTGCAGCTGCGCCACTCCTGGTACGGCGGCGTCACCGCCCTGGTGCTGCTGCCCAAGCCCCTGATCGTGCGGCCGGCCGAGCCGGCGGCGCTGCCCGGCGGCGAGGCCGAGCGGCGCCTGGACCAGTCGCCGATCGCGGCCGTTGCCGACCGCCCGCCGTCCACCGAGGACGGCCGCGAGGTGGCCGCCGACCCCGACCTGGCCTGGATCGACAGCCGGGTGCCCATGGTCCACGTGCCCCTGCGCCGCCCGCCGTGGCGCTAGGGGCGGGCGGCGCCGACGAGCTTGCAGCCGACCTGGTACCTGGCGCAGCGGTACAGGGCCAGGAACGCATACGCGTCGAAGGCGGTCTCGCTGTCGGTCGGCCGCAGGCCCAGGTACTCGGGCGGCATGTTGAAGCGGTCGGCCACCGCCTGGGCGACACCGGTCGGCTTGAGGTAGCGGCGGTCGCGGTTCCAGTAGGAGAGGAACCCGCCCCGCAGGGCCGGGCGGTAGGCGACCCGGTCGGCGGCCCGGACGACGCCGTCGTCGCCGATCTGGACGCTGAGGGCCAGGCCGGCCACGGCGTCGGCGTAGGGGCGGCGGCCGAGCTGGCCGCTGTTGTAGCCGAGCACCGTCTCCAGCATGCCGAAGGCGAAGGTGCGCAGGGCGCTGGCCCGTTCCCGGTCGCAGCCGAAGGGGGTGCAGCGCGGGATGCCGAAGCCGAGCCGGTCGAAGCGCCCCTCCAGCTGGTCGGCGGTCCGGCCGGCCGAGGTGGTGGCCATCGGCAGCAGGGCCGACTGGTCGCGGTAGGCGTGGTCGGGCGACTCGCCGCGGTTCAGCGCCTGCAGGGCCTCGATGGCCGGCAGCAGGGTGTCGTGGCGGGCCGCCAGCAGGTACGGCCGCACGTCGGCCACGCACGCCTTGGACCGGTAGGGGTAGGCCCTCGGGGAGGCCGGCGGGCTCAGCCGGCAGTCGCCGTAGGCGTCCAGGAACGGCTCGTGGCGGTAGCCGAAGTCGCGCGGCTCGTCGCGGCCCTGGCCGAAGATGGCCGCCCGGAGGTCGCGCCCGGGCACGAAGCCGGCGTTGAGCATGAACCGCGCCAGGGCGCTGGAGCGGGCCTTGTCTCCCCGGCTGACCGCGTGCAGCCAGGCCAGCTGGGTCGCGTGGCGGATCGTGAACCGGAAGCTGCGCAGGTGGCTGACGTCGCGGACCGGGAAGCTGCGGCGCAGCGCCGGCTGGCCGGCCGCCGGCCCCGGCCGGAAGGTGCCCAGCCGGACGTCGTCCAGCCAGACCTCGGCCGCGCTGGCCGGGTCGTCGAAGGCCAGCACGCTGACGCTGACCCGGTAGCGGCCCCGGCCCGCGTCCCAGTCGACGCCGGCCCGCAGCCGCAGCCCGTCGGCGGCGGTCGGGGTGGCGAAGGTCAGCTCGTAGGCCTCGCTGGCATAGGCGGACTCGAGGAGGCGGATCCGGGTCGGGGCCGGGCAGCCCTCGCCCCGGCAGTCGCCGGCGTCGGGCTGGCCGAGCAGCACCCAGCGGCCGTAGCCGGGGAACCGCACCCGGATGGGCAGCGCGTAGTGCTCGGACTGGACCGCCCCGGCCGGGCCGAGCGGCTTGTAGAGCCCGTCCAGGAACGCCTCGCCGCGGGCGATGGCCGCGTTGAGGTGGTCCAGGGTGGGCGCCGGGACCGAGACCGGGCGGGACGGGGTCGTCGCCCCCAGCCGGTCGACCATGGACACCACCGACGCGGCGACCATGGCCGTGACCACGATCCCGACGGCCACCAGCAGGGCCAGCGAGCGGCGCCGCCGGGGCGGCGGCGGGGCGACCGAGGGGCGGGCGGCCGGCACCGGGTCCCCGACCCACACCCCGAACGGGGGCGGGTGATCCGGGACCCCGCCGGCAGGCGACCACAACCGCGACATGAACCTCCCCCGACCCGGCCAGCTGCCCAGGTTGCCGGGATTGTCGTCAGGCCGGTGAACACCGCCCATCCAGAGACCTACCTAGTGCGACCAGGGCACGGCGGCCGGCTCCCGACCAGGCAGGCGATGGCCCGGGGGGGACCGGCGCAGCAGGTCACGACCACCCTCGGCGAGCCCGCGGCCCGGGGTCGGGACCACGGCATGGACGGGAAGGGACCAGTGGGGCGCCAGGTCACAAACCGGTCACGGCCCCGGAGGCGGCCCGGCCCACCCATCTGCGGCGAATCATCGCCCCGCGCCGTTTCATTGGTTTCTCCGTTTGGAGGCGAACAGGCGCATCCTCTAGGATCGGCCGAACCGATCGAGGGGGCTGTCATGAGGCGGGTCAGGATCCTGGTGGTCGACGACCACCAGATGCTGCGGGAAGCGCTGGTCGGGATGCTGGAGCTGGGCGGCTTCGAGGTCGTGGGGGCGGTCGCCGACGGGGCCGACGCGACCTCCCTGGCCGTCGAGCTGGCCCCCGACGTGGTCCTGGTGGACCTGTCCATGCCGGTCCTTGACGGCCTGGGCACGACCAGGCTGCTGCGCGAGGCCGTGCCCGAGACGGCGGTCGTCATGTTCAGCGCCTTCGACAGCCCCGAGCTGCGGCGCCAGGCGTTCGCGGCCGGCGCCGTCGCCTGCCTCCCCGAGGGCTGCAGCGGCGACCGCCTGCGGGCGACCCTGGAGGCCGCCGTGACCGTCGCCAGCGGCGACTTCCACCGGGCCTGACAGCTCCGCTCGGCCCGTAGCGGAACCCGGCCTCGGGGGCTGGCCGCCCGGGCAGCCTCCCGGCCGCCCGCTACGCGGCCCTGTACCTGCCCGCGACCGTGGTCGCCGCCCTGACCTGCCTCAGCTTCGTCCTGCTGCTCACCCCCACCGGGTCGCTCCCCTCGCGCCGCTGGCGCTGGTGGGCCTGGGCCACCGCGGCCGCGCCGGTCGCCTGCCTGCTGGCCATCACCCTCGCCCCCCGGCCGTTCGACCGGCCCTACCAGGCGGCCGAGAACCCGCTGGACGTCAGCGGCCTCACCGGGCCGCTGCTGGTCATCTACCAGCTGGCCTTCGCCGTCACCAACCTGGCCGTGCTGGTCGGGGCGGCGTCGCTGGTGGTGCGGTTCCGCCGGGCCCGCGGCACCGAGCGCCAGCAGCTGCGCTGGGTCACCCTGGCGGCGGCCCTGGCCCTGCTGGCGTCGGTGGTGGTCCTGGCGCTGTCCCTGCTGGACGCCAACCCGGTGCTGCTCGGCTGGGTCGCTCAGCCGGTGAGGCGCAGCCGGTGGGCGACGGCCGCGGCCTCGCCGCGGTTGGCCACCCCCAGCTTGGCCAGGATGTTGGAGACGTGCACGCTGGCCGTCTTGTCGCTGATGAACAGCGCCTCGGCGATCTGGCGGTTGGTGCGGCCGTCGGCGAGCAGGGCCAGCACCTCACGCTCCCGGGGGGTCAGGCCGAGCTCGTCGGTGGCGGTCGTGGACTCCTCGGCCGGGCTGTCCGGGGCTCCCCCGTCCGGCGGGAGCCCCAGGTCGAGCCGGGCCCGGCGGCCCAGCGAGTCGATCTCGGCGACCAGCGGCCGCGCCCCGAGCCCGGCGGCCAGCGTCCGCGCCCTGGCCAGGGCCGCGGTCGCGTCGGCGCGGGGCGCCCCCTGGGCCAGCAGCGCCTCGGCCTGCCGCCAGCGGGCGTAGCCGGCCTGCCAGGGGTAGCCGAGCGCCTCCCAGGCCTCGGCGCTGCCCGCCCACCGCTCGGGGTCGCTCGGGCCGGCGGCCCTGGCCCACTCGGCCTCGGCGGTGCGCAGGTTGGCCTCCACGACCGGCGTCGGCACCACCCCCGGCGCGGCGACGGCCGCCCGGACCCGCTCGACCAGGCGGCCGGCCAGCTCGCGGGCGGCCTGCTCCTCGGCCTCGGCATGGCGGTCCCGGGCCTGCTCGGCCAGCGCCGCCGCCACGGCCAGCCCGCTGCGGCACAGCTCGCCGACCCAGTAGGGCCCGTCCGTGGCGGCCAGGACCTCCAGGCCTTCGGCCACGGCGGCGCGCCCGTCCGCCGGGTGGCCGTCCCACAGGGCGGCCTCGGCCAGCCCGGCCAGCACCGGCGTGGCGTTCTGCGGGTCCAGCTGCGCCGGGACCTCGTCGAGGACCCGCCGCAGGTCGGCCTGGGCGCCGGCCAGGTCGCCGGTCCGCAGCCGCAGCGTCCCCCGGACGGTCAGCGGCCGGACCCGGAGCCCGGGCGACCGGAGGTCCAGGTCGAAGACCTCGTCCAGCAGCCGCTCGGCCTCCTCCCGCCGCCCCAGGCTCAGCAGCGAGTTGGCCGCGTCGGGGAGCAGGTTGGGGCCATAGCGTCCAAGGCCGCCGACCTGGCGGACCATGTCGGCGCCGGCCAGGAAGACCTCGACGGCGTCGGCGGAACGGCCGGCCTGGTCCAGGACGGTGGCCAGGCAGGCGTGCACCCGGCCCAGGTCGTCGACGTCGACCAGCTCCCTGGCGATGCGGCGGCCCTGCTCCAGGTCGGCGATGCCCTCCTCCAGCTGCCCGAGGACGCCCAGGGAGGTGCCGAGGGTGGTGAGGGCGTGGCCCTCCACGGCCCGCGCGCCGACCTGCCGGGCCACCGCGACCGCCTCCTGGCCGCGGGCCAGCGCCTCGGCGTGGTGGTCCAGCAGCATGAGCAGCTGGCCGTGGGCGGCCAGGGCGCGGGCCAGCTCCGGCGACGGCGGGTCGGGAGGGATGATGGCCACCGCCCGCTCGACGGCGGCCATGGCCAGGGGCGTGTGGCTGGCGTTCCAGTGGTAGCGGGCCAGCCGCTCCAGCAGCGCCCCGGCCCGCAGCGGCTCGGCGGCCGGGTCGACCCGGTCGAGGGCCAGGCGGCCCAGGGCGACCGCGCGGTCGTCGTAGCCGGCCAGGTTGGCCGCCTCGGCGGCGCGGTGCAGCACCGCGCCCCGGTCCAGCGGGCTGCGGGCGGCCGCCTCGGGCACCTGGTCCCACAGCTCCAGCGCGCGCTCGTAATGCCCCAGGGCCTCGGCCAGGGCCGCGGCCGCCTCCGCGGCCTGCCCGGCCTGCACGCTGGCCACCAGCGCCTGTCCCAGGTCGTGGGCGGCGTACCAGTGGTAGGCGAGCTGGCCCCACTCGACGGCGGTGCCGCTGGCGGTGCCCGAGGCGTCGGCGCGCTGCTGGATGCGTCGCTCCAGGGCGCGGGCGTAGGCGGCATGGAGCGGGCCACGCTGGACCGGCAGCAGGTCGTCGTAGATCGCCTCCTGCACCAGCGCATGCCGGAAGACGTAGGCGCCGCCGGCCTCGTCGACGCCGAGGATGTGGCGGGTCACCGCCTCGCGCAGCAGCCACACCAGTTCCTCGGCGTCCTGGCCGACGACGGCCGCCAGCAGCTCATGGTCCACCCGGGTGCCGGCCACCGCCGCCACCTCCAGCACCCGTTGGGTCGGCTCCGAGAGCGCCTCCACCCGGGCCAGCACCAAGTCCCGCAGAGCCAACGGCAGCCTGGTCCCGTCCAGGTGGGCGGCCAGCAGCTCCTCGGCGAAGAACGGGTTGCCCTCCGAACGGGCCAGCACCTCCCCGACCAGCGCCGGCGGGACCGGCTCCTCGAGGATCCCGGCCAGCAGCTCGGCCAGGCCCCGGCGGCCCAGCCGCTCCAGCTCCAGCCGCTCGGCCCGGCCGCTGCGGTCCAGCTCGGCCAGGAACGGCCGCAGCGGGTGGCGGCGGTGCAGCTCGTCGGACCGGTAGGTCATCACCAGCGCCACCCCGCCGCGCAGGTTGCGGACCAGGAACCCCAGCAGGTCGCGGGTGGACTGGTCGGACCAGTGCAGGTCCTCGACCACCAGCAGCACCGGGCCGCGCTCGGCCAGGCGGTGCAGCACCCCGAGCAGCAGCTCGAACAGCCGCGTCGGGGCCAGCGGCGCCTCCGCCGGCCGGCCCCCGGCGTGCGGGCCGAGCTCGGGCACCAGCCGGGCCAGCTCGGCGCGGGCACCGCCCAGCACCCGGTCCAGCTCGCCCGGGTCCAGGACCACGACCAGCGGCCGCAGCGCCTCGACCAGCGGCGCATAGGCCAGGACGCCCTCCCCCACGTCCAGGCAGCCGCCGGTGAGCGCGACCGCGCCCAGCTCGCCGGCCTGGCCGACCAGCTCGGCGACCAGCCGGGTCTTGCCGACACCGGCCTCGCCCGCCACCACCACGATGGCGGGCCGGCCGGCCGCCGCCCGATCGAGGGCCGCCCTCAGCTGGGCGACCTCGGCGTCGCGGCCGACCAGAACCGGACTGGAGACTCGCCGGGCCACGCCCCCGATCATCCCAGATCCGGCCCCCAAGGGCTCACGCCCTGGCCGGGCGCGGCAGCCGGAACGGCAGGCGTTCCCGGACGGTCCGGCGACGACGGGTGGCCCGCGCCTGCCTGGTCTTCAGCTCATCGGCCAGGCGCTGCTTGGCGGCCTGCTGGCGGAGCTCGGTGATGTGCTGCACGACCAGCTCCTGCGGCGACACCAGGTACATCTCATCCTCCTCAGGTGACGGTTGCCCTGAGACGAGCATCGGGCTAAGGCCCCACCCCCCACATTGGGAGGACGAGGTACTCCCACCCCGGCCGACCACTCATCTCGAGGGCCACGTGCCGTTACCCGGCAACCGAGCGATGATGAGCGGATGGCAACCGGTCCGGCGACACGGCGACGCCCCTGGTGGTTCCTGGGGCTGGCCGTCCTGGTGGTGGTGCTCGTGGCGGGCGCCGGCGGCTCGTGGCTGCTGTGGCGCCACCGGCACCAGGGCCAGGCCAGGAACGTCCCCGACGACGAGCTGAGCAGCCCCTTCGCGCCCTGGCCCACGCCGGCCCCCCGCGAGGAGGCGGCGCCGAAAGGGCCGCCGTTCGTGACCTCGGTGAGCCCCAACGGCCGCTACTTCCTCGACCAGTACGGCAAGCCCCTGCTGCTGGAGGGTGACTCCCCCTGGGCCCTGATGACCAGGCTGTCGCCGCGGCAGGCCCGGCTGTGGTTCGCCGACCGCCAGCGGCAGGGCTTCAACGCGGCCATCGTGTCGCTGGTCGGGGCGACGGCCAACGGCGCCCCCAGCGACGACGGGGCCACCTTCGACGGCCTGCGGCCCTTCGTGGACGGCGACGTCCTCAACTGGCAGGAGCCGTACTGGGAGCGGGTGACGGCCTATCTGCGGATGGCCGCCGACCACGGCATCACGGTCATGCTCTACCCGATCGACGGTTGGACCATCGGGCATTCCTTCGTCCCGACCTCGGTCGAGCAGTGCCGCCGCTACGGCGCCAAGGTGGCCGAGCGCTTCCGCGACCTGCCCAACATCGTCTGGATGGCCGGAGGCGACTACGTCCCCGCCACCGACGACCTGGCCCGCGGCAGCGACGTCGACCACTGCATCGACGCGATGATGCGCGGGATCCGCGAAGCCGGGGACGCCCGGCCGTTCTCCATCCAGCTGGGGCCGCGCAAGTCGGTCTCCACCGACAACCCCTACTGGGCCTCGCGGGTCGACTGGAACTTCGTCTACACCTACTACCCGACCTACAGGGCCGTGCTGGACGCCCACCGCCGGCAGCCGGCGATCCCGGCGGTGCTCGGCGAGGCCAACTACGAGGGCGAGAACAACCAGCCGGAGACGCCACCGACCACCGACGAGACCCTCCGCCGGCAGGTGCTGTGGTCGCTGACCTCGGGCGCGGCCGGCGAGTTCGTCGGCAGCGACGACTGGGAGTTCCACGACGGCTGGGAGCAGCGGCTGTCGACCCGCGCGCTCACCGAGATCCGGCGGCTGCGCACCCTGTTCTCGACCCTCGCCTGGTGGGAGCTGGTCCCCGACACCGCCAACGAGCTGGTCACCGCGGGACGCGGCACGGAGCTGACCACCGACGAGCCGATGGACGTCCTGGAGAACGACTACGTGACCGCGGCGAGGACCCCGGACGGCCGCCTGGCCGTCATCTACCTGCCGACGCGGCGGACGATCTCGGTCAGCCGCTCGGCCATGGCCGCCGGGACCCGGGCGGCGTGGGTCGACCCGACGTCCGGGACGCGCCGCCCCGTCCCCATGGCGGCGACCTTCACCACGCCGGGCCCGAACGCCGGCGGCGACGACGACTGGCTCCTGGTCCTGAGCGCCTGAGCGCGTTTCGAGCCCCGATCGCGACCGGGTCGAGCTCGTTTCGCGCCGGCCGCGATGCCTGGCCGTCGCCGGCCCGTGACCGGCCCGGGCCACGCTCATGTCCTGGGCTTCCAGCGTCGCGCCAGTTCGGGGGGAACCACCATGCGGGCAGCCAGGATCATCGCCACCGTCGCGTTCGCCGCCGCCGTCGCCGTCACCGGCTGCAGCGCCCACTCCACCGCCACCCACCCGTCCGCGGCACCCCAGGCGCCGGAGGCCACCGCGCCGTCGCACCGGCCGACGGCCACCGGGACACCGCCCTCGACGGTCGGCCCGTCGGGCGACCGGCCGGTGACCGGCCGCTGCGACGCCTCGGCGCTGGCGGGCTCGGTCCAGGGCATCGAGGGCGCCGCCGGCACAATCTGGACCACCATCCGGCTGCGCAACGCCTCGGCCAGGACCTGCACGGTCAAGGGCATCCCCGGGGTGCGGCTGCTCGGCCCCCAGGGACGGCCGGTGACGGCGCCGTCCGTGCCCGACGGGCCGGCCGGGTCCCCGGTGGTGCTGCGGCCAGGCCAGGCGGCCTGGTTCGCCTTCGGCGAGCCCAACGTCTGCGACCGCTCCGTCGTGGGGTCGCGGCTGCTGGTGACCCTGCCCCAGGGACGCGGCTCCCTGGTGGTGGACCTGGGCGGGGAGACACGGTACGGCACCTGCGCCAGCGTCCACGTCCAGACGCTCCAGGCGTCGGCCGTCCCCACGCCCCCCTCGCCCCTTGCCGACCGGATCTCCGACCCGCAGGTGGCGGCCGACCGCCTGGTCGCCGCCTGGCTGGGCGGCGACCGCTCGGCCGCCCGCCAGCTCACCAGCCAGGTCGTCACCGAGCGGCTGTTCGGCCAGGCCCCACCCGCCCACCGGCCCGTGGCCCGGCCCTGCCGGCTGGTCGACCCCGGCCTGTTCCTCTGCTCCTACCCCCTGGCCGAGCCCACCGAGCTGTCGGTCTGGGTGCGGGGCGGCGCCTCGGCCGGCTACGGCGTCAGCGGCGTCGAGTTCGTGGACTGACGCGGGTCCCCACGCCAGGCGGTCCAATCGGAGCGGGTCGGGCCACGCTGGGGCTGCCTGGGCTACGCCGCCTTCGTCAAGGCCCTGGACAACAAGGACACGGCCCGCTGGTTCACCACCCTCCTAGCCGATCTGAACCTCAGGCCTCGAACCAGGGACGTAACGGTCCCGTACCGCTGGACCGCTAGACTCGGCTGCGCCATGGCCCGACCACGCCCAAGACCAGACGGTAGGCGGCAGCCCCCGACCAGGACGCTGCTTGCCTGGCCGCTGTGGCTGGCCACCCTCGGCTGCTGCGCGGCCGGCCTGGCCGTCACCCTGGCCGTGACTCGGCCGTTGACGATCGCCGTGCTGATCGAGGGCGCCGCCCATGCGCTGGCCTTCCCGCTCGGCTATGCCACCATCGGGCTGGTCCTGACGTTGCGGCGGCCGGCCAACCCGATCGGCTGGCTGTACGCCGCCGCCGGCCTGCTGTGGTCCCTGGCCATCCCCGGGGACACCTGGCTCGACCAGTTCCTCACCGAGCACCGCCCGCTGCCACTGGCCGCCCAGGTCGCCGCCGTGTACGGGGAGTTCAACTGGGTCCCGGCGACCATCCTGGGCGTCACCCTGCCGGCCCTGCTGGTGCCCGACGGGCGGCTGCGCTCGCGCCGCTGGCGGCCGGTGGCGGCCGCCGCCGTGGCCGCGGCCGTCCTTGCGCTGGTGGGCTCCGCCCTGGCCCCGTCGCGGTTGGAGGACACCTCGATCGCCAACCCGTTCGGGTTGGCCGGGCCCACCGGCGCCGTCGCCGCCGCCCTGGCCGCCGCCGGCACGCTCCTCTGGATGGCCACCATGGTGGCGTCGCTGGCTTGCGTGGTGGTGCGGTTCCGGTCCTCGGTCGGGGTCGAGCGCCAGCAGCTGCGCTGGGTCGCCGCCGGCGCCGTCGCCGCGGTGGCCGGGCTGCTGGCGGGGGCGGCCGTGCCGCAGCGCACCGTCATCTCGTCCATCCTGTACGCAATGGTGCTGTGCATCCCGCTGGCGGTGGCCGTGGCGGTGCTGCGCTACCGGCTGTGGGACCTGGACCGGCTGGTCTCCCGCACCGTCACCTACGCGGTCGTCACCGCCCTGCTGGCCGTGCCGTATCTGCTGATCGTGCCGGCCGCCGGCCGCCTGGTCCAAGGCTCAGGCAGCTTGGCTGTGGCCGCGGCCACGTTGGCGGCGGCGGCCGCCTTCGCCCCGCTGCGCCGGCGGGTGCAGGGTCTGGTCGACCGGCGCTTCAACCGGCGCCGCTACGACGCCGCCCGCACCGTGGAGGGGTTCGCGGCTCGGTTACGGGACCAGGTCGACCTGGACGCTCTCGGTGCCGAGCTGCTCGCCGTGGTCGACCACACCGTGCAGCCGGTGGGGGCGTCGCTATGGCTGCGACCGCAGACATCACCGACAGCACCCGAGACCACCGTTGACCAATTGCCCACGGTGGAATGACTCAACAGCCCGCAAGAGCGAGATAGGGTTGCCGGTCACAGCAGGGGCGATCCCAAGGCTGCAGTCGCCGCACGTGGAGACCTGGGAGGATGGCCCATGGAGATCAACCGGAACGCACCGGCAACGGCCGAGGGGGAGCTGCGGATCGACGCCGACCCGTCGACGGTGTTCGCGGTCATCGCGGCCATCGACCAGTGGCCGTCCTGGAACCGCGACGTCAAGTCGGTAAGCCTGGAGGGCCCGGTCCAGCCGGGCACGGTGTTCCGGTGGAAGGCCGGACCGAGCTCACTCACCTCCACGCTGCAGGTGGTCGACCCTCCGCGGGAGATCGCCTGGACCGGCACGACCATGGGCATCAAGGCCGTGCACGTGTTCCGGTTCCAGGCCAGCGACGGGGGCACGCTGGCGCGCTCGGAGGAGTCCTGGGCGGGCTTGCTGGCCAGCCTGCTCAAGGGCTACAGCCGCCGGACCCTGGACAAGGGAATCCGCGGCGTGCTCGCCCATCTCAAGGCCGAGGCGGAGCGCCGCGCCGCGGCCGCGTGAGCACCCGCCGCGGGTCAATTTGCCTTGTGCCCATGGTGTGGACTCGTCACTCTGGGGTGCAGGACGTTCACCACGGCATCCCCGGGGAGGCGGAGGCCGTGTTCATCCAGGTCATGCAGGGCCGGGCGCTCGACCCGCCCGGGATCCGCCGGGAGCTGAACCGCTGGCAGCGACAGCTCGCCACCGACGCCGACGGCTGGCTCGGCGCCACGGCCGGAGTCGCCGAGGACGGCTGGAGCGTCGTCGTGATGCACTTCGACTCCGAGCAGCAGGCTCGTCGCAACAGCGACCGGCCCGAGCACCGCGCCTGGTGGCGGGAGGCCTCCCAGCACCTCGACGAGGTCGCCTTCCACGACGCCCCCAAGGTGCGTCTCTTCGGGAATGGCCGCTCGGACCTGGCCGGCTATGTGCAGGTCATCCAGGGCCACATCGACGACCTGGAGCGCATGGCCAGCCTCGGGGGCGACCAGGAGGAGGTCCTGGCCCGAGAGGCGCCGCACATCCTGGGGGTGACGGTGGCCGAGCACGCCGACCGGCCGGGGGACTTCACCCAGATCCTGTACTTCACCTCAGAGCAGGATGCCCGGCGCTTCGAACAGGAGCCGCTGACCGACGCGGACGAGCCGGCCCAGGAGGAGCGACGCGGCCTGATGACCAACCTGCGTTCCTTCGATCTGCGTGAGCCTCAGATGCTCGTCCCGCCGGTCGTCGTGACCTATTAGCCAACCGACCAGCTGCCTTGAGCCGGTGGGCAGCGCGTACAGGCTGATGGCCAGGAAGTGGGTGCGCGACCGCCAGTTGTCGGTCCGCCCGACGGGTGAGCTTGTCGTGGAGCTCCAGTCGACCAACGAAGAGCTCGAGACCATGGACCAGGAGATGCAGGCCACAACGAGGAACTGCAGACCATCAACGACGAGCTGGGCTACGGACCGCCGAGCTCAACCAGCTCAACGCCTTCCTGGAATCGATCTGGGCCGGCCTCGACGGCGCCGTCACCGTCCTCGACCCCGACCTACGCGTGCTGGTCTGGAACCACGGCTCCGAGGAGCTCTGGGGGGTCCGCCAAGAAGAGGTCCAGGGCCAACACTTCCTCAACCTCGACATCGGCCTGCCCATCGACCAGCTCCGACCCACCCTCCAGGCAGCCATGAGCACCCAGGACAGCACCCGGACGACCAGGATCCAGACCACCAACCGACGCGGCCGCACCGTGACCTGCCGCGTCACCTGCACCCCCTGCTCGACAACGACAAGACCCTCCGCGGCGTGATCGTGGTCGTGGTCGACGACCCGGGCCAGCAGGGACCCACCGGCTGATCCGGCCGCGGGGGCTGGATCTCAGAGGTTGAGGACGCACCACACGACCTTGCCGCCATCGGGATGGCGGTTGACGCCCCAGGCGCGGGCGAGCTGCTCGACCAGCCACAGCCCACGCCCCCCCTCTGATTCCCGGTCGGGATTGACCAGGCGCAGGAGCGTGGGGCTGCCGTCCCACACGGCGAAATGGAGGCGGTCGCCGCGCAACTCCAGCCGCAGCCGGATCTCGGTGTGGGCGTGGACCACCGCGTTGGTGACCAGCTCGTTGGCCAACAACACCGCCCGGTCCATCACGGTGACGTCGGGGAGGGCGAGCTGCCAGTACCCGCAGACCTCTCGCACGAACGCGCGGGCCGCTGCCGCAGCGGTCGGGGTCGGGGCCAGCCGCAGCTCGTCGCGCAGGTACGGCGGGCGGGATATGGCTTCACCGATGGCCTCATCGACATCGGCGTACAGCCGCAGGAAGTGGGGCACCTGCAGCCGGCCCAGGATCTCGGCCACCAGTGGCTGGGCGCCACACAGCAGGAAGCTGGTGTCGGGCCAGCGGCTGGCAGGGTGGTTGGCCACCGTCGAGAAGACGGTGGCGCACACCGGGTCAAGGATGTCGACGCCGGCCAGGTCGCAGACGAGCGCGAACGGCCGGTCGCTGAGGTCCTTGAGGAGGGCTGCCGGTGAAGGCGACGACCACGCAGCCGTCCTGAGTGGAGCGCTGGATCTCCATGGCCCACTCCCCGGGGGTGGCCGGCAGAGACGCAGGGCTTCCCGCGACCAGGGTACCCCTGGGCTCGGCCTGGCCACTGACCGCCGCCCAGGTGTGGGAGTGACGACGGGGCAAGCAGGGCAATCAGCCCAGGCCGTTGACCTGGGCATTTGCGTGGGCTGGCAGCCTCGAACCTGCGACCGAGCGATCATGAGTCGGTTCACCGCCGTCCACGGCATGCTGGCCTGGGTCATCGTTGCAGGTCAGGTCCGGGGCAGGGTCCAGCTGATCCTGTCCCGTCGTGCAGAGTGACTCCTGGCGGAATGACGAACGGAATGACCGCCCGACCTCCGGTCGGGGCGGCGGTCAGCTTGTCCGTGCCACCAGGGCATGGACGCGGCGGGCCAGGGTGATGACCCGGCCTGGCTCGGCAGGCTTGGCGCGGAGCGTCGCCTGGGCCTGGTGCTCCAGCCGCTCGTCGGCCTCGGCCTGGGCGATGGTTCCGTCGCGGGCCTGGTCTAGGAGGCGGATGGTGATGAGGGCGTGGCGCATGATGATCGCCTCGATCGGGACGGTGCCGGTAAGTCCATGCGCAGCATGGAGGGTCCGGGTCCATGCAGGCGATGCCGCCCATCACCGGCTGGGTGTGATGTTCGGCACCTCTCGCCGCGGGCGACAGGCCCGGTTCCGGCTTACGAGACGGATGCTCGGCTTCGCCGTCGACGGCGGCCCCTGTGCCGGTCAGGTTCGCTTGGTTCGACTCCTTGTCGGCGCCCGGATCCTCGTGCTGGACGTAGAGATCCAGCGACCCGTCGTCGTTGAAGGTAAGGGCGTCACGGTCGCCGATGGCGAACCGGTTGATCGGGTTCGCGACCTGGAACCCGTCGGCGTCATACATCGTCACCGACCAGAACGCGTCCACGGGTGGGAGCTCGTCCTTGGTGAAATGCATCGGCCGCATACACGAAGTAGTCAGCGGCCGACAGGGCGTTGACCTGGTTCAACGGCGGCGTCGTCATGTCCACCGAGGGGTCCACCTCGGCCTGCACAGGTTGGGGCACCCAGCCAGTGGCAGAACGACCAGGTAATTCAGGACAGGCGGCGTTCAAGTTCGCTTGGATACTCAGGAAAGTAGCGGGAGATCTCGCTGAGTGAGAACTGCCGCAGGATCGACGTGGCCGGCTCGCGCTCTAGGAGGAAGCGGAAGGACTCCAGCACGACTCTCTCAAGGTCGTCCTCGCGGAGCTCAAGCCTCTCGCCGAGCCGCTCGGGCACCGTCACCTGGTGGGTTGTCTCCCGCTGGCCTTCGCGGACCTCGACCTGGAATTCCCGGGGCGCCAAGGGGGTGATGCTGATGTCTGCCATGCCTTCTCAGGTTGGTCTGCTTGCGGCTACGGAGCCCAATCGCTACGTCCGGCGTCGCAAGGGGCGGGTGCGGTTAGGCGTCGGCCTTGGTGGTGCCGGGCGGCCCGGCCAGCACCGTGGGGACGTACTCGAGCAGCTGCAGCCGACCGTCGAAGGTGCGGCTGGCAACCATGTCGAGGGCGACGTCGGGGTATCCGTCATAGATCCTGTCCCGACCGCTGCTTCCGGTGATGACTGGGAAGACGACCACGCGGAAACGGTCCACGAGACCGGCCTTCAGCAGCGAACGGCACAGAGTGAGGCTGCCCAGGGTACGCATGGACTTGGCGCCGTGGTCCTTCATCTCCCGCACGGCCTCGACGGGGTCCTGGGTGACCAGTTGGGTGCTCGGCCACGCCAGCGGCTCGGTCAGGGTGGTCGAAAAGACGACCTTCGACAGGTCCGCCAGGGCATCGGTCCCCGGCTCACCGTCGCTGGCCAACCCGGACATGACCCGATAGGTGTTGGCGCCCATCAGGACGGTGTAGTCCGCCTCCGGGTGGTCTCCCAACCAGGCGAGGTACTCGGGCCCTTCCAGGCCCCACCAGCCGGGCCAGCCCTCAGCGGCCCCGTATCCATCAAGCGAGGTGATGAAGTCGATGACCAACTCTGGCATCCGCGGTCCCTTTCAGTGAATTGCTGCGTGGCTTGCAGCCGCCAACAACTCGCTCAGCAGTGCTCCCAGAGGAACCCTACCGCGACGCCAGCTCCTGCACCGAGGAGCGCGTCGGTCACCTCGACCACTCGTCCAGCATCGCCGCGAGGCCGCCTGGTTCTCGTGGTGATGGGCTGCGCTGGTGAGGACGTTCCTTCCTTACCGTCCACTTCTCAAAGAGCGGTCTGGATGGTGCGGGGCTTGAGCGGGTGGCCGGCCTGGGCGAGCCGGTCACGAGCGGCTTGACCGTCTGGAGGTCCCCGCCGGCGCGCAGAGCGGTCAGGACCCACTGGCGGGACTTGGACAGGGGCGGCCGCGGCCGGGTCCAGGTCCTGGGCCATCATCGTCGCCGGCCAGGATCTCCACGCTGTAGGACAGCGGGGCCCCCAGGTCGGCCGTGTCGTCGGCGTGGACGCGGCGGCGGATCCGTCCCGCTTCGTCATGCCTTCTGACACCAGAAGAAAGACGAGGGAATGACGACGGAGCAAGCAAAGCAACCTTAACAGGGACTCTGACCAGTGGCTTTACGTGGGGCTGGCAGGCCTCGAACCTGCGACCGAGCGATCATGAGTCGGTTCCCCACCGTCCATCGGATGGGACCCAGTGTCGTTCTCGCTGGTCAGGTCAGCTGACCAGTCTGCCTGGTCCTCTCCCGTCCTGCGAGTTGTGCGTGGTGGAATGACCGCGAGCATGACCGCCGCCAGTCACTGGCCTTCACCTCGACTGGACCAGTGTGTGTCGGCCCCGTAGGTGTTCAGAGTGAAATCGGGTGTTCCGGATCTCGTGAGCGAACCCGCGGTTACGAACCCACCCTCCCGAATCGAGGGCAGTGCCGGCACGTTGACGATTCCGGTGAGACTCCATCCGGCACCTTTCCAGCGATAGATACGCACCTGGTTCGCAACGTTCGTGGTACCCGAGGCGGTTGCCAGCCACGCATGGCCGGATCGCCGAACTACGCCGCTATCCGCGTACCCGGAGCTGGGGCTGAAGTTCAACCGGACGGACGCCATCGCAGGCGTAGAGGTCCGCGCGTGACCGTGCGTAACGAGGAGGTCGAGGCCAACCGCGAGAGCAACGCCACAGGCCGCGACCGCCAAGACGACCCAGATATTGCGCACGATTCGGGTTGTAGCACGGTCGCCAGCGAGGACCCGGAAGGCCTAGAGAGCGCCGGCGTGATGCCTTAGACGGTGCGGGGTCGCCACGGCTCGTGCTCGTGCGCGAGCCAGACCAGCTCGGGCTCGAGCGCGCGCACCCGCAGCTGGCCTTCGGTGTGCGGCTCGTCGAGCTCGCCGAACCAAACCGCCACGTCGCCACCGACGACGACCGGACGCCCGCCAGTCTCGACAACGACCACCTGCATGCCGCGT
>Ga0307296_10000483_pt1 | contig 18887 bp, 19 predicted proteins | sample ER_DNA_153_FD_194467 | JGI IMG/M metagenome (GOLD analysis project Ga0307296, IMG submission 194467) | Bulk soil microbial communities from the East River watershed near Crested Butte, Colorado, United States - ER_DNA_153 | ecosystem: Environmental > Terrestrial > Soil > Floodplain | place... | reverse complement strand
ATCGAACACAGCCCTCGGCGTGGGTCGCGGCGGCCTCGGCCTGCCGCGACCCCACCCGCTCGCCGTCCATCCGGGTGGAGAGGACGAGCTGCGTCTGCTCGCAGTTCACGTCGCCTCCTCCTCGTCCGCGATCGCGAGGCAGAGGGCCTGGCGGGCTCGGAACATCCTGCTCTTCACGGTGCCCACCGCGACCCCGAGGACGTCGGCCGTCTCTTGATACGAGAGGCCGAACACCTCGACGAGCAGGAAGGCTTCGCGGTGCTCGGCTGACACCGACCGCAAGGCGGCCTCGAGCTCGGCACGAGCGGTCGGATCGGCGAGGCTTCGAGGGAGGAACTGGTCGTCCCACGGCATCTCCGACCGGCGCTGGCGGCGGAGGCTGTCCATGGCGCAGTTGCGCACGATGCTGAAGAGCCACGAGCCGAACTTCCTGTCGCCACGGAACCCCTTGAGGAAGCGGAAGGCTCGGAGGAAAGCTTCCTGGGTGACGTCTTCAGCGAGCTGGCGGTCGCGCGTGAGATGCCATGCGAAGCGGAACGCGTCGGCCTGGAACTCGCGAACCAGGTCCTCGAACGCGAGGAGGTCGCCTCGACGTGCGCGCTGCACCGTGCGCGGATCCGGATCCCGCATCCGCTTCCTCTCAGCTCTGCCCGGCACGGCAGCGTAGGAGCCGGCGGCTTCCCGCGCGCCCGGCCGGGGATCCGGCGCTCACGATGCGCCTCTGTCCGCCCATCGGCAAGGAGACCGTGTTCGCGGGGCACGGGTTCCCTGCCTCTTCAGGGGGTCGCCACGTGCAGGATCGACTGGATCCGTCCGAGCGAGAGCGTCGCGGCATCGCCGGTACCGGTGTCCACGACCGCCAGGCTGTCGCCCAGGGCCGCGTATAGGCGGACGCCGTCGTCCGACAGCGCGAGCCCCGTCACGTCTCCGGGAAGCGGCCACCGTCCGAGGAGCTCGAACCTCTCGACGTCGATACGGGAGACGGCCGACCCGCCGACGCCCACGTACAACGTGTTCCCGTCGGCGCTCATCCTGGCCGAGGTCCGGCCGTGCTCGAGCGTCCCCAGGTCGATCCGCTCGGACCGGGTGACCTTCAACGACTTGGTGTCCATCTCGGCGATGAGCCCCCTCATCGAGTCGACGATGTAGAGGAAGCGACCGTCGGGAGAAGGCGCCATCGCCTGCGCCCTCGCAGGCTGTCCCCAGAGCGACCGGGGAAGGCCGGCGCAATAGGCCCACCCCTGTCGGAGGTTCAACACGTGCACGAAGCTCACTTCGCGATCGCCGTACGAGGCGTCTGCCCAGCCGTCGTGGAAGTGCTCGGCCGCTCGATTCGTGTAGAGGGTGTAGAGCTGCTCCGAGGTCGGATCGAAGACCTGCGCGAGGCGGATCCCGGGCATGCGTTCGGGAGGAGTCTTGAAGCGGCCGAACACCGGATCCACTCTGCCGTTCAGGAGGCGGAGGAAGGTGACCCGATACGCGTGTGGCGCCTCCGCCGGGAGGTACTGGATGAGGAACAGGCGCGTGTCGTCGACGGAGAAGGCCTCGGGCTCGAAGTTCCCCTTCAGCTGGTATCGGCGAGTGGCTCCCTCGCCCGTCGGGTCGGTCACCACGATCGTGGTGCGCGTTCGGGGGAGCGCGTACGTGGAGTCGACCCCCGCGGGAAGCGGCCGCATCAGTGCGACGGCTCGTCCGGAGAGTGATGCCGCCCGGACATCCAGCCGGCCGTCCAGTTCCGTGGTCGAGAGCACGTCGCCGGTGGAGGAGTCACGCGCCTCGAGGAACGTGGATCCATCGAGCTGCGTCGTCGCGTAGAGCCGCGAGCCGTCCGGCGCCGCGACCTCGTCCTCGCCGGAGGAGAGCACGGCCCCGGACGACGATCCGACGATGACGGTTCCGTCCTGCGTGCCGAGGACGAGGACGTCCTCGAGCGAGGATGCCGCCGGGCGCTCCCGGGCCTCGCGAGGTTCCGTCCGTCCGGTGCAGGCGGCCGCCCCGATGAGGAACGAGATGAGGATCATCGAGCGGACGCGCATGGCGGTGTCTCCTCCGAGTGGACGGTCCATCCCATGTACCCCGCAGCCGCCCAGGAAGTTCCGACGATGCGAACGGAACCTTCGGACACGCGGTCCGGTCTCGCATGGGGAAGCTCGTCGGTCGAGCCTCAAGACGAGGCCAAGACGAGCCAAAGACGAGGGGAGGATCCGGGTGCGTGGAAAGCGGAGGTTCCTCGGAGCGGCGCTCGCCGTCTCGCTCATCCTCGTGACGCCGACGAACGCGACCGCGAACGGCGGCTCGTATCTCGAATTCGACCAGACGCACTATCTGCCCGGCGACCCGGGCGTGGCGATCAGCTACGTGTCGGTGCCGCGGTCGAAAGCCAACCTCCTCGATCGCGGACCGTTCTACCTCTTCGCGGTCCCAGACGGGATGCTCAGGGAAGGTCGTCCGATCCCCTTCGGTGCGATCCGGTTGGGGACGTTCACGATCCACGACGAGAAGGACGACTCCTATGAGCTCCGAGCGGAGTTCACGGCTCCTCAACTCGCGTTCGGCTCCTACTTCATGGGGTTCTGCAACGACCCCTGCACGATCGCGGGGTTCAGGGAGCCGTTGTACGGCTCGATCTCGATCGTCGTCACGCGACGCGAGGGGGAGCTCCTGACGGCGAATGAGACGCTCCGGGGCAAGCTGTTCGGCGCGCGGCGCGAGGCCCGCAAAGCCGAGCGACGGCTCGATGAGGTTCAAGGGGAACTCCAGACGCAGTTGGAGTTCGGGGCGTCGGAACGCGATCGGATGTCGGCGCGGATCGAGGAGCTCGAAACGCAGCTCGCCACGGCCCGCGCGGCGGATCAGTCCAGCCGGACACCGTTCGACCCGTGGGTGGTTGGTGCGATCCTGCTCGTCACACTCGTGGCGGCGGTGCTTGCCTTCCGCCGACGCCGCATGGTGCCGGCGATCACGGATCTCTGAGGATCCCCGCCGGACGGACACCGGCCGGGAGGCGCATCATCGAAGCAGCATGCGCGGAACGGACGGCCTCGCTCCCGAACTCGATCTCCGCGACGCGCTCGCCGCGTGCGCCCGGGTCGGGTACGCCCGCGTGATCTCCGCCGTTGCGACCGAGGTCCTCCGATCTCTCCGTGCAGAGATCGAGAGCAACCCGTTCCACCCGTTCGGCGAGTCGTTCGGGGAGGTCCGCCAGCAGATCGATGGATACGACATCCGAGTCCCGGCGAGCGGGCTCCCCGCCCTGACGTCCCTGTGTCGAGACTTGCGGGAGGTGGTCCGCTCCCAAGGTCGGGGTGTGCGCGGACTCGCGAGCTGGGCTCCCAACGAGGTCGGCGTCACTCATTACGTTCCGGGCTCGCTCGGGATCACGCCCCACAAAGACGGAAAGTGGTACCGCCGGATGGTGGTCGTCGTGACGGTGTACGGTCGGGCGCCGTTCGCGATCTGCGGTTCCCGCGATCCGCAGGACATCGTCGAGCGATGGATCTCGGGGCCCGGCGACCTCGTCCTGATGCGCGGTCCGGGCCTCGCCGGCGCTCGTGACGGGCGGCCCTTCCATCTCGTCGAGGGCCCTCGCCGCGGGGAGCGACTCTCGCTGGGCATCCGGATGTCGAGCCGGCCACCGACCGCTCCTTGAATGTCCCGCGGGTCTTCTCATCTCTTCCTCATCTTTCTGGGACATGCTGAGCCCACATGCGTGCGCTGGTGGTCGAAGACGAGTCGAAGATGGCCGCTCTCCTGAGGCGAGGTCTCCAGGAGGAGGGGTTCGCGGTCGACATCGCCGCGAACGGAGAGGACGGCTCGTGGATGGGCACCGAGAACGACTACGACGTGATCCTGCTCGACGTGATGCTCCCCGACGTCGACGGGTTCGAGGTCTGCCGGCGCCTGCGCGCGGCAGACCGATGGGCTCCGATCCTCATGCTCACGGCGCGGGACGGCGTCCAGGACCGCGTGGCGGGCCTGGACGCCGGCGCCGACGACTACCTCACGAAGCCCTTCTCCTTCGACGAGCTCCTCGCGCGCGTACGGGCGCTCCTCCGGCGAGGGCCGTCGGAGCGCCCCCCCGTGCTCACCGTCGGCGACCTCGTCTTGGATCCGGCGACCCGCCGCGTCTCGCGTGGAGACCGGGAGATCGACCTCACGCCGAAGGAGTTCGGGCTCCTCGATCTCTTCCTCCGGCATCCGGGCGAGGCGCTCTCGCGGACGCGGATCCTCGAGCACGTGTGGGACTTCGCGTACGACGGCGACTCGAACGTGGTCGACGTCTATGTCCGCTATCTCAGAGAGAAAGTCGACCGACCGTTCGGCCGGCGTTCGATCGAGACGGTGCGCGGGGTCGGCTATCGACTCCGGGAGGAGCCCGGTGCGGCTGCCGATCCGAACTAGGCTGACGCTCGTCTTCGCGAGCCTGTCGCTCGTCGTCCTCGCCGTCGCTGGCGCGTCGTTGCTGATCGGGTTCCGCGCGGAGCTCGATCGAACGATCAACAACGGACTCCTGTCGCGACTCGAGACGGCGAGGGCCGATCCGCTCGCGGAGATCGCCGCGATCCCGCAGGGAGACGATGCCTTCGCGCAGCTGATCCGTTCGGACGGCGAGGTCGAGTCGAGCTCGAACCTCCCGGCCGAGCCGTTGCTGCCATCCGCCGTGCTCGCGTCGATCCATGGACAGACCTTCTTCGATCGCGGGGTTCGGATGGTCGAGGACCGGGTGGCCGCGAGGTTGCTCGCCGTTCCATCGGCCGATGGCTCGCACATCGTCGTCGGCATCGACGTCGATGACCAGCGAGAGGTCGTGGCGCGGCTCACCGTGCTGGTCGCCGTCGGCGGACCGATCGTGTTGCTCGCCCTCTCCGTCCTCGGATGGATCCTGGCGGGTGCGGCGCTCCGTCCGGTCGAGGAGCTCCGGTCGGAGGCGGCGGCCATCTCGCTGAGCGAGCCGGACCGGCGACTGCCGGTGCCGGATACGGGCGACGAACTCCAGCGGCTCACGGAGACGCTGAACGGCATGCTGGACAGGGTCCACGATGCGCTCGACCGCGAACGGCGCTTCGTCGACGAGGCCAGTCACGAGCTGAGGACCCCGCTCGGGGTCCTCAAGGCCGAGGTCGATCTGGCGATGAAGGGACCGCGGAACCGGGATGAACTGAAGGCGGCGCTCCAGAGCATCGCGCAGGAGACGGAGCGTCTCCGGCGGCTGACGCAGGACCTCCTCGTCCTCGCCCGTTCGGATCGAGGACGCCTCCCCGTCCACCGTGGCGACGTGGATGTCTCGAGCGTGATCGAACGCGTCGCCGCCGAGTTCGCCGATCGCGCGAGCAGGGAAGGGGTGAGCCTTCGCGTCTCGGGCTCGGACGTTCGCGCGAGGGTGGACAGCGACCGAGTAAGGCAGGCGGTCGAGAACCTCGTCGATAACGGCCTCCGGCACGCGGGTCGAGGGGGGTCCGTCGAGGTGAGGGCCGACCGCGACGGGGACCGGCTCCGCGTCGTCGTGAGCGATTCCGGCCCCGGATTCGCAGGGGACGTCCTCGACCGGGCTTTCGAGCCGTTCGCGCGCGCCGACGGGGGTAGAGAGGGCGATGGCGCGGGCCTCGGGCTCACGATCGTGCGGGCGGTCGCCGAGGCGCACGGCGGCTCGGCGACCGTCCGGAACCTCGAGGGTGGAGGCGCCGCCGTCTCGCTCGAGCTGCCGATCTGACCGACGCCCCTCCGACATCGGCGTGAGGGCATCTACGTCGAACGGGGGGTCACCACGCTGGGTTCGGGCTGTACGATACGCAGCCATGAGGCGGAGTGCTCTGTTCTTGTTCGTCGCCGCGCTGACGGCCCCGATCGTGCTCGCGCAACCCGCGATGGCGGCCACCTCAACCGAGGTCGTCCGCATGAGCAACACCTCGACCTGGTCGACGCCGAGTACGGATCCAACGGGCCTCACGTACAACGCGAGGAAGCGCGTGTTCTTCATCTCCGACTCCGAGGTCGATGAGGATGGCTTGTGGCACAGGAGGAACCTGTTCATCGCCGGGAAGAAGGGTGGGCTTCTAAGGACCGGCAGGCTTACCAAGGCCACGATCGAGCCCGAGGGCGTCGCTTGGGACCCACGGACGCGTTCCCTCTTCGTGTCCGACGATGACCTGGACGCCGTTTTCCGTTTCCAGGGGGGCCGTGACGGTCAGATCGGGACGCCCGACGACAGGGTGACCAAGGTTCTCAACACCCGGCGGTTCGGCTCCTTCGACCCGGAGGGGCTGGATTGGCGGGCCAAGAACAAGATGATCATCCTCTCCGACGCGACCGACGGGAAGATCTACAAGGTCCTGCGTGGCCGAGATCTCCGGTGGGGGACCAGGGATGACAGGGTGGGGAGGTTCGGAACGTTCAGGTTCGGCTTCAATGACCCGGAGGGTGTGAAGTACGACGGCGCGACCCGACATCTCTTCATCGTGGACAGCGGGAAGAAGTTCATCCTCGAGACCACGATGGGGGGAAGGCTCATCAAGAAGATCGGCATCCCCTTCTGTGGCGCAGGGTGCCACATCTCAGACCTCGTCTTCGCGCCTGGCACCGACGGCGCACGCAAACACCTGTACCTGACGGACCGCGGCAGGGACGGCGACTTCTTCCCGGACCCCGCCGACTACAACGACGGCAAGCTCTACGAGGTGAAGTTCGTCACGGTCTAGCGCGAACGAGACGACGTTCCGCGGCTCATTCCACTTCGACGAGGATCGTGTGATGACCGGTCGCGCCGTCCGGGAACGGAGCGGCGCGATCGGGGGTCTGCGTTTCCCCAGCGCCGTCGGTCGCGCGCACCGAAAGGGTGTGTGAGCCGGACGTCGCGTCCCAGCGGTAGACCCACTGACGCCAGGTGTCGATCGTGTCGTCCACGCCGAGCTCGGCCTCCTGCCAACCACCATCGTCGACCATGACCTCGACGCCGTCGATGCCGCGGTGCTGCGCCCACGCCACGCCGGCCACCGCCACGGGTCCCGGCGCGAGACGAGCGCCGTCGGCGGGCGTGTCGATCCTCGACTGTGTCTTGATCGGCGCCTCTTTCGCCCATCCCCGCTGGATCCAGTAGGCGTCGTACGCATCGAGCGTGGTGAGCTCCAGGTCGACCAGCCACTTCGTCGCCGAGACGTAGCCGTAGAGGCCGGGGACGACCATCCGGACGGGGAAGCCGTGTTCGAGGGGAAGCGGCTCCCCGTTCATCGAGACCGCGAGCATCGCGTCCCGACCGTCCATCGCGACCGCGGTCGGGGTGCCGATCGTGAACCCGTCGGCGGAGCGGGACACGATCTGCGACGCCTCGGCGTGCACGCCCGCCTCGCGGAGGAGGTCGGCGAGGGGAGGGCCGATCCATCGTGCGTTCCCGACGTAGGGGCCGCCGACCTCGTTCGAGACGCAGGCGAGGGTGACGTCTCGCTCGATCATCGGTCGTGTGAGGAGCTGGTCGAAGTCGAGCGTGATCTCGCGATCGACCATCCCGTGCACCCGAAGCCTCCACGTGGTCGCGTCGATGGCGGGCACGAACAGGGCGGTGTCGACCCGGTAGAAGTCGGCGTTCGGCGTGAGGAAAGGACCCATGCCCGGCACGCCGAGGCCCGACCCCTCCGGGGGCGGCGGGACGGCGTCCGCCGGTTCCGGGATCGTCGCGGCCGCCCGTGATGCCGCGGCGTTCGCCCGGCTCGTCAACAGCCGGCCAAGCCCTCCGGAGGCCGCGGCGATGCCGGCGGCCGCGACGCCGGTCCGGAGGAAGCGTCTGCGGTCATAGCCTCGGATCGTGGGCTCGGGCGCGCGCGCCGACCCCAGCTCGGATCCAGGCCCTGCTTCCTTCGGGAGCCCCGCGGCCTCTCGCAACCATCGGAAGACGACGACCCCCGCGGCGGCGCCGGCGATCGACGGGATCGCGTCCGCGAGATCGTTCGCCGGTCGGCTGACGGCGGCGGCCGCGCCGATCGCCCCCAGGATCACGGACCCCACGATGCCGAGGCGCGGCCGCCGCCCCGACGCCGCGCCGAACACCGAGACCACGACGACGAGCACGACCCCGATCCCGATCAGGAGTGCCACCTTGTCGTGTGCGCCGAACGTCCGGATCGCGAAGGACTTCAGCCACTCGGGGCTCGCGTCGATCGCTGCTCCCCCCACCGCGACGATCGGCGAGGAACCCGGTCCGAACACGGCTGCGAGGAGCTCGGCGACCCCCAACGCAACGCCGGCGGCGAGCACCCCGATCGCGGCTCCCGCCGCACGCCGGGGACCGGACGGTGCGCGCTCCGCTCGCCTCGGATCCACGTCCACCTGTGTGCTCATCCAGGAACGACGTTACGACGACCTCGGGAGAGGCGCCCTAGCGATGGACCCCGCCACCCGCGCCGCTCAGGAACCCCGCGATCGCGGGGTCGTCGATCACCCCGTCCCGGACCCGCACCAGCCAGACCTGCGGCTGCTCGTACCCGGTCTCACCGGGGTACTTCCGGATGATCTCCAGCAAGAAGCGCACGGTATCCAGGCCGCGCACGGGAACGCCGTCGACACATGCCCCGGCAGCAACCTCGGCGCACAGTTGCGTGAACGCGTCCCGATCGTCGACGTGCAACGTCCCTCGGACCGCGACCCACCCTGCCGGCGCCGCCGCGACGGCCGCTTCGGGGGAGGCGTAGATGTCCGAGGGATCGATCGTGTGTGTGAGGTAGGCGCCGTCCGGAGGGCAGAACGGCGGGCGGGATGGGTCGGTGATCGCGGCGGAGTGGCCAGGGTCGGGCTCTTGCGGCTCGCCGATCCGGATCGTGGCAGGATCGCCGTTCGGGTCGCGTGCGATGACGTCGAAGTTGAAGGTCGGGAGACCGGACGGAGCCGGCCCGGCCGAGTGCCACCGGCCGTACTCGTCCCAGTGGGCCTCGTGCGCCCATTCGACGAGCTGCCGCGTCGTAGGGCACCAGACCACGATCTCCTCGAATCCGAACGCCCGGTGGGTCGAGAACGCGTCGACGACCGTGACGGTGCCGTCCTCATGGTGCACGACGAAGATCGGATGTCCGTCGGAAAGGAATGCGGCCGCGGTTTCACCTCGGTCCGGGACGGTGAGCACATCCGGCCCGGCGAGCGTGTGGTCAGGATCTCGGAAGGGACCGAATGCTCGGACGACGAACATCGCCGCCAGTGCGAAGACCGTGACGGCGACCGCGGCCGCTGCCAGACGAGACCGTCGCGGCTCAGGAAGCGGATCCATCCGAGGACCTTGCGCCACTCGATCCCATAGTCCATCCGGGGGCACCCCCCCTCGCAGCTTCGTCAGCTCTCGTTGCCAGCGCTCAGCCATCGATGATCTCCTCCTCTGAACCCAAGAGCGCGCGGAGGCGACGCCGCCCGCGGAACAGATGCACGCGCACCGTTGCCGCCGACATCCCCAGCAGCCTGCCCACCTCCGGACCGGTGAACCCTTCCTCGTCGTGAAGCAGCACCGCTGCGCGCTGGTTCGTGGAGAGGGCGCCGAGGGCCTTCAAGACGTCCTGCACCTCGCCGGGGTCGATGCCCGGAGCGGGCTCGGGGACGTGAGGCGGTCGGCGCTTCTCGCGCTGGAGCTCTCGAACCGCGAGGCGGAAGGCTGTCCGATAGAGCCAAGGCAGGGGTGCGTGGATCTCATCGGCGTGTTCGATCGCTCGCGCGAACGCCTCGGCGACGGCGTCTTCGGCGACCTGTCGCCTGCCACCCACGAACCCGTAGACCGCTCGCCAGAGCTGAGGAGCGGCATCCCGGTACAGTTGCTCGAAGTCCGAGATGAGGTCGGCTCCTTGCCGATGACTCTCCGCGCCCACCAGGCGCACTGTAGGTCTCATGCCTTCCACGGGTGTACAGAGTCACGATGGGGCCGGAACGTTTACCGGTATCGCTCGTCGCGGCTGCGGGATAGGCTGCACCGAACGACCCCCCACGGAGGTACGGATGTCTCGACGCCTCGTCGTTCTCCTCGGCGTGCTCGGTCTCGCAGCCTTCTCGTTCCCGACGGCCGCCGCCGCCGCCCCCGCCACCGTGAAGGTGATGACGCTCAACATCTTCTACGGCGGCGACGAATGGAACCCCGAGACCGGACATTGGTGCAGGTCCCCAGCCGGCTGCCCGGAGACCTTGGAGCAGGTCGCCTCGACCATCCGGGCCGCGGACCCCGATGTCGTGGGTCTGCAAGAAGGGACGGCGAACGAGTGCCGACTGGCCGACATGCTCGGCTGGTTCTGCGAGCCCCGGCTCCAGTTGATCTCGCGCTTCCCCTTGATCGATCCTCCGGGGGCGAGTGGTGTGTACGCCCTCGCTGAAGTGGCATCCGGCCGGTTCGTGGCCGTCTCCAACGTCCATCTCCCGTCCGATCCCTACGGCCCGTACTGGGTGCGCGACGGCGAGCCGCGTTCCGCCGTGCTCGCTCTCGAACGATCGACACGTCTGCCGGCGATCCAGCGCCAGCTCGACGTGCTACCGGACCTGGCGGCGAGTGGAGTCCCGGTCTTCCTCACGGGCGATTTCAACTCTCCGTCGCATCTCGACTGGACACCCGCGGTCGATGCGGCCCGCGACCAGGTCCGGTATCCGGTGGTCTGGCCCGTCTCGGCGGCCCTCGCTGGAGCGGGTTTCCGTGACTCGTATCGAGAGATCCACCCGGATCCCGTTGCGGTGCCCGGGTTCACGTGGACACCGCCCGGGACCCTGGAGTCGGTCCCCGACGAGGTCTACGACCGGATCGATTGGGTCTTGGTTCAGGGGCCGGCCGAAACGCTCGGAACGAAACTGGTGGGCGAGACGGGTGGGCCCGACGTCGACGTGGAGCGCGATGTCTACCCGACGGACCATCGCGGCGTCGTGTCGACGTTCCGCGTCACGCCCGCGAACCCGGATCCGTTCGCGGCGGTCGCCTCGCGGCGGGCGTTCGTCGGCGACGACCTGACCGTGCACGTCCACGGGCCCGGCGCGCGCGTCGTGCTCGTGCGCGCCGGGCACGGACCGGCCGCGGCACTGGCTTCGCGATCGATGGGCGGGATGGTCGACGCCGATCTCACGTTCGCAACGGATAGCCTTGTGCCCGGCGCGGACGAAGCGCTCCTGGTAGATGCCGCCGGCGCCGTCTCGTCTCGAAGCCCGTTCTGGCTCTACGCGGCGGGGACCGCACCGAGCGTCCGGACGACGAAAGGCGTGTACGAGGTCGGTGAACAGATCCGCGTGCGGTGGCGGGCCGCGCCCGGGTACCGATGGGATTGGATGGGAGTGTTCGCGCCCGGGCGCGGCCCGGCGCAGAACGCGGAGGACTGTAACGCGGGGTCCTGCGGGAACGGCCACTACCTGCTGTACCGCTACACCGAGACGCTGATCCAGGGCTCCGCCCTCATCGGGCCGGCGTCCTTGGACGGGTATCGCAGCTGGCCGCTCAAGGTGGGTACGTACGAGATCCGGCTCTTGATGGATGACGGGTATCGTCTGCTCGCCATCTCCAACTCGTTCAAGGTGGTGCACGCCGCCACATAGACCGGGCACCAGCGCCGCGGGTCACGCCAACTCGTCACCCGTTCGGCCCCGGGAGAGCGCCGGCGCGTTACCGTGTCGCCGAGATATGTCTCCCGTGCTCATCATCGTGCTGGTCGTGGCCGCCCTGGTCCTCGTCACCTACCTGTTCGGGCTCAGTCCCGAACCGACTCGTGGACGCCGGCCGGTGCCCGGCATCCTCCGTCGACGATCCAAGTGGCGGAAGGTCTTGCCTATCCTCCCGTTGCTGGCGGCGGTCGGTTGCCTCGTCCTCGCCTTCACCGGTTTCCGGTTCAACGTCAGTGAGACGTCCCCGACGATCGTCCTCGTCATGGACATCTCGGACTCGATGGACGCCACCGACGTCGCGCCGAACCGGCTCGCGGCGGCCGAGGCCGCGGCGAACGCGTTCCTCGACAAGCTTCCGGCCGATTTCCGCGTCGGACTGGCAACGTTCGCGGGCGCTGCGCGGTTGGCCGTCGCTCCAACCCAGGAACGCCAAGAGGTCGTGAACGCGCTCGGTGCACTCACCACGTCGCGGGGAACGGTGATCGGCGACGGCCTCAGCGTGGCGCTCGACGCGATCGAGAGGATCCGATCGGCCGCCCAGGACACACCCGCGGCCGCGCTGTTGCTCTCGGATGGCCGCGACACGGGGAGCTCGGTGCCTCCCGGGCAGGCTGCCCAACGGGCGCGCTCGCTCAACGTGCCGGTCTTCACGGTCGTCGTGGGGCAGGTGACGGCAGACGGAGGCCCCGGGGCTGACCTTCAGGCCCTCGAGGCGATCGCCAGCACGAGCGGCGGCGAGACCTTCACCGCCGAGACGGCACACGAGCTCACGAGCCGCTTCGAGAACATCGGCTCCCGGCTGTCGGTGAACCTCCACGCCGAGCCGTCCACCAAGCCGCTCGTGATCGCGGCGATCGCCCTCACCGTCATCGCCGGCTTCTTGCTCGTGCTCTTGCCCCGATAGCGGATCGAGAGACGGCTGGACGAAGAGTGGATCGGTGCGCCCGCGTCCCCGTAGACGACGAGTAGGACTCCCTTCGCTCGGGTATCTCGGTTCTCGGAGGGCGCCGATGCGTGAGCTCATGATCGATCGATCAACGGGCCGGGATGGGAGAACGCTGCCCGGCGCCCGTGGTCGCTTCAGTGCAATGATGCTCGAGCTCCTCACCGGTGGCCGGGTCGAGGCACGGCGGTCCTCTCCGCCGGAGGACCCTTTGGGCGATGACGATCTGCATCTGGCGCTCTACCTCGCCTACGAGCTCCATTACCGGGGCTTGCCGAGTGTCCGTGACGACCGGGAGTGGGACCCTCAGATCCTCGCGGTTCGGCACGAGCTCGAGGCCCTGTTCGAAGAGGGACTCCGTCATGCGATCTCCCTTCGGGAGATGGAGCCCGGAGAGGTCGCCGATACGCTCCGTGAGATCGCCGGACCGCCGGGTACGGACTCACTCCCTTCGTTCCTCGAGCGTCAGGCGACCCTGGAGCAGTTCCGCGAGTTCCTGACGCACCGTTCGGCCTATCAGTTGAAGGAGGCGGATCCACATTCATGGGTGATCCCGCGACTCGAAGGCGCCGCCAAGACGACGGTGATGGAGATCCAATACGATGAGTACGGCAGCGGCGATCCGTCGTGGATGCACGCCGAGCTGTTCCGCAGGACGATGGTCGCGGCGGGACTCGACGGCACGTACGGCGCCCACATCGATCGGCTGCCGGGCGTGACGCTCGCCACCGTGAACCTGATCTCTCTGTTCGGCCTCCACCGCCGCTGGCGAGGAGCGCTGATCGGTCACCTCGCCACGTTCGAGATGACGTCGACGCTTCCGAATCGGGCGTACGGGAACGGCTTCCGCCGCCTGGGATTCGATGCGGAGGCGACGCGCTTCTTCGACGAGCACGTCGAAGCCGATTCGGTCCACGAGGTGCTCGCGTCCGACCTCGCGGTCGAGGTCGCGACGCGCGAGCCGGATCTCGCCGCCGATGTCGTCTTCGGGGCCAAGGCGCTTGCACTCCTTGAAGATCGCTTCTCGGGCGCTCTCCTCGGAGCGTGGCGCACGGGAGCGTCTACGCTCCTCGAGGGCAGCCCCGTGTCGCCGTGAGCGGTCGCCTCTCCTACGTCTTGCCGCTCCGGTCGCGTCCAGGAGACGGGGGGATCGAGGAGCTCACAAGGTACCTGGAGTGGGTCGGGGAGCGGGCGGACCTCGTCGTCGTGGACGGCTCCGATCGAAACGGATTCCGGAATCACCGCGAACGGTGGGGTGCATTCGCCACCCATGTTCCGCCGGCCGACGACATCCGGTGCGCGAACGGGAAGGTGCGCGGTGTGCTCACCGGGCTCAGGCTGGCGACCGAGGAGGTCGTCGTCATCGCGGACGACGATGTCCGCTATGACGACGACAGCCTCGAGCAGATCGGTCGGCTCCTCGCGGATGCGGACCTCGTCCGACCGCAGAACTACTTCGATCCGCTCCCATGGCACGCTCGCTGGGACACCGCTCGCATCCTGTTGAACAGAGCGCTCGGGAGCGACTTCCCGGGAACCCTGGGTGTTCGGCGTTCGTTCCTTGACTCGATCGGCGGGTACGACGGAGACGTGCTGTTCGAGAACCTCGAGTTGATCCGGACGGTGACGGCGGCAGGCGGGCGTGTCGTCGACGCGCCCGATCTCTTCGTCCGCCGCCGCCCGCCGACCTTCGCTCGATTCCTCGAGCAACGTCCGCGGCAGGCGTACGACGACTGGGCGCAGCCGCTCCGGTTCGCTCTCTTCCTCGTCATCGGGCCGGCCATCGCCGCGCGGCCCCGTGGTCTCGTCCTCGCGGCCGGGGCCGCGATCCTGGCCGCGGGTCTCGGACGGGCTCGTCATGAAGGCAGCGCCGTCTTCGATCGGATCTCGCCGCTGCTCGCTCCACTGTGGGTCACCGAGCGGGCGGTCCTCGCCTGGGTCGCGCTGAGCCGAAGGCTCGTGGGTCGCGGCTGCCCCTACGCGGGAACGGTCATTCTCAGGGCGGCGAACCCGCCCCGGGTGCTGAAGCGGAGGCTCCGTTCACCGCTCGCGGGCTGAATGGCACGATCTTGTGGGTGCCGTCGCAGAAGGGCTGCACGGCCGAGCGACCACAGCGACAGAGCGCGTTGACCCGCCGCCTCGTGCATACCTCGCGGCCGTCTTCATCGACCAAGCGCAGCCGGCCGCGGACGAGCAACGGACCGTCGGTCGTCACGCGGACGACGGCGATCTCGTCTGTGGATCTCACGACGAGCGTTTCCGTGCGGCCGCCCGGCCGCCCTTGCGGCCGGCCGCCTTCTTCTGCGCGGTTGTGCCTCCCTGGCTCGCGGTCCGCCTCCGAACGCCCGAACCGGACTTCTTGCCTCCCCGGCTGGATGCTCCAGGTGAGTTCGCGATCTTCGCCGCTCGCTCTTTGGACATGCCCTTGTCCTTCAGGGCTTCGTACTGCTTCTCGTTCTTCACGCTCGGCCTCTTGCCGGGCACGGCTCACCACCTCCTGCTCGCTCGACCGTCCTGCGCCTCTTGACTCCCTTTCCCCGGAGCCGTTGCCTTCATTCGCGCTCAGCGAACATGGACCTCGCGCTCGGCCACCTGCTGATCCTCGAGGCAGAACCGGGCGGCCGGCCGAGCGGCCAGTCGGTCCGCGTCGATCGGCTTCCCGCAGGCCTCGCAGGACCCGTAGCTCCCATTCGCCAAGCGGGCCGTCGCGTGCTCGATATCGGCGAGCTGTGCCTCGAGGTCCTCGACGATCGACAGGTCCCGAGAACGCTCGAACAGCTCCGACCCGGCATCCGCGATATGGCCTCCTGCGCTCGGATCTCCCGGGGACTCATGTTCCGCGTCCTCGGTCGCCTCGGTCAGGTTCTCTCTGAGACCGAGCAGGCGCACGCGTTCCCGCTCGAGGAGCTCTCGGTGTTCGGCCATTTCGTTCATGCGGCTCCCTCCGATCCGATCATCTGCGTGGTCCCTCCTTTCCCCAGCGAGGGCGCATCCATGCTTCGCTTGGCGATCTGCACCCCCACCCTCGGCCGTTCGGGTGAGCCCCTCCGGGCTCCGGGGGTCATCCTTCGCCCGATTGACGTGGGGGGTTGTCGGTCTCAGGCTCGCCTTGTCCCGGGAAGGAGGGTTCCCTGAAGCTGCGCCACGTTCTCGTCGGCTTCACTCTTGCGTCGTCACTGCTGGCGTCTCCGCTGACCCCTGCGAGCGCGGCCCCTCGACCGGGCGACACCGGGAAGGGCCACGCACGGCTCGCCGATGCGGATGGCGACCGCGTCGATGACGTGCTCGAGCGTCGCCTGTCGAAGGCCGATCGTGGCAGCCGTCAAGCGGTGGTGGTGGCGACCGACGGTTCCCTCAGCCTCGCTGGGGCGCATCGAGTCGCCGGGTCGTTCCCCGTCTCACGCAGGCTCGGCATCATCGGTGGCTTCGCCGGTCATCTGACGGCGGGGCAGATCCGGCGGCTCGCGTCGACGCCGGGCGTCGTCCGCATCGACCACGACGCCGTGGTGCGGGTGACGATGGACGCCGCCCGATCCGACTACGGCGTCGACGCCGCCCGCGAGGCGTTCGGGCTCACCGGTTACGGAGTGAACGTCTGCATCCTCGACACGGGGGTCGACCCCATGCACGAGCAGCTCGATTCGAAGTCGATCGTCTGGTCGGACTTCGTCGCCGGTGCGACGACGCCGTACGACGATCACGGGCACGGAACGCACGTGGCGTCGATCGCCGTCGGCGACGGGATCGGGGGTCCTCAGGCCGCGCGGTTCGAGGGTGTGGCCCCAGAAGCCGGATTGTGGGCCGGCAAAGTGTTGAGCGGGCAGGGCTCGGGCTCGGAGAGCGGGATCGTCGCAGGCGTCCAGTGGTGCGCGGCGGATCCCGACGTCGATGTGATCTCGATGAGCCTCGGCACCACGTTGCCGTCCAACGGCTCCGATGCGCTCAGTCTGGCCGCCGACGCCGCGGTCGCCGACGGAAAGGTCGTCGTGGTGGCTGCTGGGAATGCCGGCGACACGCCGGACAGCATCGGGGCGCCGGGCGCCGCCGCCGATGCGATCACCGTCGGTGCGGCCTCGGAGTGGTCGGCGGCGCCCGGCGCCGAGAACCACTCGGACGGTGTCTACCTCGCCTACTTCTCGAGCCGAGGCGGAGAGACGTTCGCCGGTGACATGAAGCCGGACATCGTCGCGCCGGGTGTCACGATCGATGCAGCGAACGCGAACACCGGGAACGGCTACATCGTGCACAGCGGCACGTCGATGGCGACCCCGTTCGCGGCCGGGTCGATCGCTCTCGCTCTCCAGGCTGCTCCGGCGTGGACGTCTCACGACGTGCAGGCGGCCCTTGAAGCCACGGCCGAGGATCTCGGTCCACCTGGGAAGGATCCGGATTGGGGAGCGGGACTCATCGACGTACTCGCGCTCACGGCTGCGGCGAAGGGCGAGCTCGCGGACACCGCGTTCCCCGCGCACGTGCACGTGTCGGGCGTCGTCCCGGACGGCGGCGGATGGACTCATCCCTTCGATGTCTCGGCTGCCGATCTCGGCGTTCCGATCGCCGCTTCGATCGTCCTGGACGGGGAGTGCCAGTTCTTCTTCCCGGGATTCGGGTGCCTCGACAGTCAGTGGTCGCCCGATCTGGACGCTGAGCTCCTCGACCCCGGCGGCGTGCGGATCGCGTTCAGCCAGTGCATGGACGGCGAGGAGTGCGGCTTCGGCCGGCAGGAGACGCTCCACGCGATGCCGACCGTCGCCGGCACGTACGAGATCCATATCTACGCGTATCTCGGGGCCCCGAACGACGGCCTGGGTGGGGGGTTCGAGCTCGATCTCTCCACCGGCCCCGCTGGAGACGGCCCGCCTCCGCCTCCGCCTCCGCCACCTCCACCTTCGATGCACGTGGGTGACCTGGACCGGAGCTCGATCAGTCTGTCCGCCACGCGCTGGCGGGCGCGGGCCACGATCCGCGTCCACGACGGTGATCACGCCCTGCTCCCGGGTGTCGTTGTCAGAGGCAGGTTCGGCCCCAACGGCGCTGCGGTTGCCTGCACGACCGGCACCGGCGGCGCGTGCACGCTGGCGCGCGATCTCAAGAAGACGCGCGCGAGCATCGTCTTCATGGTGCTCGGGCTCTCGAAGACGTCGTTCGTCTACGTGGCCGCGAGCAACCACGATCCGGACGGCGACAGCAACGGCACCAAGATCACCGTGACCCGGCCGTAGGCGGCCGGGTCACGGTCGGTCCTTCAGCGATCGGCGTCGCTACTCGTCGTCGTGCGAGTGAGTCGTCGTGTCGTCTCGATCGGCGTCCTCGACGGCGGTCGAGGCGGCCACCACCCGCGTGGTCGGGAAGAAGCCTCCGATCAGCGCCATGACGCCACCGGCGAGCACCAGCCAAAGACCGATGCCGACATCCTGGAGTGAATCGAGTGAGCCGGCACGTCCGAGCTGGATCACGACGAGCGTGAACGCCACGAGCGCGACGGCGCCTGCGAACCGCGTGAGCCATCCACCCTTGAACGCCAGGCTCAAGATGATGACGGCGCCGCAGATCGCGGTCACCAGACCTGCGGAGGAGAAGAACGCGGCGGTCCCCGCATCGGTCTCCCAATAGCCTTGGACGGCGAGGGCCGAACCATCGGTGCCGCCTGCCCACTCGAGGAAGCTGCCGAGCAGGAGGAGCACGGCCGCCCCGACGGAGAAGATCACGCGAACCGCGAGCCACGGCGACGGTGCCTCGCTCACCGCTCTCGTCTCCGTGGAAGTTGCGTCCGCGTCGTGGTGCTGATGGATGGCACGCATATCTCGGCCTCCTTCGCACGCTTGGCCGGCCTCGTCTGGTCGACCTCGTCTGTTGGAGGGCTATACCCAGGGTGCGAGGGGTCCAATCACCCTCAGGAGCGGTGCTGCCGAGCGCCTCTCAGGCGGGAGCAGGAACGCGGATCCGCACCGTGTCGCCGATCTCCGCGTCGGGGAACAGTGCTCGTACGAGGTCGAAGCGGCCCGTCCAGCCTTCGAGGTCGACCGCTCCCTCCCTAGGCGGTTTGACGTCTTCGGCACGAAGCTCGATCTCGGTGCCTTCAGAAGAGAGCTCGAAGGTCACGAGGTCCCCGTCCCCCGTCTCCACGGCGCCGGAGAAAAGCTCCGACGCGGCAAGGCGGAGATCTTCTCGCACCGGTTCCGGCACGTCCCAGCGCTCCGCGACCGATCCGACGAAGACCCGGACTATGAGCGCGAGCGCAGGGTCTCGGGCGACACGGAGTCGGGAGGTCGGCACCGCGTGAGCTCCGATCAGCCTTCCGGGATCTCATCGGTGCTCGCGTAAAGCGTGAGCACCCGGTCAAGGCCGGTGA
>Ga0307296_10000482_pt1 | contig 18896 bp, 17 predicted proteins | sample ER_DNA_153_FD_194467 | JGI IMG/M metagenome (GOLD analysis project Ga0307296, IMG submission 194467) | Bulk soil microbial communities from the East River watershed near Crested Butte, Colorado, United States - ER_DNA_153 | ecosystem: Environmental > Terrestrial > Soil > Floodplain | place... | reverse complement strand
AGGGGATCGAGCGTCCAGCTCGTCAGCAGGGACGGCTCGTCCACGTCCGTGGACTGTACGCTCGGCCCGTGGGCGGCGAGCAGACGTACGAGGCTGCCGGCGTCTCGATCGCGAAGGCCGACGCCGTCGTCGAGCGACTGCGCGCCGCGGTCGAGTCCACGGGCGCGACGGGCTTCGGCGCGTTCGCAGGCCTGTACGCACTGGACGACGAGCGGTTCCTCGCTGCGTCGACCGACTCGGTCGGGACGAAGCTGATCCTCGCGCGCGAACGGGGGGCGCTGCGGGCGTGCGGCTCCGATCTCGCCGCGCATTGCATCAACGACATCGCGACGTCGGGGGCCGACCCGCTGTTCTTTCTCGACTACGTCGCGGCGAACCGGATCGAGCTCGAGACGGTCGCGGAGCTCGTCGAGGGTGCCGCCGAAGTGTGCCGCGAGGCGGGTTGCGCGCTCGTCGGAGGCGAGACGGCGGAGCTTCCGGGCATCTATCGGGAGGACGAGCTCGACTTCGCCGGAACCTGCGTGGGGCTCGTGGCGCGCGCCGAACTCGTCGACGGCTCGCGGATCGAGGAAGGCGATGCGGTCGTCGGGCTTCCCTCCGCCGGAGTGCACGCGAACGGCTTCACGCTCGTGCGGCGCATCCTCGAGGTCGAGGACTACACCGGCGCGGACCTCCTAGCGCCCACGCGCCTCTACCTCGACGACGTCCGGCGGCTGCGCCGTGAGAAGGACGTCCGCGGGCTCGTGCACGTGACGGGAGGAGGCATTCTCGGGAACCTCTCGCGCGTCGTGCCGGCGGGCCTCCGCGCCGAGGTCGAATGGGACGCCTGGGAGAGGCCGCCCGTCTTCGCGTGGCTCGCGCGGCACGTCTCCGAGGAGGAGCTCCAGCGTGTGTTCAACCTCGGAATCGGGTACGCGGCCGTCGTGGGCGACCCCGGCGACGAGCTCGTGATCGGACGGATCGCGCACGCGTGATCGGTGTGCTCGTCAGCGGCGAGGGGACGAACCTCCAGGCGCTGCTCGACGCAGGCCTGCCCGTGGTCGCGGTCGCCGCGAACGTCGTGGGGACCAGCGCGCTGGCCCGTGCCGAGGCTGCGGGTGTGTCGACCGCAGCCTTCCCGCTCGAGGAGTACGAGGACCGAGACGCGCGCGACGAGGCGATGGCCGAGTGGCTCGAAGTGCGTGGTGTCGACCTCGTCGTGTGTGCCGGCTACATGCACCTCTTGCGCCCGTCGTTCCTCGAGCGGTTCCCGCAGCGAGTCGTGAACGTCCATCCCGCGCCGCTCCCCGAGTTCCCGGGCGCGCATCCGCTCGAGGACGTGCTTGCCGCCGGGGTCTCTGCCGCGGCTGCGACCGTGCACCTCGTCGACGACGGCATCGACACGGGGCCGGTGATCGCGAGCGAGCTCGTACCTGTGATCGCGGGGGACACCGTCGAGACGCTGCGCGAGCGCGTGCACGAGGCGGAGCACCGACTCCTCCCCAAGGTGGTGCGCGAGCTGTGCGCGCGCTGATCTCGGTCTACGACAAGACGGGCGTCGCGCCGTTCGCGCGTGGGCTCGCCGAGCTCGGCTTCGAGCTCGTCGCGAGCGGGGGCACCGCTGCCGAGCTCGTCGGAGCCGGCCTCGCCGTGACGGAGGTCGAGCACGTGACGGGGTTCCCCGAGCTGCTGGACGGACGCGTCAAGACGCTCCATCCGCGGATCCACGCGGGCATCCTCGCGCGGCGCGACCGTGAAAAGGATGTCGCAGCGCTGTCGGAGCACGGCATCGAGGCGTTCGATCTCGTATGTGTGAACCTCTATCCCTTCGAGGTTGCAGTCGACCGGCCGGAGCTCGACGAAGCGGGTCTCATCGAGATGATCGACGTCGGAGGCCCTGCGCTCCTGCGCGCGGCGGCCAAGAACTTCAGATCGGTGACGGTCGTCGCGCGCGCACAGGACTACGAGGAGGTGCTCGGCGAGCTGCGGGCAGGCGAGGGAACGCCGACCCCTGAGCTGCGGCGACGTCTCGCCGCGACCGCGTTCGCGAGATCGGCCGCGTACGAGTCGGCGATCGCGCGGTGGTTCCAGCGCGAGGCAGGCTTCCCGGAGACGTTCGTCCCGTCGTTCGACCGCGTGCGCGAGCTCCCGTACGGCGAGAATCCCCACCAGCGCGCTGCGTACTACGCCGAGCGCGGCGCGAGGACGCACCTGCTGGGATTCGTCCAGCAGCTACAGGGGAAGGAGCTGTCGTTCAACAACCTCGGCGATCTCTCCGCCGCGCGGCTCCTCGCCGCCGAGCTCGACCGGCCGGCGTGCGTGATCGTGAAGCATGCGAACCCGTGCGGAGTCGCGGTCGGGGACACGGCCGAGGAGGCGTATGCGAAGGCGCTCGCGGCCGATCCCATCTCGGCCTACGGCGGCGTCGTGGTCGTGAACCGCGCGGTCACGGCTGCGCTGGCGGAGGCGCTCGTCGAGCAGTTCGTCGAGCTCCTCTTCGCACCCGCGTACGACAGCGAGGCGGCCGAGATCTTCTCGCGCAAGCCGTCGCTGCGCGTCCTCGAGCACACGGAGCAGCGCGCTCCCGACGACGCCGAGCGCGAGTACCGGCGCGTGCTCGGCGGTCTCCTCGTCCAGGATCGCGACTGGGCCAACGGCAGTCGCGAGGGCACGAAGATCGTGTGTGGCGAGGTTGCGGACGCGCAGTGGGACGATCTCCTCTTCGCCTGGCGTGTCGTCAAGCACGTGACCTCGAACGCGATCGTGCTCGCACGCGGCGGCCAGACGATCGGGATCGGAGCCGGGCAGATGAGCCGGGTGGACGCTGTCCGGCTCGCGATCGAGAAAGCCCGTCAGCACGGGCATGCGCTCGAAGGAGCGGTGCTCGCCTCCGACGCGTTCTTCCCGTTCGCCGACGGGGCGCAGCTCGCGCTCGATGCCGGCGTCGCGGCGCTCATCCAGCCGGGTGGCTCGAAGCGCGACGCGGAGGTGATCGATGCCGTCTCGGCTGCGGGTGCCGCGATGCTCTTCACGGCCCGCCGCCACTTCCGGCACTAGGCTGGAAGCTCCGGCCTACGCCCAGGGCAGCGCGTCCCAGTAGGGCGGCCGCTCGATGCGCTCGTCGCGATAGCCGGCGTAGGCCTCGGGCGGCGACGTCGTTGCGACCTCGACACCGGCGCGATGCCGGACGGCGACCGCCGAGACGGGGTAGTGGATGGGCCGCCCGGGCTTCCGGTTGCCCGTCATGAGGAGGACGCACGGCCCGTCGCCGGCGCCGACGAGGATGTGCTCGGTCCCGTTCGGGCAATGGAAGAAGTCCCAGGCACGGAGCGGCCGCTCCTCACCCTCGACCAGCAGGAGGCACACGCCGTGCAGGACGAGGAAGCCCTCCTGTGTCTCCTCCCCGTGGTAGAGCCCGTTGGGCTGTCCGGGCTCGAGGACACTGAGCCTCACGCCGAGGTCGGCGAACTCCGCGTCGGGCGACTCGAACACGCAGCTCGCTCCGAACACGTCGTGCGTGAGCCACGTCGCGTCGGACGCGTTGACGACGAACCACCCGTCGGTCGCAGGCGCCAGTCCGGACCCGTAGTCCGCGAGACGCGCCTCGGCCACCACGGTCCCACCCTAGCGGGCACCGACGCCGAAGGTTCACTCCGGGAAGCGGCCGCGAATGCGGCCGCCTTCAGGGATCTTCGCGATCGAAATCCGCGCTCGCGGATTTCGATCTGCGCGAGAGAAGTAGGCTTCCCGCCCGATGGCGCGCCGCGAGTTCCCCACCGTCCTCGAGCTCGTCGGGCACACGCCGATCGTGCGGCTCGGGCGGTTGAGTCGCGACGTCCCGGGAGAGCTCCTCGCAAAGCTCGAGTACCTCAACCCGGGTGGCTCCGTGAAGGACCGCATCGGGCTCGCGATGGTCGAGGCGGCCGAGCAGAACGGGCGGCTGCGGCCCGGAGGGACGATCGTCGAGCCGACCTCGGGCAACACCGGCGTGGGCCTCGCGATCGCCGCCGCCCTGCGCGGCTATCGCTGCATCTTCGTGATGCCGGACAAGATGAGCCAGGAGAAGATCTCGATGCTCCGCGCATACGGGGCCGAGGTCGTCATCACGCCGACCGCGGTGGACCCGCACTCACCGGAGAGCTACTACGCGGTCTCGGACCGGCTCGCCGAGGAGATCCCCGGCGGCTTCAAGCCCGACCAGTACTCGAATCCGGCCAATCCCGACGCGCACTACGAGACCACCGCGCCCGAGCTCTGGGAGCAGACCGACGGCGGCGACGTCGACGCCATCGTGATCTCGGTGGGAACCGGCGGCACGATCACCGGCGTCGGGCGCTACTTCAAGGAGCACGGCTCCGGCGCGCGCATCGTCGCGGTCGATCCCGAGGGCTCCGTCTTCACTGCCGACGCAGAGCATCCGGAAGGGCCGTACCTGGTCGAGGGCATCGGCAAGGAGTGCTGGCCCGACACGCTCGACGCAGCGGTCGTCGACGAATGGGTGCGAGTCTCGGATCGCGACTCGTTTCTGACCGCGCGACGTCTCGCTCGCGAGGAGGGCCTGCTCGTCGGCGGGTCGACGGGCTCGACGGCGTGGGCGGGAATCCAGGTGGCGAAGCGCATGGGCCCGGACGCGCGCGTGCTCATGATGTTCCCGGACTCGGGCCGCTCGTACCTGTCCAAGTTCTACGACGACAACTGGATGATCCAGTACGGGTTCCTCGAGCGGACGACTCCCCAGCCCGCGGTGGAGGAGGTGCTCCGCTTCCGGCGCGCAGGACACGAGGTGCCCGACCTGGTCACGATCGGCTCCCACGAGAAGGTCGGCGCCGCGATCGACGCCATGCAGCGCTACGGCATCTCGCAGCTCCCGGTCGTCCGCGAGGAGCCGGTCGATTCGCTCGCCGACGTCGTCGGTTCACTGCAGGAGCGCGAGCTGCTCGAGCGCGTCTTCAAGAACGCGGACGCCTTGAACGAGGACGTCGCGGTCGCGATGCAGCCTCCGCTTCCGGCCGTCGACGCCGACGCGTCGGTCGATCAGGTCTACGAGGGCCTCTCGGGCGGGAGCGGCGCAGTCGTCGTCGTGTCCGACGGCCGTCCGGCAGGGATCCTCACCCGATCTGATCTGCTGGAGTTCCTCGCGGCGCGACGCGCTCAGGTCGAGCGGCCCTCCGAGGGAACTCGGCGCGGATAGCGACGTAGACCGCGCCGATCACGAGCCCGGCGCCGGCGAGCGTCCACGGGCTCGGCCGCTCTCCGAGGAATGCCATGCCGAGCGCGATCGCGACGAGCGGGTTGACGTACTGATGCGTCACGACGAGTGAGATCGGCGCGACGCGAAGGAGCCACGCATACGCCGAGAACCCCACGAGCGAGCCCATGACGACGAGGTAGGCCCAGGCGAGCATCGAGTCCAGGGCGAACGTGGCGGAGCTCAGCTCGCCGTACTCCCCGAACGCCGCGGCTCCGAGCATCAGGAACGACCCGCCGAGCGCCATCTCCCACGCGGTCGCGACGAACGGGTTGCGAGGCAACGGAACGCGCTTCGAGAGGAACGAGCCCGTCGACCAGGAGATCGTCGCGGAGATCATCACGGCGAGCCCGAGCGCGGTTGAGCCTGCGCCGAGCCCCGGTGCGACGACGAGCCCGAGGCCGACGAGCCCGGCGAGCGTGCTCAGGCGGGTCGCGCGTGCAGGACTCTCCCCGGCGACGAGGCGGAAGCCGATGATCTGCAGCGGGACCGTCCCCGCGATCATCGCGGCGACGCTCGAGTCGATCCTCGTCTCCGCCACGTGCACCAACCCGACGCCGAGACCGAGCAGGAGGCCGCCGGCGATCGCGCTCGCGCCGAGCTCTGCGCGCGTGATGCGGAGGGAGGTCCCGCGCCACGCGAGGATTGCGGCCAGCAGCAGCGCGGCGGTGAGGAAGCGCGACCCAGCTGCAATGAGCGGTGGGATCGTGTCGACCGCGATCTTGATCCCGAGGTACGTCGAGCCCCACACCACGTAGACGATGGCGAGGGCGATCCAGATGTGCTTGACGGGTGCGGTCATGTCAAGAGGAAAGCAGCAGGGCCATGGGTGTGAGAACGATCAGCATGGTTCATCCACTCCGATAGGACGATTCCAGCTGCTGCTCGAGTGGTCCGCCGTGCCTTATGCGCACCTGGGCGTAGGGTCAGAGCGGGAGTCGGACGCCGGCCATGCCCGAAAGGGTCAGTCCCAGCGGCGCGAAAGCCGGAACGCCGCGTTGATCAGCCCCACGTGGCTGTACGTCTGAGGGAAGTTGCCGCTCTGCTCGAGTGTGTCCGGGAGGATGTCCTCGGAGTAGAGCCCGAGGCCGTTGTCGAGGCTCAGCAGCCGCTCGAAGAGCTCGCGCGCCTCGTCCGTGCGGCCGATGAGCGCGAGCGCCTCGACCAGCCAGAAGGTGCACACCGTGAACGCGGCTTCCATGTGGCCGAAGTCGTCCCTGACCGTGTACCGGCGGAGAAGGCCGCCGTCGACCGACAGCGATGCTCGGGTCGCGTCGACGTGTCGCGAGGCACGGGGATCGTCCGGCGCGAAGAACCCGAGGTGCACGGCGAGTAGCAGCGCCGCGTCGAGCTGGGACTCGCCGGCAACCTGGGTGAGCGCTCCGATCTCGTCGTTCCAGCAGCGCTTCTCGAGCAGCTCGCGCGCCCGCGCCTCGACCGAGCGAGCGTGCGCCTCGAGCTCGGGTGCCTCGAGCGCATCCGCGACTTCCGCGGCGCGCCGCGACCCAGCCCAGTGCATCAGCACCGAGAAGCTGTGCAGCCGCGTCTTTCCGCGGAACTCCCAGAGACCTGCGTCGGGCTCCTCGAGCCGCGCGTCCATCTGGTCGACGAGCCCCTGGATCATCTCGACCGCGGTGTGCCGCGGCACTTCCCCGACGAAGCGCGCGTCGAGGAAGAGGCGACTCACCGCCAGCACCATCTCGCCGTAGACGTCGTTCTGCACGTGCTCGAGGGCCTGGTTCCCGATGCGCACCGGTCCGTCGCCGTTGTACCCGGAGAGATGGGCGAGCACGAGCTCGGTCGCCTCCGAGTCGCCGTTGATCCGGTAGGCGGGCTGGAGCACGCCACCTCGCTCCTCGGCGAGGTTGCGCAGGTACTCGAGGAAGTGCTCCATCTCCTCCGAGTGCCCGAGCCGCTCGAGCGCGTTGAGCGTGAAGTACGCGTCACGCAGCCAGCAGAAGCGGTAGTCCCACGTGCGCCCGGACCCCGGATGCTCGGGAAGGCTCGTCGTCGTGGCAGCAAGCAGCGCGCCCGTGTCCTCGTACTGGTGGAGCTTGAGCGCGAGCGCCGAGCGCACGACCTCGTTCTGATAGTCGCGCGGCACGCGCGTGCCCTTCACCCAGCGCCGCCAGTAGTCGAGCGTGCGCTCGAGGAAGCGTTCCGCAGTCTCCTCGAGCCCTGCCTCGAGCGGCTCGCCCCAGGTGATGACGAGATGGCGGTCGTGCTCGAGCAGGAACGGCCGCTCGTCCTCGACGTAGGTCAGCGGGACGTTCGTCGTCAATCGCACGGGGGTCGGGAAGCCGGTGAACTCGATGTGGTTCGACGCGCGCCAGCGACCGATGTCTTCGAGGCCGTACTCATAGGTGGGACGGCACCGCACGCGTGCGCGCGGCTCGCCGTCGAGCGGCCGCATGATCCGGACGAGCATCGACGGCTTGAAGAAGCGGTCGTAGAGCTGGAAGCGGGGCGCGAAGTCGATGAGCTCGAACGAGCCGCCTTCCCCGGTGAAAACCGTGCGCAGGACGTTCGTGTTCTCGAAGTACGCCTGCTGGACCTCGTTGGCGTCGACGCCCTCCACGGTGAAGGCGCCGCCCTTCTCACGATCGAGGAGCGGGCCGAAGACGAAGCTCGAGTCGGGGCGCGGCCAGCACAGCCACTCGACGGAGCCCTCCTGGAGGAGGGCGCTGTACGAGCAGTTTCCGATGATGGCGAGACCCTGGCTCATGGTGCAGCTATTCGCGAGCACGTAGCTTCTACCTACTACGACCGGGTGGAAGGAGGAGAGCTGGCGCGGCACACAGGACACCACGGGCTCGTCATCGCGAGCAATCGGCTCCCGATCCGGCTCACGATCGACGGCTCGTCGGTGCAGGTGCAGCACAGCGCGGGCGGCCTGTCCGCTGCGCTCAGCGCCTTCCGAGGCGACGCGACCTGGGTCGGCTGGCCGGGAACCGTGGTGCCTCCCTCGCTCGAGAAGCGCGCGAGCAACAGGTTGGCCAAGGATCACCTGTACCCAGTGTTCCTCTCCGCAGCGGACGAGGAGGACTTCTACGGGAAGGTCTGCAACGACACGCTCTGGCCGCTCTTCCACTACTTCCAGGGCCGCTTGCGGATCACACCCGAGGCCTGGACGAGGTACGTGGAGGTGAACGAGCGCTTCGCGGACACGATCGTCGCCCACAGCGAGCCGGACTCGCGTGTGTGGGTGCACGACTTCCACCTCATGCTCGTGCCGGCGATGCTGCGACGACGCGCTCCCGGGCTCTCGATCGGGTTCTTTCTGCACATCCCCTTCCCGTCGTCCGAGGTGTACCGAGTGCTTCCGGCCCGCGAGCAGCTCCTGCGCGGGGTGCTCGGCGCCGACTACGTCAGCTTCCAGGTCGGCGATTACGCGCGGCACTTCCGGTCGTCGTGCCTGCGCATGCTCGGCATCGACTCCAACCCGGACTGGCTCGAGCTCGACGGCAGGCGCGTCGGGATCGGGGTCGACCCGATCGGGATCGACGTGGACGGCTTCCGCGACGTCATCGCCGATCCCGAGAGCGCGCGCCTACTCGCCGACCTCGAGGATCAGTACGAGGGACGCCGGCTGGTGCTCGGCGTGGAGCGGCTCGACTACACGAAGGGCATCCCGCAGAAACTCCACGCTTTCGAGCGGTTCCTCGAGCAGGATCCAGAGCGAGCGCGGACGACGACGATGATCCAGGTGGTCGTGCCGTCGCGGCTCGACAGCGCCGACTACCGGGCGCAGCGCGACGAGATCGAGCTCCTCATTGCAGGGATCAACGGGCGCTATGGGCGACCCGGCACGACGCCGGTCGAGTACATCCACCGCGACATCTCGAAGCAGGGCCTCGTCGCCCTCTACCGGCGCGCGGACGTGATGATGGTGACCGCGCTGCGCGACGGGATGAACCTCGTCGCTCAGGAGTTCGTGCTCTGTCAGTCCGAGCCGGGGCTGCCGAGCCGCTGGCGTGGTGCGCTACTCCTGTCGGAGCTCGCCGGCTCCGCCCAGGTGCTCCCGGGCGCGCTCCTCGTCAACCCGTGGAACGTGGACGGGGTCGTCGAGCACCTCGCCACCGCGCTCGAGCTGCCGGCGCGCGAGCGGCAGCGGCGCCTCGAGACCATGGCGAAGCGGGTCGAGGCTCTCGACAGCCGGCGCTGGGCCGAGGGGTTCCTCACTCGTCTCGGTCGATACTCCCGCCGCGAGCGAGGGACGCGGCGGCCGCCGTCCGTCGACGCGGCGATCCAGGAGCGCCTCGCGAGACGGTTCGCGCGCGCCCGTGCCAGGACGATCATGCTCGACTACGACGGGACGCTGCGCGAGTTCGAGGTCCATCCCGATCTCGCCCAGCCGACGCCCGAGATCCGCGCCCTCCTACGCTCGCTCGCGGCGGTGCCCAACACGGACGTGCACATCGTCAGTGGCCGCCGGCGAAGGAACCTCGAGCAGTGGCTCGGCCGGCTGCCGGTGTACCTCTGCGCCGAGCACGGCTACCTCGCACGCTCGCCCGGCGGCGAGTGGGAGACGATGCTCGACCTCGATCTCAGCTGGCTGCGCCCGATCGAGCGCCTCCTCCGGCGCGTGGCCGCCGACGTGCCCGGGGCGCACGTCGAGCGGAAGTCCTGCAGCGTCGCCTGGCACTACCGGCAGGCGGAGCCCGAGTACGGGTCGTGGCGCGCACGCGAGCTCCTCAACGACCTCCATCAGCACCTCGCCGGGGCGCCGGCTGAGATCCTCGCCGGGCATCAGGTCGTCGAGGTGCGTGCGCTCGGCGTCGACAAGGGCGTCTACGTCCGCAGCGTGTTTCCCGACGGCAAGGAGCCGACGCACTTCGTTCTTGGGCTCGGGGACGATCAAACCGACCACGACCTGCTCGACGCGCTTCCCTCGGGGTCCGTTGCCGGACACGTCGGCGGGCTGCTCCCGAGCAGGCGGAGCACGAACGGGCGGCGCGAGGACATCCACCTCCTCGGCCCCGGCGAGGTGCGCGCGTTCCTGCGCGGCCTCAGCGAGAGCGTCTAGCGCCGGCCGTCGCGTAGCGAGCGCAGGAGGGCGAAGCTCCACCAACGCCAGGCGATGAAGACGAGGAACAGGACGGACACGACGATCGCCTGGGCGTTGCCGAAGGTGCGCTCCGTGACGAGATAGAGGACGCCGGTGAGAGCCACCGAGCTCGCGACGGAGCCTGCGATCGCCTCGCGGTTCCCCTTCTGCAGCATGTGGTCCTTGTCGCCTTCACGAAAACGCAGGCGGTGGTGCGCAGCGGGCGCGAGAAAGAGAACGAGCGCGATGGCGTTGCTCACGAGCGTGGCGTAGTAGATGTCTCGCTCGAATGTGCTGAGATCGCCGAACTGGTTCGTGAAGCTGATCGCGAGCAGGAAGCCGAAGAGGACGGTGGCGCCGGGGATGAGGGCGCGGAGCTCCTGGAGCAGCTCGTTGTGCTCGCGCTCGAGTCGAGCCTTCAGCTCCTCGGCGCTCTCGGCCCGCTGCACCGCCACCTCGCTCACGTCCTGATCGGCTCGGGAGCTGCTCACGCTGCGATGCCGACGCTCCGCCGGAAGGCGGCGGCGTGACCGCGGGCGTTCGCCTCGCGCAACTCGTCTTCGTCGAGCGCCCCGATCCGGTGGAGGAGCTCGAGCTCGTCGCGCAGGTGCGTGCGCATCATCTCGGGGCCGTCCGTCGCGATCGTGAACGGCACCTCGTGCTCGACGAACGCCCGAATGGTCTCGCGTACCGCGTCCTCGTCCGGCAGCGCCTTCGTGAGGAGATTCGACGTCGGGCAGATCTCGAGCACGATTCCTTGCGCGCGAATCGCCGCCATGAGCTCCGGATCCTGCGCCGCGAGGATCCCGTGCCCGATTCGATCCGGACGCAGGTGCTCGACGACGTCACCGATCTCCTCGCGCCCCATGTCGCCGCCCTCCTCGCCGACGTGGATCGTCACGCCGAGGCCCGCCTCGCGCGCCGTCTCGACCATCGGCTCGATCTGCGTGTAGTCGTAGCGACCGCCGCCGGGACGTGGGCCTGCGATGTCGACCCCGACCACGCCGCGCCCGGACCAGCGAATCGCTTTCTCGACGATGATCTCGTTGAGCCCGGGGTCGAAGGTGCGATCCATCATGAGGATCAGCCCTGCACGCACCTGTGGGTACTCGATGCTCGCCCGGTCGACGCCCCGTATCGCCGCGAGGATGATGTGGTCGAGGTCCCGCTCGCCTCCGCGGTTCCGCTTCATCGGGTTGAACCGGAGCTCGAGCGTCGTGATGCGCTGCGAGCGGTACGCGCCGCCGATCGCGCCGTGCACCGAGCGCTCGACCGCGAGCGGCGAGGACTGGATGATCTCCGTCCAGTGGTAGATCTGGTTCAGCTCGTCGAGCCCGTTCACCCCGTGTGGGTCCGACACCGTGACGAGCGCGTCGAACTCCCAGAAGTCCTTGACCGGAAGGGAGATGCCCTGCTCGTGGGAGATGCTCCAGAGGATGTCCGAGGCCACCGAGCCACCGAGGTGGGTGTGCAGCTCGGCGAGCCCTTCGCCCTCGAGGATCATGCGGCGAGTGTATTCGCCTGCCGCCGCTCGCTCAGCACTGCGTCTGGGGCGGCGGCGACGTCGACCGCTGCGGCGGGCCGTGTCCGGCCTCACAAGAGCCCATCCGGCCAGACTAGTCTCGACCCATGAGTGTCAACCGCCTGGCTGTGCAAGCGACGAACCACTGCCTCACGGGCTGCGGGATCGGCGAGGTGCTCGGCATGGTGCTCGCGACCTGGTGGGGGTGGGGTGCCGCCGCCTCGGTCGCTCTGGCGATTGCGCTCGCGTTCCTCTTCGGCTACTCGCTGACGCTGATTCCGCTGCTGCGAGCGGGCACGGCGCTCGGCGCGGCCGTCGGGATCGCGCTCGTGGCCGACACGTTTTCGATCGTCACCATGGAGCTCGTCGACAACGCGGTCCTGCTGATCTGGCCGGGCGCCCTCACCGCAGGTCTCGGGGACGCGCTGTTCTGGATCTCACTCGCGATCTCGCTCGCGGTCGCATGGGGACCGACGTTCCTCGTCAACCGCGCACTCATAGCGCGCGGAAAAGGCCATGCGCACGCTCATGCGGCCCATGGCCACACGCACTGAGTCAGGCCGTCTTCGCCCAGGGACGCGGATCCGGGAGCGGTGTGAGGATCGGCTCGACCTGCGCACGCAGGTGCTCGAACGCCGGCGGGAGGATCAGCGTCTCGCCCAGGTGCTCCGGGTCCTCGTCCACGGAGAAGCCCGGGCCGAGCGTGGCGATCTCGAACAGGACGCCGCTCGGCTCCCGGAAGTAGATCGACCGGAACCAGAAGCGGTCGATGATCGGCGACGGGTGCATGCCCGCGGCGACCACGCGCTCGTGCCACGCCTCGTGCTCCTCGAGGGAGGACGACCACGCGACGTGGTGCACCGTGCCCGCGCCGCCGAGTCCGCGCTCCGCCGGCGCCTCGTCGTACGCGTACAGGCCGCCGCGCGTCGGGCCGCGCGCCTCCCAGGTCTCCTCGCCCACGGAGACGAAGCCGAGCGTCTCCTCGAGCAGTGCACGGCTCGCGTCGGGCGCGACGTCGAAGGCTCGCACGGCGTCGAACCCCTGGAGCGCATGCTCGGCGGGCACCTCGGGATGCTCCGCCGTCAGCGGCTCGTCCTCGACGGAGGACACCACCAGGCGATGGCGCAGTCCCTCGGGGTCGTCGAAGCTCACCCCGGTGTCGTCGCGGTCGACTGCGTCAGCCTCGGCCGCCAGTCGGCTCTCCCCGAAGTCGAGCGCAGCGGCCGAGCCCACGCGCCACTGCACCGTGTGCACCATCCCCGCACCGGCCCGCCCGCGTCGAACGCCGGGGTACTCGAAGAACGTGATGTCGCTGCCGGGCGTCCCCTCCTCGTCCGCGTAGAAGAGGTGGTAGACGGTCGGGTCGTCCTGGTTGACGGTCTTCTTCACGAGCCGGAGGCCGAGGACGCGTGTGTAAAAGTCGACGTTCCGCGGCGCATCGGCCGTGATACACGTGACATGGTGTATGCCGTCGAGCGCCATCGCGCCCAGCTTAGTCAGCGACAGTTAGGCTCCTGCGGGTGAAGATCGGGATCGTCGTCCCGTTCTCGTGGTCGTTCTGGGGTGCAGTCGTCGAGCACGCGGAGCTGCAGGCGGCAGCGCTCGAGGACCTGGGCCACGACGTGCGCCTGGTGATGGGAAACGATCCGCCGGGCCAGTTCACGCGCGTGCTGCACCCGCGCGTCGGGCGCCATGGGGATCCGCCCGCGAACGTGATCCCCGTGGGGCGCTCCGTGATCGTGCCGGCCAACGGGTCGCTTCCGAACATCGTGCTCTCGCCACGGTCGTACGTGAGGACCGTGCGTGCGCTCGAGCGCGAGCGCTTCGACGTGCTGCACCTCCACGAGCCGATGACGCCGACGATCTGCCTGACGGCGCTCATTCGCGCGCGCTGTCCGCTCGTCGCGACCTTCCACGCGTCGGGCGAGCTGGGCTGGATGAAGTACGGGGTGCAGGTGTGGGGGTTCATGATCGACCGGATCGACCACCGCATCGCGGTCTCCGAGCGGGCGAAGGCGTCGCAGAGCCGCTGGCTTCCAGGGGACTACGAGGTGATCCCGAACGGCGTGCTCGTGCCGAGCAAGGCAGAGGCCGGCGGCCGCGAGCATCGGATCGTCTTCGCGGGCCGGCAGGAGCCGCGGAAGGGGCTGCAGGTCCTTCTCCGCGCGTGGCCCGAGATCCGCGCTCGCACGGGGCTCCGACTGACCGTCGCCGGCGCCGACCCGCTCGCCGTGCGGCTCCTTCTCACGAGGCTCCGCGTCTCCGACGAGGGGATCGACGTCGTCGGCTTCCTCAGCCAGGACGAGCTCACCGACACGCTCCTCCACGCGAAGGCGCTCGTCGCGCCGTCGATCGGGCAGGAGAGCTTCGGCATGGTGCTCACGCGCGCCTTCGCGTGCGCGCTGCCCGTCGTCGCGTCCGACATCCCGGGCTACCGCGAGGTGCTCACACCGGAGGCTGCGGTCTCGGTGCCGCCCGACGATCCGAAGGCGCTCGCCGCCGCGCTCGTCGCTCTCGTCGAGGACGAGCCGCGGCGAGTCCGAATGGGCGAGTCGGCTCGCGACCTCGCCGTCGAGAGGTACGCATGGCCGACGATCGCGAGACGGCTCGAAGGGGTGTACTCGAGCGTGACCGGCATCCGCGTCGCGGAAGCGCGAGCAGCGTGAAGCCGGTCCTGCGCGTGTGGAGCTCCGGGTGGGCGCAGATCGCGGTCGGGTTCGTCGCGCTCGTTCTCGCCTTCGTGGTCATCTGGTGGCGCGGTCCCGACTGGGGAAGCGTCCTCGAGGCGTTCCGGGTCGTCATCTGGAGCTGGATCGTCCTCGCCTTCCTGCTGAACGTGGTCTCGACACTGTTCCGCGCGCTCGCCTGGCGTCTGACCATCAGGCAGGCGCTGCCGGACGAGCATCAGCCGCGCCTCGACCACGTCCTCTCGTCGTTCGGTGTCGGGTTGCTCGCCAACGCCATCGTTCCAGGGAGGCTGGGCGAGCTCGCGCGCGTCGCCACGCTTCGGCGGCACCTGCCCGACGCGCCAGAGGGGACGAGCGCGATCCTCGTCGGGACGGTCTTCGCGCACCGGCTCTTCGATCTCGTGCCGGCGACGATCCTCGTCGTATGGGTGCTGCTCACCGCAGAGGTCCCACACTGGGCGATCGTGTCGTTCGGGATCGCCGCCCTCGTCGGGTTCGCGCTCTTCACCGTCGCGTGGCTCGGCGCCAGGCGCCACCGCCGCCCGGTCATGAGCGAGGGCATGGGCTCGGTGAGGAAGCTCGTCGTCATGGGCCGTCAGGGGCTCGCCGTGTTGAAGGAGCCGGTTGCGCTCGCCGGGGCCGTGCTGCTCCAGTGCCTCGGGTGGCTGATGCAGCTCCTCGCGGTGTACGCGGCGATGCAGGCGTTCAACATCGATGCGCCGTTGCCCGCCGCCGGGCTCGTGCTCGTGCTGATGAACGTCGCGACGATCGTCCCGCTCTGGCCCGGCAACGTCGGTCTCGTCCAGGCAGCCGTCGCGCTGCCGCTCCGGAACTACGGCGTTCCGTACGCGACGGGGTTCGCGTACGGCCTCGCGCTGCAGGCGCTCGAGATGGCATGCGGGATCGGGCTCGGGCTCATCGCGATCGCGCGTGAGGGAATCTCGTTCGCGATGCTCCGCCGCATGGAGGACCAGGAGCAGTCGCCGACCGAGAACGTGGTCGAGGAGGTCCACGAGCTGGTCGAGGAGCTCGACGGCGAGACCGAGCCCGAGGCGGCCCGTGAGGGCGCTGCTGTGTCCAGCTAGCCTCAAGGGCGTCCTCACGGCGCGGGCTGCGGCGGCCGCGCTCGCACGAGGAGTGCGCAGCGCCGGAGGTGATGCGGTCGAGCTCCCGATCGCCGACGGGGGAGAGGGGACGGCGGATGCGCTCCACTTCGCGCTCGGTGGAACGTGGCGGGACGCGATCGTGTCCGACCCGCTCGCGCGGCCCGTCGCGGCGCGCTGGCTTGTCCTCGAGGACGGGCGGGCGGTGGTCGAGGCAGCGCCTGCGATCGGGCTGCCGCTGCTGACGCCGGGAGAGCGTGACCCGCTCGTCGCGTCGAGCCGAGGGCTCGGAGAGCTCGTCCTCGCCGCGCTTCGCGAGGAGCCCCGCGAGCTGCTCGTCGGCCTCGGGGGAAGCGCGACGGTGGACGGCGGAGCGGGTATGCGCGAGGTACTCCGGGAGCTCCCGGTCCCGACGAGGGCTCTCTGCGACGTGCGCACGACCCTGGCGGACGCCGCGCGGCTCTTCGGCCCGCAGAAGGGTGCGTCGGCGGAGGGTGTCGCCGTGCTCGAGCGGCGACTCGCGGGCATGGAGGAGCTCCAGCCATACGCGGGCCTCGCGGGCTCGGGGGCTGCGGGCGGCCTCGGCGCGGCCTTCGCCGCGCTGGGCGCCGAGCTCGTCGCCGGGGCGCCGGCGGTCCTCGACCTCGTCGGCTTCGACGAAAGGCTTCACGACGCAGACCTCGTTGTGACCGGCGAAGGTCAGGTCGACGAGACGACGGCCGAAGGCAAGGCCCCGGGCGTCGTCGCCGAGCGGTGCGCGGCCGCGGGTGTCCGGTGCGTCGTCTTCGGAGGACGCGTCCTCACCGACGTCGACGGCGCCGAGGCGGTCAGCCTGTCGGGCGATCGCGCGTCGGCCGAGGACGACCTCGAGGCCCTCGGGAGAAGGCTCGTCGCCTAGCGGGATTCGGCGATCTCGAGACGGTCCGCCAACGACTCGAGCATCTTCCACGCGACCTGGGGACGCGACTCGACGAACGGCCGGAACACGAAGACCGGCAACCCGTACGCCGTCACGTCGCCGACCGCGGTCACGGTCGCAGTGCGCGGGCGGCGGTCGATGAGGGCGACCTCGCCGAACGACGAGCCCGGGCCGAGCGTGGACACGGATTCCCCGTGCTGCTCGACGGAGAGCTCGCCGCTCTCGACGACGAAGAACATAAGACCGCCCTCTCCCTCGAGCGTGACCTTGTCGCCTGCCGAGAAGTGCCGCTCGTTGAACTCGTCGGCGAGGCTCTCGAGGTCGCGCTCGTCGAGGTCGGAGAAGAGGCGGACGTTACGAAGGAGCGCTGGAGTCGGCTTGGCCATGGGGCGATTAATACACGAACAGGGTGCCTCGTGTCACGTGCCCGGTCCGGGAGGCGCGAGCTCCTCGATCTGGAGCTCGACGCCCTGCAGTCGGGACACGCAGGCCTTGTACAGCTCCTCGCCGCGACGAAAGAGGCCGATCGCCTCGTCGACCGGGACATCGCCGCGCTCGAGCCGGCTGACGATCTCCTCGAGCTCACGCTGGAGCTCCTCGAAGCTGCGCGTCTCGCTCACGGCAGCACCTCGTCCACGGTTGCACCGAGCGAGCCTGCCGCGAGCTGGATCTCGACCGGCTCGCCCACATGGACGGCTGCCGCGCTGCGGATCGCCTCCGCGTCCGCACGGACGATCGCGTACCCGCGGCCGAGCGTCGCGAGAGGCGACAGCGCCTGCAGCCTCGCGCCGGTGTGATCCAGCGCTGCGCGACGCCGCTCGAGCAGGAGGCGCGGCGCGGCGCGAAGGCGTTCGCCCTGCCGCGTCAGCCGGCCTCGGCTGCGCTCCAGCTGCGCGTGCACCGCGAGCTCGAGTCGTCGTCGGGTCGAGGCGAGCACGGCGTCGAGGTCGGTGAGATCCGGGACGACGAGCGCGCCGGCTGCGGTCGGCGTCGCCGCGCGGGCGTCGGCCGCCAGGTCGCAGAGCGGCGTGTCCTGCTCGTGACCTACGGCGGACACGACGGCGACGCGGGAGGCGGCGACGGCGCGCACGACGGCCTCGTCGCTGAACGGGAGGAGGTCCTCGAAGCTTCCCCCACCGCGGGCGAGGACGACGACGTCCACCTCCGGGTGCGCTGTCAGCGCTGCGAGCGCAGCCACGATCGCTTCCGCGGCGCCCTTGCCCTGCACGCGCGTCTCGCACACGACCACCCTCGCCGCTGGGAATCGTGCGCCGATCGTCGCGACGAGGTCGCCGCGAGCGGCCGCATCCGCCCCGGTCAGGATCCCGATCGCACGCGGGACGCGTGGCAGCCGGCGCTTACGCTCGGCCGCGAAGAGCCCCTCCGCCGCGAGTTTTCGCTTCAGCTGCTCGAGCGCAACGAGGTGGCCGCCGAGGCCGATCCGCTCGATCGTGGTCGCGCGGAGCCCGAGCTGCCCTCGGAGCTCGTAGAGCTCGGCGCGTCCGGCGACGTGAACGGACTCGCCTTCCTCGAGGCCGAGCGCGAGCCGGTCGTAGGTGCGGCGGCCGATCGTCACGCCCAACGTGGCGCCGGTCTTCGGGTCCTTGAGCGTGACGAAGACGTTGGCCCAGGCGTCGTTGCGCCGCAGCTCCGTCACCTCGCCCTCGACCCACACGGCGGGAAGACGGCCGAGGTGCATCCCGATGCCGCGGTTGAACGCGGAGACTGTGAAGACCTTGCGATCTCCGTAGACGAGGTGCTCGACCTTCGGCACGCCGCCAGCGTAACGCCGGCCTCGAGCGCGCCGGGTGCCGAGAGGATCGAAGTACGCTCACCGCGATGACGGTGCGGGTGAGCTGGCCGCAAGCGCTCGCATGGCGCATGCGGCGCCATCTGCTCGATCCGGTGAGCCAGCTGTCGGTCCCGGAGGTCGTCGGTCGCCTCTGCGGCGTGCAGGCACAGGTTGCCTCGTCCGCAGAGCTCGCGGTCCGCGTTCGGCGCGAGGCCTCGCGACGGGGGGAGGTCGATCGCGCTCTGCGCGAGGGGCGCCTGCTCAAGACCTGGGCGATGCGGGGCACGCTCCATCTCCTGATGCCGGACGAGGCCGGCACCTTTCTCTCGCTCGTGGCATCCGGGCGGTCGTGGGAGCGGCCGAGCTGGCAGCGCTACTTCGGGATGACGCCGAAGCAGCTCGAGGCCCTCCGCAAGACGGTTCGTGTCGCACTCGAGAGCGGGCCGCTCACGCGAGACGAGCTCGCGACGGCGGTCAGCGCGCGACGCGGGCTGGGCCACCTCGGCGAAGGGCTCCGCTCGGGCTGGGGAACGCTGCTGAAGCCGCTCGCCTGGCAGGGTGACCTCTGCTGCGGCCCGAGTCTCGGAAATCGCGTGACC
>Ga0307296_10000480_pt1 | contig 18921 bp, 18 predicted proteins | sample ER_DNA_153_FD_194467 | JGI IMG/M metagenome (GOLD analysis project Ga0307296, IMG submission 194467) | Bulk soil microbial communities from the East River watershed near Crested Butte, Colorado, United States - ER_DNA_153 | ecosystem: Environmental > Terrestrial > Soil > Floodplain | place... | reverse complement strand
TGCTGTGTGCCTGTACGTCCGTGAGCCACCAACCGTCGCCGAGGATGTCGAACGCGTTGATCACGCCCGACGACTCCCAGGTGCCGGGGCGCAGCGCCGCCGGTGTGTTCACGCGTGCCACCGACTGCAACGAACCGGTCTCGAAGTCGTAGACAATGACGCGGTTGTAGCCGCCCGAGAACGGCGCGTCCCGGAACTCGGACTCGCGGTCTTCCTGGAACACGAGCGAGCGCGCGGAGGTGTCGAGGTTGTCCGGGTTGTAGAGGTCGTCGCCGGCGTCACCGTCGAGGATCAGCTTCAGCGAGGCCTTCGTCGGGTCGGCCTTGCTGACGTCGAACTGGTAGATGCGGCCCCGAATCGTCCGCGGCCGCTTGCCGGTGTCTGCGATGTAGTACCGGCCCTTCACCTGGCGGTAGAGCGCCGCGTCCTCGAGCCGGTCGAACTTGAAGGCGCCCTTCGCCGCTGCCGCGTTCTTCAGCGTGACGGAGTTGGCGTTCTCGGCCTGACTGATCGGCACGAAGTGCCCGGTCAGCGTCTGGCCCTTGTGGATGTCGGTCGACTGAATCGCGCCGTCCGCCTTCCAGACGTAAAGGCTCCCCTTGGAGGGATTGCCGGTGATCGCGGCCTTGAACGACTTCGCGATGTACGCGTACAGGTACGCGTCGAAGCCCGGGCGGAAGTCGTCGTCCGTGGTCAGGAAGAACCACTTCGAGAGCTTCGTCGGGACGACGTTCTCGTGCTGGAGATGGCCGAAGTGCTCCGTCTCCCACCACTGTCCGGTCTCGGCGTTCATGGCGATCGAGCTGCCGTCGTGACCTGCGGGCGGCGCCGGCGGGATGCCGTTGATCGCCTCTTCGCCCGTGAAGTACCAGGGCGTGCCGTGGATCAGCGCGAGCGTTGCGGAGCAGAAGCGCTCGAAGCCCTCGTTCCCGGTGAAGGGGTACTTCGCCGAGAGCACGCTGTTCGTCTTCGCGTCGATCGTCAGTTTCGAGATCCGGGTGTTGACCCCCGGCGGCGTGCCGGGGAACGTGATCCCGAGCTCGTGGTTCATCAAGATGGTGTAGGTGCCCTTCTGCTTGTCGCTGCCGCTGTGATGCCCCTTGCCTCGACCGTAGCCCTTCCCGTTTACATAGGCGCCGAGCCCGTCCGGGATCCCGGACATCTGGTAGGCAGGCGTCTGGCCCTGCGGGACGACGTCCCCGGCGGACAGGATCGGGTCGACGACGACGCCCGCTGCCGTGGGCACCAGGTACGGCGGTTTCGCCGTCTTCACGCCGGTCGCCGCGTAGGCGACCGCCACCGAAATGACCGCGGCGAGGACGACCAAAAACGCCGCCGCGCGGATGCTGGTTCGCTTCACGATGTATTCCCCCCTAAATATCGTTGCTGCGGTGGGATGGTAATAGCTCGCGCGTCAGGAGGTCGAGCATGAGCGTGGGCTCTCTTTTGACTCGGTTTGGCTCGCCCTCGCGCTTGCGCAGATCGAGCGCACGCGGGTCGCTGAGTGGGATCAGACGGCCCTCTCGGATCAGCATCTCGTCGACGCCGCCGAGCCGGCCGCCGTAGGTCGTGTAGACCGGCACGCCGAGCGCCACGGCCTCCCGGTTCATCGTGCCGCCGGCCGAGACGACGAGGTCGGAGAAGGCGATCAGGCTCTGTCCGTCCACCGCGCGGTCGGGAACCTGCACCGAGGGCAGGCTAAGCCCCCGCACGAAGTCGCGCTGCTCCGGTGTCCGCGGCAGGACGATCGCCTGTACCGACTCGTTGTGGCCCAGGTGGTCGAGTACCTGCGGGAAGAGCGGGTTCGAGCGACGGTGGTAGAGCGAGACGTCCGGCGGTGTGCGCACGACCACGAGCGCCCGCGCGGAGTCGATCTCGAACGGCTCGAGCGCCGCCGGGTCGGGCTCGAAGTCCGCCAGGTAGTACTCCTCTTTCAGGCCTGGGTACTGAACCAGCTTCGGCGGCCTGGCGCCGTAGCGCTCGAGCCGCTCCGGTGGGATCGCCTCGGGGACGACCACGCGAGTGGCGGCACGGCAGCCGAGTTGGTGCTGGAGCCATGCGAACTCGTAGTCGAAGGTGGTCGAGCTCGGGATCCCGAGCCGGCGCGCCGTGAGGGTCAGCTCGTGCGACCCATGGGCGAGCGCGAGGTCGAACTCTCGGTCCTTGGCCCAGTGCCGCAGGTCACGGAGCCGCGAGGTCAGCGAGCGCGCCTTCCCGAGCCGCGAGCGGCCGCCGTGCCGGCCGAGGATCTCCGCCTCGATCCCGTGCAGCTCGAGCAGCTGCACCGTCTGGGCGTAGTCGCGTGAGGTGAGCTCGACCTCGGCGCCGCGTTCCCTCAGCAGCGGCAGGAGAGGCCGGAAGACCAGCACGTGGGCCGGCGCCGTGATGTCGATCCAGACTCTCACAGCCGCTCCACGATCCGGAAGCGGATCGCGTCGATCAGCGTGTCGGGCTCGATCGTCCGCTCGAAGAAACGCTCGTGCGCCTCGTGCCAGTCCTGAACCGACTCGAACCCCTCGCCCTCGTCGCGGGCGAACTGGAGGTCGACCTCCGCTGCTGGAACGACCCGCGCCTCCGTGACCTCGACAATTGCTCTCGGAGTTCCCTGCGCGTCCTCGACGACGAAACGATCGCCGGGGTCCGGGGTGGGTTCGTCCTCGAAGACGCCGTGCAGTCCCGCGGTGGCCGTTTTCTCGCCGGCGAGCACGGCGTCCACCAGCCGCTGCCGCAGCTCGGTTCCGGGGTAGCCGAGCCCGAACTCCGGCAGCTCGGTCAGCGGACGAGCGCCTCCATGCGCTCGCTCGCGAGCGGTACAGGCTCACGCTCGACGTGGTGTTCGTGCCAGAGGGTGAAGGCGAGCAAGCCCCAGAGCCGACGCGAGAGGTCTTCCTTGCCGGCGACGTGGCGGTCGAGCAGCGCCGTCACCGCCTCTGGTCGGAAGTACCCCTGGCGGCGGAGTGTGTCCCCGCTGAGGGTCTCGCGGGCGAACGGCTCGAGCTCGCCGCGCAGCCAGGCGGCCGCGGGGATCGAGAACCCGCGCTTCTTGCCGCGCACGATCTGGCTCGGGACGAGCGGGGCGACCGCCTTGCGGAGCAGCACCTTCTTGCGCAGCCCGTGTACTCGGTGCTTCGCCGGCAGCGCCGCCGCGAAGTTCGTCACGGCCGGGTCGAGGAACGGCACGCGGGCCTCGAGCGAGTGGGCCATCGAGGCGCGGTCGGTCTTCACGAGCAGGTCGTCCACGAGGTAGATTCCGAGGTCGACGTCTTGGAGGCGGGCGAGGAGCTCGGCGCCTTCGGTCTCGGCGAAGCGGGCGCGGTAGAGGTCGACCGGGTCGAACTCGTGGCGGCGGCCGGTCAGCTCTGCGCGCGCCTCGGGCGAGAAGATCTCCTTCCACGCGTGGTGACGCTCGAGCGGGGGCAGGTGCGCGCCGCGGACGAACCGCTTCGCCTTGTAGTCGAAGCTCGCGCGGGCGGTGGAGGTCGGCAGGCGCTCGACGAGCGGCCGTGCTAGTCGCGCGGCACCGCCCGCCCGGAGCGCGAGCTGGTCGGCGACGTAGGTGTAGTAGCCGCCGAAGAGCTCGTCCCCGCCCTCGCCGGAGAGCGCCACCTTCACGTCCTGTGCGGCGAGCTGCGAGACGAGATAGGTCGGCAGCGCGGACGAATCCGCGAACGGTTCGTCGAAGGCCTCGGCCAACGCCGGCAGGAGCAGCGCGGCGTCGGGCCGCAGCACGAGCTCGCGATGCTGCGTGCCATACCGCTCGGCCACTAGCCGCGCGTCGCCGAGCTCGTCGAAGGAGCGCTCCTCGAAGCCGATCGAGAAGGTGCGCACGGGCTCGAGGCTCTCCTGCGCGGCCAGGGCGGTGAGGGCGGAGGAGTCGATTCCACCGGATAGGAGCACCCCCACCGGCACATCGGAGACGAGGTGCGCGCGTACGGAGTCGCGGAGACGTGCGCGCAGCTCCTCGATCAGCTCCGCTTCGTCGTCGTCGCGCAGGTCGTCGAGTGCGGCAGGCGCAGGGCGCGCAAACCGCTCGACGTGCGTCTCGCCGGCCTCCCATACGAGCAGGTGCCCGGGCGGAAGCTTGCGCGCGTCGCGGAAGATCGTCAGCGGCGCGGGAATCGAGTTGAAGGCCAGGAACGCCTCGAGCGCGTCCAGGTCGATCTCGCCTCGGGGAAGGGCACGCAGCTCGGAGGCGAACTCGAGGCCGCCGCTCGAGTTGGCGCGGTAGTAGAGCGGCTTGATCCCGTACCGGTCCCGGGCCAGCACGAGCCGCCGCCGCGGCGCATCCCAGAGTGCCACTGCGAACATCCCGCGCAGTCGCCGGGCAAACTCGAGCCCTTCCTGCTCGTAGAGATGGACGAGCACCTCGGTGTCGCCGTGCGTGCGGAAGCGGTGGCCGGCCCGCTCGAGCTCGGCCCGCAGCTCGCGGTAGTTGTAGAGCTCGCCGTTCTGCACGACGTGAATGGTCGAGTCCTCGTTCGCGATCGGCTGATCCCCCGTCTCGAGGTCGATGATCGCGAGCCGGCGCGCGGCGAGCGCGGCCTGGCCCTCGGCGAAGATCCCGTCGCTGTCAGGCCCTCGGTGGACGAGTTTGGCGCTCATCGCCGCGAGCCGGTCGGGGTTCGCAGGCCCGTTCGAGGAGACGATCCCGCAGATCCCGCACACGGGTCGAGTCTAGCCGTGCGGCCTGAAGAGGCCTCGCAGCGATTGGGCCCCGATTCGGAACGCAGTTGCCACGAGCGTGCGCAGGTAGAGCCGCATCGAGCGATCGGCGATCCACTCGAGGTCGTGGGCGAGCTTCTCGGCCATCGAGGTCTCGTAACCGCGCCGCACCTGCGCGAAGCCGGTCAGGCCGGGGCGGACGACGAGCCGCTGCCAGTAGGCAGGCAGCTCGGCCGCGAGCTGCTCGAAGAAGCGCGGCCGGATCGGGCGGGGCCCAACGAAGCTCATGTCCCCGCGCAGGATGTTCCAGAGCTGTGGCAGCTCATCGAGTTGCGTGGCGCGGAGTCGCCGGCCGAGCTGCGTGGTCTCGGCCTGAGTGCGCTCGACGAGCTCGGGGCCGAGGTACGGGCCGAGCCGTTCCTCGGCGCCGCGGCGGAGCGTGCGGAACTTGAGCATCTCGAAGATGCGGCCGTCGCGGCCGACGCGCTGGCCTCGGTAGAAGAGCGGCCGCCCGCTCGTCAGCATGAGCGCCGCCGAGATCAGCCCGAGGAGCGGCAGCGCGATCAGCAGGAAGAACGACGCGAAGACGACGTCGAGGATGCGGAGCTCGAGATCGACCCGACGCTTCTGCGAGCCGCGGACGAGAACGGAGAATCGCTCAACGAACGAGTCGCTCGGCCTCGGCTGCGAAGCGGCCACCCCCAGATGCTAGAGAGTCCGCACCCCCGCGTCAGCGCTGCGGCGGCGAATCCTTCCTCTCGGGCCACCCCGACCCACCACCCGCTGAAATTCTAACGAGGAAATTCGCACGTATGGGTGACGTGATTGTGCCGGAAGCGTGACTCTTTGCATAAGCTTGTCTTATGGACACGCGACAGCTCGCTGCGTTCTGCGCGGTCGTCGAGCGTAAGAGCTTCTCGCAGGCGGCGGAGAGACTAGGGGTCACCCAGCCGGCGGTCAGCCTCCAGGTTCGCTCGCTCGAGAAGCGTCTAGGCCGCAAGCTGCTCGACCGCTCCGGCCGCCGCGTCGAGCCGACCGAGGCCGGGCTCGCGCTCTACCGCGGGGCGCAGCGAATGCTCGCGCTCGAGGGTCAGCTGATCGAGGAGCTCGATGCCGGCGAGGAAGGGGAGCTCGGCGGCACGCTCGAGGTGGGCGCCTCCACCGGGCCTGGCAGCACCGTCGTCCCGGTGCTGCTCTGCGAGTTTCAGCGCGAGAACCCGGGCGTCGCCGTCTCGCTCTCGATCTCCGACACGCAGTCGGTCGTCGACCGCGTCGCCGAGCGCGAGCTCGAGCTCGGCGTGGTCGGCGCCGCGCGGCGGCACAGGGGCGTCGTGTTCGAGCCCTTCTTCCGCGATGAGGTCGTGCTTGCGTGCCCCCCCGGCCATCGCTTCGCCGGCCGCAGCGTCTCCCTCGAGGAGCTGAGGGAGGAGCCGCTGATCGTGATGCAGGAGGGCGCAGGCGTCCGCCAGGTGATCGAGGACGAGCTTCGCCGGGCCGGCACTCGCCTGCGCGACCTCGAGCCGCGTCTCGAGCTGGGACTGCAGGAGTCGGTCAAGTCCGCCGTCGCAGCGGGGCACGGTGTCACCTTCATCTCGCGCACGGCGATCGAGGCCGACCTCGCAGCGGGCACGCTCGTGACCGCCCGCGTGAAGGGGCTCGACCCGTCGCGCGAGATCTCGCTCGTACGCTCCGCGGGTCGCTCCCCGACCCGCGCTGCCGAGGCGTTTCTCGAGTTCGCGCGCGAGCGGCTGTGATCGTCCGCTGGGGGCTGGCTGAGCTCAGGCCGCTGCTCGCCGAGTTGGAGATTGAGCGTCCCTTTCTGATCGCGAGCGAGCGTTGGTTGGGGCTCGATGTGCCCTCGGCGGGCCGCTGGCACGAGGTGCCGAGCGATCGGGTGCCCGAGGTTGCAGCCGCGGCGGACGGCTCAGACGGCGTGTTGGCGGTTGGCGGGGGGAGCGCGATCGACCTCGCCAAGGCGGTGTCGGCGGCGACTGGATTGCCCGTTGTGTCGGTGCCGACGACCTACTCGGGATCCGAATGGACGACGTTCTTCGGAGTGCGCGACCTCGACCGGCGCATGAAGGGCGGTGGTGCCGGGGCTCACCTGGGCGGGATCGTCTACGAGCCCGAACTGACACTGGGCCTCTCCCGCGAGCAGAGCGGCGGGACCGCGCTCAATGCCTTGGCGCACTCGGCCGAGGCGCTCTACGTGACCGGCCGCAACCGCGACGGCGACCGGCACGCGCTGGAGGGAGCTCGGCTGATCGGGGCGTCGCTGCCACAGGTGCTCGAGCACGGCGACGACCTGCAAACCCGCACGACGCTCCTCCACGGAGCGATGGAGGCCGGTGCCGCCCTCGGCTCGGCCGGCCTCGGGCTCGGCCACGCGATGGCCCAGGCCCTCGGCGGTCGCTACGGAATCGCGCACGGCGCAGCGAACGCACTCACGCTTCCGCCGGCGCTCCGCTTCAACCAGCCCGTGGCGGCGGCGGAGATCGCTCGGTTCGGCGAGGCGCTCGGTGCGGACGATCCGGCCGCTCGGGCGGAAGAGCTTGCCCGCCTGTCCGGCTTCGACCGCCTGCGCGACCTGGGCGTGCCGGAAGACGAGCTCGACGAGGTGGCCGAAGCGACGGTCACCCGAGCCGGTGCCAAGGCAAATCCACGCCCGGCGAGCGCGGCGGAGATCGCAGAGCTGCTGCGCGGCGTCTGGTAGTTCAGCAGGGTCCGGATGCGGCCGTGCCGCCGGGGCCTGCGAGGTGGTACGCCTTGCCGCTGACGGTCGCCTGCATGCAGTACGAGCCGGCGTTGGCGCGGACGAGCTTCACCTTGAGGCCGGCGAGCGGCGCACCTGCGTAGGTGCCGCGCGCGGCGTGAAACTGCTCCAGCTGCGTCAAGGCCTGTACGAAGGTCAGCCCGGCGGCAGCCTCGCGCACCTGGCCCAGAGCCTGCGTCACGGTCCCGGGGCTCGGCGTCTGCGCGAGCTGCCCGTTCAGGAGCCACCCGCCCACGGCTAGCGACGCGAGCAGGGGAATGAAGGAGAGGCCGCGTGCCATGGGCTCGTCATCGGCATTTTGCCCTTACCTCTCAACCGTTGGGCGGCGGGCGACGAACGAGAGGATCGTCACGCCGAGCTCCTCGGGGGTGTACCCACGGAAGCGCGGTGCGAGTGGAAGCGAGCGCAGCTGCTCGAGCCCTTCTTCGCTCGGCCCCGACGGCCGCTCGGCGACCACCTCGAACCCGGCCTCGCGCACCAGCCGCAGGTAGTCGGGCGAGCGAAGCCGGTTCTGGTGGTGGAGCGGCGAGTTCACGAGACCCCAGGCGCGGTCGGAGAAGCGCAGGAAATTGTACCGCGAGAGGCTCGAGTCGAAATACGAGTAGTGGTCCTGGAGGTCGATTCGGCAGCTGAACGCCCCGCCCGGCCGCAGCAGGCGCCGCGACTCGCGGAAGATCTCCGCCAGGTCGGCTCCCGGGATGTGCTCGCAGGTGTCCGTGCTGGACACGAAGTCGACGGTCTCCGCCGTGAGGCCGGTCGCGCGCGCATCGCGCGGCGCCAGGTAGGTGATCCCGAAGCGCTCCTCGAGCTTCTCCGCCGAGCCGATCGGCCCGCCCAGGCGCCGCAGCTCCCGGCCCGCCTCGGCCTCGAGCTCGTCCCAGAGCCGGTCGAAGGCCGCGAGCGAGTCGTTCACGAGCTCGACCCGCACGCTCGGGCGGATGTCCACGAGCACCTGCCGCCCGACGCCTAGCGCGGCATAGGAAAGCGGGATCGCAAGATCCCAGCCCGCCCCGAACTCGTAGAAGCAGGCCTCCGCCGCAGGCGTCCCCGGCCCGTGCTCCTCGTAAGCCCGCAGATGCTGGAGCGCCCGGGCGAACTTGCGCCGGAAGACCGACTCGCTCGCGGGCAGCGAGCGCAGCACGTGTCGCTGGAACACATAGTTCAGCCGCTCGCCCTGAGGCATGAGCCCCAGACCGCGCTGCAGCGCCGCTTTGGCCAGCCATCGCATCGGTCGGCGAGCATAGCCCTCCGCCGTTGAATAAGAGGAGCTAATGCCTGAAATTAGGCTACGATGCGGGCATCGTGTCCGAAAGGCTTTCCTTCGACGTGCTCGTTGTCGGGAGCGGGGCCTCCGGGCTCGCTGCCGCAGTCTCCGCCGAGCGCGCGGGCGCCCGCGTGGGTGTCGTAACCAAGGGCGCGCTCCAGTCGTGCAACTCGGCGAAGGCGCAGGGCGGGATCCAGGCCGCGTTCGGCGACGACGACTCTCCCGAGCACCATGCCGAGGACGTCTGGCAGAGCTCGCACGACACGGCTGACCGCGCCCTGGTCGAGGTGCTGACCACCGAGGCGCCGACCGCGATCCACTGGCTCGAGGAGCACGGGGTCGAGTTCACGCGCGACAACGGCGGCTACCGGCTGGCCCGCTGCGGTGGCGCCACCCGCAAGCGCCTGCTCCAGGTCGGCGACCGCACGGGCCACGCGATCACTACCGCGCTGCGCGAGACGTTTCAGGCTTCCAGCGGCGAGGCTCTCCCGAACAGCCCGCTCGTCTCGCTCGAGCAGTCCGGGAACGGCTGGGTCGCGACATGCCTGCGCAAGAACGGCGACGAGCTCGTGATCGACGCGGGCACGGTCGTGCTCGCCGCCGGCGGCCGCTGCTACCGCGAGGCCGAGGAGCGCGGAGAACTCTCGACGAACCACCCGGGCGCAACCGGCGAGGTGACGCGCATCGCGCTCGACCTCGGCGCCGAGAGTCGCGATCTCGACGCCCTTCAGTACCACCCCAACGGCGGCGCGTGGCCTCCGACGATGCAGGGCTACTCGATCCCCGAGACCACCCGCGCGTACGGGGCGACGCTGCTCAACTCGGCCGGCGAGGAGTTCACCGACCCGCTCGGCCCTCGCGACGAGGTCTCGCGGGCGATCTTCGACGAGGTCAACTCGGGTCACGGCGTCGAAACTCCCGACGGCCGGCCCGCCGTCCTGCTCGACACCACCCGGATTCCCAAGGAGGACGCCGAGATCTCGCTCCCGTACATGCTGCGCCGCTACCGTTCCGCCGGGATCGACCCGCTCCGCGAGCCGATCCTGACCTACCCGGTGCTCCACTACCAGAACGGAGGCCTCGTGATCGACGAGCGGGCCGAGACGACGTTGGAAGGACTGTTCGCCTGCGGCGAGATCGCCGGCGGCACCCATGGGCGCAACCGGATGATGGGGAACTCGCTGCTCGAGTGCACGGTTTTCGGCCGGCGCGCCGGTGCGGCAGCGGCCGAGAGGGCAGCAGCATGAGTGTCGTCGCAGTCGACATGCGCCAGACCGTCGAGGACGCGGCAGCGCACCTCTACGTCTGGGCGCTGAAGGACATCCCGCAAGACCTGCGCGACGCGCTCTTCGCAGCGGCCGACCGCGAGACCTCGATCCCTGGCAAGCGCGTTCTGGACACGATTGTCAAGAACGTCCAGGTGGCCGACGACAACGGCAACCTCGTCTGCCAGGACACCGGCATCGCGGTCTACACCTGCCGCGTGGGCGAGCACTTCCCGCTCCACCCGACGAAGATCTACGAGGCACTCAAGGCGGGCACCGAGCGTGCGACCCTCGAGCACCCGCTGCGCTCGAACGCCGTCCACACGATCACGCGCGAGAACACCGGCCCGAACACCGGCTACCGGCTTCCGATCGTGCACTGGGAGTTCATAGCCGACTGGGACGGGCTCGACGTCAAATGTGTCCCGAAGGGCTCGGGCTCCGAGAACATGAGCTTCCTCAAGATGTGCGTCCCCGCCGACGGTGTGAAGGGGATCAAGGAGTTCGTCCTCTCGTCGATCGTCGACGCCGGCGGCAAGCCGTGTCCGCCCGGGATCGTCGGTGTGGGGATCGGCGGCTCCGCCGACTACGCGATGTACCTCGCCAAGGAAGCGATCGCCCGCCCGATCGGCACACGAAACGCCGACCCGCACGTGGCCAAGCTCGAGGAGGAGCTGTACGGCCTCCTGAACGAGACCGGCATCGGCCCGATGGGGCTCGGCGGGGACGTGACCGTGCTCAACTGCCACATCGAGCACGCGGATACGCACATGACGCTCAACCCGGTCGCCGTCAACTACCAGTGCTGGGCCGCGCGGCGCGCCTCCGTCCACATCGGCGCCGACGGCTCCGTCGACTTCGACCGGGAGGCCTGATGGCAACCCACGAAGTCACCTTTCCGATCACGGACGAGACCGAAATCCTGAAGCTCCGTGCGGGCGACGAGGTCGTCGTCCAGGGCCACATCATCGGCATCCGCGACCGCACGCAGATCCGGATCTTCGACCAGGGAGTCGAGCCGCCAATGGACCTGAAGGGTGCGTTTCTGCTCCACACGGCGCCCGGCGTGCGCAAGCTGGAGAACGGCAGGTACGAGCCGGTCTGCATTGGCACAACCACGAGCGCGCGGATGGTGCGCTTCACGGAGCCGCTCGGCACGCAGTACGGCGTGCGCGCGATCTGCGGCAAGGGCGGGTTCCCCGACGTGGCGATCGAGCCCATGCAGCGCCTCGGGATGGTCTACTTCGCAATCGTCGGCGGCGCGGCCGCGCTCGAGACGACGCAGATCGAGGAGATCGAGGAGGTGGCCTGGGAGGAGCTCATGCCCGAGTGCCTCTGGAAGTTCCGCGTCAAGGACTTCGGCCCGCTCACGGTCGGCATCGACGCCCACGGCAACTCGCTCTACCACGACGTCCAGACCGCCGCGACCAAGAAGCTGGAGGAGCTCTTTGCCCGGTTCTGATTTCCTCGACCTGCGCCGCGACGGCGGGCTGACCCACGTGATCGACAAGGGCCTCGGCCCCCGTGCGTGGGAGGACGTGCTCGAGACGAGCGGCGACTTCATCGACATCGTCAAGCTGGGCTGGGGGACGGCGTATGTCACGCCCAACTTGCAGCGCAAGCTCGAGATCCTGCGCGAGAAGCCCGTCGTGATCGGCGGCACCTTCTTCGAGGTCGTCTACGCCCAGGGCAAGCTCGACGAGTACAAGCGCTGGCTCGGCGAGCTCGGCATCACGCACGTCGAGATCTCGGACGGCGTGATCGACCTGCCGCGTGAACGCAAGCTCGAGTTGATCGTCGACTTCGCGCGCGACTTCACCGTCCTCTCCGAGGTCGGTTCCAAGGACGCCGAGGCGGTGTTCGCGCCGTACCAGTGGGTCGAGTGGATCAAGGGCGAGCTCGAGGCGGGCGCGTGGAAGGTGATCACCGAGGGCCGCGAGGGGGGCACCGCCGGGATCTACCGCCCGACCGGCGAGATGCGCACCGGCCTCGTGGACGAGATCGCGCACGAGGTGGACGTCGCCGACCTGATCTTCGAGGCGCCGTCGAAGGCCTCGCAGGCCTGGTTCGTGAAGCAGTTCGGCCCGGCCGTGAACCTCGGCAACATCCCGCCCGAGGAGGTCATCCCGCTGGAGACGCTACGCCTGGGCCTCCGCGCCGACACGCTGAAGGAGGTGCTGCTCTCTGACGAGCGCGCCCCCGCTTCCTGAGCTCGACTTCGAGGCGATGCAGGCGGAGGACGTCCTTCGCTGGGCCTACGAGGAGTTCGGCGACCGGCTCTGCCTCACCTGCTCCTGGCAGAAGCAGTCGTCGGCGCTCGTGCACATGGTCTCCGAGCTCGGCCTCGACCTGCCGATCATCGAGCTGGACACCCACCTCTTCTTCCGGGAGAGCTACGAGACCCGTGACCGCCTCGTCGAGCGCTACGGCCTGAGCCTGCAGCCGCCGCCCAAGGTGATCACCGTCGCGGAGCAGCACCGGGCAGAGGGTCCGAACCTCTGGGAGACCGATCCCGACCGCTGCTGCCACATACGCAAGGTCGAGCCGCTGCTCGAGGCGCTCGAGCCGTACGGCGCCTGGATCTCTGGGATCCGCCGCGACCAGTCGCCGAGCCGCTCGACCACGCCCAAGGTGCAGTGGTCCGAACGCTACGGCGTCTGGAAGCTGCACCCGCTCGCCGATTGGGACGAGAAGCGGGTCTGGGCTTACATCACCGTCAACGAGATTCCCTACAACCCGCTCCACGACGTCGGTTTCCGCTCGATCGGCTGCATTCCCTGTACCCGGCCGACCACGGCCGAGCAGGAGGAGCGCGCCGGCCGCTGGGCGGGCTCCGACAAGCTCGAATGCGGCATTCACGTCGACACCCCACTAGGAGGCACATGAGCGAGCACATCTACGCGGCCGAGCACCCGGAGACCACTCACGTCCGGCCCGGCGGCTTCACGCTGTGGTTCACCGGGCTCTCGGGCTCGGGCAAGACCACGATCGCGCACCTCGTCGGCCCTGAGCTCGACCGGCGCGGGCTCGTCGTCGAGTACCTCGACGGCGACACCGTGCGCACACATCTTTCGAAGGGCCTCGGCTTCTCGAAGGAGGACCGCGACACCCATATCGAGCGCGTGGGCTGGGTCGCGTCGCGGCTCACCCGCCAGGGCGGCGCCGTGATCGCGGCCACGATCTCCCCCTATGAGGCAACGCGGCAAGAGGCGCGCGAGCGGATCGATGAGGTCGGCACGTTCGTCGAGATCTACGTCAAGACCTCGGTCGACGAGTGCGCCAAGCGCGATGTGAAGGGCCTCTACGAAAAGGCGTTCAAGGGCGAGATCAAGGAGTTCACCGGGGTCTCCGACCCCTACGAAGAGCCGTCGAATCCGGAGCTCGTGATCGACACCGAGCAGCACGAGCCGGAGGAGAGCGCGGCGCTCGTCGTTACGAAGCTCGAGGAGCTGGGCCTGATCCCGAGCGGGGTGACCGCATGACAGTGGCCGAGACCACGCAGCTGATCGAGCCGCACGGCGGGAAGCTCGTCGACCGCACCGGCCCGCGTCCCGACGGCATCGAGCGGCTCGAGCAGATCCCGCTCACCTCACGGGAGCTCTCCGACCTCGACATGATTGCGAGCGGCGCGCTCTCGCCCCTCGAGGGGTTCATGAACCAGCACGACTACGAGCGAGTGGTCGAGGACATGCGGCTTGCCCGCGGCCTGCCCTGGGCGCTGCCCGTCTGCCTCGCCGTCGATCGTGCTCCGGACGGGGAGCAGGTCGTCCTCACCGACGAGGCCGGCACACCGGTGGCCATGCTCGAGGTGGACGAGGCGTACGAGTACGACAAGGAGCGCGAAGCGGAGCACTGCTTCCGCACGATCGACGACGACCACCCCGGCGTGGCGCGGCTGTATCAGCAGAAGCCGCTCTACCTCGCCGGCCGCGTGACCGTCTTCGAGCGCGCGGAGCCGTCTTTCCCGGAGATCGCAATGGATCCCGCCGAGACGCGCGCCACCTTCGCTGAGCGGGGCTGGCGCCGGGTCGTCGGCTTCCAGACGCGCAACCCGATCCACCGGGCGCACGAGTACCTGACCAAGGTCGCGCTCGAGACCGTGGACGGATTGCTGATCCACCCACTGGTGGGCGACACGAAGTCGGATGACGTCCCGGCCGCGACTCGGGTCGACTGCTACCGGATCCTCGTGGACAACTACTACCCCGCCGAGCGCGTGCTGGTAGCAGCCTTCCCGGCGGCGATGCGCTACGCGGGCCCACGCGAGGCGATCTGGCACGCGATCTGCCGCAAGAACTACGGCTGCTCGCACTTCATCGTCGGGCGCGACCACGCGGGCGTCGGCGACTACTACGGCACCTACGACGCGCAGCTGATCTTCGACGAGTTCGAGCCGCACGAGCTGGGGATCGAGCCGATGTTCTTCGAGCACGCCTTCTACTGCCGCGTCTGCGGCTCGATGGCGACCCCGAAGACGTGCCCGCACGGAGGCGACGACCACGTCTTCCTCTCCGGGACGAAGGTGCGCGAGCTCCTCGCCAACGGCGAGCTGCCACCGGTCGAATTTACGCGGCCCGAGGTTGCAGAGGTGCTGATCCAGGCGTACCGCTAGGTCGTACGGATGACCTGGCAGTTCACGCTCAGCGGGTTCCTGATCGGAGCCCTCGTCGGGATGACCGGGATGGGCGGCGGCTCGCTGCTGACGCCGATCCTGGTCATCTTCTTCGGCTTCAAGCCGACCCTAGCGGTCGGCACCGACATCCTCCACGGCGCGATCTTCAAGAGCTTCGGCGCCGTGCGTCACCGGAAGCTGGGGACCGTGCACGGCCACCTCGTGCTCTGGATGTTCCTCGGCTCCGGGCCGATGTCGCTGCTGGGCGTGGCTGTCGCGACCTGGCTCAGTCACCACTACGGCAGCGCCGAGTCGATCGAGGCTTACGCGGTCGGTGTGGCGCTCGTGGTGGGTGGCATCGGGCTCGTGGCCAAGACCGTCATCCGCGGGGGCATGCAGCCCGACGACGCGCCGTTTCTGCTCCAGCGCCGCGACCGGGTGATCGCCGTGGCGCTGGGGGCGACCTGCGGCTTCGTTGTCGGCCTCACGTCGGTCGGAAGCGGCACCTTCTTCGGGTTGATCATGGTGCTCGTCTTCCCGCTCACGGTCGCCAAGATCGTCGGCACCGACATCTTCCACGCGGCCCTGCTGCTCTGGGTGGCTGGCTTCGGCCACCTCGTGGCCGGCAACGTCGACCTGCACACGATGGCCTGGCTGTTGACCGGCTCGATCCCCGGGGTGCTCCTGACGAGCCAGTTCACGCTCAAGGTGCCGGAGCGCGCGCTGCGGCTCGGGCTCGCGACGGTGCTGATGCTGAGCGGGATCAAGCTCGTCGACCCACCCGGCGTCGACTGGGTGATCGCGGCCGGCGCGATCGCGGCGGGGATCGCCTTCGCTGTCTGGGGCTTGATCCGGCGGCTCGGCCGGCGGACGCCCGCCGAGACGGCAACCAAGCCGCTCTGACTAGACTCGCCACCCCGTGGCGCGTGTTCTGCCGATGCTGCTCGTGCTGGCCCTCCTCGGCTGCACGGCCGCGGCCTTCGCGGTCACCGAGGGCCTGAAGCTCGAGAAGAGCCCGATCACCGACACCGAGGTTGCGAAGGTCGTCGCCCCTGACTCCGTGACGGGGTTCGCGACGGCCCCGATCAGCTTCGTGCTGCGCAAGCCGGACCGCCTCACCGTTCAGATCCTCAACGGGAACGGCGACGTGATCCGCACCCTGGCCCGCTCGCGTCCGGCCCGTCCCGGGACCCAGCAGTTCATCTGGAACGGACGCGACGACCGCGGGCTCGTCGTCCCGGACGGCACCTACAAGCCGCGCGTCCACCTGGCGCGCGAGCGCCGGACGATCGCCCTGCCGAACTCGATCCGGATGGACGCGACGCCACCCCTGATCAAGCTCGTCTCCGTCAGGCCGCTGGTGTTCTCGCCCGACGGTGACTTTCGAGCCGAGACCGTTCGCATCCGTTACCTCACGAACGAAAAGGCGCAGGCGATCCTCTACGTGGACGGCGACCGGAAGACGACGGTCAACCGCCTCGTCAGGGCGGGGAAGCTCGACTGGGGCGGCAAGGCTGCGCGCGGCTTGCGCCCGGGGCTCCACCGGCTTCGGTTGCGGGCGATCGACGCGGCAGGAAACCTCTCGAATCCGACCCGCGCCGTGGTCGTGCGGGTGCGCTACATCGAGGTGCGGCCGCACGTGCTGCGGGTGCACACGGGAGCGCGCTTTGGCTTCCGGATCGTCACCGACTCGAAGCGATACAGCTGGCACCTCGGGGCGCGCAACGGGACCAGGCGGCAGCGGCTGCTGATCCTGCGCGCGGGAGCGCCCGGTACGTATCACCTCGTCGTGGCCGCGAACGGACATGTCTCGCGCGCGCTCGTCGTGGTGAGCCCGTGACCTCCGAGCTGGCCCGGGCAGGAGGCGTGCTCGCCGCCGCCGGGCTGGCCGTGCTGATCGTGGCGCCGGCCCGGCTCCAGCGCCTCGCCGGGCTCGCGGCCTGGGCGCTTGGGGCCCTGCTGCTCGCTCTCTACCTCGCGCCGGAGGGGCACCGGCCGCTGCTGGCTGCCGCCGCGGTTGTGGGTCTCGCGCTCGCCGTCGGAGGCGCGGAGCTCCTCCGACGCTGGCCCTGGCTGCTGCCGTTCGTGGCGCTGGCCTGCATTCCCGCGCGCATTCACGTGACGGTTGGCTCGACCGAGGCCAATCTGCTCGTCCCGCTGTACGGCGTCGTCGCTGCAGCGGCGTTCTTCCTTGCCTGGGAGCTGTGGCGCGCTACGCGCCCTGTAATCACGAGAGAGCTCGGGATCGTGACCTGGCCGCTGGCCGCCTTCGTCGCCTGGGTCGGTCTCTCGATCCTCTGGAGCGGCGACGTGCGCCAGGGCGCGATCGACCTGCTCTTCTTCTACCTGCCTTTCGGCCTGCTCGCCGTCTCGCTCGCGCGGCTCGAATGGCGCCGCCTGTGGGCGTTCGGGCTGCTCGTTGAGGTGGCGGCGCTGGCGCTCGTGTTCTCGGCGATCGGGATCTACCAGTACGAGACGCGTGACGTCTTCTGGAACCCGAAGCTGCTCGTCGCCAACGCCTACGCGCCCTTCTACCGGGTCAACTCGGTTTTCTGGGACCCCTCGATCTACGGGCGCTTCCTCGTCGTCGCGATCCTCGCCTGCCTTGTCGCGGTGCTCTTCGGACGCGACCGGCGGCTGCTGATCGGCTGTACCGCGGCGATTGCGGCGATCTGGGCCGGCCTCTTCTTCTCGTACTCGCAGTCGAGCTTCGCGGCTCTCGTCACGGGTGTCGTCATCGCTTCGATCTTCGCGTGGGGTCGCCGCGGGGCCTTGATCGCGGTGGTCGCCGCCGTGGTGGTCGCCGTCGGAGCTCTTGCTGTGCCGAACGTGCGCCACGACCTCTTCGGCAACGGCCGCGGCCTCAACAGCTCCACCGGCGGCCGCGGGAAGCTGGTTCGCAACGGGATCAAGATCGCGGTGCACCATCCGGTCGCAGGCGTCGGGATCGGCGACTTCAAGCACGCCTACGCGCAGATCACCCACCTGAAGGGCCGCGAGCCGAAGGCCGCCGCCTCGCACAACACCCCGGTCACCGTCGCGGCCGAGACCGGCCTACCGGGGCTGCTGTTCTACGTCTGGCTCCTCGCGAGCGGCCTCCTGCTTGCCTTTCGCCGTTTCGCGCGCGACCTGCCGGGCCTCACCGCGCTGACGTGCGGCCTCGTCTTTGCCGCGGTGGCCGTGCACAGCCTGTTCTACAACGCGTTCTTCGAGGACCCGACGATCTGGGTCGCGCTCGGACTGGCGGCGGTGGCGTCCCGGCAACCGCTAGCGGGCCGCGCTGACGAGCCCGCGCAGCCGGCGCAGCTCGACGGGGAGGTAGAACCCGAGCGGCAGCAGGATCAGCGGGTAGACGGCGCTCAGCAGGACGGCGCCGGCCAGCGGGACGTCGATCGCCTTCCCGAGCACCGTTAGGGCGACCGCGGCGACGACCACGGTTGTGATCCGCCGCCACTGGTAGGGCACCGGGAACACCTGCTGCGCACGGACCGTCATCCCGAGGAACATGACGACGTAGGAGACGAGCGTCGCGACGGCGGCGCCCATCATCCCGTAGGGCGGGATCAGGGCGAGGCAGAGCCCGACGTTCACGGCCGCCCCGATCCCGGTCACGACCCAGTTGAACTGCGTCTGCTTCGCCCGGCCGATCCCGATCGACATCACGTTGAAGGCGATGAACGCCGTGCCGCCGAAGACGAGCAACGGCACCACCCGGGCACCGGGGTAGAACGAGGGCGTCGTGAGCACGCGCACGATCCACGGCGCGAGCAGCGAAAGCGCCAGGGAGAGCCAGCAGGAGACGAAGAGGACGTAGGTCAGCACGAACGAGTAGGTGCGCTTGGCCTCCGAGTCCTCCTTGATCGAGTAGGCGAACGCGGGCCAGGCGGTGCGCAGCGCGATCAGCAGGAGCAGGATCGCCGTCGAGACACGCACGCCGACCGAGTACAGCCCGACCTCCGCGGCGTTTTTCAGCTTGAGGAGGAAGAAGCGATCGGCGAAGTCGATCGCCCAGAGCGCGAGCCCCGACGGTACGAGCGGGAGGCCGAAGCGCTGCATCTGCCGGAAGAGCGGACGGTCGAACTCGAGCCCGAGCTGGAAGCGGCGGTAGGCGAGAAGCACGAAGTAGACCGCGAGCGTCCCGGTGAAGTTGCCGACCAGCACGCCGAGCGCGCCCTTGTCCCAGACGGCGACGAGCAGGATCGTCGAGGCCACCGTGATCAGGACGTTCGCGAGCGTCGCGGCCACGTACGCGACCGAGCGCTCCTCGACCCGGAAGAGCGAGGTCAGCTGCTCGTAGTTCATCTGCGCCCAGATGAGCACGAAGGCCGCGCGCACGAGGTCGGCA
>Ga0307296_10000479_pt1 | contig 18961 bp, 18 predicted proteins | sample ER_DNA_153_FD_194467 | JGI IMG/M metagenome (GOLD analysis project Ga0307296, IMG submission 194467) | Bulk soil microbial communities from the East River watershed near Crested Butte, Colorado, United States - ER_DNA_153 | ecosystem: Environmental > Terrestrial > Soil > Floodplain | place... | reverse complement strand
TATACACGCGCGAGGCTGAGCGGCTGCGCGAGACACTGCGCGACGTGCTCGGCTGGGATTCCGTCGAGGGCCACGACCCGCCCGACGGCTGGCTGATCTTTGAGCTGCCGCCCGCCGAACTCGGCGTCCATCCCGGCGAGACGCCGCGGCACGAATTCACGCTCATGTGTGACGACCTCAACTCGACGATGGCCGAGCTGGGCGAGAAAGGGATTGAGTTCCGCGGCGAGCCGCGCGACCAGGGCTTTGGGATCGTGACGACGATGCTCCTCCCCGGGGGCATCGAGGTGTTCCTCTACGAGCCGAAGCACAATTCACCGCTCGATCTCTAGTTCGCGAAGGGCGGCTGGGGCGAGCAACGCGAGCTGGGCCAGCGTGCGGGAATGTCACCCGAAAGGGCGCGAAGAACTCGCGTGTCGACATCACAGTCGACCTAGTCTTCAAGGCGGAAGTGACAATCCGCCGGATGAACAACTCAGAACGCCCTAGGCGCAGATGAGCCCCCGCCGCCTCGAGACATTCACCGATGGCGTCATCGCCGTCGTGATCACGATCATGGTCCTCAGCTTGCATCCGCCTACCGGCAGCAGCCTGCACGATCTCCGGCCGCTCGTCCCGAAACTCTCCGTCTATCTCCTCAGCTTCGTCTTCGTCGCGATCTACTGGAACAACCACCACAACCTGATGCACGTCGTCGACCGCGTCACCGGGGCCGCCCTCTGGGCGAACGCCCACCTCCTGTTCTGGCTCTCACTGACGCCCGCGGCGGCGGCGTGGCTCGGGCCGCACCTCGGCGACAGCGCCCCCGTCGCGATCTATGGAGCCGTCCTGCTCGGCTCGGCGATCGCGTACGGGATCCTCGTTCGCTGCCTCGTCGTCGCCAACGAGCCTGACTCTCGAATTGCCCGAGCTGTGGGGAAAGATCGGAAAGGCAACCTCTCGGTCATCGCGTATATCGCGGCGATCGCAGTCGCGCCAGCTGTGCCTTGGCTTTCGATCGGCGTCTACGTCGCCGTCGCGCTCGCCTGGCTCATCCCGGACCGAAGGATGGAGCGCGTCCTGACGCCGAGCCCACGCGACACCGAGTGATCGGCGGACCGCTGCCGATTCGACCCTTGTGACCTAGCGGCTCCGCGTTCGCCAATTCCCTACTGCTCCCACTAGGAATCGTCGCTTGTGCGAGAGTGCTGTCGCCTGAATGTCTCAGGCTCAGCCCGGAGCCGGCAACCCGAGGACGTCCGTTCGTCCCTTCCTTCGCTCTACCTACCGGTCTGCCAAACTGAGAGAATCTGAGAGAGCCGACACGATCTCGGATGGCTTGAACAGTCCGAACTTGCGCCAGCAGACCGCGCTCAGCCTTTATCGCACCCAGGAGGTCGCCGGTTCGAGCCCGGCTAGCTCCATTCGCAAAGCTCCTGCTAATCGCATATTTGATCGGCGAAGCGTTAGGGCTTGCAAGCACTCGATCTGCCTACCGTCTACCAAAGGCACGGGCCACTTCACTCGCAATGAAGGGGTCCCCAGTTCGAATCTGGGCGTCGGCTCTTTTTGGAAACGCTGCGCCGACTGCGTCAACGTCCGCACCGCGGCCCGGTGGTGGCGAGCCTAGATTAGGCGACGTTCGGCGGCCCAGCGGGTCAGCTCGTGGCGCGACGAGAGCTGGAGCTTGCGCAGGACGCTCGACACGTGCGCCTCGACGGTCTTCACGGAGAGGTGTAGCCGCGCGGCGATCTCCTTGTAGCGATACCCGCGCGCGATCAGCTGGAGCACCTCCTGCTCTCGGGGCGTCAGTTCGTTGAGCTCTGCGTCGTCGCCGACGCGGTCACCGGCCTTGAACGCATCGAGGACGAAGCCCGCGAGTCGCGGCGAGAAGACCGCATCGCCGTCGGCGACGCGCGTGACCGCGGAGGTAAGCTCGTCGCCGGAGATCGTTTTCGTCACGTAGCCGCGCGCGCCGGCGCGGATCACCCCGATCACGTCCTCCGCCGCGTCGGAGACCGAGAGCGCGAGAAACTTCACGCCCGGTCGCTCCTGTGACACGCCGGCGATCACCGCCTCGCCGCCGCCGTCCGGCAGGTGGACATCCAGGAGGACGACGTCCGGATCGAGCTCGCGGATCATCGGCACGGCTTCGGCAACCGATCCCGCCTCGCCAACGATCTCGACGGCGTCGCCGAGCTCGCCACGCACGCCGGCGCGGAAGAGCCCGTGGTCTTCGACGAGGACGACGCGGCGCTTCACGGCTCGCTCCGCGGCAGCAGCAGCTCGACCTCGGTGCCATCGTCGGGCGACGAAGTGACCGTCGCGCTGCCGCCGGCGCGCACCATTCGGCCCTCGATCGACTCGGCGATCCCGCGGCGGTCGTCGGGCACGGCGCCACGGTCGAAGCCTACGCCGCGGTCGCGGACGAAAACGATGGCACGCGTCGCATCGGCCTCGGCGTACACGTCCACTTCATCCGCTCCCGAGAACTTGGCCGCGTTCACCATCGCCTCGCGCGCGGCCAGGACGAGCGGGCGCAACTCATCCGTAAACTCGCAGTCGCCGCCGCTCGCAAGCTCGACGCGCACGCCGTGCAGCTCCTCGACCTCTGAGGCCGCCGCTCCTAGTGCACTGCTAAGCGTCCCGTCCGGCGCGGTCGTCCCGACGCCGTACAGCCACGATCGCAACTCGCGCTCTTGGCGGCGGGCGAGTGAGGCCACCCGACGCGGCTCCTCGGCATGGCGTTGGATCAAAGCCAGGGTCTGCAGGACGGAGTCATGCACGCGCGCGGCGACGTCGGCGCGCTCCTCGGTGCGGATGCGTACGGTTCGCTCCGCGTCGCGTTCGAGCGCGAGCCGCCAGAGCAATGGGCTGACCAGGAGGACGAGCGCTGCGCCGATCGCGCCGGGCGAGCCGAACGCCACCGCCGTTCCCCCGCCGGTCAGCAGCACCACGGCGCCCGCAACGACTAGCCCGACGCCGACGATCGGCACGGGCGTTCCGAGCCTGAGCGATCCGCCAACCCGCCAGATCAGCGTCAGCCCGAGCGCGATCATCGCGACCGCGACCACGGCCGGGCCACGCAGCCCGATTCCGTGCAGGAGGGCGATTCCGGCGAGGACGAAAAGGATGGCCGCGAGCCATTTCCGTCGGGCCGAGCTCCAGGCCCACAGTGCGAGGTAGAGCATGATCCCCGCGCCGCCGGCGAGCGCGAGCAGCGCGAAGATCAGGCGGATCAGGTTCGCGTCGACGTGCAGGGCCGCCGCGATCCCGCCGCAGACGCCGGCGACGACACGGTCGTCGGCGCTGCGAACGAGTTGCGGGAACGGCATGGGCATTCAGCGTACGGCGCGGTCGATCTCGATCCGACCGACACCGACGTGCGTGTCGAGGACGAGTACTGGCGCGTCGGCGGTGGACGTCGGGTTAAGCGACCCGATGCTGTCGACGTTGCGGCCGCTGCGGTCGGCTCCGAGGACCGAGACGTCGCCCGCGTCGACCCCGGCCTTGTATTGGATGATCGCGTCTGAAGGTACGGTCACACGCAGGTTCCCGATGCCGACCCGGAGGGTCACAGGCGTGGCCCCACGGGGAAGCTGTGCATCGGCGAGATCGAGCTTGAGATCTCCAATCCCGAGCTTGTAGGAGTGGTGGATGTTGATGGGGGACGAGACGCGGTATTCACGGTGGCCGATCCCGTCGCCGATGTTGCCGAACGATGCGACTGCGACGGCCACGGCGGCGAGCGCCGCGACGATGAGGGCGAGCAGTGTGCCGAGCACGATCCGGACACCGCGATGCGGCCGTCCGTCTGCCCGCCGCTGGTTCCACAGGAGGATCCCGCCGAGTACGGCGAGCCCGACCCAGATGCCGTCCCCGCCGGGCGAGAGGTCCGCACGGCCGAGAAGGACGAGGCCGGCCACGCCGAGCAGTCCGAGCCCGATCAGGGCCCAGGGACGGTCGCGGCGCTCGCGCAGGACCTCCGCGGCGATCGACTCGTCCTTGCCCTCGTCGGGGAGGATGAGCCAGGCGGCGGCGTAGAGGAGCAGCCCGGAGCCGCCGAGCAGGGTGAGAATGATGAAACCGACCCGGTAGATGACCGGATCGAGGTCGAAGTACTGAGCCAGGCCGCCCGCGACACCGGCGATCTTGCGATTGCTCCGGCTTCGCTCGAGGCGGCGGGCCTGTGCTGGATATGTGGGGGTTTCTGTCATGGATCGAGCTTGCCGCGGGCTGGCGCCGCTGACTATCCGGAATGTCCCTGGTCCGACCCTACAATCGACCCCCACTCATGCGAGCTTCGGCTCATCGGCGCCCACATCGACGAGTACGACCAGGGCAACCTCGCGAACCACGAGCCCGACCGCGATAGCAAACTCCTGATGAAGTGCGGCGAGATCGACTCTCTTCGGCAAGGTGCGCGAGAGAAGGTCCTCCCTCTTGCTGCGCGGCTCAATTGCCGAGTGGCCCCGAGACTCGTCTGGGCCAGTGTTGAGGAATGTTCCCTGAAGCCCGAGCTACGCGGCAGGCGGAAGCAGGCGACGACTCTTATGATTTCGGTGTGGGTCGCGTCGTCAGTGTCGAGCCGATCTTCGTGGTCTCGGACGTAACGCGGGCGGTCGCGCACTACGAGCAGTTGGGCTTCAGTACCTCGCACCATGACGAGGGGTATGCGTTCGCTCATCGCAACGAACTGACGATCCATCTTGCGGGACCAGGCGTCGATCCTGAACGAGTGGGGCGCGGATCCATCTACATGCACGTGGATGACGCAGACGCGCTCGCCGAGGAGTGGACAGGCGCCGGCGTCAACTTGGTCGCGCCCCAGGACTTTGAGTACGGCAAGCGTGAGGGCTCGCACGAAGATCCCGACGGGAACCTCATTCGCTTCGGATCACCGCTTCGGCGGTAGAGCCGTCTGGCGAGTGTTGCTCCTATGTCAATGCTGACTCTGTTTTGAGTGTGGTGTAGACGGTGCGGGCGAGTTGTCGTTTGAGGCAGCGGATGGCTTCGCGGCGGCTGTTGCCCTCGCTCTCTTTGCGTTCGAGGTAAGCGTCTGCAGGTGGGTAGACGCGGCCTTGTGTGATTGCGATGCGGTGGAGGGCGCAGTTGAGTTGGCGGTTGCCGCCGCGCTCGAGGCGGCGGCGTTGGTGTTTGCCGGAGCTTGCGTCGAGCGGGGCCGTCGACGTTGCGGTGCCGTCAGTCGCGGCGGCGCCTGCACCAACCGTTCTCCAGCAGCAAGCATCGACTGCTCCGGGCCGCACGTCACGTGCCGACAGTCCTCCACCGCCACAATCGCTCCGCAGCGAGCGAGCGCGCCCATTTAATGACCGCTTCGCCGGCGACTGCGCCCTCATGTTCTGTACGTCTAGGCCAACAACGATCATGGTGATCGCCTCCTACCGTTGGGGGCGACCGGCGAGCGGACAGACCTCACTCGAGGCCAAAGCCACGCTCCTATCAGGTCACGCTCGACGGTCTCGGGAAGGCGGCGGCGACACAACGCTGGAAAGTCAGCCCACGAGCGACGTTCAGGAATCGAGTCAGCCGCCGCCGACCCGAGTCTCTGCTCCACGGAAGACGACACCGCTGGACGATGACAGTGAGCTCAGGAATGTCTCCCGAAGGGCTGGCTATCGCCAATCGGACGCAGCGGGTGCGAGCCTGGATCAATGGACGAGCGGACCGCTGCGACGGCGTATGCTTGCGGCAAGTCCTCGATAGGGAAGGAGGCGCGACGTGCGCTTTCGCCTAGTTGCTCTTGCATCCGCCGCGACGCTGGTGGCCGTCGGCATTGCCACGGGGGCGACCACGTTGGCCGTGCCGAAGCTGCACGGGACAATTGGTCCCGCCTTCACGATCTCGCTCAAGAACGCCCACGGCAAGAAGGTTACGACGCTTAAGCACGGGAAGTACACCTTCATTGTCGGCGACAAGTCGAGCATCCACAACTTCACGCTCAACGGCCCGGGGACCAAGAATAAGACGATCACTGGCACCAGCTTTGTCGGCACGAAGACGGTGACGCTGACGCTCAAGAAAGGGATGTACACGTTCTACTGCACCGTGCACCCCACTATCACCGGCACGTTCAAAGTCACCTGACAACGGACAGGTGGGCGGTTCCTTCGGGGCCGCCCGCCAGGCTACGTCACTGCGGCGTCCGGCATCGATGAACATCTCCATCGATATCTGAATGACACATGGGCGGTCACGCGGACCGTGCTCGTCGTTCGGACAACAGGAGTGCGGTGGCCGGCCCGGTAACGGTAGCCCCGCGTGCGCCAGTGTTCGGGAGTGTTCCCCGAGGGCGCTGCGAACAAAGAGGGCCTCAGCGCGCTCGACTAGCCTCTGCTCGGTGGAGTCGTGCCTTGTCTGCGAGCAGGTGCAGAGTCGATGGGCCGTTCCGGGCGGCATCATCTACGAATCGAGCCGCTGGCTAGTAGACCATTGCATCGGCCCGCTTGGTGTCGGCACCTTGATCGTTAAGCCGAAGCGTCATGTTGTCCACGTGTGGGACTTGGACAGCGAGGAGGCAGCAGAACTGGGTCCGCTTCTGCAGCGGACGGCCTCGGTCGTTGCGGAGCTCACGAAACCTGCGCAGGTCTACGTCTGCTTGTGGTCGCATGCCCGGGGCGAGCCAGGTCACATCCATTTCGTAGTACAACCGGTGACCAAGGAGCAGCGTCAGCGGCACGGCGGCGGTGTCCGCATCCAGGTCGCGATGTTCGACGCCAACGTGCTGCCGCCCGCCGATCAGGTCGAGGCGTTCGCGACGAAGGCGCGGGCCTCTTTCTCTTAGACCGCGGGCCTCGAGTGCGTTGCGCGTTGCCTGTGCGAGCGTGCTGTCACCCGAATGCCCAGCTTCACCCAGATCCGGCTACTGGAGGACGACCGCTGGCTCCCTCGGTCTACTTACCGGTCTACCAAACTGGGAGAATCTGACAGAGCCGACACCATCTCGGATGGCTTAACCAAGCCTGAGCGGCGAGAGGGGAACGGCGCTAGCCCTTATCGCACCCAGGAGGTCGCCGGTTCGAGCTCCGGCTAGCTCCACCTAATCCGCTGCTAATCCGCCCTTTTTCGGGCCCAGCACACGCGAACGTTCACGCGGTGCTACCGGGTTCTCCTGCCGATGCCATCCCTGGCTCGCGCCGGCCGCTCGTCTTGTCAAACCGCATCGGCGATTCCGTCGAACCCGTTTAACCGTGACCCTACGCGGTGGATCAGGCCGTGTGTTTTCGGTATAGACAACGGCGGGAAGCACACAAGTGCCATAGTTAACAAGGGCTACGCCACTATCGATGATGCGTTCGCCCGGATCTCAGCCGGCCCGCGATTCAGGCCGAGCCCGACGGACCAAAGTGTACGTGGGGCTTCTTGAGTTCCTTGGGCGCCGGCGCGACAATCGGTTCATGCAGATAGTGCGACGGCGTGTTCTCGCGATCGCGTTCTCGCTCGCTCTGCTCGCGTCGGTCTCCTCTGGCGGGAGCGGCCGTGCAGCGACCGACCGGACTGCGAAAGTCGTCGTGATCACGAGCGGGGTTGTGCCGGAAGGAGAGGGGTTCGGCAGCGGGGACTACGGCTACGCGGATTACGGACTGGTACTGCGGAATCGGTCGTTGACCAGGGACGCGATCGACGTCACTGTCGAGGTGGAGGCAGTCGACGGTCGTGGCGGGTCGCTCACGGACAGTTATACGGCCGTCACCCTGATACCCGCCGGGGCAGACTTCGTCATCAGCGGCGCGCTGATCTGGAGAGGCTCGCCTGAGCTCGCCGGCATCGAGACCGAGGTACACGTCGGACAAACCGCGTCCCGACGTCGAAGACTGCCGCCAGTTAAGCATGTATCGGTGACGAGTTCCGGAGGCGTCATTGGGTCGTTTACCAACCCGTACAAGAAGCCGCTACCCGAAAGCGCAACGATCTACGGTGTTGTTCTCGACAGCCGGGGGCGAATCGTGGCGGCCGGCTACGATCTCACTGACGCAGTCACTCGTCCCGGCGCGACCGTGGCGTTCGACATTCTCGGGACCTCGACGACGGTGCAGCTCGACGCCGTCACCTCCGTGAAAGTCTCAGTCGACCCGTGCGGCTACCTCGCCTTTACGCGCGTCTGTCCTGTCCCGGGCGCTCAGAGCTGACGAACGCGGTCTGCTTTTGGACCGTCCCCTTGAGACTTGGCGATTCCAGCGCGGTGCGCGATCCCCGAGGAACGGTGCACGAACTCCGAACGGTGCGTCGTCGTAAACGCACGCTCGACGGGCAGGAGGCCGGTGTGATGGTAAGGCCAGGCGCGGGAAGAAACCGTTCGAACGAGTGACACGCAGACGACTGTCGCGTGCAAAAAGACGCCCGTCGCGAGAGGACGCCAGTGAACAGTTGCGGCAGCCGGCGACGTTGTTCAGCGTTCTACCAACCGTGCTACCAAACTGAGAGCATCGGGCCGAACTGAGAGGGCGTCAAAGCGCTTGAATAAGCCGCATGAGCTTCACCGAATGACAATCCGGCGTTATCGCACCCAGGAGGTCGCCGGTTCGAGTCCGGCTAGCTCCATGGTTCAACCAAGGTGTTCTGCCGCAACCTGGTGCTGCCACGTGGAGCGGCTTGGCAAGTTCGTTTGGCAGGTCCATATACTCGCGTCACGCGGCGATGAGAGGGAGAACAGTTCACGCGGTCGTTGTTTGCGCTGTCAGCGCCGCCTGGCTCGTGCCGCTTGCGCTCGGCGGGACTGTGCGACCTTTTTCTTCGCCGCCGCAGAGCTACTACCTCGCGCTCGGTGACTCGATCGCCTACGGATTTCAGCCTGCCAAGGCGAACGCAGGGCTGCCGCCGTCCAGGTTCAACACAGGCTACGTCGACGTCTTCGCGGCCCGACTGCAAACCGTCGCGCCGAAGATCCGGGTTGTCAACTACGGCTGCCCGGGCGAGTCGACCAAGACGTTCATCCACGGAGGATGTTCCGGGCGCCGAGACGTAAGACGGTTGCACGATGTCTTCAAGGGGGCGCAACTCGACGCCGCGCTCGCCTTCCTCCGAGCTCATCCCGGCCAGGTCAGCCCGATCACGCTGAGCCTCTTCGGCAACGACCTGTTCGACTTGTTAGACGCCTGCAAGGGCAACTTCGCCTGTGCCCGAGCCCGAGCCCCGCGCAGCTTCGCACAGTTCGCGTCCCGCCTGACCTCGATTCTCAACCAGCTTCGGGCCGCCTCGCCGAACGCGAAGATCATCGTCACCGGAGGCTGGAACTTCAACGTGGCCAGCCTCCGGCCGACCGACCCGCTGTTCCGGTCACTCAACACGACGATCGGGCGAGTGGCAGCCGGCGCGAAGGCGCGCTTCGCCGACACGTTTCCCGTGTTCAACCCGCAGGGGAGTATCGCTCGTGAGAAGGCCCGGATCTGCGCGTTGACCTTCATCTGTTCCCAACACGACCCCCATCCCACTGACGCCGGTTACCGGGCGATCGCGGCGGTCGTGTGGGCCGCCTCCGGCTACAAGCACCGCTCGTAGAGGCGTCACGCCAGACGCTCATCGAGAGCTACAGCCTTCGTCCGTCCTCCGACTGCTTCGCGAAGACCACCAGATCGAGCAACTGTGGTGAGTTGTGGTGAGTAGAGGAGGGGAACGACCGGGAATCCGGCCCGCTTCGCGGGGCCGAAAGCGGCTCAACCGTCCCGTGTAGTCCCCCACAGTCCCCACCCGCTCATGGATCGCACCCAGGAGGTCGCCGGTTCGAGCCCGGCTAGCTCCACTCGCAAAGCTCCTGCTAATCACCGGATTCGCCGTTGACCGGCCGAACGTCATCACACATTTGATTTGTGCGAACTTGGGGATCCGGCGCCTCAACCTCGTTTTGCTGAATCGCACCCAGGAGGTCGCCGGTTCGGGTTCGGCTAGCTCCACTCACTCAAAGGCCTGTAATCGAGATTTCTGATGTCCATGGTCTCGATTGGAGGAACGGCCGATCTACTTACCTTTTTTGCCGACGTCCGGTTAGCAAGCGTCTCGATCTCTCAGGAAGTGGGTTTAGCGGCGTTTAATCTTGAGGCTGTACGTCATCGCTGCCTTCGCCTCGAGCGCATCGGTGACGACGATCGTGAAGCGGAACGCCCCTGACGCGCGGGGCTTGCCGGAGATGACGCCGGTGTCGGCGTCGAGCTTGAGGCCGGCCGGAAGCGAGCCGACGGCAAGCGTCCAACTTGTATCGCCGACTCCGCCGGCAGAAGCGAGCGCGAGCCGATAGCGCTTGCCGACTTGCGCGCGGCCGACGCTGAACGTCGTGACTTGCAGTTTCGGCGCAACGGACAGCGTTACCGTCAGCTGAGTGCTCACACCATCCGCGTCGGTAACGGTTAGCACGATTGGGAAGGTGCCTGCCTGCGCCGGAACGCCTCGCAGGTAGCTGGTCGAGCCGTTGCCTTGGTTGCCGATGAAGCCGGTGTTCTCGGGAAGCGTGCCCGTAAGCTTCCAGCTGTAGCCGGGGGTGCCACCCTTCGCGTTGATCGTGATCTGCAGCGGTCGCTTGACCTCCCAGGTCTGCTCGGCAGGCAGGCTCGCTGTCAGCTTGTCGACGACGACGAGGCCGAGCTGCTTCGACGCCGAGCGGCCGCCGCTGTCCACGCGCACCGTGAACGTGTAGCTGCCGGATCCCGTCGGCGTGCCGGAAACGACGCCGCTGGAGCCGAGCGTCAACCCCGCGGGAAGCGACCCTGCACTCATCGTCCAAGTCAGATTTCCGCCGCCCGAAGCGGCAAGCGTGACCGTGTACGGCGTATTTACCGTCGCCTTCTGCAAGCTCGCCGTCGTGATCTGCAGGGCGGGCTGCGGCGCCGGCGGCGGTGGAGGTGGTGTCGGCGTGCCGCCGCCCCCGCCGACGACGGTGAAAACGAACTGCCTTTCCGAGTGGTTGTCGCCGCCGCACCAGGAAGGCCCGCCCTCAGGCGCGGTGAGGTCGTGCACGATCACCCACGGCTGCGTGCTCGCGGCGGCCGTCGGCGTGCCGGTGACGAGGCCGCTCGAGGACATCGAAAGACCCGCCGGCAGGCCGCCGTTGACGATTTCCCAGCGGAAGACATCGCAGCCGTTTTGTGCGAGCAGCTGTAGATGGACGGGCTGGCCGACGTACATCGTCGGGCATACCAGCAGCGGACCGCTGGCGGGACAGGGCGTGCTGTCGTTGAAGCTCGCGGTCGATCCAGGCGTCGATGCGACGCCCGCGACCAGCACGGCCAGGGTGAGGATGAGCGCGAAACGTTTCAACACAGCGACTACTTCGCGGCTGAGCGTACCGATCCTGGGCTCGGGCTCCCTCACAGTGCTCCGGACGATGCGACCGGCAGAAGGCACCGCGCGCATTCTTCGTGCCCAAAAAGGGGCTCGACCTAATTCGTCCCTGAGTCGAGGGCTGCGCCGATCGAGCTCTCCTCTAGCCAGGCTTCCTGGGTGGGCAAGGGGCGGTCCCCCGTTCCGGTAGTACTCGATCGCGAGGAGACGAAACGCCCGCTAGTTCAAACTTCTATTCTCGGGGGCCTAAGCTTGAGGGGCGGGCGAATCGCGTCCATCTCGCTATGCCTCTGTGTTCCGAGCGGTCCTGGGAGCGCGACCGCTCGGCAGGGAGCCTCAGGCGCTCGCGGGGGTTGGAGTTCTTCCCGAGCTCGCTCCATTCGGTAATAGGCGGCGGACCGGTACGGCCAGAACCAACGCCGTCGCGAGCAGCGCGAGGTTGCGCGCCAGGAGCAGCGATGTCGCGCTTGGGTCGAAGTCGCGTAGATAGTTGCCGTATGCGTCGCTCGGGAACCATGCGTGCGTGAGGGCTGCGGCGGCGACGAAGCAGAGCGTGGCCGCCGTTCCGCGCCGGCCGCCGACGAGCGGGATGAGTGGGATCAGCCAGGTGATGTACTGTGCGGAGAGGACGGTGCCGAGGACGAGCGCGGCTGCCACCGACAAGGCTGAATAGCGGACGAGGTCCTCGCGCGGGTCGTTCTTGCTTCGTGCGAGCGCGAGCCACAGCAGGCAGAGAACGATGACAAGCAGGACGTTCAGAGTCGTCGTAGTTGCGTCGATCCCGGCGCCGTGGAGCACATCTCGGCCCAGGCCATGCTCCTCCGGCCGAACCGTCAGCTCGGCAGTCGCCAGCCCAACCCACTCTGCGACGTTGCGGGTCATCACGAGCATCGAGCTCACGAGCGTCTCGACTTGCAGACCACCACCAAGTTGGTTGCGGAGCATCGCCCACGTCGCTGACCAAGACGCAATCGCAAAGGGCAGAAAGACGAGTACCGCTGCGGCCACTGCGGATGCTGCGGACATGATCGACTCGCGGATGCCGCGATGCCGAGCTGCCACGATCACGAGCACCGGCAAGACGAGCGCCGGGTAAACCTTCGCCGCGGCGCCGAGCCCGAGTGCTGCCCCGCCCAGTCGATAATGTCCTCGGACGGCTGCTGCCAGAGCCGCCGCGGTCAGTGCGGCCGGTAAGACGTCGTATCTCTCGACAAACACGTGGCCGATCAACAGCGGCGACGACGCCACAACGCCGAGCGAGATCGCCTGGGTGCGCATCGGGCGCCGTAGAGCGGCGAGCGAGAGGGCGGTGAAAGTCACCATTGCGGCCGTGAGCAGGACCACGAGCGAATCGAACGCGCGGTGGTAACGGCGGCCCGCGTCGTTCGGTGGCGACCAGTGCGCATCCCGCGCGTCGCCGAACATGACCGCGGGGAGCACGAACATAGGCAGGGCTCCCGGCGGGTACTCGATGTAGAGGTCCCGATACGGCATGTTGCCGTCGAGGATGATCGAGGCGTCTTCCTCGTAGATCGGGAGGTCTCGGCCCGAGTCGTTCGCGGGGCGAATGGCGGCCCAGGCGCCGAACGCGACAGCGACTGCGGCAAGAGCAGCGGCAACCGTCGCAGCGAGCGCACGCGACTCCGCCAATCGTGGCCGCCGGCGCCTCAAAGCCATCGCGTCCGAGCGTACAACGCTGTCGGAAGCTGCGCTTTCTGTGAGGGAGTGTGGAACAGCAGTAGGCCGATCATGAAGCCGGTGCCACCCGTCACGACGTTGTCCAAGTCGGCTTGCTCAAGCCACGGCGGCGCCCACAGACTGAGGTCGGCACTTATCGCACCCTGGAGGTCGCCGGTTCGAGTCTGGGCGTCGGCTTCGTTACAGCCGTCCTCTGAGAAAGCCGAAGCCCCGCACAATCGCGGGGCTTCGGGTGCAGATGTGCGTGGCTCTGAGGACTAGCGGTCGGAGTAGCCGGCACCACCTGAGCCGTAGTAACTGCCGAGCTCGTCGCGGTAGCCCTGATCGCGATAGCGCTTCTCGTCGAACTCAGGCGCGTTCTTGATCTGGTCCTTCGTGCGGTTGACGAAGACCGTTTCGGTATCGAGGTCGATGTCTCGGATCACGCCTGCCGGAAGCATCACCTTCTTGCCGAAGATCCACGGACCGGTGTCGACGACGATGAAGCTGCCGCCGCCCGCCTCGTTGGTCGCCTCGTCGACTTTCCCAATGCTTCCATCGAGTGCCTCGACCTTGAATCCCGTCAGATCGACGGTCGGTGCTGTTGTGGCGGAGAAAGTCCAAATCTCTGCAACTGTCATTTGCGCTTCAACCCCTTTCGAGGGCCCCTGCCCTCGAGTCGTGTACATGACCTGCTAGGTACACGTCCTCTACCCCTCGTACTTCGTGTGTAACACCAAAAGATGAAGAAAAAATCCCTGCAAAAAGGGATGTTCTGGAGACTGTGGCCGTGAGCAAGCATTCCTCGTTCCTCGGCGCTGGCTAATCCGCGCGTGACTGGGCCCCGGCCTCGGCTAGAGGAGGGCCGGCGCCAGTCCCCACTAGCAGCCCGACCCTTCCCCGAATACACCGCAGAGACCAATGATGAAGTCCCCAACGGGGCGTGAGCGAGCCGGATGCGGGAAAGCGCTCCCAAGGTGACCGCAAAGGCCACTCGCGCCCTAACCGTGACGGAGCAATCGCTTTAGTGCCTCGACCCCGACGTTTCGCTGCCATGCCGAGCATCTCAGCGGGTTGAACGTGCCGACGATGGATCGCGCGCTGGAATCGCCCGTGAGCAGTGCGCTGGCTGACCATGAAGTTTTGACCGCTGAGGCTGCCGTCATGACGGTCGTGCAGCGGCGGTCGGGCTGCTATCGCCGATCCGCTGAGCGCCGACGCAGATTAAGGGCGCGACCCATCTTGCGTGCCTGCTGCTTCAGTTCGGCCCTTCGTCTGGGGGGAACTCGGCGCCAGTACCGGTACGCCGTCAGCGCGAGCCAGACAGGCCAATAGGAGCGGAAGAGGCCCCTACGGAGGATCCAGATCATTATCAGGCTGCCGCGCCGTGCTTCGCGTTTTCGTTGGCGAGCCGCTTGCCAATCGATTTCATCTTCGCGAGCGCCTTCAACTCCTGCTCGAGATTCTCACTGAGAAGTTTCACGACTTCGTTCTCACCCATTGCCTCGGCGCTCGTGACGAGGCCCTCGTAAGCGGCGATCTCGTAATGCTCGGTGCGAGCACCAGCCCCGGTCAAGAACGAGTTCAGCACTTCAGGAGAGGGAGACTCATTGGAGACGAACTCGTCGTGCTCCTGCTTGATTCCCTCTATGCCGGGGCACTTCTCGGCCTTTGGCTTCTCGCCCAGGGCCTCGAACGCCTGCTCGACGTTCAAGACGTGCTGTTTTGTCTCCGTGAGGTGCTCTTCGAACCCTTTTGCGAGCTCCTCGTCGGAGGCCTCCTTCTGTAGCTTCGGAAGCGCTTTCACGAGCGTGCGCTCCGCATATAGAACGTCGCCAAGCTCGTGCAGGAACAGGTCCCGCGGATCGTTCATCTTGTCGGCCATGTGACCCTTTCATGATTCTGGTTTTACTTCACCTGCCCGCGCCTGGGCTCGTCAAACTGCCGGGCGAAGTAGGTTGTCGATCCGATTCGCTGCCGGGAGTCGCACACCGGCACCCGGGCAGCCCCGGCCTGCCTCTTCAATTCTCATAGAAGGCAGAAGCTATCGGCCATTCCTGCTGGCGATGCTCGGCGGCTGGCCCACTGGCGGCCTACTTGGAGCAGCGATCGGTCGCACGGGGACGACATTCGCGGCACGCCGATCACGTCAGGCCGAGTCAATTCGCGACTTCCGAGAGGCGCCTCTCGCCTCACGCCTCACACTCTGATCGTGGACGCCTGTCGCACCGGTTGTGAGGTTGAAGCCGGCACGCAAGCGAACATTGCCTTGGCTCGGCTCAAATTCTTCGGTAGCGGGCGTCGCTCAGCGAGTAGAGAGAAAATGCGATCAGTCCGGCGGCGACGATGCCGAGGAGGATGGGCCCGTATGAGTGGTTCACGATCTTTGCGAGGGCTCCGTCGACGCCGACTGCCTTGTTCGGGTTGTAATCGATCGCGGCCTTGATCAGGAAGATCCCGACGAGACCGAAGACGACCATGCGGGCGAGGTGCCCGATGGTCCCGAGCCGGCCGATCCACTTCTTGACGCCTGGCCCCATTTCTTCGGTCTTTGAGTCGTCGAGAAACTTCTTCGTGATGCCGCGGTACCCCTGGTAGAGGGCGACTCCGATCAGTACGCACCCGACGATGCCGACGATCCAGGTGCCCGCCGGCCAGCCGAAGACCCCCGCTGCTGATTTCTTGGGGTTGCTCGCACTCGCCCTGCCTGCGCCAAGAAGGATTTCGATTGCGAGTGCGCACATGGCCCCGTAGGCAAGCCCGCTTGCCAGCGCGGCGACGCGCTCGAAGCCGGTGTCGGAACCCTCGGGGCCGTGTCCGATCGCGGCGCGAACCAACCGCCAGAGGGAATAGCCGCCGAGACCGATCGCGACGAGTGTGAGGAGAACCTTGCCAAAGGGTTGCTGCGCAACTGTGTGCAATGCACCCTCCTGGCTTGTCAGCTTGCCTCCGTGACCGAAGGCGACCTTGAGAGCAAGAAGCCCGATGATCCCGTAAACGACCGCACGAGCAACAAAACCTGCCCGCGAAAGCCATTCGAATTCCCGTGACTGGACGAAGGTCTCGCCGGCGACTTCGGCGGAGTGAAGCGATCTCGTTGAATGTGACTCGTGCATTGATTTGGTTCCTCTCAGATGTCGTGCCAAAGGGCGGGGGAGGTTCTGATCTTCGCGGAGGGCCCAAGCATCCTTTCCCGGAAACTCGCCCAGAAACCTCGAGGTTGAGAGCTCACGTGTTGCCGCCTGGGACGCACACTGTGATGGCGCCCGCCTCGACCTTGACCTTGAACCCTTTCACCTTCGTCCGATCGCCCCCGTCGAGCTCGTACAGGATCTTCCGATTGAGCTTGACCTTCACTGAGCGGGCCTTCGTCGTGTGCGCGAACGGAGACTTGGCCGCCGTTCCGACCGCCGTGCGCGCGATCATGCGGCCCCACTCGAGGAGCCCTTCAGCTGTCACGACGCCCAACTCGAGCTTCCCGTCGTCGGGACGCGCATCCTCAAACGCCTCGATCCCCCCGAAGAGCTCGCCGACGTTGCCGAGCAGAATGCAGCTCGCCTTGCCCTTGTACCAGCCGACGCCGTCCACCTTGATTTCGGCGCGGAAGGGCTTCGACCGCAAATTCTCTGATGCCGTCCACACGTACGCGACGCGCCCAAGCCGCTCCTTGAGACCGCCGTCCCCCGCATCTCGAATCATCGCAGCATCGAAGCCCGCACCCGCCATGACCGCAAAACGCTCCCCGTTGAAGCGGCCGACGTCCAGCTTGCGCCGCTCGCCGCGAAGTCCAACCGCGACGGCCTGTGCAATGTCCTTGGGAATCCCCAGGTTGGTGGCAAACAGGTTCGCCGTACCCGCCGGAACAATCGCAAGGCTCACTTCCGAGTCGGCGAGCACATCGACGCAGCGCTGAACCATCCCGTCACCACCCCATGCGAAGACGAGCTCCGCACCTTCGTCCAACGCGAGTCGGACCTGAGCTGGCGCCTTGCGGCTCTTTGCCACCTCGTACCAGATCGGCTCGTCGACTCCCTCGGCTTCTAGGACGCGACGAAGCTCGAGCAACCCACCCCCGAGCATCTTGCCCGAATGCGCAACGACTGCGACCTTCACACTCGGCCTCCGACGCTGGCCCGTGCATCGTCTCGAGAGTGGGCCGCAGCACCCGCCGCCCGGCACGCGAAGACGAGGACGACAAGGGCGGCGATACCCACCACGACACCGCCTGCGACGTCCAGCGGGTGGTGCATTCCGCGATACATGCGGGCTGAAGCGACAAGCGTCACCATCGCCAGAGCGATCCCCCAGACGAACGCCCGAAAAACACCGCTCGTGAACCTCGACGTCAGCAGAAGGGCGAGGCCGCCATAGACGGCAATCGATGCCGCCGTATGACCGGACGGGTAGCTGGCATTGACCGGAAGGTGCTCGAGACGAACGACGTGAGGCCGATGCGAGTGGACGACGAGGGTCGTGGCCCGGTATGTCGCCGACTCGACCCCCAACGCGAACACGACGAACGCCGCGATCCGCCACTGCCGCAGCACGGCACAAACGAGCGCGATCGAGCCGGCAACGATCGGCAGCACAATGCCCCCGGCGATGATCGAGCCAAGCAACGAAGCATGCGTCCGAGACGATGTCCGGTGCATGGCAAGCCACACGTTGACGCGCTCGTCAGCCGAACCAATGCCCCAGGCGGGCTCGAGCACCTTGGTGACGAAAAGACCCAATCCGATAGAAAGCAGGGCGATCGCCGCCAAACCGACAAACATCGCAAGAACGAAGACGACCACCGGGTGAGGCCGTCCAAACGAGCCGGCCAATCGGTCTGCCGGCCCTCCCAGGCGTGCGCGGAGGACGGGGACGCCCCGCTGGTCCTCCGATCGCTCGTTGCGTCGAACGGCAATTGGAGTGTCCGAGATTATCCGCTGTGTTTGCACCTAGATCGTGAGGGCATATGCCCGCCGCTGCAGTCTCCAATCGTCTCCCGGCCAGGAACATTGCGCCCCGTCATCGGTAGAGGTGCGATCTAGGCCAAACGATCGATGCCGTTCCTCCTCCTACTCCTCCTTGCGGTAGCAGTCGGCTTTGTGGTCGGACTCATCGCCTGGCGTTATCCGCGGAACGCGGGGCCGTCCCCCGCTCCAGCGTTCGACGCTGCCCGCAAGGTCGGGGAGACAGTCGGGAAACATCCGCGCCTTCGCGCCGTCCTGGACGCGCGGCTCGACCCGGCGACCGCGACAGGTCTCGCCCTGACCCTCGCTCTTGTCTTCGCAATCGGTGGAGGCGTGTTGCTCGGAGTGCTCGCGTATCTGGTGCGCACAAACCCGCACCTGATCGGGATCGACAACGGCGTCGCGAAATGGGCCAACATTCATGCATCGACGATCTCGACTTACGGCCTCAAGCTCGTCACGCAACTCGGCGGCATCTACACCGTCATCGTGCTTTGCCTCGTCCTCGCACTGGCAGAGACGATCGTCGAGCGAAGCGTCTGGGTCATACCCTTCATCGTCGCCGTCATGGGCGGCGAGGAGGTTCTGACCACGACGATCAAGCAGCTCACCGATCGTGTACGCCCGACCTTGAATCCCGCCGCGGCGATGCTCGGGCCGTCCTTTCCAAGCGGGCACTCGGCGACAGCCGCCGCCTTCTACGCGACTGCGGCTCTTCTACTCGGCCGGCGGCGCGGCCAACCGACGCGGGCGGTGCTCGCGGGCCTCGCGGTGGGACTCGCAGTCGCGGTTGCCGCGAGCCGGGTGCTCCTCGACGTGCACTGGCTGTCGGATGTCATTGCCGGCCTCGCGCTTGGCTGGGCCTGGTTCGCGGTGTGCGCAATCGCGTTCGGGGGGCGGCTCCTCCGCTTCGGCGCCGCTGCCGAAACAGCCGCCAGAGTTGCAGAAGCGACGGCGGCTATCGACCGGCCCCAGTCGCGCAGCTCAGAAACCGGTCGTCAATCCGCGGCCCCGGAGGCCTCGAAGTAGCTGCCGAGCCGTCGACGGGCTCCGCC
>Ga0307296_10000478_pt1 | contig 18972 bp, 16 predicted proteins | sample ER_DNA_153_FD_194467 | JGI IMG/M metagenome (GOLD analysis project Ga0307296, IMG submission 194467) | Bulk soil microbial communities from the East River watershed near Crested Butte, Colorado, United States - ER_DNA_153 | ecosystem: Environmental > Terrestrial > Soil > Floodplain | place... | reverse complement strand
CCGCGGTCGAGGACACCACGATCCTGGAGGCGTCGACGCCCCAGCTCGACGACGTCGTCCGGCTCGAGGACCGCTACGGACGCACCGGCGAGTAGTTTCCGCCGATTGTTCGGGTTCTCTGATTAGACTGCCGCGCGTGGCGACCACGAAGCGTTTCGACGTCAAGGACCTAGGGCTCGCGCCCGAGGGCGCAAGCCGGATCGAATGGGCCGACCGGCAGATGCCGGTTCTCTCGGCGATCCGCGACCGCTTCGCGAGCGAACAGCCTCTCGCGGGCTACCGGGTTTCCGCCTGCCTCCACGTGACGAGCGAGACTGCGAACCTGATGCGGACCCTCAAGGAGGGGGGCGCAGACGTCGTGCTCTGCGCCTCGAACCCGCTCTCCACCCAGGACGACGTGGCCGCTGCGCTCGTCGAGGAGTTCGACATCTCCGTCTTTGCGATCAAGGGCGAGGACAACGACACCTACTACCAGCACATTGAAGCCGCCGTGGATCACAAGCCGCAGCTGACGATGGACGACGGCGCAGACGTGATCGGCGTCCTCCATTCGCACCGGCGCGAGCAGCTCGGCGACATCATCGGCGCGACCGAGGAAACGACCACCGGCGTGATCCGCCTGAAGGCGCTGGAGCGCGACGGCGCACTCGGCTTTCCGGTGATCGCGGTCAACGACGCGCTCACGAAGCACATGTTCGACAACCGCTACGGCACGGGGCAGTCGACGATCGACGGCATCGTTCGCGCGACCAACATCCTGCTCGCCGGCCGCACGTTCGTGGTGGCCGGCTACGGCTGGTGCGGACGCGGAGTCGCGATGCGCGCGAAGGGCATGGGGTCCCACGTCGTCGTCACCGAGGTCGACCCGCTGCGCGCGCTCGAGGCCGCGATGGACGGCTTCCAGGTCTTGCCGATGGAGAAGGCGGCGCAGGTCGGGGACATCTTCGTCACCGCGACGGGCGACAAGTCGGTGATAACAAAGGAGCACATGCTCCAGATGAAGGACGGCGCGATCCTCGCCAACACGGGGCATTTCAACGTCGAGATCGAGATCCCAGCGCTGCGGTCGCTCGCCGTGGAGACGCAGACCCTGCGGCAGTTCGTGGACGAGTTCAAGCTGGAGGACGGACGCCGCATCTACCTGATCGCAGACGGTCGGCTCGTGAACCTCTCAGCCGCGGAAGGGCATCCCGCCCAGGTGATGGACATGTCGTTCGCGAACCAGGCGCTCTCGGCGGAGTACGTCGTCCAGAACGCCGCCAGCCTCGAGCGGAAGGTCTATCCGGTGCCGGAGGAGATCGACACCGAGATCGCGCGGCTCAAGCTCGACACGATGGGCGTCGCCATCGACGAGCTCTCCGAGGAGCAGGCGAAGTACCTCGCTTCGTGGGACGAAGGCACGTAGTTCTGACGTGAAGGCGGTCGTCCTGGCCGCGGGCTACGCGACCCGGCTCTACCCGCTGACGCGGGACCGGCCCAAGGCGTTGCTGCCGGTGGGCGGCAAGCCGATGCTCGAGCATCTGCTGGAACGGCTGGACGAAGTGCCCGGCCTCGACGAGATCCACGTGGTGACCAACTCGAAGTTCGCGGCTGCCTTCACGGAGTGGGCGGTGGCCTACGGCGCGGGCGCGGTGCGAATCCTCGATGACGGGACGAGCGACGAGGAGACGAAGCTGGGCGCGATCGGCGACCTCAGCCTGACGATCCGCACCGCCGAGATCGACGACGACCTACTCGTGCTCGCGGGCGACAACCTCTTCAGCGAGAGCCTCGAGCCGTTCGTGGAGTTTGGTCGGGCGAAGGGCGCGCCCGCCCTCGGCGTCTACGACGTCGGCGACCTCGAGGCGATTCGTCGCTACAACGCGATCGAGCTCGACGATGACGACCGCGTCACGTTCTTCGAGGAGAAGCCGGAGCGGCCGACCAGCACCCTGACGGGGATCGCACTCTACTTCTATCCGCGCTCGGCGCTCGGGCTCATCGGCGAGTACCTGGCCGAGGGCAACAACCCCGATCAGCCGGGGCGCTTGGTCGAGTGGCTCTACCCTCGGACGAGCGTGTATGCGTGGCGCGTGCCGGGCCGTTGGTACGACGTGGGCTCGAAGGAAACGCTCGCCGAGGCCGACCGCGCGTTCGCACCGCGGGGCTGACTGACACAGATTCGCCACAGAGACGTCACCCACGCGTGACGCTTTCTTCCGTACCTTCGCTGGAGGAGGTGAGTGTGGTGTGACGTGAGGCTCCTGGATCTCTTACTGCCGATGCGCTGCGCCGTCTGCGGCGTGGGCGGCGACCAGTTGTGCGCGGCCTGCCGCGAGAGGCTGCCGCGACTCGAACCGCCGTTCTGCGACCGCTGTGGCGCTCCGACCGCGTGGCCCGTCGCGCGGTGCCGGGAGTGCACAGGACGCCGTCTCGCGTTCGCGTCCGCCCGCGCCGCGGTCGCCTACGACGACGACGTCCGCCGGCTCGTGCGCGCTTGGAAGGAGCGTGGGCTCCGCCGCCTGGCCGTCGAGGCCGCGGAAGTCCTGGTCGGCGTGCTGCCGCCGCCGAGCTCGAGCGTGCTCACGTTCGTTCCGCCGGACCGAGCCCGGAGCCTTCAGCGCGGCCATCACCCGGCCGAGCGGCTCGCGCGGGAGCTCGGTGAGCGCTGGTCGCTGCCGGTGCTGCCTCTGGTGGCCCGGACACGCCCTGCTCCGCGCCAGCGCGGGCTGGCACTCGCCGACCGCCGGCGCAACGTCGCCGGCGCGTTCGCCCCTGCCTCCGAGGCTCCGCGGGCCGTCACGCTCGTCGACGACGTCTACACGAGCGGCGCGACGGCCGCAGCGGCCGCCTCGGCGCTCCGCAAAGCCGGTGCCCGCCGGGTCGAGGTAGTGACGTTCGCACGGGTCGTCCGCTAGATTCCTAGAGAGGACCCGCGTCGAAGGAGCGCCGATGCAGTTCCAGGTTAAGGGCAGGAACCTCGAGGTCAGCGACGCGATTCGCAGCTACGCCGAGGAGAAGCTCGGCAAGCTCGAGCGGCAGCTGACGGATCCGCGGATCGAGCTCGAGCTGGCGGTGGAGAAAAACCCGTCCATCGCCGAGAACCACGTAGCGGAGGCGACTATCTGGACGAATGGCCCAGTGCTGCGGGCCCGCGAGGCCACCTCCGACATGCGGGCGTCGATCGACCAGCTCGTGGAGAAGCTCGAACGTCAGGTCAAGCGCTACAAGACGCAGGGGCGCTCCCGCAGGCGGCGCGCTGCCCGGGCAAACGGTCCCACGTCCGAGACGATCCCGGTCGTTCCAGACGAGGACGAGCCGTTGATCGTCAAAACGAAGCAGTTCGCCGTAGGCCCGATGAGCCCGGGGGACGCGGTGCTTCAGCTCGAGCTGATCGGTCACGACTTCTTCGTCTTCCGCAATGACGAGTCGAACGAGCTCAACGTCGTCTACCGGCGCCGTGACTCGAACTACGGCCTGATCGAGCTACAGTGATCTTCCGGCGCGAGCCGCTGCACAAGAAGCTCGCGCGAGAGGCCCACCTGGAGCAATCCGAGCCGGCGCCGATCGTCGATCCGGGCCCCCACTGGGGCAACGCCGGCATCCACGGAGTGCCGCGGCCCCGGCGCTGGGACGCCGTCGCCTCGGCCGAGGCGCCCGGCCTCTCCGGCGACGAGGTGCACTTCGTCGCGCTGCCCAACGGCGACCTCGTGGTCGACGAGGACGAGCCTGCCGACACCCTCGGGCCGCTGGCCGACGCAATCGAGCAGACGGTCGAGCCCCCGTACCGGGCCGAGGCCGTTCGCCAGGGCGAGGACGTCTGGGCGGTCGCCGCCCGCCGCGTCGAGGTGGCCGAGTTCGAGGCCGAGGGCGATGAGCTCGAGCTCGTCGTGAACGACGGTGCGCGCACGTTCACGGTGGACGGCGCGAGAGCCTTCGGCACGATCCCGGAGCTGGAGCGCCTGGGTGCGAGCCAGAGCGATTCCCACGTCGTTCGCGCCACGCGCCTGGACGGAAACGTCTGGGAAGTGACCGCCTCGGCCCTCTAGCCCGGCCAAGCGAACTATCCCGGAGCCGCTACCCTAAAGCGAATGGCTCAGCAACTCGGATCGCTCGAAAAGGTCCTTCGCTTCGGCGAGGGACGGCGCCTGAAGCGGCTCGCCGAGCAGGCGGCCTACATCGGAACGCTCGAGCCCGAGTTCGAGCAGTTCTCCGATGCCGCGCTCGCGGGCAAGACGGTCGAGTTCCGGCAGCGGATCGAGAACGGCGAGCCGGTGAGCGAGCTCGTCTTCGAGGCTTTCGCGGCGGTCCGCGAGGCGTTCAAGCGCACCATGGACATCCGTCTCTTCGACGTGCAGCAGATGGGCGGCATCGTCCTGCACGAGGGCGACATCGCCGAGATGAAGACGGGTGAAGGAAAGACCTTCGTCGCGGTGCAGCCGCTCTACCTGAACGCCCTCACCGGCAAGAGCGCGCACCTGGTCACGGTCAACGACTACCTCGCCAAGCGCGACCCCGAGTGGACGAAGCCGGTCTGGGAAGCGCTCGGGATGCGCGCCTCCTACATCCAGAACATGATGCCGTTTGACGAGCGCCGCGAGGCCTACGCGGCCGACGTGGTCTACGGCACCAACTCCGAGTTCGGCTTCGACTACCTCCGCGACAACATGGCGGTGTCGCTCGAAGGCCTCGTCCAGCGCGGGCACGACTACGCGATCGTGGACGAGGTCGACTCGATCCTGATCGACGAGGCGAGGACGCCGCTGATCATCTCCGGCGAGCCCGAGGTCGCTGCGCAGGTCTACTACGACTTCGCCCGCATCGCGCGCGGGCTTGCTGGCCACCAGGCCAAGCCCGGCGACCCCAACACGCACGCCGCCGAAGACGCGGGCGCCGACTACGAGTACGACGAGAAGCACAAGACCGTCTCACCGATGGACGGCGCGATCGAGCAGGTCGAGCGCGCGCTCAAGATCGACAACCTGTACGACCCGCGCAACGGCCAGCTCGTCAACCACCTGAACCAGGCACTGAAGGCGCAGTCGCTCTTCCAGCGGGACGTCGACTACGTCGTCCAGGACGGCGAGGTCAAGATCGTGGACGAGTTCACCGGCCGGATCATGGAAGGCCGGCGCTGGTCGGAGGGCCTGCACCAGGCTGTCGAAGCGAAGGAGGGCGTGAGCATCCAGGAGGAGCACGTCACGCTCGCGACGATCACGCTGCAGAACTACTTCCGCCTCTACGACACCCTCGCCGGGATGACCGGCACCGCGAAGACCGAGGAGAAGGAGTTCGTCGAGATCTACGACCTCCACGTCGTCGAGATCCCCACCAACGTCGACGTCGCCCGCGACGACCAGAACGACCTGATCTTCAAGACCACCGAGGCGAAGTACAACGCGGTCATCGAGGACATCAAGGAGCGGCACGCGAAGGGCCAGCCGGTCCTCGTGGGCTCGATCTCCGTCGAGGTCTCGGAGCACCTCTCGCAGCTGCTCGACCGCCAGGGAATCGCGCACAGCGTCCTGAACGCCAAGTTGCACGAGCAGGAGGCCGCGATCATCGCGGACGCAGGCCAGAAGGGCGCGGTCACGATCGCGACCAACATGGCCGGCCGCGGCGTCGACATCAAGCTCGCCGAAGGCGTCACCGACCTCGGCGGCCTCTACGTCCTCGGCACCGAGCGCCATGAGGCCCGCCGCATCGACAATCAGCTCCGCGGCCGCTCCGGCCGCCAGGGCGACCCCGGCGAGTCGCGCTTCTACCTCTCCGGTAAGGACGAGCTGGTGCGTCTCTTCGCAGGCGACCGGATCTACAACATCATGGAGCGCTTCAAGGTGCCGGACGACCAGCCCATGGAGGCGAAGATCCTCTCGAACCAGATCGAGAACGCCCAGAAGAAGGTCGAGGAGCAGAACTTCGTCGCCCGTAAGAACGTCCTCAAGTACGACGACGTGCTCAACAAGCAGCGTACCGTGATCTACGAGCAGCGTCGGCGCGTGCTCGAGGGCGAGGACCTCTCCGGCGAGGTCGCGCTCTGGATCGACGAGGTGATCGAGCGCACCGTCGCCGAGTACACCACCGGGGAGTTCTCGGAGGAGTGGGACCTCGAGGCGCTCTGCAAGGCCATGCAGGACCTCTACGCGACGAGCGACCCGATCACGCCGGAGGAGCTGAGCGAGGAGGTCGGCCTTGACCGCGCCGCGCTCGTCGAGGAGTTCCAGGAGGACGCGCGCGACACCTACGAGGAGAAGCAGAAGGCGCTCGGGCTCAACCCCGACTCAGAGCAGCCGCTGATGCGGGACGTCGAGCGCTTCGTGATCCTGCAGGTCGTCGACCACCGCTGGCGCGAGCACCTCGAGAACATGGACTACCTGCGCGAGGGCGTGCACCTGCGGGCCATGGCCCAGAAGGACCCGCTCGTCGAGTACACCTCCGAGGGGCACGTGATGTTCGAGGAGCTGAACGCCGCGATCCGCGAGGAGGTCGTGATGACGCTCTTCCACGCCGAGATCGAGATGGAGGAGGCAGGCCAGCTCCAGGAGACTCAGGCGGCGCAGGCGCTGGACGGCGGCTACGCGTACGAGCACGACTCGCTCGCGGGCGCCCAGGCGATCGCGGCCGCGGGAGCGGGGGCAGGGGCGCTGCTCGGCGAGGGGGCGTCGGTGACCGCGGGCGGGATCGGCTCCGGCGGCGGTTCGGTCGCAACCCAGCAGCGCGTCACGAGCGACCGCGAGAAGAACGTCGGCCGCAACGACCCGTGCTGGTGCGGCAGCGGTAAGAAGTTCAAGCGCTGCCACGGCGCCTGACCGAAGCCGTCCCGCCCAGACCCGTCCGGCTCTGACGCCCCATTTGTCCAAATCGGGGTCAGACCCCGGGTCCGGTCCGAAGTGGCCACGGCCGCTGGAACTCGCTGCACGCAATGCGGTTTTTTGCCGCTTGTGGATGGTCGGTCCGGGTTTCGTGCGGGGGTCAAGGACAAGTGCTTCTGGGGAAAACCCCTGCGCTCGCTACCATCGACCAGCGATGGCCGACCAGACCACTTCCGTCCCGCTCGACCAGCAGCTCCAGGAGATCGGGGCCCAGCTCGCCTGGGTCCGTGATTACCTTTGACCCGGATCAACTGGAGAAGCGCATCGCCGAGCTGGAGCAGGAGCTCGGCGCCCCGGGCTTCTGGGACGACCCGCAGCACGCGGCCCAGGTCTCGTCCGAGCACGCCCGCCTGACGAGGCGCCTAGAGCGCTACCGCCGGCTCACGCAGGAGTACCAGGACGCCCAGGAGCTCCTGGCGATGGACGGCGACATGGCCGCCGACATCGAGGCCTCGATCGCCCCGCTGCGCCTGGAGCTCGACCGCCTCCAGGAGGACGCGCTCTTCTCGGGCGAGTACGACGCGGGCGACGCGCTCGTCACGATCCACGCCGGCACGGGCGGCACCGACGCTCAGGACTGGGCCGAGATCCTCCTCCGCATGTACCTGCGCTGGGCCGAACGCCGCGGCTTCCAGACCGACCTGCTCGAGGCGAGCGCCGGCGAGGAGGCGGGCCTCAAGTCGGCCACGTTCTCCGTGCGCGGCGAGAACGCCTACGGGATCCTCAAGGCCGAGCGCGGCGTCCACCGCCTCGTCCGGCAGAGCCCATTCGACCAGGCGCACCGCCGCCACACGAGCTTCGCCCAGGTGATCGTCAGCCCGCTCCTGCCCGAGGAAGCGGACGTCGAGATCGACGAGAGCGACCTCCGCATCGACACCTACCGCGCGAGCGGCGCGGGCGGCCAGCACGTGAACAAGACCGACTCCGCGGTCCGCATCACCCACATCCCCACCGGGATCGTCGTCCAGTGCCAGAACGAGCGCTCCCAGAGCTCGAACAAGCAAACGGCGCTGCGAATCCTCAAGTCGAGGCTCCTGGAGCAGGAACAGGAGCGGCGCGAGGAGGAGCTCGCAAAGGAGCGCGGCGCGGCCCAGGACATCGGCTTCGGGAGCCAAATCCGCAGCTACGTTCTCCATCCGTACCAGCTCGTCAAGGATCACCGCACGGACTACGAGACCGGCAATACACAGGCCGTGCTGGACGGCGACCTTGATGAGTTCGTGCGCGAATACCTGCTTGCCAGGGCCGCAGGAAAGGTGTTCTAGCCGCAGGTTTAGCTAGAGTTCTGAGTCCCAGCCCGACCCGCGCGAGCGTACCGCCGCGCCTCGCTTTTTCCAGTGCAGGACTTGGAACTAGACCACATAGACACCGGTACGGCGGTCCTCGACGACGAGCCCGTAGCGCCGCTGCCTGCTCCCTCGAGCTCGGCGATGGTCGTGTTCGAGAACGTGACGAAGATCTACGAGCCCGACGTCGCCGCCCTGCGTGACGTTTCCTTCGTGATCGACAAGGGCGAGTTCGTCTTCATCGTCGGGGCCTCAGGCTCGGGCAAGTCCACCGTGATCCGCCTCGTGCTGAAGGAACTCGAGCCGACGGCGGGCAAGATCTTCGTCGGCGGCCGCGACCTGACGCGCCTCAAGCGCAAGAAGGTACCCCTGCTGCGCCGCAACGTCGGCTGCGTCTTCCAGGACTTCAAGCTCCTCCCGAACCGGAGTGCGGCCGAGAACGTCGCCTACGCGCTCAAGGTGCAGGGCGAAAACGCGAACTCGATCCGCCGCAAGGTGCCCGAGGTGCTGAACCTGGTCGGGCTCTCGCACAAGATGTCGTCGCTCCCAGACGAGCTCTCCGGCGGCGAGCAGCAGCGCGTCTCGATCGCGCGCGCGTTCGTCAACCATCCGCCGCTCCTGATCTGCGACGAGCCGACGGGGAACCTCGACCCCGACACGAGCGTCGGGATCATGCAGCTGCTCTACCGGATCAACCGCTCGGGCACGACGATCCTGATGGCCACCCACGACCGCGAGATGGTCGACAAGATGCGCAAGCGCGTGATCGCGCTCGAGGAGGGCAAGCTCCTGCGCGACGAGCGCCGCGGCGGGTACACCTCCGAATGAGCCGCTTCCGTCTGATCGTCGCCGAGGCGGTGCGCTCGCTGGGCGCGAACATCTCCACGACCTTCGCTGCGACGACGACCGTGCTGATCGGGATGTTCATGCTCGGCCTGGTCGTTGGCCTCGGCAGCTGGGCCCTCTCCCTCGGCAACCACTACAAGGGGCAGTTGCTGGTCAAGGTCTTCCTGTGCGCCCCGCTGCGGTGTGACCAGGAGGCCACGACGACGCAGATCAACGACGCCCGAACCCGCCTGGCCTCGCTACCGGGGGTCAAGACCGTCCGCTTCATCTCGAAGGAAGACGCGCTCCAGATCATGCGCAAGAAGAACCCGGAGATGACGAGGGGCCTCACGTCAAACCCCTTCCCTGCCGAGTTCGAGGTGATTCCCAAGCGCGGCGAGGACGTCGAGAAGCTCGCCGCGCTGGTGAACACTCCACCGCTCGCGGGCGTGGAGAAGATCTGCCCGCCGCCGCCCGGCTCGAAATCCTCCAACACGGCACTCGGGGAGCAGTGCAACCAGATCACCCACCGCGTCCTCTCGGTCGCGAACTACCTGTGGGTGATCGTGCTGATCGCGTTCATCGTGCTGATGGTCTCCTCGACGTTGCTCGTGGCCAACACGATCCGGCTCTCGATCTTCTCGCGGCGCCGCGAGATCGAGGTGATGAAGCTGGTCGGCGCGACCAACTGGTTCGTCCGGGGGCCCTTCATGATCGAGGGCCTGCTCTGCGGCCTCGCCGGCGCGGTCGGGGCGATCATCCTGCTCTTACTCGGCCGGACCCTGTTCATGCCGTTGATCCACCTGACCAGCGCCTCGGACGTCCACGCCTGGCCGTTCGGCCTGCACGTCCTGATCGTGCTCGGCGCGGGCCTCGCCCTTGGCGCCGCCGGCTCCGGACTGACGATCCGCCGTTTCCTCCAGGTCTGACCTAACGGCGGTTTCGGACTGAGCTCGAGCGGCACGACCGGTCAGTTCAGACGGACGTCCGGGCGGAGCCCGAACGTCCTGAGGGCGGCATCGCAAGCGACGCCTTAGTCGTCGTAGAGGTCGCCAAGCGAGGCAAGCTTCTCGTCGGCGAGCCGTACTTCACGCCGGGAACGCCCATCGTGCTCGACCGCAAAGGCGCTGGAGAGGTGCAGCCAGGCGATCTTGCCGTCGTGCACAAGGGCCGTGGGCGGGCGCGGGTCGAGCGCGTGCTCGGGCCTGCCGACCGGATCGAAGTCGTGCTCGAGGGCCTGCTGGTGCAAGAGGGCGAGCTGCGAGGCTTCGAGCCCTACGATCCGCCCGCGATCAGCACCGAAGGCCGCGTCGACCTGCGCGACCAACTCGCCTTCACGATCGACCCGGAGACCGCCAAGGACTTCGACGACGCTCTCACGGTCACCGAGGACCGGGCGTACGTGCACATCGCCGACGTCTCATACTTCGTGCCGGTCGGCTCGCCGCTCGACCGCGGGGCGCAAGAGCGGGCGTTCTCCGTCTACGTGCCGGCCCTGGTCTCGCCGATGCTGCCGCCGGAGCTCTCGGAGGAGCTCTGCTCGCTGCGGCCGCACACCGACCGCCTCTGCCTCACCGTCGAGGTGCCGCTGAAGGGTGGGCTGCCGGCCGGGGAGCCGAAGTTCTACCGCTCTGTGATCCGCAGCGGCGAGCGCCTGACCTACTCGGTCGCCCAGGCGATCCTGCGCGGCCGCGAGCGGGCCGACGCCGAGCTGACCGAGGCGCTGCAGAGGGCCGAGCGGCTCGCCACGGCGCTGCGTGACCGCCGCTTCGCCCGTGGCGCTTTGCGGATCGAGAGCGGGGAGGTGGTCTTCGCCTTCGACGACAAGGGCGGGGTGGAGCGGGCCTGGCGCGAGACCGAGCCGCACGCGCACATGCTCGTGGAGGAGCTGATGATCCTGGCGAACGAGCTCGTCGCCGGACTGCTGGCCGGCCGCCGGCGCGACGCGCTCTACCGCGTGCACGAGCCGCCGGACCCGCAGTCCGTGCAGCTCATGCTGGCGCGCCTGGCCGACCTCGGCGTGCCGACGCCGCCGGCGCCCAAGCAGATGAGCTCCACGGACGCGGCCGCCCTCGCCGGAGCGGCCAGCGAGGCGGTCACTGGGTACATCAAGAGCAGTGGCCGCGGCCGCGACGCGTTCGCGCCGCTCGTGCTCCAAGCCCTGAAGCAGGCCCGCTACGACCCGCAGAACCTGGGCCACATGGGCCTCGCGAGCACCGCGTACAGCCACTTCACCTCGCCGATCCGCCGCTACCCCGATCTGGTCGTGCACCGGGCGCTGCTGCGCGAGCTCGGCGTCTCGGATGAACCCCTGCCGGAGGATCTCCAGGAGGTAGCCGAGCACGCATCGGTGCGGGAGCGCCACGCCTCGCAGCTCGAGTACCAGGCGGACGAGATCTGCCTCGCCTGGCTCCTCGAGCGGCGTCTCTTCGAGCTCGGCTGGGGAGCGACCTTCGACGGCGAGATCACCGGCGTGATCGTGTCCGGCCTCTTCGTCCGCTTCGGCGAGGTCTTCGAGGGCTACGTGCCGGCGCGCCGTCTCCCGGGCGACTACTTCGAGCTGAACGAGCTCGCGACCGCGCTCGTCGGTCGGCGCGGCGGCCGCACGTATCGCCTGGGCGACCCGATCCAGGTGCGCGTCCAGGACATCCGTCGCGCCGAGGGGAAGGTCGAGCTGGCCCCGGCCGAAACTCGCGAGACGCGCGAGGCGCCACGGCGTCAAAACCGCCGCCCCGGCGCTCGCCGTTAGCCTTGTTTCATGGCCGAGAAGCTGATTGCGGACAACCGCCGCGCGCGCCACGACTACAACCTGCTCGAGCGCGTCGAGGCGGGCATCGTGCTGACCGGCAGCGAGGTCAAATCGCTTCGCCAGGGGCACGCGATCCTGCAGCGCGCCTACGCGGACACGCGTGACGGCGAGCTCTGGCTCGTCGGGTTGCACATCCCGCCCTATGAACAGGCCTCGGTCGAGCCGCACGAGCCCGACCGCGACCGCAAGCTCCTGCTGCACCGCCGCCAGATCGACAAGCTGGCCTCGCAGACCGCCGAGAAGGGCCTGACCCTCGTGCCGACCCGGCTCTACTTCAAGGACGGGCGCGCAAAGGTCGAGCTCGCGCTCGCGCGCGGCAAGGAAGGCCGCGACAAGCGCCGAGACATCGCCGAGCGCGAGACGAAGCGCCGCATCGAGCGCGAGCTCAAGAGCCGCGGCCGCTGAGCGGCGGGCCTTTCAGGTAGATCCGCCCGACCGCGGGCCGGTAGCCGAACTCCTTGTTCAGTTGCCGAATCGGCGCGTTCCGCTCGTCGTTGCGCGTGTGCAGTTCCTCATAGCCGTTTGCCTTGGCCCAGCCGATCTGAGCCGCCTTCAGCGCCCGCGCAACCCCGCGCCCGCGCCAGGCGCGCTTCACCCCGGTCATGTGGTGGTGAGCTCTCGTCGGCTGCGCCGCCTTGAGCGTGAGCTGCGCGTAGCCGACCACCTCGTCCCCGGCGACCGCGAGAAAGGTCGCCTCCGGCTCATTGCTCGGGCCTTGCATCTCGTGGGCGAGCCAGTCTTCGAAGGGCTCAGCCCGCTCGTTTTCGTAGCCAGGGACGTCCGGCGATGCCTCGAGCGCTACCTCGTAGATCCCGCGCGCAAGCTCGGGCCGCTCGGCCCAGGTGACGATCTCGACGCTCGCGGGCGGGTCGACCGGCGGCGGCTCGATCTCGGCAAGGTGGAGAACGACGCCTTTTTCGCGCCGGTCCTCCACAAAGCCGCGCCGCTCGGCGAAGGCGAGGCTCTCGGGATCGTTGTCGAGGACCGGGACTTCGATCTCATCGAGACCGCGCTCACGCGTCCAGTTGGAGATCGCCTCGTAGAGTCCGTTGCCGGCCCCCCGGCGCCGGTGTTCGGGCAGCACCGTCACGACGGCGAAAACGAGCTCCGGCCGGTTAGGCCCGATCAGCGCGAGCCCCGAGCCGCCCGCCTCGCCGTCCGCGCGGGCGAGCAGGTCGATGTGATCGACCAGGCCCGACTTGAACGAGTGGACTTCGGCCAGCGTGTACTCGTCGTGGGGCCAGACGGCGTTGTAGAGGCCGAGCGAAAGCTGTTCTTCGGCCTCGTCCGCGATGGGCGAAACCTCGATCACGCGGCCACCACGGCGAAGAGCCGCCATTCTCCCGGCACGCCCTTCAGCTCGGCTGGGCCGCGGTCTTCGAACTCGAGGCCCGAGCCGGCGACGAGGTCGTGCACCGTCCCGGAGACGAGGATCTCGCCGGCCCCGGCGCGGCCGGCCACCCGCGCGCCTATGTGAACCGCTACGCCCGCGAGCTTCTCGCCGACGATCTCGCACTCGCCGGTGTGCACCCCGGCTCGGATCTCCAGGCCAAGCCCGCGCACGGCGTCGATCGACGCGTTGGCGCAGCGGATCGCGCGGGCAGGCCCGTCGAAGCTGGCGAGGAACCCGTCGCCAGCGGTGTCGACCTCGCGCCCGCGAAAGCGCTCGAGCTCGCGTCGAACCGCGGAGTGGTGGGCCTCCAGCAGTTCCCGCCAGCGTCGGTCGCCGAGCTCGGTCGCCCGCTCCGTCGAGCCGACGATGTCGGTGAAGAGCACCGTCGCCAGCACGCGGTCGGGTTCGGGCGCCTCGCGCACGCCGGTCAGGAACTCGCGGATCTCGTCGAGGATCTCGCTCCCGCTGTCTGCCCAGGGCACGTGCGTGTAGCCCGGCAGCTCCACGTACCGTGCGCCAGGGATGTGCTGTGCGAGATAGCGCGCGTTCTCGACGTGGCAAATTGGGTCGTCCACCCGGTGGACGATCAGCGTCGGAACCCGCACCGAGGGAACGACGTCGCGCACGTCGATCGCGAACCCCATTTTCATGAAGGCGATCGCGTCCCGCGGTGTCATCGACGCGGTCTGGAGCCGCCCGAGCCAAGCCCTTGCCGCCTCCTCGTCCGGCTCGTTGGGCAGGAGCACGCCGGCAGCCAACCCCTTGCCCCAGCGGCCCGGCAGCGCCTCCATCGCCCCTGCTTGCTCGGCCACCGTTACTTCGCCCCACGGCCAGTCCTCCGTCGTCTCTTCCTTGACCTCGGCGCCGACGAGCATGAGCGCCTTCGTTCGCTCCGGGTACGTCGCCGCAAAGAGAATCGACATCGGTCCTCCTTCGGAGACTCCGATCAGCGCCGCCTGCTCGGAGCCGACCGCGTCGAGTACCGCCCGCACGTCGTCCATGCGCTCCTCCAACGTTCCGATGCGCGTGCGCTCCGAGAGCCCCATGCCGCGTTTGTCGAAGAGGATCAGCCGCGAGAACGATGCGAGTTGCTCGCAGAAGCGCCGGTAGCCCGCGTGCTCCCACATCACATCGAGGTGCGTGATCGCGCCCGCGACCCAGACGATGTCGATCGGGCCGTCGCCGAGCACCTGGTAGGCAATCTCGACGTCGCCGGAGGCGTACTGGATCGGCGGCGAGCTCACGCGAGCGGGCCTCGCTCGGCTGAGAGCTCGAACTCGAGCTCCTCGCCGTCTTCGTCATCCCAGTGGCTGCCAACCTCGCGGAAGCCGAGCTGCCGCACGATCGCCAGCGACGGCGTGTTCTCCGGCCCGACGGACGCGACGAAGCGGTCGACGCCCTGCGCCCGCGCCCACTCGAGGAGCGCCCGCACGGCCTCCGTCGCGTAGCCGCGGCGGCGGTGCTCGGCGAAGACCCTGTAGCCGACCTCCAGGGCATCCGGCGCCTTGCGCGCGTTGCGGCCCGGAGCGCCGTGAAAGCCGATGTTCCCGATCATGAGCCGCTCCGGCCCGCGCAGCACCATCGCGCGCACGAGCCACGGCGACTGCGTCGGGTCCTCGCGCGCCTGCTTGAGCCGGAAGGCGAGGAAGCGCGCATCGTGGTCGTCCGGCCAGTCGGCGGGGACGACGAAACCGGCAGTCCGTCCCGCCTCCTCGCGGCGGCCGGCCAGAAGCGCTTCGATGAGCTCCGGCGAGAGCCAGACGAGGTCGAGCCGGTCGGACTGAATGACCTCAGGGCTCACGTTGCTGAGAGCGGGCCCCGCAGGTAGATCCGTCCCACGGCGGGCTGGTAGCCGAAGCGCTTGTTGAGCTTGCGGATCGGCGCGTTGCGCTCCTCGTTCGATGTCCTCAGCTCCTCGTAGCCGTTCTCCTTCGCCCAGCGGATCTGGGTCGCCTTCAGCGCGCTCGCGATGCCGCGACCGCGCCAGGCGCGCTTCACTCCCGTCATGTCGTGGTACACCGTCGTCGGCTGGGCCGCGCTGAAATGGAACTTGGCGTAGCCGACGACCTCGTCGCCGGCGAGCGCGACGAAGGTCCCCTCGGCCCGGTCGCCTGCCGATTGCATGTCGTTCCGGAGCCACTCCTCGAAGGGATCGACCTCCTCATCTTCTTCGCCCGGGATATCGACGGCCGCCTCGGCGTAGACCTCGTGCAGGCCGGGCGCCACCTCGGGCCGCTTGGCCCAGGTCGTGAGCTCGATCCCGGCCGGGGCCTGGACGACGGGCGCCTCGATCGCGGTCAGATCGAGCGAGAGCCCGCGCTCACGCCCGGTCTCCTCGAAGCCGAGCCTGCTCGCGAAGGCGATGCTCTCGTCCGCGTCTTCGCGAATCCACGCCTCGAACCCGGCGTAGCCCTTCGATCGCGCCCACGCGGACGCGTCCCCGAACAGGGCCGAGCCGATACCGCGCCGCCGCTCGGCGGGTGGAACCCAGATGTGCACCCATGGATTCGGCCGGCGCGACTCGAAGAAGGTGCGTGCGGCCCCGACGATGCTGCCGTTGTCGTCTGCCACGAGGTCGCATCGCTCACGCGCCTGGTCGCCCCACGAGACGAATTCGTGGGCCGTGATCGGGTCGTCGGGATAGACGGCGTTGGCAATGCCGACGACGCTCTCGATGTCGCTCTCGTCCCGAATAGCGCGCGTTTCCACGAGTCGAGGGTACTCCGCCGAACGGAGGGGTTGTGAGCCGCGCGGGGCGGAGCTACCCTCTGGGTGGGCCGTCCCCGTGTTGCAGATGAAAAGGTTCCGTTCCCGAGCAGGACTTGCCGCCGCCGCCAGTCTCGTTCTCCTGGCCGCAGGCAGCGTCTCTTTGGTCCTGCTCACGGACCAAACGGCGAGGATCGCCGCCGCTGCGGCGATCTGGGCTGCCGCGGCGATCGCCATCGTGCTCTTCGCAGTCCGCGCCCGGCACGGCGAGCGCGAGCGGCAGGCCGAGCTCGACCGCGTCGAAGACCGCTACCGGGCGCTGATCGACGGCCTTCCCCTCGTGACGTGGCTCACAGAGCTGGGAGATCGAAGCACGACGCTCTACGTCAACCCGTTGATCGACGAACTGACGGGCTACTCCCCGGCAGAGTGGACCGAGGAGCCGGACCTCTTCACGAAGCTGCTGCACCCCGAGGACCGAGCAACGGTCCTGGACGAACTGAAGAACGTGAAGAACGGAACGCCCGTGCGACTGGAGTACCGCCTGATCGCGCGAGACGGCCGCGTCGTCTGGGTGCGCGAGGAGACGACTACTGCGCGTGATTCGGCCGGCGAGCCACTCTTCACGCAAACGTTCCTGCGCAACATCGGCGAGCGTAAGCGCTCCGAGGACGAGCGCGAGACCCTTCTCGCCGCGGAGCGGGCTGCTTCCTCCAGCACCGCCGAACGGCAGTCGCGGCTCGATCTCCTTCGCCGTGCCGGCGACGAGCTCGCCTCGACGCTCGACCATCAAGCCGCAGTGCAGAGAGTCGCCGAGCTGGTCGTGAGGGACTTCGCCGACTGGTGCATCGTGGACGTGGTCGATGAGGGGAACGAGCTCAGGCGGCTCGCGGTCGCACGGGCCGAGCCGAGGGCCGGCGGCGGTCCCGGGCCTGACAACCATCCAGAGAGCGGCGTCCGCGCAGTTATCGAGAGCGGTCGTTCCGAGGTCGTTCCCGAGCTCCGGGACAGGTCGAGCAGTGCGGAACCCGTTCAATTCATCGGCGGCATCGAAGCGTCCTCGGTGATCTGCGTCCCCTTGCGAGCGCGGACGCAGGCGCTCGGCGCGCTGACAGTCGCGCGCACGGAGCCGGGCTCCGTCTACGGTGCCGACGACCTGTCCGTGGTCGAGGATCTCGCCTCGCGCATCACCATCGCAGCCGATCGCGGGCGCCTCTACCGCGAGGTGGAGGAACGGGCCGATGCCGCACGCGTGCTCGACCACGTCGCCGACGGGATCCTGCTGCTGGATCGAAGCGGCGTCGTCAGGCTCTGGAATCCCGCCGCCGAGGCGATCACCTCCATCGCCCCCGAACAAGTGGTCGGACGAGCGGCCGCCGACGCGATTCCCGGCTGGCAGGACGCGTCGGACTCCGTGCCCGTCTCGACCACGCCCGATCCGGGTCACGACGAGGTCGTGATCCCCATCGAGACCGAGCGTGGCGAGCGCTGGATCTCGATCTCCGGCGTCCAGTTCTTCGGAGGAACGGTCTACGCGTTTCGCGACCTGACCGACGTGCGCCAGCTCGAGGAGATCAAGGCCGACTTCATCGCGACCGCGTCGCACGAGCTCCGCACGCCGCTTGCCGCGGTCTACGGGGCCGCGCAGACCCTGCTCCGTCACGACTTCGCCCTGGACGAGGTCGGGCGCGACCGGTTCGTCTCGCTGATCGCCGACGAGTCGGAGCGTCTCGGCCGGATCGTGAACGAGATCCTGCTCGCGAACCAGCTCGACGCAGGCCGCCTCGACATCCAGTACGACCCCTTCGACGCAGGGGACGTCATCGAGCGCGTGGCGGAGTCCACTCGGGCCTACGCGCCGCCGGCGGTCTCGATCGAAGTGAACGCTGACGGAGACCTGCCGCGTGTTGCCGCGGACATCGACAAGGTGAGGCAGGTTCTCGTCAACCTCGTCGAGAACGCGATCAAGTACTCGCCTGACGGTGGCCGCGTCGAGGTCGGAGTCGAAGCCCACGACCAGGCGATCCGCTTCCACGTGCGAGACGAGGGCCTCGGCATCGACCCGGAGGAGCAGGAGCGGATCTTCGAGAAGTTCTATCGCGCCGATCCCCAGATGCTGCGCGGCGTCGGAGGCACGGGGCTGGGGCTCTACATCTGCAAGGAGCTCGTCAGCCGCATGGGCGGCCGCATCTGGGTGGAGTCGAACGAGGACAAGGGCTCGGTCTTCGTTTTCGAGCTGCCGACGGCCGACGTGGTCGCTCACGGGGGTACGGGCCTCGGGCGGCTACAATTCAAGAAGTAAACATACGGGGGCGACCTGGCTTCGACGTGGTCGGTTCTCCGGCAGAGCTGCAAGCGGAGGTCCCCGGTCGGCCTCCTAAAACAACCGGGACACAACGCAAGTGCGAAGAACACAAACGCACTCGCTCTCGCTGCTTAATCAGTAGCTGAGCGCGTCGCTCCGAACTCGGCCCGTGGTTCGGGTAGCGGCGTCAGAAAACGGGCTCGGCGCCAAGGGAGAGCCACTCGCCCGAGGCGCGACATCAAAGGAGGGCTAGTCCGCCGGTAGGTCGGTTGCCAACCGGCCGGCGGGCGAAACCAAACGGCAGCCTAAGCTTGTAGAGGCTCTGACCGGTGCGATTGCGGACGCGGGTTCGATTCCCGCCGCCTCCATAATCCGTGCAAACGGGACTTTCGGTCAGAACAATTCCGATAGGTCATGGTTTGCCCTCGTTCAGCGCCCGTAGCGCGGTCTCGAGGTCGGTTGTGTCAAGATGGGCGTGGATGTTTGCGGTGGTGCCGATATCCGCATGGCCGGCGAGCATCTGCGCGGGCTTGAGATTGCCGGTTCGGCGCAAGAAGTCGTCTTCCAGGCGACCTTCTTGTCCGGCTGCTGCTCGGTGATCTCGGTCGTCCACTGACGGCTCTTGCCACCAATCTCTGCGACCCACTGGACATGGGTGTCGTCGAGCTGCTGGACGGACTGGATGCTCTCCATGAACTTGGGGAACTCCCTCGAACTGCGTCCACTGGTTGTACGCCTGCCGCACGGGAACCTGAACCCCAGTCGAGTCTTGGATCTTGGGCATTGCTCTCCTCATG
>Ga0307296_10000477_pt1 | contig 18987 bp, 18 predicted proteins | sample ER_DNA_153_FD_194467 | JGI IMG/M metagenome (GOLD analysis project Ga0307296, IMG submission 194467) | Bulk soil microbial communities from the East River watershed near Crested Butte, Colorado, United States - ER_DNA_153 | ecosystem: Environmental > Terrestrial > Soil > Floodplain | place... | reverse complement strand
GAGATGTCCTCCGACGCACGCGGGCAGATCGTACTGGCTGATCTGATAGTTCTTCGGCATGTCCGGATAGAAGTAGTTCTTCCGGTGGAACACCGAGCGTGGGGCGATCTGGCTTCCGAGCGCGAGCCCGATCTTCACGATCCGCGCGATCGCCTCCCGGTTGGGGACCGGCAACGACCCCGGGTGCCCGAGGCACACGGGGCAGGTGAGGGTGTTCGGCTCGGCGCCGAACTCGTTGCGGCATCCGCAGAACATCTTGGTCCGCGTGCTGAGCTCGACGTGGCACTCCAGACCGATCACCGTTTCCCACTCGCCCATCGCGCGGGCCAGCCTATCGAACCCTTCCGACGGGAAAGGGTCCTGCGCGGGTCCGTCCGTATCCTGTGCGGATGTCCTCTCCCGCCCGAGCCGCCCACGATCCGTCGAGACGGCCACCGACGTGGCTGATCTGGGTCGCCCTCGGGATCGTCTACGTGATCTGGAGCACGACCTACCTGGGCATCCGGATCACGAACGAGACCCTGCCCCCGCTGCTGGCCGCCGGGACGCGCTTCGTGATCGCGGGGGCCGTGCTCTTCGCGGTCACGACTCGGCTGCGCGACTCCGTAGACGATCCGGTCCGCCGAACCCAGTGGTGGGCGGCCCTCGTGGTGGGCACCGGGTTGATCGCCGGCGGCAACGGCTCGGTTGTTCTCGCCGAACGGACGGTCCCGTCGGGGACCGTCGCGCTGATCTTCGCGCTGGTGCCGCTGTGGATCGCCTTGTGGGACCGGTTCGTCGGCCACCAACGGCTGCCGGTCCGGGTCATCGTGGGACTCGTGCTCGGGTTCGCAGGCGCCGCCCTGCTCGTGGACGACGCGCGCCTCGGCGGCGTGCCGCTCTCGGGGTTGCTGCTCGCGGTCGGCGCCTCGATGAGCTGGGCCGCGGGCTCGCTCGCCGCGCGCGGCGCCCGTCTCCCGCACCGCCCCTTCGTCGGCAACGCGATGGTCATGATGGCGGGCGGCGCGCTCTCGCTCGTCTGGGGGATCGCGCGCGGCGAGCTCGCGCTGGTCGATCCGGCTCGCTTCTCGACGGCCTCGCTACTGGCGTTCGGCTACCTGGTGGTGTTCGGATCATGGATCGCGTTCTCCGCCTACCTCTGGCTCCTGCGGAACGCGCGGACTTCACTGGTCGCGACGTACGCCTGGGTCACGCCGATGCTGGCGGTCTACCTCGGTCACCTGATCGCGGACGAGAAGCTCCGAAGCCGCTCGTTGATCGCGGGCGCCATCGTGCTCTTGGCGGTGGCGCTCACGGTGTCCGCGGGAAGCGTGGCCCGCGACGACCGCGGCTCAAACGCCGGCGAGGAGCGGCGGTCGGAGGATGAGGCCGAGGTCCCGCTCTAGCGCATGCGCCGCGCGGAAGAGCACCTGCTCCCCGAGGACGGGAGCGGTCAGTTGGAGTCCCACCGGAAGGTCCGCGCCGTCCAACCCACACGGCACCGTGATGGCCGGCACGCCGGCGAGATTGGCCGGGATCGTGAAGACGTCCGACAGGTACATCGCCAAGGGGTCGTCGGCGCGCTCGCCGATCCGGAACGCCGTGGTCGGTGACGTCGGCGACACCAGCACGTCGAAGGTCTCGAAGGCCTTCTCATAGTCACGGATGATCAGCGTCCGGACCTTCTGCGCCTGGCCGTAGTAGGCCTCGTAGTAGCCCGCGGACAGGGCGTAGGTGCCCAGCATGATCCGGCGCTTGACCTCGGGACCGAAGCCCTCGCCGCGCGTCCGGGACATCATCTCGATGGAGTCGGCGCCCTCGGCACGGTAGCCGTAGCGAACGCCGTCGTAGCGCGCGAGGTTGGACGACGCCTCCGAGGGCGCGATCAGGTAGTACGCGGAAAGGGTGTAGTCGGCGTGCGGCAGCGTCGCCTCGCCGACCTCGGCACCGAGCGAAGCGAGACGGTCCACCGATGCGCGCACCGCGTCTCGGACGCCCGGCTCGACACCCTCGCCGAACGCCTCTGCCACGACACCGATGCGGAGTCCCTGGATGCCGTCCTCGAGGCCGGCGAGATAGTCGTGAGCGTCCTCGTCGAGGCTCGTGGCGTCGCGGTGATCCTTCCCCGCCATCGCCCCGAGCAGCAGAGCGGAGTCCCGGACGCTCCGCGTGAGCGTCCCCACCGTGTCCAGCGACGACGCGAACGCGATCAGGCCATAGCGGGAGACCAGTCCGTACGTCGGCTTCAGGCCCACCACGCCGCAGAGGGAAGCCGGTTGGCGGACCGAGCCGCCGGTGTCGGTGCCGAGCGCCCAGACGACCTCCCCGGCGGCGACCGCGGCGGCGCTGCCGCCGCTGGAGCCGCCGGGCACGCGCTCGAGGTCCCACGGGTTGTGAACGGGCCCGAACGCCGAGTTCTCATTGGACGATCCCATCGCGAACTCGTCGCAGTTGGTCTTGCCCACCAACACGCTGCCGTGGCCCGACAGGCGGGCCCAGGGTGTGCACTCGTACGGGGGGATGTAGTTCTCGAGGATCTTCGATCCGCATGTCGTTCGGATCCCCATCGTGGCCAGAACGTCCTTCAGCGCCAGCGGGATCCCCGCGACCGGATGCTGCGGCGCGCCGGTTCCCTTGTGGGTGTCCAACTCGGCCGCGCGCTCCAACGCGACCTCGGGCGTGCGGGTGAGGAACGCGCGCACGCGGTCGTCCACGGCATCGATCCGGCGGAGCGAGGACTCGACGACCTCGGTCGCCGAGACCTCTCCGCCGGCGATCTTCGCGGCGAGCTCGGAGCCGGTCAGATCGCAGAGCTCTTCCGTCATCCCTGCGCCTCGACGATCCGCACGACCTTGAATCGGCCGTCCTCCTGCTCCGGTGCGTTCGACAGCGCCTCGGCCTGCGGCAGTGACGGCTCGGGTGTGTCCTCCCGGTAGACGTTGGCTCGCGGGATCGCGTAGGCGGTCGGCGGGACGTCGTCCGCGGCAACCTCGCCCACCTTCGCCGCGTGCTCGAGGATCACGCTGAGCTGGTCTCGGAGCTGAGCCTTCTCCTCCTCGGTGAGCGCCACGCGAGCGAGTCGCGCCACGTGATCGATGTCGATCTCGACCGCCATGGCCGGCAGTCTAGAGACAGAGGGGCTCAGATCGTGACGCCGAACCGGGGCTCGACGCGGAGCGCAGCCGCCGCGGCGCTCACGGCGTTCCCGATCAGCCATACGTCCGTGATCGGCCCGACCCCGCCGGGGACCGGTGTGATCGCCTCGGCCTTGGCCGCCACGCCGTCGAACTCGATGTCGCCCACGAACCGCACCTTGCCGGTCTCCGGGTCCTTCACCGGGTCGATGCCGACGTCCACCGCGATCACCCCGTCGCGCACCATGTCGCCCGTCACGAGGCCCGCCACGCCGGCCGCGACGATGAGGATGTCCGCCTGCATGGTGAACGCGGCCAGATCGGTCGTGCGGGAATGGCAGGTCACGACGGTGGCGTGCCGCTGGAGGCCGAGCGAGGCCGCGGGCTTGCCGACCGAGTCCGACCGGCCGACGACCACGAGTGTCTTCCCGGGATAGAACGACTCCGGCTCGCGCCCGGTCGACCTGAGGTAGGAGTCCAGCAGGTAGAAGCACGAGGCAGGCGTCGACGGCACGAAGCGAGGACGCCCCTGCGCGAGCAGGCCCGCGTTCTCCGGGTGGACGGCCTCGACATCCTTGTAGGGGTCGAGCGCCCGATACACGAGCGGCTCGGAGATGCCCGCGGGCAGCGGGCGCAGCACCAGGATCCCCGTGATCCGCGGATCGGCGTTGAGCTTGCCGACCACGGCGAGGACGTCGGCGACCTCCGCGTCGTCGGGGAGGTGCTCGTTCGCGTAGTCGCATTCGAGGCGCTCGGCCAGCCGATTGACGTGCCGCTCGTACGCAGCCGCGGCGTGATCGTCTCCGACCAGGATCGTGGCGAGCCCGGGGCGGGCGCCGGAGATCTTGAGCTGCCGGAGCTCTTCGTGGACGTGCTCGGAGAGCTCGTCCGCGAGCTTGTTGCCGTCGATCACGGTCCCCGCCATGCCACCTCCTTCCGTCGCGGACTACCCGCGCTCGAGCCTTCGCAGGAACTCCTGCTCGTCGATCACCTCGACGCCGAGCTTGAGAGCCTGGTCATACTTCGAGCCCGGATTCTCACCCGCCACGATGAAGTCCGTCTTCCTGGACACGCTCGAGGAGACCCGGGAGCCGGCCCGCTGGGCGAGCTTGGTCGCCTCGTCCCTCGAGAGGGTGTCGAGCCCTCCGGTCAGTACGATCGTCTTGCCCTCGAGCGGCTTCGGACCCTCGTCGGGAGGGGGCTCGTCGTGGAGGCGCACGCCGGCCTCGCGAAGCTTCTCGATCAGGGCGAGGTTCTCCGGATCCTCGAACCACGCGGCGACGGTGGCGGCGACCTCCGGCCCGATCTCGGGAACGGCATCGATCTCGTCGGCGGACGCTGCGGCCAGGGCATCGAGCTCGAGGAACGCGGACGCGAGAACCTGAGCGACGTGGGAGCCGACGTGCCGGATGTTGAGGCCCGCCAGCAGTCGCCAGAGCGGCCGGTCCTTGGACGCCTCGATCGCGCGCCGGAGGTTCTCGATCGACCTCGAGGCGAACCCCTCGAGCTCGGCGAACTGATCGTCGGTCACACGGTAGATGTCGGCGGGATCCTTGATGAACCCCTTGTTGAGCAGCGCGATCCCGGTCTTGTAGCCGAGGCCCTCGATGTCCATCGCGCCGCGTCCGGCGAAGTGGAAGAGCCACTCCACGGATTGGTCCGGGCACCCCGCCTTGTTGGGGCACCGCCAGTCGGCCTCGCCCTCGGGGCGCACCAGCGGCGTGCCGCAGGAGGGGCAGTTCTTGGGCATCTTCCACTTCCGGGCGTTCTTCGGCCGTTTCGCCAAGACGGGTCCGACGATCTCGGGGATCACGTCCCCGGCTCGGCGGACGATCACGGTGTCGCCTTTGCGGACATCCTTGCGCCGGGTCTCGTCCTCGTTGTGCAAGGTGGCGTTGGTGATCGTGACGCCACCCACGAACACCGGCTCCAGGATCGCGAACGGTGTGATCTTCCCCGTGCGGCCCGTATGCACCTCGATCGATCTCAACAGCGCCGTCCGCTCCTCCGGCGGGAACTTGTAGGCGATCGCCCACCGAGGGGCGTGGCTCGTCGCACCGAGTCGTCGCTGGAGTTTCGCGTCATCGACCTTGATCACGGCGCCGTCGATCTCCCAATCGAGGGAATGCCGCTTCTTCTCCCAGCGCCGGAGGAAGGTGAGGACCTCCTTCAGGTTCTTCGTCCGGTGCGTGGTGGGCGGCACCGGAAGCCCCACCTTCTCGGACCACGCGAGGAAGTCGGAATGGGAACCGAAGGTGATGCCCTCCGCGGCACCGAACGAGTGGACCCACATCCGGAGCGGGCGCGACGCGGTGATCTTCGCGTCCTTCTGCCGGAGCGATCCCGCCGCGCCGTTCCGCGGGTTGGCGAAGGGTCGATCGCCCGCATCGGTCAGCCTGACGTTCAGCTCCTCGAAGGCCTTCACGGGGAAGTAGACCTCACCTCGCACCTCGATCACGGACGGGGGGTCCTCGGTGTCGAGCCGTCGTGGGATCGACCGAAGCGTCCGAACGTTCGCCGTGATGTCCTCGCCGACCCGGCCGTCCCCGCGCGTGGCCGCCACCGTGAGGACACCGTCCTCGTACGTCAAGGCGCACGCGACGCCGTCGATCTTGAGCTCGCAGACGAACGTGGGGGTGGCGCCGGCCAGTCCACGGTCGACGCGAGCGCCCCACGCCCGGAGCTCGTCCTCGGAGAACGCGTTGTCCAACGAGAGCATCGGCGCCCGATGCGGGACCGGCCGGAACAGCTCGGCCGGCGCTGCGCCGACGCGCTGGGTGGGCGAATCCGGCGTGATCAGCTCCGGGAATCGGTCCTCGAGCGCCCGCAGGTCGCCCACCAGCTCGTCGTACTCGGCGTCGGAGATCTCGGGATCGTCGAGCACGTGGTAGCGATAGAGGTGGTGGTTGATGAGCTCCCGGAGCTCCTCGACGCGGAGCTCGGCCTCGGCGAGGTCGCGCTCCTCCTTCTGAGCTTGCTTCACCCGGCGATCTCCAGGTTGCCGGCGACGCCGATACGCTCCCCCACGACGAACACACCCCCGCGCACGCCGGGAACGGTCCTGAGGTAGCGAACCGCCTGGGCGAAACCGAGCTTCTTCGGCAGAAGTGCCTGGACGCCGGCCGCGGCGGCGTCGGCCGACATGCACGAGTCCGCGATCACGGCGAGCCCGTCGGGACCGCCGCCGCCGCGGCCGCGGCCGAGCGTCGTGGAGACACCGATCCCGTTGGGATCGGGCTCGAGGGCCACGGTGATCGGTTCTCCGCCGTGCCGCTTCACCGCGAGCTTCACGCGCTTCTTCGCCTTGATGAAGTAGTCGCCGCCGCATGCCACGGTCACCTCACCGAGCGATTGGGTGAGGAAGCGACCGACCTGGTCGACCACCGCGCCTCGGAACGTGAACATAGGCCCCACGCCGGCGGCCGAGGCCGATGCCACCATCTCCTGGACGATCGCGGGAGCCTCGGCCGCCGGCGGCGCGAGCGGCCGCTTGCTGGTCCGGAACTCCGGGTGCTGGAGCGCGTAGGACTGGAGCTGTTCCCAGAACGAGAGAGCCGCAGCCCTGGACTCCTCGGCGAAATCGTCGTTCGCGGTGATCCGCAGGACCAGGTCCTGCACATGGATCTCGAAGCTCGTGGGTTTACGACGGAGGAGCTTCACCGGTCTCTTTCCACCTCGTGATCGACGGGGCGGGCGGGCCGATGATAGTCGAGGGGTGGGAGGCGCTCGAAGGGCCGGTCAGTCGCCCACCAAGAGATCGAGCACCGCTTGATCCTGGTTCATGGTCCAGAACTCGACGATCCGGCCGTCTCGAACATGAGCGACCGCGACCTGGGGCTGGTCGTAGCGACGCCCGTCGGCAACCTCGAGATGGAGGTGCGCGAGCGCGATGACGTGCTCGTCGTTCGCGACGATATCGTGCACGTCGAAGCTCGTCGAGATGCCGGCCTCCCGCATCTGGGCGAACCGTTGCATCGCGGCGCTCCGTCCTCGGAACTGGCCGCTGAACCGGTTCGTTCCCGGCGCATGCCAGGTCAGGTCTTCGTCGAAGGCGATCTCCATCGCGGCAACGTCACCGGCCGCGAAGGATTCGAAGAGACCTCGCATCAATGTGACGTTCGGATGTTCCTCCACGTCGTGATCCTCGTCAGCGGATCGCCTCGACGATCCGGCCTCCGCCCAGCACTTCGTCGCCCACATACAGGACGGCGCTCTGCCCCGGCGCGACCGCGCGCTGCGGCGAGCGGAACTCGATCCGGACACGCTCATCCCCGAGCGGCTCTGCCACGCAGGCCACGTCTTCCCCGTGCGAACGGATCCGGACGTCGGCCTCGAACGGACCGCCACCCGGCGATCCGCCCGCGATCCACGAGAAGCGATCCGCGATCAGCCCGCGGCGATCGAGCAGCTCGACCGCCCCGACGACCACCCTGTTCGCCGTCGGCTCCACGTCGACCACGTACCGACGCTCGCCCGTCGCCACGCCGGTCCCTCTTCGCTGCCCGATCGTGAACGAGAACGCCCCCTCGTGCCGCCCGATCACGGCGCCGGCAGGGTCGACGACGTCACCCTCGCGCACGAGATGCGGGAGGTTCGCGCGCGCATACGAGCCGGCGTCCCCCGAAGGCGCGAAACAGAGCTCCTGCGAGTCGGGCTTCGTCGCGACCGGAAGGCCGAACCGCCCGGCCAGCGCGCGCGTCTCCGCCTTGGGGAGCTCGCCGACCGGGAACAGCGACCGGGTGAGCGCGCGCTGACCGAGCATGTGGAGCATGTACGACTGATCCTTCGCGTGATCGACGCCACGGAGGAGTCGCCACCCCGTCGCGCCCTCCGCCCGTCGCACGTAGTGACCGCTCGCGACCATGTCGATCCCGAGTTCGTCCGCCCTGCGCAGGAACGCCCCGAACTTGATCTCGCCGTTGCAGTGCGCACAAGGGTTGGGCGTTCGACCGGCCTCGTGCTCCGCGGCGAAGTCGGCGAGCACCGTCCGGTCGAACTCGGCTGTCAGGTCGCAGATCTCGAACGCGAACCCGGCGATCCTGGCCGTCTCGGCCGCGTCTCGCCTGGCGCTCGGGCCGCAGCAGCCGTGATCGACCGCGTCGAGATGGACGAGTCGCATGTGCGAGCCCAGCACGTCGAAGCCCTGCTCCTGAAGCAGACACGCGGCGACGGAGGAATCGACGCCACCGGACATCGCGACGAGCACGGAAGGCATGTGGGGAGGCTATCAGCGGTGCCGCGTCGTTCTCGGCGGCGGGAGCGATACGAACCGAGACCGTATCGTGACCGCATGCTCCAAGCTCGATTCGACGACCTCACCGGCGCCTCGCCCTCGTTCCGGCTCGTTGAACCGGTCGGCGTGTTGGAGGCGACGCGCGCCGGTGAGGTCGTCGCGACGCTCGAGGCGGCCGAGGCGGCGGCCGGGCGCGGCCTCTGGGTCGCCGGGTTGGTGACCTACGAGGCCGCGCCCGGCCTCGACCCGGCCCTCGTCGTCCGCGCTCGCGACGCCGAGGATCCGTTCGCGGCCCTGCCCCTCGCCTGGTTCGCCATGTTCGAGCGCGCCGAGGAGACCACGCTGCCGCTCCCGCGAGACGAGGACGGCATCGCCGAGACCCCCGAAGGAACGTGGGTGCCGACGACGACGCGCGAGCGGTACGAGTCCTCCGTCGACCGGATCCGCGAGCTCATCGCGGCGGGCGAGACCTACCAGGTGAACCACACGATGCGTCTGCGCTCCCACGTCGAGGGGGATCCGCGCGGACTGTATCGAGACCTCTCCTACGCCCAGCGGGGAGCGTTCTCGGCCTACCTCGACCTCGGCCGCTATCGAGTGCTCTCGGCCTCGCCGGAGCTCTTCTTCGAGCTCCGCGACGACGCTATCGTCACCAAGCCTATGAAGGGGACAGCACCACGCGGTCGGTGGCCCGACGAGGATCGCGCCGTCGCGGAGCGTCTCCTCGCTTCGGCGAAGGACCGCGCCGAGAACGCGATGATCGTCGACCTGCTCCGGAACGACCTCGGCCGGATCAGTCGGACCGGCTCGATCACCTGGTCGGACGTGTTCCAGGCCGAGCGCTTCGAGACGGTCTGGCAGCTGACGACGACCGTGTCGGCCGCGCTCGAAACCGACGTGAGGCTGGCCGAGGTGTTCCGCGGGCTGTTCCCGAGCGGATCGGTCACCGGCGCGCCGAAGGTTCGCACGATGGAGATCATCAAGGAGCTGGAAGATTCGCCGCGAGGGCTCTACTGCGGCGCGATCGGCTACCTGACGCCGGAGGGATCCGCGTATCCCCACGCACGTTTCAACGTCGCGATCCGCACGGTGACCCTCGACACCGCCTCGCGAACCGCCGAGTACGGCGTCGGCGGAGGCATCACCTGGGACTCCGAAGCGGGCGCCGAGTACGAGGAGGCGGTCGCGAAGACCCGCGTCCTCACCGCGCGGCGCCCCGGCTTCGAGCTCCTGGAGACGATGCGTTACGACCCCGCCGAAGGCGTGAGACACCTGGACATGCATCTTCGGCGTCTGGGCGCATCCGCCGACTACTTCGGGTTCCGCTACGACGAGACCGACGTCCGCGAGGCGGTGGAGAAGACCGTGGCCTCCGCGCCGCCCAACCCGTGCCGGGTTCGCGTCGCGCTCGGCAAGGACGGCACGGTACGCGTGGCGAGCACGCCGCGCGCGAGCGAGCCCGACGTGGTTCGCGTCTCACTCGACGACGTACCGCAGGATCCCGGGGACATCTTCCTGTTCCACAAGACATCGCGGCGCCGGCGTTACGAGGAAGCGCGCCGCCGACATCCGGACGCAGACGACGTCGTGCTGATCAACGATCGCGGAGAGATGACCGAGTCGACGATCGCGAACGTGGCAGTGCGCGTCGACGGCCGCTGGGTGACGCCTCCGATCGAGGCGGGGTTGCTGCCCGGGATAGGCCGGGCGGTGGCGCTCGAGGACGGTTCCCTGACCGAAGCTCCGGTGACGGTCGAGGACCTGCGGTCCTCGGAGGAACTCGCGCTGATCAGCGACGCCCGAGGTTGGCGGCGCGCGGTTCTCGTCTAGTCCCTCTCCGGCTCGACGGGGAACGAGAACGGCCGCATGCCGTGCTCTTCCAGGGGGCAGTCACAGAGTGGACAGCGAGGTGGCTCCTCGTACACGAGCACGGTCCGCTCGCAGTACGGGCAATCCCCTTCTCGCATCGCGGGAGGATGTTCCGTTTCGTTCGTCATCGGCATCGCGCTCGGGGGGAGCGGTCCACTCCTGCATCGGCAATATCGCGCCTACCTTGAATCAGGCAGGCGGGAGTGTGATCGACGCACCTTGGTCGCGAGGTCGACTGCCCCGGACGTGCAGCGACCCTCCTGTGAGGGAGGGTCGCTGCGGGGGGTAACTCGGGCTGGTGGCCTAGGCGGCTTCCATCTCCTTGCGGCTGCGGCGCTTGCCGCGCGCGACATAGGTGTGGACCGGTTCGTGCTGCCAGCAGTAGTCCCATTTGTTGTAGATGGAAAGCTTGGTCGTGCACCCCGGGGCCGCGCAACTGCGATCCGACTGGTACCGCTTGTTGGCCCTCGGGAGCGACCGGACCGACTGGCCCCGGAAACTCTCCTCCGCCATCTCGTTCACGTCCCTTCGTCGCTCTCACCGAAGGACGGATGCAGCGCCGTCCTCGTTGTGTGGTTCGAACGATGAGACGGACCGGTTCATTCCTGTGCCTTGGCCTATCCCTTGGCCTGTTCCTTGGCCCCCTTCGAGCGCCGCACGCTGCGCGGACCCGGCGGCAAGATGCTTCTAGTTGCCCCGGAACTCGGGTGAGCGCTTCTCGATGAACGCGCGCATGCCCTCGCGCTGGTCATGGGTCCCGAAGAGCGCCGTGAAGAGCTCTTTCTCCCGGGCGATCCCGTCTGGGCCGGGACTCCTCACCGCCGCCTGGATGGCCTCTTTGGCGGCGGCCAGGGCGCGAAGGGGACCGCGGGCGAACGCCCTGGCGTCCCGGACGGCGGACTCGAACACCTGGTCGGCCGACAGGACCCGTTCGACCAGCTTGAGGGCCTTCGCCTCCTCGGCGTCCACCTGCCGCCCCGTGTACGCGAGATCCCTCGAGACACCCACCCCCGCGAGCCACGTCATCCGCTGGGTTCCGCCCGCGCCGGGGATCACTCCGAGCCGAACCTCGGGCTGTCCGACCTTGGCGTCGTCGGCGGCGTAGCGAAGGTCGCATGCGAGCGAGAGCTCGAACCCGCCCCCGAGCGCGAATCCCGTGATCGCGGCGATCGATACCTTCGGCATCGCCTCGAGGAGGTCACACGCATCGCCGAGTTTCGTGACCTGTGCGCGGATCTCGTCCGGGCCGTGGTCGACCATCTCCTTGATGTCCGCGCCTGCGGCGAAGAGCTTCGGACCTCCCCATAGGACGAGCGCGCCGACGTCCTCACGCGACCCCGCCTCCTCGAGCGCCGAGAGAAGCTCCGTGGAGAGCTGCAACGAGATCGCGTTGGCCGGCGGGCGGTCCAGTCGGACGATCCCGACGCCGTCGTCCACGTCGAGATGCACGAGCTCAGGCATCGCGGGCGCACCCTATCAGCCGTCGTTCGAAGCCCTCGCGGCGATCGCGCGGAGTCCTTCCTCGAAGGGCGTCGTCGCGACACCGAACGCGGCGGCGGCGTCGGGCGCCGGGGCTTCGAGCGATGCGACGTCAGACGTGTCCGCCATGGATGGCCCCGCGAAGAGCTCCGTCGCGCGGACCGACACGGGGATCTCGAGAAGCTCGGTGAGCCGCTCGGCCGCGGACGAGGGATCGAGGTGCGCCGGCACGCCGCCCTCTCCCACGATCTCGAACACCTCGTCGGCGGTGAGTTCCTCCGAGCCGCTCAGGTTCCAAACTCCCTCGATAGGATCACGGCGATCGTCGATCGCGGCGACCACTCTCGCCACGTCGTCCGCGAGGACCGGCGCGACTCGCTGCTTGCCGTTCCCCACGACGAATCCGTGTTCGGCGCCCATCACCGTCGAGGCGAACCACAGCCCGCCCAGCCCGTACGCGTGGGACGAGCGGAGGACGGCGTGTTCCAGCCCGCTATTGACGACCGCCTCCTCCGCAAGTCCTTTCGCGCGGAGGAAGGGGTGAGGGTGGTCGATGGAGGCGCCGGGAACCGAGAGCAGGATCAGTCGGCGAACGCGTCCCTCCTTCGCGGCCGCGACCGCCGCGATGGTTGAGCCGTAGTTCGCGGCGAGGATCTCTCCGTCGCTCGGCTGGTTCACGCCGCCGACGAGATGCACGATCGTCTGTACCCGAGGGAGGATCTCGATCAGCTCATCGGGCTCCTCGACCGGCCGCACGGCGACCTTCGCACCGAGCAGGCGGAGACCCTCGCCCGCCTCCGGGCGCCGGACGGTCGCCCGCACCTCGTCGCGTTGAACCAAGGCCTCCACGATCGCTCGCCCGAGGAGTCCTGATGCGCCCGTCACCATGACCGTCATGTCCCGCGATGCTACCGACGGTGCCGGGCAGCACATCGGTAGCCTCGGAGGCATGAAGCCCGACGCCGCCGACATCGAACGGGTACGCCGCGCCCTCGGGGCTGTGCCCGTCGCCTGGCGGGCGGTGCCCGGGCACGGCGCGGCGTCGACCCGCCGGTTCGTGGTGGAGCTTCCCGACGGCGGGACGGCGTTCGTGAAGATCGCCGCGTTCGACTACGTGGCGGACTGGTTCCGCGACGAACGCCTGGTGTACGACGCCCTCGACGGCATGCCGTCCCTCCCCCGGCTCCTCGGGTGGGACGACGACGGTGAGGCTCCGTTGCTCGCGCTCGAAGACCTGTCGGGCGCACGATGGCCTCCTCCCTGGGACCGCTCGAGCGTGGACGCCGTGCTCACCGCGCTCGACGCGCTCCATGCGGCGATCCCGCGCTCCGATCTCCCTACCGCGGATGAGCGCCAGTTCGGATTGGACTCGTGGCCCGACGTGGCCGCCGACCCGGCACCGTTCCTCGCGACCGAGCTCTGCTCGCCCGAGTGGCTGAGGAACCACTTGCCGGCGCTTGCGGCCGCGTCCGCGGCGGCTCGAATCGAGGGTGAGCACGTGTTGCACTTCGACGTGCGAAGCGACAACCTCTGCCTCACCGAGGGCCGAGCGCTCTTCGTTGACTGGAATCACGCCTGTATCGGCAACCCGGTCCTGGATACCGCCTCCTGGCTCCCGAGCCTCGCGGTCGAGGGAGGTCCGGCCCCCGAGGAAATCCTGGCCCCCGACACGCCGGGGCTGTCGGAGATCGCCGCACTGCTTGCCGGCTACTTCTGTGCTCGGGCCGGCTTGCCGGAGATTTCGCAAGCGCCCCACGTCCGGCGGCTCCAGCGCGAGCAGGCAGGGACGGCGCTGCCATGGGCCGCGAGGATGCTGGGTCTGCCACCGCCCGGGTAAGGTCGCCCCTTCTTGCACCTGCAACAGACTGCTATTATCCGTGCCGTGGATACGTCTTATGCCGACCTGATGGATCAGCTCCGCAGCCGGGGTCTTCGCATGACACCGCAGCGCCGCGCGATCGTCTCGGAGGTGATGCGGGCCAAGGGCCACATCTCCCCAACGGCGATCGCACGCAAGGTTCAGGGCGACATGCCGGGCGTGAACGCCTCGACCGTGTATCGGACCCTGACGCTCCTCGAGAGCGTCGGCGTGCTCCAGCATTCACACGTCGAGACCGGCGCCGAGTACCACCGCGCCGAGGAAGCCCATCACGTCCACCTGACGTGTCGGAACTGTGGTCAAGACGATGAGCTGTCGTTGAACGAAGCCGACAAGCTCCAGGGGTTGATCCGGCGCCACCACGGGTTCGTCGCCGACCTTACGCACTTCGCGATCACCGGTCTCTGCGCCGACTGCGCGGCCTGACCCGGATCAGCCGGCGAACAGCGCCGGGAGGATCGTGTCCTTGTCGAGCACGAACAGGACCCCGATCACGAGGCTGAACACGCCCGTGATCACCGCGACCGTGGCGTAGACGGCGAAGTTCTTCGACGCGCGGAGGAATCCGAACGCCGTCCCCACCGTGATCACCGAGTTCGACGTGACGAGCCCCACGAGGAACGCGGCCAGGACGGCGATGCCTGCTGCTTTCCCCCCCGCGCCGGCGGCCGCAGTGAAGATCAGGATCTGCGTGGGTGTTTCGGCGCCGATGCCGTGCAGCATCCCGACCAGGAACGACGTCCCCTTCTGGTAGTTCACGAAGGGGTCGTCTGGCTCGGGGTGCTTGTGGTGGTGATGCCCCGGTCGCCCGTGATGGCCGTGATGCCATTCGGCGACCCGCTCGTCCGCGTCGACCGCTTCGGCGCCCCCTGCGTGCGCGTGCACCGGTTCGCGTTCGTGGTCGTGCGTCTCGTTGCTCGAGCGACGACCTCTGAGCTTCCACGACGCACTCCTGATGCCCGCGAACACGAGCATCCAGCGGCTGCGCATCCGGAACTCGCGCCCGTGCCGGATCAACGACCAGAACACGTAGACACCGAGGAGGATCAACGTGGCGCCGACGATCCGGCCCATCGCGGCGTCGACGCTGTCCGGGAGCTCCTGACCGATGAGGATCGCCACAACCCCGAGAACGGATACCACGACGGCATGCCCGACCACGTAGAGCGTCCCGAACCCGATCGCTCGGGACCGGTCTTCCTGGGAGGAGGTGATGTCGGTGATCGCCGCGATGTGGTCCCAGTCGATCCCGTGCCGGAACCCGAACCAGAAGGAGGCGACGAGGAGCCCGAAACCGAATCCCCCTTCGGACAGGGCGCCTAGCACGGCCGAGATCCCCCATCGAGTTGCTGATTCACGCAGATACCCTAGTCAGTTCTTGCAAAGACTTGCAACTGGCTCAGAAGGCGGGCATTTCCCGATAGGTCCCGAAGACGGACGAAAGCGCCCCCACGATCTCGCCTTCCGTGCAGCGGGCACGGGCGCAGGCGATCAGGGGCTCCATCAGGTTGGCGTCGGTCGTCGCGGCCTCCTTCAGGGCGATCAGGGCGTCGTCCGCCGCACCTGCGTCGCGAGCGGCGCGGGTGCGGCGGATGCTCTCGAGCTGGCTCCGCTCGGCCTCCTCCCCGATCACGAGGGTGTCGATCGGGCTCTCGTTCGCGTCGACGAAGTCCGTGACGCCCACCTTGACCAGGTCGCCCGACTCGTAGCGGCGCTGCTCCTGGAACGCCGACTCGGCGATCCGCCGCTGGAACCAGCCCTGTTCGATCCCGGCGAGGACTCCCTCGAGCATCGAGCCGTCCCCCATAGCGTCGATCTCGGTGAAGATCTCCTCGGACTTCGCCTCGATCCGGTCGGTGGCCTCCTCGATGAACCAAGAGCCGCCCAGCGGATCGATCACGTCGGGCACGCCCGATTCGAACGCGATCACCTGCTGGGTGCGGAGCGCCAGCTTCGCGGTGTCCTCGGTGGGAAGCGCAAGCACCTCGTCGAGAGCGTTCGTGTGGAGCGACTGGGTGCCTCCGAGAACGGCCGCGAGCGCCTCGATCGCCGTCCGAACGACGTTGTTCATCGGCTGCTGTGCGGTGAGGGACACGCCGGCGGTCTGCGTGTGGAAGCGCAGCCGCATAGACCCCGGGTTCTTCGCGCCGTATCGATCGCGCATCCAGCGGGCCCAGATCCGTCGTGCGGCGCGGAGCTTGGCGATCTCCTCGAAGAAGTCGATGTGCGCGTTGAAGAAGAACGAGAGCGCGGGAGCGAAGACGTCGACGTCGAGCCCACGTTGGGTGCCGAGCTCCACGTAGGCGAATCCGTCGGCCAGCGTGAAGGCGAGCTCTTCCGCTGCGGTCGCCCCCGCCTCGCGGATGTGATATCCGGAGACGCTGATCGGGTGCCATTTGGGGACGCGTTCGGCGCAGAACGCCATGAGGTCGCCGATCAATCGCAGGTGAGGCCGCGGCGGGAAGACCCACTCCTTCTGTGCGATGTACTCCTTGAAGATGTCGGTCTGGAGCGTGCCGTCGAGCGTCGTCCAGTCGACCCCTTGACGTTCGGCGGTGGCGAGGAAGAACGCGAACGCGACGACCGCCGGCCCGCTGATCGTCATCGAGGTCGTGACGTCACCGAGCGGGATCCGGTCGAACAACGTCTCGAAGTCGTCGAGGGAGTCCGTGGCGACGCCACAGCGCCCGACCTCACCCTCGCTGCGGGGGTCGTCGGAGTCAAGGCCCATCAGCGTCGGCATGTCGAAGGCGACGGAGAGACCGGTCTGACCGTGCTCGGTCAGGAAGCGGTAGCGGGCGTTGGTCTCCGCAGGCGTTCCGTAACCGGCGAACTGGCGCATCGTCCAGAGCCTGCCCCGGTACATCGAGGGATAGGCGCCACGGGTGAACGGGTACTCACCCGGTTCGCCCAGCTTCTCGTCGGCGTTCCAGCCGTCGAGGTCGGCCCGGCCGACGACCGCCGGGACCGGCTCGCCGGACAGGGAACGATGCGAACGCTCGCTCCACGAAGCGCGGGATCGCTCGGGGCTCACCCTTCGAGGATACGCGGCGTGGCCGCACTTGGGTCTGCGGGGCTCATCGGGCGCGGCGCAGGAGCTCATGCGCCGCGGCGTACGGGTCGATGCGGCGTTCGGCGAGATCGTCGCCGAGCGCCGGATCCTCTTCGAGCGCCTCTGCCGCGCGGACGCGGAAGCGCTCCGCTGCAAGGCTCTCCGCCTCCCGGAGGAGGCGCGCTCGCCGCTTCGCGGCGAGCGCGCCGGACGCCTCCGCCTGGTCGCGGTGCTCACGCACCGCGGCCCAGACCTCGGCGATCCCCTCCCCCTTCGACGCGGTCGCCGTGAGCACCGGCGGGTCCCAGTCCCGGGCGGCGCCGAGGTGCAGCATCTGGCGGAGCTCCTTCGCGACCTCCGGCGCGCCGTCGCGGTCCGCCTTGTTCACGACGAAGACATCGGCCGCCTCGAGGATCCCCGCCTTCGCCATCTGGACCGCGTCGCCCATCCCGGGCGCCATCACGACGACGGCCGTATCCGTCGCCGCGGCCACGTCGACCTCGGCCTGACCCACGCCGACCGTCTCCACGAAGATCACGTCGTAGCCGGCCGCGTCGAGGATCCGTACGGCCTCGGGAGCGGCGAGCGCCATCCCGCCGAGGTGACCTCGCGTCGCCATCGACCGGATGAAGACGCCGGGATCGACCGCGTGGTCCTGCATCCGCACCCGGTCGCCGAGGAGGGCTCCGCCCGTGTAGGGCGACGTCGGATCCACGGCGAGCACTGCCGCACGGAGGTCCTCGCCGCGCGCGACGCGGATGAGCTCGGCCGCGAGCGTCGATTTCCCCACGCCGGGAGCGCCGGTCAAGCCGATCGTGTTCGCTGCTCCGGTCTTCGCGTAGATCCCGGCCGAGAGCTCGGCCAGCTCCGGCGCGTCATCCTCGACCGCCGAGATCGCGCGAGCCACGGCGCGCCGGTCGCCGGCTAACACGCCTTCGACGAGCGCCGCGACGTCCATTACGGAATCAACCTACCGGCCCGATCCGATCCGCCCGAGATCCGCCCGATCCGCCCGGCCGGAGAGCGAACGAGGCGCCGGGGATCGCCTCCAGCGCATCGCGGAGCGAACGACACACCTCGCGTTGCCGAAGGAGCGCCGGATCGACGTCAGATGCCACGCGGGAACGGATCATCGCCAGGTTCACCTGCTCGCGATGGAGACGCTTCAGGAGCTCGGCGGCGCGTTTCCCTGCGCGGCGACGGAGCTCCCGCCGGGCGCGGAAGCGGAGTCGCGGGCTCTCGAGGATCGCAAGCTCATATGGCGTCACGGCATCCTCGAGCTCCGACGCGAGCGTCTCGTGCAGCCATCGACGCTCGCGCGCGCGCGCGAGGCGGATCGCCAGCACGACGAACAACAGGAGCGGCAGGCCCTTCACGGCGGTGGCAACGGGGATGACGAACCAATCCGATCCCTTCCACGGTTGCGCCGGGAAGAACTCGAGGATCGGCGAGTTCCACAGGAAATGCCCGAACACCGCCGCGCCGACAAGCAAGCCGGCGAGCCGGCGACGATCGCGCAGCGGCCGATCGTCGCGGCGCGTCGTGACGATCGCGATCGCCATCCCGATCAGGCCCGTGTAGAGCACGTGGGAGTACAGGCCGCTCGCGATCACGCGGACGAAGAATCCCCGCAGGACGCCCCCGACGTCGCCGCCGAACACGGCGATGAAGTAGAAGACGTCCTCGACGACGGTGAACCCGAGCCCACAGAGGGCGCCGTAGACGAAGCCGTCCATCACATCGTCGACCTCATCGCGTGCGATCAACACGATGAGGACGACCCCCACGCCCTTGAGGGTTTCCTCGACGAACGGCGCCGTGAGCGCCGCGGTCCACCGGGAGGCGAACTCCGGTCCCGCCAGGCGGGCCACCACGATCCCCCAGCCCGCGTTCCCGATCGCGGCCAGGGTGGTGGCGGCCACGGCTCCCCACACGAACGCCGCGATCAGCAGCGGGATGGGCTCTCGCTCGTAGAGATCGAGCAGATAGACGAGCACGGCGACAGGCGCGGCATAAAAGATCACCAGCCCCCACGAGAGGATCCAGCCGCCCGGTGACATCTCGCGGAACAGGTTCTGTTCCGCGATCGCCACGATCCCGGTGAGCGCGACGACGACCACGTAGAGCCAGAACGCGGGGACACGTGGCTGGAAGAAACGAGCCTGGTGCAAGGAGGAGCGGGAAAGCGACCGAGTCGCGACCACTCAGGCCACCTCCGCGCTCTCGACCATCGCGGCCAGCTCCCCGCTGATCAGCTGCAACTGGCCCTGGAACGCCCATCCGTCGAAGACAGCGCCGTTGCCGGACGGCGCGACGACGACGGTGACCGATCCCTCGATGGCGGCTCCGCTCTCCGGTTCCG
>Ga0307296_10000476_pt1 | contig 18995 bp, 15 predicted proteins | sample ER_DNA_153_FD_194467 | JGI IMG/M metagenome (GOLD analysis project Ga0307296, IMG submission 194467) | Bulk soil microbial communities from the East River watershed near Crested Butte, Colorado, United States - ER_DNA_153 | ecosystem: Environmental > Terrestrial > Soil > Floodplain | place... | reverse complement strand
CCATCGTCGACGACATCAGCCCCGAAGACGGAGTGCGCACCTACCTGTACACCAAGTTCGAGCTGGTCACCGTCCGCGCCTCGACCTGATCCGGTCAGGTCTCGCGGCGAGCTCTCGTCGGGCCCTAGTTGCTGTGTCCTGCGGCGCCGGGTCGCGCTGGCCACCGGGTGGACATTCTCGTGGTGACCGCCAGCAAGCCTCAGCACCGATTCGGGGGTCCGCGAAACCCTCCTGCTCGAGCCGGAGGCCGCCTCGATAGCCCGGAAGTTGGGTGCTGATAATCACCGCTGGTAAACTTGTGCGGTTGTCCGCCCGAGGGTGCGACGACCTGGCCGGCGTCGCATGGCGGCCGAGTGCGCGATTACCTGTCCATACCAACGTTGAGGCTCCTTAGTGGCGAATATCAAGTCCCAAATCAAGCGCAACCGCACCAACGAGAAGGCGCGGATACGCAACAAGAGCGTCAAGTCGTCGCTCAAGACCGCGGTGCGTCACTTCCGCGAGGCGGCCGACGCTGGCGACCAGGACGGTGCGCAAGCTGCGTTCGCTACCGCATCCCGGCAGCTGGACAAGGCCGTCAGCAAGGGCGTCATCCACAGCAATCAGGCCGCCAACAAGAAATCGGCCATGGCCCAGCGAGTCAACTCCCTATAGTCGCGACGCGCGGTAATCGTCCCCTCGCGGCGGCTGGTCGATCAGGCTTACCTGTACCCACTTTATGATCTTGGACTTGTTGTCGCTCCACAGCAGTAAGTCCAAGATCACGAACGTTGGTGGCTGACCGTCAGCGTTGACCGCGGGCCTGCGCTAGCCGTAGCACTGCGCGCTCCAACGCGTACTCCGGGTCCACCGCGGCGCCCTTGACCTCCGCGTTCAGCTCAGCGACGACCTGGAGGGCATCGTGCAGGCCAGCATCGGTCCACCCCCGGGCCTGCGACTGAGCGCGTTTCACCTTCCACGCCGGCATGCCGAGTCGTTGCGCCAGCTGGTACGGGTTGCTCCGACCAGCTGCCGAAATCCGCGCCACGGACCGAACTCCGTCCGCCATCGCATCAGCGACGACGACGGGTGGCGTGCCTATGGACAGCGCCCAACGCAGCGTCTCCAGTGCCCCGCCCGCATCGCCGACAACGGCCCGATCGGATACCGCGAAGCCGCTCACTTCGGCCCGACCCCGGTAGTAGGCGGTCACCGTGTCGGCGCTGATCCGGCCACCCGAGTCGGCGACAAGCTGGTCGGCCGCTTGCGCGAGCTCGCGCAGGTCGCTGCCGACGGCGTCGAGTAGCAGCGCGGCCGCGTCCGGCGTGATCGACCCGCCGGCTCGACGTACCTCGCCCCGGATGAACTCCAGCCGCTCCTCGGCGCGCGTCAGTCGAGCGCACGAGATCTGCCACGCCCCCGCCCGGCGAGCCGCATCCAGTACCGCCTTGCCCTTGGCGCCGCCCGCGTGCGCCAAAACGATGGTTGTGTCGTCAGAGCTGGCGTCCAGAAATGGTCCGAGCGCGGTGAGCGCGGCGGCCCGCAGATCCGCAGCAGCGGAGATCACCAGGACGCGGCGTCCCCCGAACAGCGACGGGCTGAGCAGGTCGAACAACTCGGCCGGCTCGATCTGGCCGCCCGCCCGCTCGTCGATATCGGTACTCGGATCGAGCCGACGCGCGGCGGCGGCGACCTGCTCGACGGCTCGCGCAACGAGAAACTCCTCGTCGCCGACGACCAGGACGACGTGCGGCAGCCGCTGGCCATCGGCGGACAAGCCGTCGGCGAGGTCCGCGCCAGAGTCCGGCATGCGCCCATCGTGGCATGCCCGGCCGATACCGAGTCCTCGGCCTGGCGATCGGTCACGCCCTCCGCGATCGGCAAGCCGACCGCGGCGGCCAATTCTGCCCTCCGGCCGAACCCGCAGCTCCGCGAGGTCGGGCGGCAGCCTTCGGACAGGGCGACTCCGACAGCGCGGCGGACCTGGGTGCCTAGCCGCCCGTTGGTCCAGGTCACAGCGACATCTCCGTCGCGATCAGTCCGACGCACGACCATGCCGAGCCGATCCAGCTCACCTAGCAACGAGGGAGCCGGCTGGCCATAGTCGTTGTGGGCGCCGACCGAGATAACCGCGAGCCGAGCATGTACCGCCGAGAGGAACGAATGATCCGAATAGGCGCTGCCGTGATGTGGCACCTTCAGCACGTCTGCCGCAACATCAGCCCCGACCCCGAGCAACTGCTGCTGAGCTTCGATCTCTGCATCCCCGGGCAGGAGGATCCGAACTCCGTGACTGTCCGCGCGCAACATGAGGGATGAATTATTGGGATCGGACCGAGTGCCGCGAAACGCGCGGAGCGGACCGAGCACCTCGAGAGTCACGCTTCCGACCCGTAGGCCGAGCCCAACAGAGGCCGGCTCGGCCTGCAGGTGGCGCGGCCGCAACGCGTCAGCCACCAGGGCGGCGCCGGATTCCGGCTCGGCAAGTGGGCCGCTGATCACCCGGCCGACCCGGCGCCCATGTAGCACACCACCAATGCCAGCGACATGATCCACATGGTCATGCGTCAGCACGAGTAGCGGGACCTCGGTGATCCGCTGATCGTGCAGGCAACGATCGACCAGGACAGGATCCGGACCCGTGTCGATCACCACAGCCGACCCCCGGCCAGTCGGCAACACCAATGCGTCGCCTTGCCCCACGTCGCAGGCCACGAAGACCTCGCCACCGGGTGGCCAGCCTGAGGTCACGGACCGAATCGGGATCTGGACGATCAGGGCAGTCACAGCCATAGCGACGAGCGGGATCCGCCGACGAGGCCGCCATGCCAGCGCCCACATGACGCAAACCACGGCCAGGAGACTGAAGCCACCCACCAGGCCCGTCGGCCACGGCAACACAGCTCCGGGAAGCGCGCCGAACCAGCTCGCGACCCAGACCAGCCAGCGACAGGGCAACCCGGCCAACACAGCGAGGAACTGGCCCAACGGCATCAGAATCGGAGCCGTCAGCGCGGCACCAAACCCGGCGATCGTCGCTGCGGCCACCACGGGTTCGGCGAGGACGTTGGCTGGAATCGCAACCAGACTCACCGTGCCCGAGATCGCGGCGATCACCGGAGCCGTGACCAGGTGAGCGGCGGCGGCAACGGCCACGGATTCAGCGATGATCGGCGGCACTCGCCGGCGCCGCAACCCGGCTGCCCACGTCGGGGCGATGACCAACAGCGATCCGGTTGCCAGAACGGACATGGTGAATCCGGCGTCGTTCGCAAGCGTCGGCCGCCAGAGCAGGAGGCCGAGCACAGCGGTAGCGAGCATCGGCACCGCCAGGCGCGGACGCCCCACCGCTAGGGCAACCAGCGCGATCCCCGACATGGTCGCGGCGCGCAGCACGCTCGGCGAGGGCCGTGCCACCACAACGAATGCGATCAGCACCAGCCCACTGCCGGCCGCGCACATGACCGGCCCGAGGCGCAACCGACGCAGCACAAGCAGGACAGCGCCAACGATGATCACGCAGTTCGTGCCGCTCACTGCCAGCAAGTGCATCAGCCCGGCCGTCCGGAAATGCTCGGCAAGCACCGGGTCGAGCTCACTGGTGTCGCCGTCGACCAGGCCGGGCAACAGACCGCGGACCGGTGCGGGAAGGGTGCTTGCAGCCTGCCGCAACGACGAGCGCACAACGACGGCTGCTCGCTGCCACCACGGTGGCTGGCCAATCCGCTCGGGAGCCGATTGTGCCGCCGCAATAGCGGACAGCAGCCCGGCGTTGGCGGCTGGCGCGAGCCGAACCCGACTGCGGACCAGCTGTCCGGGAATCAGCTCACGCCAGGTCTGCGCGGGCGCGAACACGATCACGCGACCACCGAGTACGAGTGTCCGGTCGGCAAACCGCGCCGCCGTCAGATCCGCATCGATGGCGACCCGAGGCGCCGCCGACGCGGGCCCACCGCCGGTCAGCGGCCTGGGATCGGACGTCACCCGCAGGTCGGCCGTGACGTTCGCGTGGCTCAACGCGAGGTGAGCTAACGGACTGTCCCGAGCTCGAGCCAATCGCGCCGAGAGCGGAAGCAGCACAAGGGCCACACAGAACGCCGCGACCGTCAGCGCTGTCCCATGGCCGCCCTGTCTCGCCGCTACCCACGCCGCGAGTCCGACCAGCACCGAGCCAACGGCGACCAGAAGTGCGACGACCGGTGATCGGCCAAGCGTCATCGAAACCGCAAGCCACGCGGCTACCGCGCCGACGCCAAGGCGCATATCCAGCGGTGCGGCGACACTGCCGACCGCCGGTGGTGATGCCGATGGTCCACTGGCGTTCATACCGTGACGAGCGGTCTTAAGTCGGCGAACTTGCTCGGGCCAATGCCGGAAACGTCGCGCAGCTGATCGGCCGAATCGAATCGTCCATGGGCTGATCGCCAGTCGAGGATGTGTTGAGCGAGCACCGGGCCGACACCCGGCAACGCGTCGAGCTGTTCTGCTGTCGCGGTATTCAGATCGACCAGTCCACCGGAGCCGGTTACTTCGGCGCCGGGACCGGTTGTGGCCGCCGCCTGGGTCGGGGTGAGTCCAACCGCGATCTGTTCACCGTCGACGAGCTTTCGAGCGAGGTTTGTCGGCGTGAGATCGGCTTCGGCTGTGGCTCCCCCGGCGGCCTGCACCGCGTCCTGCACGCGCGCACCGGAATGGAGCCGGTACACACCTGGCCGCCGGACCTTGCCGACGACATCGACAACGACGCTTGCCGGCACGGAGCTGGGCCGGGCAGCCGCGGCCGAACTGGATACCGAGCCCCGAGCGGACGTGATCACCGGCACAGCGCTCGCCCGAGGACGCCCCAGAAACACCCACCACGCAGTCGCCGCCGCAACGAGCAGGAGCGCGAGACCGACGGCGATCACGCCGCGACGGCCTGCGTCGAGACGAATACGTGGCACGGCACCTGACTCGGCCATCGGCAACCGAGTGCGCTGGTGCCGGCCCCCTCTCCCTCGGTCGGATGACCAGCCAGATCGGGGCGCAGGCGTCGGGATCGACGCGTCCTCATCAGTCTGCGGAACTAGCTGCACCGCATCCGCAGCGACCATGGTTGCCGGACCTGCAGGGACCTGAAGGTTGTTGTCCGGCAGCCACCGTGGCCCAGGCGCGCCGGTGTCGGTTGGCGGACTCGTTGGGTCCGCCAACAGAGCTCGCACCCGGGCAGCGACCCGTGCCCGCTCGCCTCCACGCCAGCCCATGCCGGCCATGCCAGAAAGACCCACGGGCGTGACGCTAGGTTCAGCCGGTCTCCTCGAAGGGTCGCGCAGGCTCGGGTGTGGACAACGGAAGCAGCTGTGGATGACAGACTCGGAAATCGTGGGCGAGGCAGCTAGGTTCCCTGCGGGGGAGCCACGCGCTCCGCGCGGACCGGAGGACGCAACCTCGCGTTCCGGCACCGGCATAGGGGACGCTTCCGGCCCGGCGGCCCCCGGGGATCCGGCTGGATCGTCGGCCCACGACCGGCGACGGCCCCATCTTTCCGCGGCCGAGCTTGTCGGAGTGCTCGCGTCCCTAACGATCGGGGTCGGTTATCTTCTCGCACCGCTCATGGGTGGCGATCTGTCGGCCCAACTGGCCCGCGCTGACTTCGCGACCGCTTACCCGCTTACCCCCGTCGCTTGGCAATGGTTCGGCGGGTTCCTGCCGTTCGGATACTCCACGTGGGTGCCTTGGGTCATGGGCACGATTGGCGTTCGGTTGACGGGAGTTCTCGCAACCGTCGTCGCGACGTGGCTCACCGCCCGGCTGTTCGTGCGCACCGGCGCCCGGCGCGCAATCTGGGGAGCGACGGCGGCAGCCATCACGCTCGGCAGCAACCTCATCGAGGGCCGGGTGACGTTCGCCTGCGGAATCGCCTGCGGATTGGCGGCGCTGCTAACGATCAGTCGTCGAGGCGTCCCGCGCCGGATCTGGGCGGCTGTTCTTGCGTTCCTGGCCGGCGCAGCCAGTCCGGTCGCTGCGCTGCTGCTCGCCGTCTGCGCCACCCCTCTCCTCGCGCAGCGCCGATTCGTCGACGCGGCAGCCCTGTTGGTGTCCGTCGTTCCTGCCGTCATTTTGACGTTGCTGTTCGCGGATCCGGGACACGCGCTCTTCTCGGCCAATGACGCTCTGCGCGCGATCGCGATCAGCGTCGTCGTTGCGGCTATCGTCCCCGTTGCCGAGATCCGGATTGGTGCGGTCGTCGGCGCCGCCTTAGTGCTTGTCCTGTTCCTGGTCTCGACACCTGTCGGCGTCAGCTCGGCTCGGCTGACGCTGCTATTCGCGATACCAGTCATCACAGCGTACGGCGCGGTGAAGGGACGGTGGGTCGCGCTCGTAGTAGCGATCGCCGTGCTGGCCCAGCCTCCCATCACGTTGGGCACCTTGCGAAACGCCGGGTCTGAGGCGACCCAAGCCAGCTACTACCAGCCGCTGCTAGACCAGATCGCCGCGGCGGGACCGCTTACTGGCCGCGTGGAGGTGCCCGAGCTCATCGGGCACTGGGAGGCCTACTACGTAGCCGGCCGGATCCCGATCGCGCGGGGATGGCTGCGGCAGACCGACATCGGGCGCAATCACGACGTCTTCTACGACCAACGACCCAATGCGCAGTCCTACCAAGCCTTTCTGCAGCGGACTGCGACGCAGTACGTCGCCGTCGCAGATGCGCCAGCCACCTACTATGCGCGCCGGGAGATCCAGCTGATTGACGCCCGGCTCCCCTACCTGCGCGAAGTGTGGCGTTCCGCACATTGGCGCTTGTATGCCGTCGACGGCGCGACCGCGATTGTCTCGTCACCCGGCATTCTCGTTGCGCAGGATGCCGCGCACATCACGCTCGACGCTCCGCCGGGATCACTGCTGCAACTCAGGTTACGGTGGTGGCGGTGGTTGACGCTCGACGGCGAACCAGGCGCGTGTATCGAGCAGTCGGATCGGGGAGTTGCGTTGCGGGTCGGAAACCTAGGCAATTCGACGTCCCGCTACGTGATTTCGTCCAGTTTGACAAGTAGGTCGGGGCGAGGTCATTGCTAAGGCGCTCGGATCTTCGCCAAGAGGTCTCGCTGATCTGTGCGGCGGGTGCGCTCGGCTCCGTGATCATTGCGTTGAGCTCATGGTGGGTAGCAGCGCGCCCCTCGACGTTCCAGCTCAACCCTCCTGCCGTCATCGACATCCTTCCGCTGGGCGGCGCGGTACCGCGCGTGTGCTACTACATCGGGCTCGCTGTTGTGGTCGTGACGTGGCTCGCCTTCGGCCGTTCGCTGCTTGTGCACGGGCGACCACTTCGACGTCGCGATCTGCTCCGCTACGTACTGAGCGTTAGCGCACCATTGCTTGTCGCAGCTCCGATCGCCAGTCGCGACCTGTGGGCTTATGCGGCGCAGGGCAACATGATGGCGCACGGCATCAATCCGTACACTTTCGGACCGTTCAGTGCGCCCGGTCCGTTTACCAACGAGATGAGTCCACGCTGGGTCTTCAGCCCGGCGCCGTACGGGCCGCTATGGATGCAGATCGCTCACACGATCGTCGGTGTCAGCGGCAATCACCCTACGGTGGCCGTCCTTCTCCTGCGGTTGCCTGCGTTGGTCGGCGTGCTCCTGGCCGCTTGGACGCTGCCGTCCATAGCAAGGCGAATCGGTGGCCGGACCGAGTTGGGTTTGTGGTTGGGGGTCGCTAGCCCGCTCACGCTGGTCTTGGGAGTAGGAGGCGGGCACAACGACCTGCTCATGGCCGGTCTTCTCGTCGCCGGACTGGCGGTTGTTTGCCAGGGCAGCTGGACGGCCCTCGCCCTCGGCTCGGCCATCCTCGGTACTGCGTCAGTGGTGAAGACCCCAGCTGTTGCCGGCCTTGCCTTCGCTGTGCCCATCTGGCTGCACGCACGGGGGCCGCACCGGCGCGGATTGCCGCCGGTTCGGATGATCGTGTCGAGTTCCGCCGTTGCCGGCGCCGTCGGCATTGCGACCATGACGCTCGTGAGCGTTGGCAGCGGCCTCGGCTGGGCCTGGGTGCACGAGATCAGCTCGGACATCTCGGTGGTCAATTGGCTTTCCGTGCCGACAGCGATCGCAATCTTCCTCAAGCTCGCGACCGGACACGTGAGCGGGGCGACGAGTCTTGACGCGAGCATGCACTTCATCAGATCACTTGGGAGCGCCCTCACCGGGGTTGTGCTGGCGGTGTTGTGGTTCGTGGCGCTTCGTCGTGCCCCACTAACCTGCCTGGTCATCGGATTGGGCGCCGCCGCCGTGCTGGTCCCCGCCGTGCAGCCTTGGTATTACTGCTGGGCGCTCGTCCTCGCCGGTCTCGTCGTGACGCGCCGCTGGGTGTGGATCGTGCTCATGACCACGATCGTGAGCAGCGTCATCATGATCCGCCCCAACGGGGAGGGCCTCCAGATGGATCCGTCCCTGATCAACATCATCGCCGGTTCCGCCCTCGCATGCTGGCTAACCCTCCGCGCCAGGCCGAATGCCGTGTCGACGTCAGCGCCGGACCACGACCGTGCCGAGCACGCCGGGACCTAAATGAGCACCGACCACCGCCCCTAGTTCCGACATGTGAAGCTCCCCGAGGCGCGGGATGCCGACGCGAAGCCGGTCGGCCAGCATCTGCGCTCGATCGGGCGCAGCCAGATGGTGTACGGCGACATCCACGGACCGGTTCCCGGCTGACTCGACGGTCAGCTCGACCAAGCGCGCAATCGCCTTGGCCGAGGTCCGAACCTTTTCCAGCGGGACGATCCGGCCATCGAGAATGTGCAGTAATGGCTTCACAGACAGCGACGTCGCGAGCAACGCGGAGGCCACGCCAACGCGGCCACCGCGACGCAGGTACTCGAGAGTGTCGACATAGAAGTAGGTTCGCGTGGCATCGACAGTCGAGACTGCGGCATCTTGCACGTCACCCGGAGACCCGCCCGATCGGGCAGCATCGGCGGCCGCAAGCACCGCGAAGCCCAACGCCATCGCGGCTGAGCGTGAGTCGACGACGCGCACGACGCCATAGCCGAAATCCTGGGCGGCCAGCACCGCCGACTCCCATGTCCCGGACAGCGCAGCCGATAGATGCACCGATACGACGCTGTCGGCCCCGGAAGCTAGCGCGGCCTGATATGCGGTGGCGAACTCGGCTGGCGAGGGACGGGAGGTGCGAACGATCTCCTTGTTCTGCAGGGCGGCGGCGACCTCGCCCGGCGTGACATCAACGCCATCAGTGCCCATTCGAGCGCCGATCGTGACTCCGAGCGGCACAACCCGGACGCCGAACTCCTCAGCGACGCCCGGAGGCAAGTAGGCCGTGGAATCGGTAACGATGGCGACCGGCGACATGCCGCCAGAGTAGTGATCACGTCGTGGCCGCGTCGCGTTCGAGACCGGCCCACGCGCCTACAGCGGCCGCGACGGACACCGGGAAGCGATCCGACAGGCGACGCGCGGACTGCCGCCTCAGACGACGAAGTTGACCAACCGCCCCGGCACGACAACCACCCGCCGAACCTCCCGGCCGTCCAGCGCGGCAGCTACCCGAGCGTCGGCTCGCGCCGCTGCCTCGAGCCCGTTCGGATCCAACCCAGTCGGCACCGACAACACCGTGCGGACCTTGCCGTTGACTTGCACCGGCACCTCGATCGTCTTCTCAACCAGTAGGGCCGGATCCGCCTCGGGGAAGGCGTGCCAAGCCAATGACTCCTCATGGCCGAGGCGCGACCACAGCTCCTCAGCCGCGTGCGGTGCCAGCGGGGCGAGCATCAGCACGAGCGGTTCGGCGACTGATCGAGGGACGCCCCCATCCGGGTAGGCCTGGGTGAGGTGGTTGTTCAGTTCAGTGATGCGGGCGATAGAAGTGTTGAACCGCAGGGTCTCGAACCCCTCGCGGACCGCGGCGATTGTCTTGTGCAGCAAGTGTTCCGTTTGCTCGCTGGGCGCATCGTCTGACACATGCGTCAATCCCGTGTTCTCGTCGATAACCGTGCGCCAGATCCGCTGTAGCAGCCGGAACGACCCGATAACGGCCTTCGTATCCCAGGGCCGATCCTGCTCGAGCGGACCAGTGAACATCTCGAACAGCCGCATCGTGTCGGCGCCATATGCCGCGTACATCTCGTCCGGTGTCGTGACATTCTTCAGCGACTTGCCCATCTTGCCGTACTCACGTAGCACCGGTTCGCCGTCGTACGTATACGTGACTTCCGCGCCGTCTACCTTCTCCACAACCTGGGCGGCCGGTACGTACGCGCCGCGCGAGTCGGTGTACGCGTACGCCTGGACGTAGCCCTGGTTGACCAATCGGTGGAACGGCTCCTGACTCGACACGTAGCCCAGGTCGTAGAGCACCTTGTGCCAGAACCGGGCGTACAGCAGGTGCAGTACGGCGTGTTCCACCCCGCCGACGTACAGATCAACGCCGCCCAGAGGGCGATTCTCGTCCGGGCCCATCCAATAACGTTCGATGAGGGGGTCGACCAGTGCGTGCTCGTTCGTCGGATCCAGGTAGCGCAACTCGTACCAACAGGAGCCGGCCCAGTTCGGCATGGTATTCGTCTCCCGCCGGTACATGCGCGGGCCATCGCCGAGGTCCAGGGTCACGGTGACCCAGTCGGTTAGCCGACCAAGGGGCGGCTCCGGCATCGAGTCGGCGTCGTCAGGCGGGTACGACCTCGGCGAGAAATCGTCGGTGTCCGGTAACACGACCGGCAGCATCGATTCCGGTAGCGCAATCGGCAATCCGGTCTCGTCATAGACGATCGGGAAAGGCTCGCCCCAGTAGCGCTGGCGGGAGAACAACCAATCCCGCAGCCGATAGGTAACGGCGCCCTGACCCCAACCATGCTTCTCCAGCCACGTGATGATCTCCGCCTTGGCGGCAGCCACGTCGAGACCGTTGAGGAAGTCTGAGTTGATGGCGGGACCGTCGCCAAGGTAGGGGCCCCCTTCGAAGTCCTCGGGCGGCCGCACCGTGCGGACGATCGGCAGATTGTGGATCTCCGCGAACTCCCAGTCGCGTTCGTCTTGTCCCGGAACAGCCATGATCGCCCCGGTGCCGTAACCCATCAGCACGTAGTCGGCAATGAAGACCGGAATTTGCTTGCCAGTCGCAGGATTCGTGGCGAACGAGCCCGTGAAGACGCCGGTCTTCCGCTTGTCTTCCTGGCGGTCAAGCTCGGACTTGGTCGACGCGGTCGCTTGATACGCCCGTACCGCGTCAGCGGGTATCGGCTGCGAACCAGTCCACGTCGGGTCGGCGTCGGGGCGCCATTCGTCGGCCGTCAGCGCGGCGACCATAGGGTGCTCAGGGGCAAGCACCATATAGGTCGCACCGAAAATAGTGTCGGGCCGGGTCGTGAAGACCTCGATGTCGCCCGCAGGAGAAGGGAATCGTACCTGCGCGCCGGTCGACCGGCCGATCCAGTTGCGCTGCATAGTGCGCACCTTTTCCGGCCAATCGATCAGGTCGAGGTCGTCGGCCAACCGGTCGGCGTAGGCGGTAATCCGCATCATCCATTGCACCAACGGCTTGCGAAACACCGGGAAATTCCCTCGCTCGCTCCGTCCCTCGCTCGTGACCTCCTCGTTGGACAGCACAGTGCCCAGGCCGGGGCACCAGTTGACTGTCGACTCGGCGAGGTACGCCAACCGGTGGTTGTCAATGACGTGCCGGCGCTGGACGTCCGACAGTTCCCCCCACGGTGTCCCGAACGGGTTGGTGCCGGGTGCCGGTTCTCGCGCGCCGGAAGACAGCTCGGCTACCAAGTCCGTAATGGCCCGGGCGCGGTTTGCCTCGTGGTCATAGAAGCTGTTGAAGATCTGCAGAAAGATCCATTGTGTCCAGCGGTAGTAGCGCTTGTCGGTGGTCGCGAATACCCGACGCTGGTCGTGCCCGAGACCCATCCGCCGCAGCTGTCGTTTGAACACGTCAATGCGCGAATAGGTCGTCGCGGCCGGATGCTGACCGGTCTGCACCGCGTATTGCTCAGCAGGCAGTCCGAAGGCATCGAAGCCCATCGTGTGCAGTACGTTGTCGCCGCGCATCCGCTGGTATCTGGCGAAGACGTCCGTACCGATGAACCCGAGCGGATGTCCGACGTGCAGGCCCTCGCCCGACGGATAAGGAAACATGTCCATGACGAACAGGTGCTGCCGGCCGGCGACCGCGTCGAACCCTTGACTGAGCGGCCCGATCGGATTGGGCACGTTGAACGTCCCTTCGAGCTCCCATCGGTCCTGCCAGGCCAGCTCGATCTGGTCGGCCAGCGCGGCGGTATACCGAAACGGCGGGACATCGGCCGTAGCCACAGCCGCGTCGGACGCCCCGGCTTCGCTGCTCATGCGGAAACTCCTTGTCGCTCGCTCACTGGCGCAGAAAAGCCTCTGCGATTGCGTCGCAGAGGCTGCCGCGCTGTCCGAGTTCTGACGGTTAGCGCGGCTCGAGAAGGAGCAGGAATACTCGGCTCACAACTTCATGCTACCCGGCCGCCCCACCCGGAAATGGCTGGGTGCGCGGCCTGGCACCCTGATCACGCCTCAGCGTCCGGAACATCCTCGTCCGGTGCCAGCCGCGGGATAACTGGGCCGGGAGGCCCGGCGTTATGGGCACGCAGTTGCCAGCGGCTATCGCTTCGCAGTTCCGTCCAATGGCAGTTGGCGAGCGGACCGAGCACATGCGGCTCCTGTGGCAAACCCAGCAACGCCGCGCACAATGCCATTGCCGTTGCACTGTGTGTGACGATCACAGTCACGTCGGCCATCGGGAGGTCGTCCAGTGCGGCGCAGGCCCGCTCGGCGACTTCGGCGCGGGTTTCCCCGCCTCGACGGCTCACGTCACGGCCGGCCACCCAATCGGCGTACTCGTCCGGAAAGCGCTCGGCGACCTCGTCCCGGGTCAGGCCCTCCCAGTGACCGAGTGATCTCTCCCGCAAGCGGGGGTCCGTCTTGATCTGTAGCCCGGTGACTTCGCCGATCGGCGCTGCAGTCTGCAAGGCCCGATTAGCGTCGGAGGACACCAGCACTTCAGGACGGAACGCGGCGACCAGGCCCGCCACCTCGTAGGCCTGCGCGCGACCCACATCGTCCAGCGGAGGGTCGGCCTGGCCTTGGAAACGGTGCTCAGCATTCCACCTCGTTCGGCCATGCCGCAGCAGCAGCACCCGCCGCGGTGTCGTCATCTACCGCGCTCGGCAGCAGGCGCGCCGGGCCGGTCGAACGGGATCGTCGGGCAGTCCCGCCACAGCCGCTCCAGGTCATAGAACACCCGTTCCTCGGCGTGCTGGATGTGTACGACGATCTCGGAGTAGTCGAGTAGGACCCACCTCCCTTCACGACGCCCCTCGCGCCGTAGCGGCTTGACTCCGGCCGCGCGCAGCTTCTCCTCCACCGCATCGACGATCGCCTCGACCTGGCGCTCGTTAGATCCCGTGACGATGACGAACACATCCGTCAGGGCGAGCCGATCGCTCACGTCGATGAGCACGATGTCCGAGCCCAGCTTGTCGGCAGCCGCGTCTGCTGCGATCAAGGCAAGATCGATCGCGTGTTGGGTAGCGGCCACGGCGGAAGCCTACGAGCCCAAAACGGACGCGCCCACGTCGGCGCGGTAGAGGCGATGCTTGCCGATGTACTGAACAACGCCATCCGGCACGAGATACCAGACGGGCAGTTCCTCCTGTACCCGTTGTCGGCACGCGCTCGAGGAGATAGCCATGGCCGGCACATCCACGAGGGTCACGGTGTCGGTAGGCAGATGTGCGTCGGACAGCTCGTACCCAGGGCGGGTGACGCCCACGAAGCGGGCCAGGCGAACGATCTCCTCGTGCTCCCGCCACGACAGGATCTGCCCTAGCGCGTCAGCCCCGGTGATGAAGTACAGCTCGGCGTCCGGACGCAGCGCGTGGATGTCCCGAATTGTGTCGATGGTGAACGTCGGGCCCGGGCGGTCGATGTCGACCCGGCTGACCCAAAACCGGGGATTGGACGCGGTCGCGATGACGGTCATTAGGTAGCGGTGCTCGGCCGGGCTCACCTGACGATCGGTTTTCTGCCACGGCTGACCGGTTGGCACGAAGATGACCTCGGACAGCCCGAATCGAACGGCAACCTCACTCGCTGCCACAAGGTGGCCATGGTGGATCGGATCGAACGTGCCTCCCATGATCCCGAGCCGGCGCGGGTGCGCGGATGCCGTCACGTCTGGCGATCTTACGGTTGGCTGAACGAAGTCTGTGCTGAGAAAACGTGGCGCCGGTCCACAGCCGTGATTACAGTTTTGCACACAGGGGATGTGCAGGACGGTGGGCGATGGGTGAGATCGAGTGGTCCGGCCCGGGACAGCTACGGATCGGCAACGCTGAGCGAGAGAAAGCCGCGACCGAACTGGGTGAGCACCTGGCCGCCGGGCGTCTGGATGCCGACGAGTACAGCGACCGGGTCGGCAAGGTCTATGCGGCGCGTACGGCGGGCGACCTCGCGCCGTTGTTCGCGGATCTTCCGCCGTTGCAGCAGGCTCCGCCTCCCAGACCCACTCGGCAGCCATCGGCCTTCCCGGTTCGCATGCTGCTCATCGTGGCGCTGATCCTGGCCTGTGTGGCCTGGGCGGCGTTCATCCAGGTGCCGCCGTTCTTCATCTTCCCGCTCGTCTGGATCGTTCTGGCCGGACGCGGTATGTCGCGCGGGCCGCACCGGCGCTGGTAGTTCAGCCGCCGGTCATCGGATGTGGCCGTCTCCGGTCACGATCCACTTCGTTGACGTGAGCTCGGTCAACCCCATCGGCCCCCGCGCGTGCATCTTCTGAGTGGAAATGCCGATCTCGGCGCCGAAACCGAACTCCCCGCCATCGGTGAAGCGGGTAGATGCATTCACCATCACGACGGCGCTGTCGACGCGCGCGACGAACCTGCGGGCGGTGTCGAGATTTCGCGTGACGATCGCTTCGGTGTGACCCGTCGACCAGGTGCGGACATGGGCAATTGCAGCGTCAACGTCATCAACGACGCGCGTGGCCATGTCGAGCGAGAGGTACTCACGACCCCAGTCCTCGTCGGTCGCTTGAACCACGTCGGGGCTCGCGGCGGCAAATGCCTCGTCACCGTGCAGGACAACACCGTCGGCTCGCAGCGCTCTGACTACGCGGGGCACGAACTCCTCGGCAATCGCACGGTGTACGAGGAGTGTCTCGGCCGCGTTGCACACACTTGGGCGCGAGACCTTCGCGTTGACGACGATTCGCTCGGCCATGTCCAGATCAGCGTCGGCGTCAACGTAGATGTGCACGTTGCCGACGCCGGTCTCGATCACCGGCACCGTCGAGTTCTGTACCACATAGTTGATCAGCCCCGCACCACCCCGCGGGATGATCAAGTCGACCAGGCCGCGGGCTCGAAGTAGGTAGCCGACGCTTGCCCGATCGGTCCCGGGGACGAGCTGAATCGAGTCGGCCGGCAGGCCGGCCTTCTCTGCGGCGATAGCAAGGACGTCGACCAGCACCTCGTTCGAGCGATGGGCGGTGCCCGACCCGCGAAGCAGCGCGGCATTCCCGGACTTGAGCGCGAGCCCGGCCGCGTCGACAGTCACGTTGGGTCGGGCCTCGTACACCATCGCGACGACGCCGAACGGCACGCGGATCTGGCGAACCTCGAGACCATTTGGCCGGGTGTAACCGCGCACGACCTCGCCGACGGGGTCAGCCAGTGCGGCAATATCTCGAAGACCCGCAGCCATTCCGTCGATGCGTTCCGCGGACAGCATTAGCCGATCGATCATGGCCGGCGGTGTGACCGCCGCTCGGGCGGCGGCCACATCGACCGCGTTGGCCCGGAGCACGTCGTCGGTCGCGCCGGCCAGGGCGTCGGCCATCGCGAGCAGTGCGGAGTCCTTACGGGCCCGTGCCAACGGTGCGAGCTCGGCCGCGGCGACCCGGGCCCGGGTGGCCGCGGCGCGGACCTGCTGTTCGAGGTCATCCGTCATGACGGCCAGGGTACGGCGGCTGCCGGTCGCCCTCGCCGCCGCAGCTCGCCAGCCAGAGCCTGCGACAATGGCTCGATCCAGTAAGTGTGCGGGGGAAGCGAGCAGGGTTGAGAGCGGGCCAGTCACCGGTACGCCCAGCACTCGCTGCTCTGGTTTTGCCGTCCAGCTGGCAGCCCGCAGTCCGGTCCGGCCTGCGCCTGTGGGCCATCAGCCGCGTCGCGTTCCTGACCTACGGTCTGGTGCTGGCGGCGCTGCTACCGGCGGCCCGGCCAAAGAACGCCTCCAGCGTCGCACTGTGGCCGGTGACGTTGTACGCGCGCTACGACAGCGGCCATTTCGTACATCTCGCCGCGTTCGGCTACCCCCTCAAGCCGTTCCGGTTGCCGTTCATGACTGCCGACAACGAACATGCATTCCTGCCCGGGTATCCCATCGCAGCGCGCTGGCTCGCCGACGCATTGACCGGAGGAAGCCCAGGCCCTGACGGATACCTCACGGCGCTTGCTGTTCTCGCGTGGCTAGGCGCCGCCGTGGCCGCGGTGCTGATCTGGCGGCTTGCGGCTGATGAGGCGGACGCGCCGATCGCTGATCGTGCAGTCCTGATCCTCCTTGCCGGCCCGTATGCCGTCTTTCTCATGGCGTCGTATTCCGAGGGCGTGTTTCTGGCCTTTGCGCTCGCCGCCTGGCTCGCCGGCCGACGGGATCGTTGGTGGCTAGCTGGGCTGATGACGGCCGGGGCAGCGATCGTCCGGATCAACGGCCTGTTCCTCGCAACCGGGCTCGCCGTCATGTTCGTGCTCGCGGCCCGGGCGGCCGGACGACGGATCATCCGGCCCGAGGCGCTTGCCCTGACGCTGCCACTGATGGCGACCGCAGCGTACTTCGGCTGGATGCGAGCGACGACCGGGCGATGGACGACCTGGTTCGAGGTCCAGGAGCGTGGCTGGGCTCGCACAACTACCTGGCCCTGGACGACGTTGGTCCACAGCGCCAAACGGCTGCTCACGGTCGAACCTTGGCCCGTGCGCTATCAGGACTGGCTCGAGATGGTTTTCGCAGCGCTGCTCCTGCTCGGCGTCGTGGTGCTCTTCCGTCGGCGTCGCTGGCCCGAGTTCGTCTATGTCGGACTGACCGCCGGGTCGCTGCTGACCAGCTCCTACTACGTCTCCGTCCCCCGCTCCATGCTCGTGTGCTTCCCGCTCATCGTCATCGCCGCCGAGTGGACCCGGCGTAGCGCACATCGTTGGTTGGTCGCTGCCTGCGTTACGTTCGGGGTGGCCCTGCTCGTGGTCAACACGACCACACTCCTCTTCGATCAGTGGAGCGGCTGAGGTCCCACCCAGCCAGCTACAGCACTGCGAGATCGTCGCGGTGCACGACGGCGCGCCGAAACTCCGCCGGCAACTCGCCGGTCTTACGTCCAAGCAACGACGGCAGATCCGCCGCGTCGTAACCGACGAGGCCGCGCGCCACGACCGTGCCGTCCGCCGTCGCCAAGTCCACCGGATCGCCCGAGTCGAAGTCCCCGCTCACCCCGATGATGCCGGCCGGAAGCAGCGATGCCCGGCGGTTCACAACGGCGACTATGGCCCCGCGATCCAATGTCAGCCGTCCGCGCGGCGTGGACGCGTGCCTGAGCCAAAACAGCCGTGATGCGGTCCGGTCGCCGACTGGATGGAAGTACGTGCCGGTTCGGCCCTCGAGGGCTTCGCCGACCGACGTCGCCGCCGCGAGCAGGACCGGGATTCCCGCTCCGGTCGCCATGACCGCGGCCTCGATCTTGGTCGCCATGCCACCGAGGCCAACGCCGCTTCCACTCCGCCGGCTGTCGACGTCGGCTAGGTCTTCCGGCCCCCGCACCTCCGCCACCAACCGCGCTTCCGAACGGCGTGGGTTACCCGTATAGAGACCGTCGACGTCGGAAAGCAACACGAGCGCGTCGGCGTGGACGAGATGAGCCACGAGTGCAGCCAGCCGATCGTTGTCCCCGAAACGGATTTCGTGCGTGGCGACCGTGTCGTTCTCGTTCACGATCGGCGCAATTCCCAGTGCCAGTAGCCGTTCCAACGTTCGATTGGCATTGCGGTAATGACCCCGCCGGTCGAGGTCGTCGGCGGTCAGCAGCACCTGCCCGACCCGCAGGCCGTGGCGGGCGAACGACGCCGCGTAGCGCTCGACGAGCAGCAGCTGGCCGACGCTCGCCGCGGCCTGCTGGGTCGCAAGGTCGCGAGGTCGGGCCCGCAACCCGAGCGGCTCGATGCCCGCCGCGATGGCACCCGAGGAGACCAGGACGACTTGTCTGCCGGCGGTTCGTTGGGCGGCAAGCGCATCGACGAGCCGATCGAGCCGCTCCGGATCGAGCCGGCCGGACGACGTGAGCGACGAGGACCCGACCTTGACCACAACCCGGTGCGCTGTCGAGATGGCTTCGCGGTTCACGAGTCGCCCTCGACCCCCGACCCCGCGTCGTTCCCGTGATCATCGGAGTCCTCCGGAGCCGATGCATCCGGAACGCGACGGGCCCGTTTCGCAGCCAGTCGAGTCGCAGCCCCAGATCGGCTGGACGCCTCGAGGCGAGGATCCGTGCCCCGTCGACCCGGCATCACGTCGACCTCGTCGCCTGCGGCGGGATGGAAATCGAAGGTGACGTCGCCGATGGTCACGGCGGCGCCGACCGTAGCTCCCAGCCGGGTGAGCTCTGTTTCCACGCCTAGGCGAGCCAGCCGATCGGCGAGGTACCCGACCGCTTCGTCGTTGTCGAAGTTGGTTTGCTGGACCCAGCGCTCGGGCTTGGATCCGTGAACCACAAAGCCACCCGGCTCGGCCGGATCCGGGTCGATGGTGAAGCCCGTAGCGTCGACAGGCTGCGGGTGTAGAACGATTCGCGCCGGTTCGGGCGGTGGCCGCCCGGCCCGGTCGGCCTCGACCTCGCCCGCCAGCGCGTAGGCAAGGTCAGACAGCCCAGCGTGGGTCGCCGCCGAGATCTCGAAGACCGGCAGCCCGCGAGCCTCGAACTCCGGTCGGACGAGCGCG